>Ga0163159_1002967_pt1 | contig 13291 bp, 10 predicted proteins | sample BioMet9_FD_108702 | JGI IMG/M metagenome (GOLD analysis project Ga0163159, IMG submission 108702) | Microbial communities from bioreactor (seeded with sewage sludge) at Lawrence Berkeley National Lab, California, USA - Biofuel... | ecosystem: Engineered > Bioreactor > Anaerobic > Unclassified ... | reverse complement strand
GCGACGAAGCTTTCGGTCATCGTGTCAGCCGTTTTTTTTGCCGCGGCCTTTTGGGTGCCGGACCGGCTCATGGGAATCTTTACCAATGACAGGGTCTTGATAGCATACGGCGCCCAGTATCTGAAAACAGTCAGCTGGTCCTATTTGCTGGCCTCCGTTTCACAGATTTATCTGTGCATCATGAAGAACAGCGGGCGGACCCTGCGGAGCACGGTTTACAGCGTGATCGCCATGGTGCTCAACATCGGCCTGAACCTGATTTTCATCTTCGGCCTTTTGGGCCTGCCGGCCCGGGGGATCGTGGGGGCCGCGATGGCGACGGTGATCGCCCGCCTGGTGGAGCTGGTCCTGACCCTTATGGAAAATGGGAAAAAGGACAGGGTCAGGCTCCGCTGGGCGAATATCGTTGACACGGAGGACCGTCTGAAACGGGATTTCTGGCAGTACACGGGTCCGGTGCTGGCCAATGAGCTCGTGTGGGGCTGTGGGTTCACCATGTTCACGGTGATTATGGGGCATCTGGGCAGTGATGCCGTCGCCGCCAATTCCTACGCGAATATCGTCAAAAATCTGATTTCCTGTTTTTGCCTCGGCATAGGGACAGGGAGCGGGATCATCATCGGCAATGAGCTGGGAAACGGGGAATTGGCGAAGGCCCGGGAAAACGGGGGCAGATTGTGCCGGTTCGCCATTGGGTCCGGGGTTTTGTCGGGGGTGGTGATCCTGCTGCTGTCGCCCTTCATTCTGGCCCATGTGAGTCATCTGAGCGCCGCCGCCCAGGGCTATTTGAGGGTTATGCTGATCATTTGTGCCTATTACATGATTGGAAAAGCGGTCAATTCGACGACGGTGGCGGGGATCTTCTGTGCGGGAGGGGATACCCGATTCGGGTTCCTCTGCGATACGGTGACCATGTGGGTCCTCATCATCCCCGTCGGGATGGTGGCGGCCTTCATCCTCCATCTGCCGGTGCTGGTGGTGTACTTCCTCCTGAACCTGGACGAGTTCGTCAAGCTGCCGGCGGTTTATCATCATTATAAAAAATATGCGTGGGTCAGGAATCTGACGAAGTGAAGCCTGTATCAGAAATTATAGATATAATAAATCTTAAATCAAAGCGATGAATAAAAATCAAAAAAAGGAATGGAACGATCGATGAATCAAAAAGAAAGAATGCTGGCAGGGCTACCCTATAAAGCCTGGATGGATGGACTGGAGGCGGAGCGGCTGGCCTGTAAAGAGAAAATTTACGCCTTCAACGGGCTTCCGCCAAAAGAATTTGAAAAGGGCGTGGCGCTGTTAAAGGCCATCATGGGGAAGACCGGGGAGGCAATCCATGTGGAGGCGCCCTTTCATTGCGATTACGGGTGGAACATCGAGGTGGGGGAAAACTTCTACGCCAACTACAATCTGATCATCCTGGATGTGGGGAAGGTGACCATTGGAAAAAACGCCCAGATCGCCCCCAACGTGGCCATTTATACGGCAGGCCATCCCGTCCATCCGGACAGCCGGAACACCGGTTATGAATATGGGATACCGGTGGCAATCGGAGACAACGTGTGGATCGGGGGAAACGCCGTAATCCTCCCGGGGGTGACCATCGGCCAAAATGTGGTCATCGGCGGGGGGAGCGTCGTATCCCGGGATATCCCGGACGACGTGATCGCCGTGGGCAATCCCTGCAGGGTCATCCGTGCCATCACAGAGGAGGACCGGCGGTTTTACTTCAAGGACCGGCCCTTCGATGTGCCCATCGAATAGGGATTAAGCGGCGATCCTCACTCAAATTCTGCGAGCAGGTCGTAAATGCTGCCGTAATATTTGTAGAAGGTCGTGCGGTTGATCTGCGCGGTCCCGCACAGCTGGGAGATGGTGATCCGGCTGATGTCCTCTGTCTCCATGAGCGCCATGCCGTAACCTGCGGCGGCAGCAACATCCTCACCCTGTCGGATTTCAGGAACCAGCTTGAGCCGAAGACCGCCCACGCGGTCCAGGGCTTTTCCGTCCGCCTGCCGGGGAATCACCTGGTGGGCTTCGGCGCCTGGTCCCTGAAGCGGCAGCGGGCCCTGTTCGACGGGGCGGAGAAGGCGGCGAGGGACATCGCCTGCAAGGTCAGGGACCAGGTGCCCACGGGGAAGGGCATCGATCCCCCGGTCCATGTGATGACCTTCCTCTCCGAGACCTTCAACGGCCGGCTGGGGGTGGAAAACATCCACTCCACCGTGCCCCTGTATGCCGTCACCGAGGCCTGTACCCGGTGCGGCGTCTGTGAAAAGCTCTGCCCCGTGGGCAACATCAAGGTCACGGAAAAGGGGGTCACCTTCGGGAGCAACTGCCAGCAGTGCATGGCGTGCATCCAGTGGTGCCCCGTCCGGGCCATCACCCACCCCAACGTCCCCAAGGACCGGAAGCGCTACCATCACCCGGATATCACGCTGAAGGATATGCTGGAGCTGAACCGGTGAGAGAGGGGCGGCTATCAGTCATTTTTGACTGATAGCTGGGGATTGGATGATGATGGTGGTATTGTCTGAATGTAATGCGGTTGACTGGATGTGGGGGACCCTTCGGTCAACCCGGATGACGGTTCTCATGGCCCCGCCCTCTTCCCGCTTACGTCCCGGACCCGGTGATAACCTTTTTGAGCTGCCATTTACCCGTCCGGTACCGGGCGTAGGAAATGGCCCAGTTGACGAACCAGCCGACCGGAACCGCATACCAGACAAAGGCAATCCCGAATTTTGGGGCGAGAGTCATCGCAAGCAGCACCCGGATCATCAGATTAACGAGGTTCGCCACCGTGAACATTTTCATATCCCCCGCCCCGCGCAGCAGGCCGTCGACCGCCATTTTGAAACCGATCAGGCAGAAGAACCAGCCCATGAACATCAGATAGCCGTTTCCGGTTTCAAAGGCCGGGGCCGTGCCGTCTTGACCGAGAAACAGCCCGATGATTGGCCCGTGGAACCATTCGAGCACGGCCCAGATGACGACGGCGCATCCGATGACCATTGCGTTTGCGGCATGATAGCCCGGGGCGATGCGGTCCTTCCGGCCGGCCCCGATATTTTGGGCGGTATAGGAAGATAAGGCGTTGCCGATGCCGATCATCGGGACGACACACATGGATTCAATGCGCATTGCGGCCGAGAAGCCAGCCAGGGCTTCCGAGCCGAATCCATTTACCACCGACTGGACCAGCATCATGCCGATGGAAACCGTGGATTGCTGCAAAATGGAGGGAAGGGCGATCCTGGACATGGGCAGCAATTCCCTTTTCGCAAAGAAAGTCGTCCCGGTGCCGCCGGTTTTTTTCAGTTGTGCCTTCAGGACAAGAAAGGATAAAAAGGCGGATATGCCCTGTGCAATCAGTGTCGCCCATGCCACCCCGGCAATGCCCATCTGGAAAGTCGTCACGGAAATCCAGTCCAGAAGGATATTGAACAAGGATGAAAAGATCAAAAAGGCCAGGGGGATTCTTGATTTTCCGAGGGCATTGAATATGGATGACAGCACATTGTACATAAAAAGGAAGGGCAGGCCGAGAAAATAGATATCCAGGTACTCGACGGCCATGTCCAGGGTGTCAGCCGGCGTATTCAGCAGCGTCATGATGCCCCGGCTCAAGACGAAACCGACGGCTCCCAGCAGCACGCTGATGAGGAGGAAGGCCATCAGGGCCGTATCGATGGCTTCTTTCATCCGGACGAAGTCCTTGGCGTCGAAATACTGGCTGATGATGACAGAGGCGCCAATTCCGCCGCCGACGGCGACACAGATAAAAATGTTTGTGAGGGAATAGGAAGCGCCGATGGCCGCCAGGGCCCGTTCACCGACAAACCGTCCTGCAATGGCAGAATCCGCCATGGTATAGGTCTGCTGGAACAGGTTGCCCACGATGATCGGCAGGGAGAAGATAAACAGTGCGGAAAGAGGCTTTTTTTGAACCAGATAATCGTCAGTCATTTTTGGACTTCCCAAGAAGCTTGGCATCCCGTTTTATGCACTCCGCTTCAAATTCGCAGGTGCAGTCGGAGTCGCGGACAAGATCCGGCAGCAGGGGGTGGAGCCTGATCTGTTCGGACAAATGGTTCATGGCCGACGCAATCAATTCCACATTGACGTGGTAATGCATCTGGTAGCCGATCTTCACCCCGGTTATCAGCTGATATTGCTTCAATATCTTGATCTGCTGCGAAATGGCGGGTTCGCTGATGCCGAGTTTTTTCGAAAGGGCCTTGACGCAGTAAGGGTGTTCCATCAGTAATTGCAGCAGACGAAACCGCGTTTCGTCTGTGATGACGTGAATCAGTTTGACATCTTCCATCGATTTCCTCACATTTGATTAAAATTTGTCTTAATTAAGAGATTGCTTAATCAATATAACACTTCGCGGTTGGGAAATCAAGGGGAACCTGATTTTGGACGAGCTGACGTCGGGCCTCGACCCGTTGATGCGTGACCGCTTCATCGGGCTCATCCGGGAGGAGAAGCGGAAGGGGCGGGCGATCTTCATGTCCAGCCACCGCTTTGAGGAGATTGAAGAGGTCTGCGATGAGGTGGCGATGATCGAGGACGGCCGGATCGTGGATGTCGCCAGCCTGTACGCGCCGCGCCACGGCCAGACCCGGAATTACCGCATCACCTTTAAAAGCGAGGCGGATTTGAGGCGTTTTACCGGGCGCCTCCGGAAGGGCCTGGTGTCGGTGGACGGGCGTTCGTGTGAGATCACCTTCCAGGCCCGGCAGACCGGGCAGCTCCTCCGCGTCCTGCGCACCTTCGACCTTGAGAATCTGGAGGAGCACAAGATCACCCTGGAAGCGCATTTTATGAAAACCTATGAAGAAAAGAAGGCGTAGAGCATGCAGACAAAAACCACGGGATTTTTTTCCGCGCCCCTGATGAAGCAGGATATCAAATCCAATTGGGCGCTGGTGGTGCTCATCATGGCGGTGATGATCATGATGAGCACGGTGTTGAATTATTCCATGAGCATCATGGGGACCAGCGGCCGGACGGCGGATTTAAGCGATGACCAGAATGCGTTTTACACGTATCTGGGCGGGCTGGAGGCCTTCGACCGGATGAGCGGGGCCCAATTGTCCTATGGGGATTTCATCCAGGCGGGGGACAAAACGGCCTACACGACGGCCTTCGCTTTGCTGAACCAGCAGATGGGCGGGAATTTTTCCGTCGACGGCTTCCAGTCTGTCATTGACAGGCTGAAGACCGGGGATGTGTCCCTTGATACCTATGTGAGGCAGTTTGAATACAATGACGCGCTGATGCAGAGCAGGGGGTGCTTCACCGGGGAAAGCCTGACCACCCAGGGGATGCTGACCACCACCTTTGCCATCATGGGCATTGATTCCGACCGGGTCGAAAAGATGGCGTCCATGGATTCGACGGCCATGATCAACCAGATGTATTATACGGTCATGGGCCTTCTGCCCATTTTCCTTTTGATCGTGATCCTCGGCAATTCGGTCATTGCCAGTCAGGTGGACAAGGGCTCCATGGCCTATGTGCTGTCCACCCCGACCAAGCGCAGCGCTGTGACGGGGACGCAGATGGTCTTTATGGTTGTGGCGCCGCTGGTGGTGCTGATTCCCGTTTGCCTTTCGCGGATCGTCACGACGGGCTGGTTCTTCGGCACGGTCAATGGGGCTTCCATCGCCGCCCTTTATGGGGGGATGTACGTCCTGGTGGAGGCGGTAGCGGGGATCTGCTACATGGGCAGCTGCCTGTTCAACCGCAGCCGCGGCGCCATGGCCTTTGGCGGGGGCCTGACGGTGTGGTTTTTCCTCGCCTCCATGCTGGGGATGTTCGGCTCGAGCACGATGACCGATTTGGGCATGGGGGTCAAGGAGCTCGGGGTCTTCAATCACCTGACCCTGGTGGGCCTTTACGATATCAAGGCCCTGGCGACGGTGGGCACCGGCAGCGTGGACTGGTCCTTCCTGTGGAAGCTCGGCGTGCTGGCCGCCATCGCCATCCTGTGCTACGCGGCGGGGGCTGTCCGGTTTCAGAGGAAGGATCTGCCGTTGTGATGATGGGGTGGGGATCAGGCATTTTTGACGGATCGGTTGATAAGCTACCCTCAAGCAGGACGATGCAACATAAACCTGCTTGGGGGTATTTGGCTGTGCGGGAAGGATTATCTGAATGCAATGTGGTTGGCTGGGCATGGGGTGGTGGGCTATCAGTCATTTTTGACTGATAGGTTTTGCTGTAGGAAAGTGGTGGAAAATTTTTATTGGTTCGTTTCATTTTTGGACAGAAGAGCATAGGGGAAATTTGCTGTCGCTTTACAATGCCTTGAATGAATCGGATTATATAGATGGAATGAATTGCGGTTGTTTAGGGTATGTGTGAGGAAGATGATTGAAGAATAATGCAAAATGGTAGGGCCGTTCGCTTTAGATGAAGCGGACGGCCTTTGAAATTTATGTAGGTGGTACCAGTCGTATCAAAGCATATTTTTGGCAATGTCATGTGATAAATTATCACCACCACGATGATCGCTTCCTGTTTTTGCAACAGTAACACAATAACGAGGATCATTAAAGTAACTGATTTTATAATGATTTTTATCAGAAACGAACGCAAAACCAAATTCCATTAATTCATGTTTAGCGTCACTAGAAATGTTTTTATAACCCCTCAGAATTTTTTTTATTTTTTCTTTTCTTATATCGGGAATCCCTTTGAAATCATTGCCATTAATAATATCAGTTAAAATATGATTTCTTCTTGTATTTTCAGGTTCAATTCTTAATTGATTGGAAAGAATATCGAGAACAATCTCTTTGATTTCGCCAGAATAAAATTCAATTTCTTCACCGTGATAAATAAGAGGAACTTCATTTGTTGTTGAATATTTACTTCTTAATCCTCGAATTTCTGCATTTAAACTGGCAATTTGATTATTTAATTCTTGAATTTTATTCTGTTGTTCTTCATTTTCGTTTTGTAATTTATTAATTTCAATGTCGAAATTCTCAATCCATGCTGCATTTTCTTTTTCTGCATTAATTTTTTTCTTGCGATTGCTTTCATACTTAAGTTTATATAATTCCTGTTGTATACCATCCCATGTATAAAGTACAGGGCAAGCTTGTTGTGTCATATAACGATATATATTTTGAGTAATACGATATATTATATCATCGCCCTGTTGTTCAAAACGCTTTGGATTCATTAGTCTTGAACGGCTTTTATTGCCAGGAAAATATAAACCAATGTATCCATTATAAGGATTTCGACAGTTACAGCTTTCTTTTAAAATTTGACTAACTTCATGGTTGTTTTCAACGAGAACATGTGCAACTCCCTGTAATTTTCTTGATAATATATCTATACTTAGAGGGTAGTTCCCCGATAGATTTTTTGTAACATAAATTACTGGAAGTTGAAATATTCGCTTTCCAAGAATAATATCTTCTACAAGTTTGTAATTATCTTTATCAATCGAATGGTAGGTATCATCGATACTTAATTCATTATCATTTCCAGAATAATTTTTTTGAATTACCATTTTCACAAAATAGGGAGGTTGAGATTTGGAAACAAAGATTGCATCGTTTGTTATCATTCTATCCAATCGAATGGATAAAAGATGATCATTAAAATTAAGAATATAATCAGTTGTCCACCACAAACCATCTTCTTCTTTTTTGAAGCGAATAGCAATGGTATTGTGGGCTCGTAGTTCAACTATTTCAAAGGACATTTTATTATTATTATCTAAAAATCGTATATTTTTTGTTTCGCCATCCCAATTTAGATTTTCCATTTTATCGGATGGACTGCCTTGATTCCATTCAATAGCAAGTTTAATAAAGGCATCTTTGTCCAAATCTTCTTTCACTGGAAACATTGTAGAATATAAAAGCATTTTTCTTCCTCCTTATTATCAAATAGAATTAATGTTATGTTATGGCATTTATTAATAATTTATAATAAAATTTTTAATTACTGATTCGTATTTATTTCCAACAACCCCATCTCAAACGCACTGGGCGTGATGAACATTTTTTCACCGTCATGAAATCGGACGATGACTTTATTATCATGTTTTTCAATAATTTCGCCGTCACCAAATTTTTTATGACAGACGCTGGCACCAAGAACTATTTTTGTAAGATCTGCCTTGGCCGTTTTAGAGGGCTGTGAATGTTGGGGAATGGCCTTGGGCGATCGGGAAACTGGTTGCTCTTTCGCAGGAACCTTACGGGCAGGAATTGGTTTTTCCACCGCGGGTTTTGTAGCGGAAGTGCTGCCAGTTGAGGATGAAGTTGGTACGGGAGTGGAAGCCGTCATGGACAGCCCTTGTTCCTTCGCCATTTTATCATAATCCGCACGGGTGATGGTGGTACTGAACAGCCCGACTCGTTCATCATCAGCGTGTTTATTCATACCGCTGTAAGCCAAGCTGGCATCCTCATACCGTTTAAAGTTATAAACCGCTGAATTCATAAGGGAATTGTTGAAAAGCCCTAAAGAAAGGAGCAAATCAAAATCCTTAACAGTCAATCCCGTCACTTTCTTGAATAAATCAGGTTCAATCTTGGTAATCACATCCCGGAGTGTATATTCCCGAAAATCGGTTAGATACATAAAAATGGGAATCCGAGTGGCAAATTTCATCAATTTTTCCTGGATTTCTTTGCGCTTGGATTTATATTCTTTTTCCTCTTCCGTTAATTCCCTTTTTTGCCGGCTTGTCAGATCATCACCGCCATCCTTTTTGGCTTTCTTAACCGCATTGGATTTATTGATGATGGTTTCGATATCCGCATTGAGATTGCGGAAGCCTTCAATGTTCATCAGCGCCTTCATGGCGTCAGGGTTATCCATTAGACGTTGCAAGGTCGCGTTGTCCACATTGACCAGCAAAGCGCTTTCCCAGCGTTTGGCCAGTAAAGTGGCGGAGGTGCCGGAAAAAGTGATATCCAGAACACCTGCCGCGTCAATGGGCGTCATGCGGCCGTCATAATAAGCGAGGACCGGCAAAAAGCTTAGGAATTCGCCGACCTTTTTTTCTGGATTAGCTTCACTGATATCCAGATTACGGCTATAATCGGCAATCTCCCGGAGTGCGCGGTTCAGGGCAAAGTCAAAGACATAACACTCGCGCTTCATAATAACATCCTGGCCGTCATCCGTCTTGATGACCCAAGGGCTTTGTACCCGGAACGCCGCCTGGAAATAGGTTTCCGGCGAAGAGAGATTGCGTAGCATAAAAATACCTGTCCAAGGGCGGATTGTAACGCCGGTGGTCAGCTTTCCACAGGATAAAGTGATGGTTTTGGTATTCAGTGGGTTAGCCATGGATTTTTCAATGGGGGCAAGCGCGTCCAGACCGATACCCGCCCGGGATCCGGCGCACACGTTGACCTCGTAATCGTGATAAAAACTGTTTTGCCGTTTGGCTAACAGATTGGCCATAGCTTCACAGGAAGCCACATTGGGCAGGAACCACAGAGTATGGGTGAGGACATTCAAAAGCCGGACATCCGAATAGGGAAGGGCCGGTTTTTGATTATTGCCTAATTTTAAAGCATCCGTGGAAGTTGGCATGTAGGCCCCGCGTATCAGGTCCAGCCATTTCTGGACATAATCCTCATAGACAAATTGAGCGTCTTCGCCGTTACCCGTTGCCGAGAAAAACAGGTTGAGATCAAACTCATTGAACTCACCCTTTAGAGCAACTTGTTGGATTTCGGGAGGAATTTGGTACGTCATCATGACCATGCGGGGGAGGGACGCGTAAGGGTTATCCGGAGGTGCTACCCAATATTCCTTGGCCCGCTGTTCATCGGAATAAGTCCAATTATAAATCTGTTCCTCAATGAATTCCCCACTGTTCAAAGCCCTGAAAGGAGTACCAGACAAAAACAAATAATAATTCGTCGTAATGGGAATGAAGGTTTCATTATAGGCATTGCCAGCCTCTTCTGTTTGATACTTTTCCATATCCAGCGAATCGTAAGCATCCTCGTCTTCCCGTTCAAAAAGCTTCCGGGCGTTTTCCCGCCAGGCACCGAAGTGATATTCATCAAAAACGACGATGTCCCAGTTGGTACTGTGGACCCATTCGTTTTTAACCTTGATGCCGCCAGCACTGTTGGTCCCCAAAAAATCTTGGAAGGAACCAAAGCACACGATTGGCCGGCTCTGATCTAATTGGTCTGGAGTGAGTCCAGTTTCAATTTTCGTTTTATTGGAATAAAACTGCCAGCCTTTAAAATCCACATGGCTGTTCAGGTCTTCTTCCCAGGCGGATTCCACAGCTGGTTTGAAGGTGAGCACCAATATCATTTTAAGGCCCAAACGTTTGGCCAACTGGTACATGGTAAAGGTCTTGCCAAAGCGCATCTTGGCGTTCCATAAAAATTTAGGGACGGAGCCTGTATGGTTTTCCTTTTCGTCCTGGAAGTAGGCAACGGTTTTTTCCACAGCATCACGCTGTTCGGGGCGCATACTGAAAGTCTGTGTCCGGTTTTCGATGTTCAAGGTGTGGCTACGCACAGCGATGACAGCGGACACGACATCTTTCGCGGTGCAGCGATACCATTCACCGCCGACGCATTCAAAATGCTTCTTCTTCAGGATGCGATGGACATCATGATCCGTGAATGATGTGCCATCAGAATACATGGCGGATTCACGCACGACAATACTGTAAGGGGAAGAACCGTCTGGCCGTTTTACTGGATACTGCTGGGCTACACGCTTGTCGATATCGACTGCTGTGTAGCCAACTTTTAAAAGCCCCTTGTATTCCGGATTGGCGTCCGAATATGCATAAATCATGGGTTGAAAAGTTGGGCGTTGATGGGTGTATTGGTCAAAGATATCAGGCATTGGAATCACTGCTTTCAGTATCCATTGGTTTTATTGTTGATTCAATAATTTCAATTTCTTTTTTTGTCAAGTTATATTTTTTATATAAATCTTGATCTTTCAATGTTTTTGAAAAATCCTGATCTGGAACAAATCTAAATTTATTTTTGGAAATATCTATCGAGGATAAACATTGGAGAAGAAGAAATCTCACGAATTTAGTTGATATATATCTTTTAAAGTTATCTGCCATTGATTTACTTTTAAATGCTCCACCTATAAAATAAGAAAAAGTACAAACAGCATTCGGTTCTAACACATCTAATGTTGCTATAACTTTCCGGTCACCATCTTTACTTGCAGTCGCAGCTCCAGCGGAAGTTGCCTTGCCAATAATTACTTTCCATTTATCAATATAATTTTCCCCTGAAGTAATCTTCTTTTTATCAATGAAGCTTCTTCCTGCACTCGAGAGCAAAACATATGAATTCAATGTTTTAATTTGTGATCCTCTTTCTGATGTCCCTAAACCGAAGGGACCTAAAGAAGACATATATTTGCTAATACATTCTTCATGTTTCATCATTACTTTTTTTACAATGCCTAATGCGAGATTATTTCTAACAAAGACATCAAATTCATTAAGTGTTCTGTCTTGAACTGTCTTACTATCACCATCAATATATGTATAATTACAAGTCCCATGATAGTTGTTTTGCCATAAAAAATAGCTGACTCCACCTGCAATATCAACTCCTGGAAAACATTCTCTCGATAATGAATAATCAACCATTTTTACTATCCTATTATCATTTAACATTTCACTTCTGTATTGATCAAGTCCCATACCACCAGTCAACCATCTTGAAGGTGTAATCATCACAATGTAATGAGGATTCAGTTTTTGTGCTTGTCTCACAAAATTTTGATAAATTGGCTTTGCTTGTCTTCCAGCTCCAGCCGTATCTAACTGATAAGGCGGATTACTAATCACTACGTCAAATTTCATATTTAAAATCTCCTCAAGATTGTCTATATGTATAAACTCATAAGCATGAGATTCATACTCCTCACCACGATCAAGTTGTTCCTGATTAGCCCCACAATAGCTACACGAACCGTTAATCCAATGATGTTGCATTTTTCGATATCTAATATTACCCTGTATATCATCAAACGATGAAATTGAAAATGTACTATTAGGATATTTCGAGCAATAAAGGCTCCGTCTCGCCATAAGTGAAGTCAGTTCCGTAATAGCAATGCCGTACAACTGTTCATGATAAATATGATCAAGCCGTTCCTGCAAATCAGGAATTACATTCTTTAACCCTTCAATCAGCCGTTTGGCGATCTCCCTGAGGAAGATACCCGATTTGCAAGCCGGGTCAAGAAACTTCGTATCTGGACTTTCAAACAATTCCTGTGGCAGCATATCCAACATTTGATTGGCAATAGCGGGTGGTGTAAAGACCTCATCATTGGATAAATTGGCCAGGCACGAAAGCACATCCGGGTTGTAGTTGCTCCTTAAATTTAATTCACTCATTTCCAATCCTCCTGAAATCCATGAGCGGGTATTCCTTTATGGGCTTTGGTACCATCGCTCCGGTTTCTTCATCGTATTCCCATTTGCCCAGCAGCATATTAAAGGACATCTGTTTATCATTGGCTTCAAGCAGTTCATCGAGACGGTAATCCTGACGTTTGATTTGGGTCCCCAACACAAAATCCCATTGGGCAAAGATGATCGGTGTACCATCATTTTTTTTCATGTTCAAGGCATTGCCGCACAGGATGTTACAGTCCAGAATGTATTGGGCCGCCCTTCGGCATTGGTTATCACAGGAATTTTTCCAATGTTTGGTATAGTCTTTATCCCAAATTGCGAACAACCGCTTTCGGCATTCAATGACGTTATCTTCCAGGATATCCACACCGTAAATGCTGGTTAAGGCTAAAATGGCGTTTTTTTCATAATCCAGTTGGTTTTTTCCGTATTTTCTGTGGACGACCATCAGTTTTCGCCTCAGAATTTCCGCCAGGAAATTGCCATCTCCGCAAGCCGGTTCTAGGAAACGGCTGTCTATCCGTTCGGTTTCCGGTTTGACCATATCCAACATGGCATTGACTTCCCGTTCACCGGTAAAAACTTCACCATGATCGGCTACTCTTTCCTTGGATTTAATTTGTTTTTTGTTTGTCATGTTTTGAGATTATTTCTCCTGTATGAATGTCGTTCTCTTATATTTTTTATTATACCATGAATCCATCCTCCGCTGTGAAAAAAAATTATCCGCACCCTGTCATCTCATCAACAAGGTTCCCCTGTTTTCACAATATATTATCTTTTAACGACAAAATAGTTGCATTACAAACACCGTTTTGTTATACTGTTCTGGCTGATCAGAAAATAACAAGATAAGGATGGAGGAACAAT
>Ga0163159_1002963_pt1 | contig 13296 bp, 12 predicted proteins | sample BioMet9_FD_108702 | JGI IMG/M metagenome (GOLD analysis project Ga0163159, IMG submission 108702) | Microbial communities from bioreactor (seeded with sewage sludge) at Lawrence Berkeley National Lab, California, USA - Biofuel... | ecosystem: Engineered > Bioreactor > Anaerobic > Unclassified ... | reverse complement strand
GTTAAGGATCGTCCGTACAACAACGGCACTGAGACTGGATAAACTGCAAGGCCCCCATAACATTAATAGCTGTTTTGGAAACTTCTCTTGAGTTTAAATGAAGACTTGTCATCGCTACTTGAGAAACTTCAAAATCTTTTTCATTACTAAAGAACAATATCTTTATGAACAATGACGAAATGACGGTTTGTTTTGATTGTTTATGCTTGAAAAATTATAAATAACTATTTTGATATAGATAATATTTATCCTGATTGTTTTTGAGAAAAATGTATCACCAAAGTCATGTTGACTTTTTTGGAGAAACGAAGCTGAGGATTCTAGCGCGGTAAGATGATGGTGTGTCGGTGACGCATCAGATGGACGAAAGCGTTGATTCTGTCGGCTTCTTGGGGAGTAAGGGGGCGGGGCGGTTAGTTGGAACGCTGCCCTGCACTCTTTTTACCGGTCACTCAGAAATGATTTCAACCTAAGGGATGGGCAATGCGGTAGATTCTGCCACCAATCTTACTCCGGCAAGACCAGTCCGACCAAACACTCCCTCTCTCCGATCTTATCTTTAAACTGGCAGTAGTAGTCTAAAGTTGCTTGAAATGGCTGAAATCTATAAATAACATACTAAAATGGCGCCTGGCGTCAAATGAGACATCGCGAATGGCAGAATTCTGCCATCGGAGACCTATGAAAACAGTTGTTTTGCTAGCATAGCACCAGAAGTTGACCTATCGTAGCGAATCTTATCAATATTATGAAAAAAGGGTGGACGTAATAAACGCCCACCCTTTAATAGAAGAATCCTATCGTTAGCTTCACTCTGGCAGAACGAATCCAAGCAATTGCTGCTGCTCTTTGATCTTTTCTTCGAGCTGGCAATAGTAGTGTATGTTCGCCACCGCGCGGTTCACATCGGCTTCCTCGCCCATCATGTCATCCCGGGTAAAGCCCAGGTTTGATCCGAGGTATTCCCCGAAATCCTTGAGATAATCATATTCACGGTAGTAGATGCATCCGCTCGGGGTCTTGCCATCCTGAAACTTCGGGAAGTGAATCTTGTCCGTTTTGTCGAAGCGACGGTGCCTGGGATTCCAGAAGAGCACAATGCCAAGGCTCGGGTACTTGGCCCACGAACTGGAATCGCATGACCAGATCGGAAGCTTGGCCATGAGCCGGTATTCGCTGCTGCCGAAGAAATGAATCTTGGCCCCGGCATGGTACAGCTTCATGACAACGGGTTTCACGTTCTTGAGTACTGTCCTGCCATCGCACTGGCCGATAGCAACAGTGTTATGCACCGGGAGCCCCCGAGAGATGATCTTGTCGGCATCATCGTTGAATATGTTGTGAATGACTGGAACAACGGGGATGCCCGCCTGCTCCAGGTCGATTTGGTACTCAAGATTCTGGTCATATGAATCCAGACCAAAATGCAGGTCAAAGTTAAAAATCAAATCCCATGCCGAGGTGTTGTACTGGGCGAATGTTTTAAACTTCGGGTACAACTCCTCTGGAGTCTGCCTAGCTCCAGGTTTTTGCAAGCTAAAGACGCCACTGTCCAAGATAAGGCTTCGATATAGGGAACGATCCTTGCGCAAAAAAAGGGGCAAGTCGCTTGCCAGTAATGCATAGGACAATAAAACATTCGGCTTGACGGTGGGGTGACGTTTGGCAAATTCACGAAGATGCCGGATCGTCATGGAAGACTGATAAATATACATAATATTTTCCAAGGGGCACTCCCTCGCATTGTCTGAAGGAGTGCCCCTGGTTGAAGGTAGTTAGTCAGAGCAACAGTCAATTAAGTTGTTGACGGATGCCCGCAAGGCTTCCAGGTGCGTCTTGTCAAGCTTTTTCAGGTCAGCCTTTTCTTCCAACAGACGATCAATAGAGCTCTTCAGCTTCACCGTTTCGGCGTTGATGTACTTGATCGGCTGTTTGGCAGATTTTGTGTCGCTGACTTCGTTGGGGCGCATTCCGTTGTTGGCAATAACCTCCTCCATGTAAGCCTGTGGCGCGAGGCCATGTTCCTTGCGGTCAAGCATTACAGCTATATCGACGGCAGTCACTGCACCAGCTACCTTGTTGAAGTCCGTAGAAACGCGGACATCAACCTCAATATCTTTTTGTAAGAGCTTCTGCCGCGTGATGACCCCCTTAACCAGGGGCGTCAGATCGCTCTTTTCGATCTGGGCGTAGTTGATCGTTATACCATTGCGCGCGAACAGATCGCTAATGGGATCTTCCTTGGACAACATGTGCTTGATCGGTTTGATCGCCTGAATGACCAGTTCCGCAGCATCGGTACCGAGGTGGGCATGCGTCAGGATGCCAGAGGTGTTAGCGAGGTTCATGCACTTGTCCCGCGTGCGCCGCGACATTTCAGGGAATTCACGGGAAATGTATTCGCCCCAGTTCTCATCTTCGGCGATCACAAGCTTTTTGAGGTGCACAAGAAGGCATCCCATAAGATACCCAATGTTTACCATTTTAGCACGAGCGGAGCTAAATACACCTTCGGCAGCTAAGTTTTCTTCTTTCAACTGACGAAGTGTTTCCTCCTTGTTGAGCTTTTCAATTTGCCCCATCGTGTTATTTGTCACCCGCTGTAACGTCTCCAGGGGGACAGGCTTTCCTTCCTCAAGATGCACATCCGGCTCGGGCTTGCCTCCCATGGCCCCGGTAGCTCCCTGGAAGTGTGTCACCAAGTGCCGCATAGTTTCGTCGTCTTCGTCCAGGGGCAAGGTGTTATGGGTGTCAGCTTCTTGGGTAGTGAGCGGGCCACCGGCCAGTCCCGGTCCACCGGTTCCCCCGACGTTGCCCTTGTCCCCGGCCGCCCCCTTCTCTGCGGGCGTGCCGGTCATCCCATTCCTTTTCATAATCTCGACGCTCATGACTTGACTCCTGTCGGCGGGTTCCACCCCGCCCGATTTTCCTGTTGCGTTTGGAATTGCCCATGTGTACGGTGGCCCATGGTAATGTCCTTAATTTCAATGGACTTATCCAACTTTCGACATGGTTAGATTCGCAGATCGGGGAGAAAATTGGACCCCACCATTTAATTAACCGGTGGGGTGTTTCTTCAGAGATGGAGTGCTAGGCTGGGGCGGAGGCCGGGGCTATTTCCCGCACGAATACGCTCAAATGACAGGCAGAAGTGATTATGGAAAATAATGGCAAAAAAATTGATATTAATTGTTATCTTAAAGGTGTTTTGGCACTTTACTATGAAAACAGCTCTCTTGTCCAAATGGCTTTTTGGTGTGATGAAATTGATATTATTGTGAGAAGGCTGAGATTTTCCTTTAGAAGGATTATTAAGCCGGAACGGAAGTTAAACATGAACAGGTTGGGATTTGAAACCCCAAAAGAATACGCGACATCAATGAAAATCATATCTCAGATGATGAACACTGTTGTGCCGAATACTGAAGGTATATATTTTAAGAATGTTATTTTTGATATTTTGGATGTTTGGTATAGAAACGTATTTAATAAGATATATAGAAAAAAATGGTATAAAAAGATAATGTTTCTTGAAAGATGTTACCAAATTAAAGCAGCGTATACAATATATGAGTTAAAAAAAACACTTCAAGATCAAAATATGGATTTGTTGACTGCCCAGGAGGCCTTTGACATCGGCATGGCGTATGGGAGTGCTTTTAGTGTGTTGGATTATGGGCAAAAATTTTCAGTAGACAGTAATTACGATTATTATCATAAAATAACACAAGGTTTAAAAAAGAGTCGTAGTATTTTTGATGACTGTAATGCCTATAAGGTGGCCAAAGAGACCGCTATTATTAAGTGGAAACAAGGTGATCCATGCGACCACTTAGAGATGGTTGAGTATCTGCTTAACAAGGAAGAGTTTTCACATTTAAAGAAAAATATTTTGACAAAGATTATTGTTAAAGTTGCGGCAGCACATAACAAAGCTAGAGGGAGGAAGGGATTTAAGAAGGAAAATGATTAATTGGTTAAAAATTAGCAATGAAAAGTGAGCTGATTTTTATAGAATCTAGTGAAAATGATGTTGCTGCGGCGTAGTTAACTGCGTTTTCTGTCCTTGAGGGTGTCTTTTCCTCAAGAGACAGCTCTTTTTTGGGGGGGCAATTAAATAATTTTTTCAATAATTTTCTGTGCGTTGAGAATATTGTTAAAAATACGGCGTACCGCTTATTTGAATCTGTCAAAGGACAAGGACCGTTATGCCGATCACCGCCAAAGACGCCATACGCCTGATCGGGCGCTCGGACCAAGTCAGCGACGAAGCCCGGCTGGATATTTTCGAGTTCCTGGCCCAGTCGTTCTCGCTGATCCCGCTTACCGGCGGCTTCCCGGCTCCTAGTCAATCGGCCCGGGAGTTCAAGCGTCCCCTGGAACCCAACTGGAACCAGTGGTGCGAAACGAAGCGCCCCTTCAATCGTACCGACTTCGCTCCCGAGCGGGCGGGTGTCGCCTGTGGCCCGGCCAGTGGCGTCCTGGTTCTCGATGTCGATGACATGGATGCGTTTTGGAACTGGCAGGTCGATCAAGACATCCCAGTTGGGCTCCCCTCAACCCTGACGGTGAAAACCGGCGGCGAGGGCGAGCGGTATCACTTCTATTTCCTCTATCCTGATGATAGGCAACGCTATGGGTGCCGATCCGTCAAAGGTGTCTTCGATATCCGAGGTGTCGGCGGCCAGGTCTTGTGCCCCGGTTCGCTTCACCCGGAGACGCGGAAACCCTACACCCTCCAGGGAGAAACCTTTGATCTCGCGCTGGCCCCGGACTGGCTACGGCACTACACCCTGACCAAAATGACGAAACCGGCCTCCACCGTTGCCGAGACACCGACTCCCGAGAGCACCAAGGACACACCCATGACACCTGATACGACCCCGTTGCCGCCGATCATGACCGATCCTGTCGCGCCCGCACCATCCACCCCGGTTCTGGCCACCCTGCCGGTGTCCGAAAAGATCAAGCAAATGATCACCAGCACCTACCCGAAAGGGCAGCGGTCGGAGCCATCCATGACGGTTCTGGTGGGGATGCTCAGCGCCGGCATCGACGAGGCCACGGTCAAGCAAATTTACGCCTCGTATCCGATCGGTGAGAAAGCGCGAGAAGCGGGAGCCGCGTGGTTGGACCGTGAAATCGGCAAGGCCAAAGACCACATCGCAACGGCTTTCGACAACTCGAAGTCGTCTGCCCGTCCTTCCGATGAGGAGGATTCCCAGGCAAGGAAGTACTCGTATGAGACTTTCAATGCCCTTGACGTGATCAATTCCTCGTCGGATTTCGAGTTTCTCATCGAGAACTTTTGGCCGAAAGCTGAGCCGTTGCTGATCACCGGTCCTGGTGGCGCAGGCAAGTCGATCATGACCCTACAAATCGCCATGGACCTGATTTTCCCTCCGGCTACCGGCTTCCTCAATGCCTTCAAGGTCAGTGACGGAGCCCATAAGGTCCTTTTCGTCCAGTCCGAGAACACGTTTATCGGGATGAAGAAGCGGTTTGCGACCATCCGTTCCGCTTACTCGATCCCGGATGCGGTGCTTCGTGAAGGCATCTTCTTCCTCGGCGTCAACAAGGATATCCGGTCCGTTGGCGACATGATGCGGGGTGGCTTCCGGGAGATCATCAAGGAAAAGGTTGCCCTTCATGAGGCTGACATCCTGATCATTGACCCGTTGATCAGCTTCCATAACCTTGATGAGAATTCAAACGATCAGATGCGGAAACTTCTCGATCAAGTTTCTCTCCTTGCCGAAGAAGTCCATGTGTCACCGCTACTCATCCATCATCATGGGAAGTTCGCTACGGACAGTGGTGCTGGTGGTGGTCGAGGAGCCAGCGCTATCGGTGACTGGTCTCCGAATACGTGGGAGTTAAATTTCAACAAAAATACCAAGCAATATACGATTCAGCATAATAAAGCTCGAAATTTCATGCTCCAAGAAAAGGTGACGCTGGAACTTGATCACCTTCGGTTCAAGAAGGTTGGAAACAAGACGCAGACGACAAATGTGCAGTATGTACTCGAGGCACTTAAGAACCTTGGAGGAACTGCCACTTCTAAGAAGGATTTAAAAGCTGAAATCTTGAAGGTTTATTCTAGCATGAATTCTGGAGAAACAATCATCGAGGGCACTGCCAATAACTATGTCGACCAGGCTATTAAGTCAGGCGACATCAAGGAATCCCCTATTCCAGGGTCGAAAAGCAAACAATACACACTTTAAAGATACAATTTACGTTTTCAACGTCAAATTTTGGGTAAGACAGCAAAGTCAATTGACGTTAAATTTCATTTTGACTTTCAATTTCAAATTATTTTAATATGTTATCGCAAAATTTCAAAGTCAAAGTCAAAATGGGTTTGATGTTGATAACCGGTTGATTTTATTTGAAAGTCAAAGTCAAAATGCCCTTATATATATGGGGGGTTGCCTTTGGCACCCCCCTCCATATCACAATGATGGTGGAGTTGCTTTGATGATAAAAAGAAGAACCTAAAGTTACATGGTTTAAATTGATTTAAATAGTATGATTCAATAATTTATTGAATAGATAATATCTCATTAACTAGCTAAATTTTTAAAAGATAATAACGGCAGAAGTCCTTGATGAGTTACTGAAGGAAATGAGGCGAGGATGGGGTTGGGATTCTTCTCTTTATCTGAATCTTTCTATGATACTTTTCTTCTTAATGCTCCGTCATGATTTCGCCTGAGTTTCAAACTCAGACTCACAAAGAAGAATTTCAAGTCACAGCAATCCAGACGACTTTGCGTTGCTAAAATCAAAGGAACCACCTCTTCATTAGGCTTTATTTGAGTCAATATGTTTACATAAATGGTTCTTGAATATGGATAAAATTCCCAATCCAGCAAAAAATCAATGATTCTTGATGGTGTTTATTTTCTCGGTCAATCGTGCTGATTTCCGCTGAATCTGGCGAAAAGTTGGCAAAGAAAACCAAACGAATGAAAAATAAAAAATGCTTCGCTTCACATCGACATCTCAACCAGGTATTAAACAGTGTCGGTAAATCTAAGCCCAGCGCTTGAGCTTGGGGATACTCCTTGTAAAAAACCAAGCTACGAAACCAGGCATTCCCATCTCTTTCATCTTTTTAATACAAAATTGTTGCATCTTTTGAGGTGTATCTATCTCTGGAGAAGTAAATACACCATCCTTGTAACAGTAACTGCAATAATCAGAATTTTTACTGCCGTCAGAATTTGTGCCTCCATTTTGAGGATCTCTCTTCATTGGCATCCCACAGCTTTGACAGAACTTACCCATTGCATATCTCCTAGATTTCAAAAAGAATGAATAAAATTGACTACCAGAAAGTCAAACATACCATGTCACAGCACGCTTTAGATCGCAATGGAAAAGCTTACTTTAGCTAAATTCCGCTGTATCTGGTGAAAACGGTGGTGGCCGAGGGCAGAATCCTGCCATCCGAGGTGCTCAAGGTAACGGGAAAGGCCATTTCAGCGCCTTTTCAAGTCATTTCAGTGGATTCTGTCGTCAATCCCCTCCAGTAGAGACCAAATACGCGACCAACCGCGCTTTTGGGGACCACCCTGGACGCCAGCACCACCCTCAACGACAATAATCTGTTTTTTCCACCTCACCCCAGTTTCCCAAGCCCCAGTGCCGAAAATCCCGGGGTATGATTTTTAAGCTTACCACCTCGCCGGGAATTATAAGCAATTTTTTGCCATCACGCGCCACTTCCCTCGAATCGAAACGCAGCTAATTCATCTCATTCCCGTATGAAATAGCCACATGAAAGAAAAAGCCCAAGCTGCTCCTGCTTGGGCTTTCCTTCGAAGTTCGGCAACTTCCCGACTACTTCGGACTACGCAACCGACTCGGCTTGGGATGAAGGGTCAACAACTGAGCAACGACGACAACGACGATGACACCTAAAACCATCCCCAATAAAATCGAGGCCATACTTTTCTCCTGGTTATCTAGTTAAAATCCCTAATCATCCTCTGGCAACATGATGGTCAGGACTGGCTCACCATAATCACCGGGGCCGATGTGGGCGACGACTTCGACAGTTTCCTTGCGTCCTGGGGCCATCAGGAAGTCGACCTTGAAGGTGACCCTGTCCGTATTTACAGCTCTCCTGGCAGCGAACAGCGCCAAGACCATGAGATCATGGAGTCGGCCGGTGACAGATTGTCCCTCACCCTCGAGACCGACAGGGACTTCGACATAGCCGTGGAACAGGTGATCGGTCACGACGGTGTGGAGCTTGAAGCCGATAGCTTTCGCGGTTTCGGTGACGTCGACCAAGACCCCGTCAGCAATCGCTTGCTCTCGGGAATAACTATAAACGACGTTCCAGCTGTCATCCTTCGGCATTTTCAGCACCATCCTGCTTTCGACCAAGCAACTTTTCGAGTCTGTCACGGAAATTACCCGTAAGTTCCAACCCAATTTCGGCGTAGCACCGGATAATCATTCCATCGATCTCAAGGGCGGACGTGTCCATAATCCTGAAAAGCTGCTCAATCGGACGAAATGCGTTGATGATCTCATCTTTAAAAGTGAGATTGTCGAGCTGTTGTGGTGGCATAGGATGTCCTTCCCTGGTTGAAAGAGTGAGCTTTGGGAAGAAGGATACCCTGGGCCGGAGGGGTGGTCACGGGAGCTTGAGGGATTTTGGGAATAGCCCTATGGGAAACGGACATTGGGAGTATACGGGATTCTCCTGAGAGATCAGGGCTGGGGGAGCCCAATGGGGGAGGTCAGGGGAAAGCTCCCAGTAGGGTCCCTGTCCGAGCGAATCCCAGGGGTGTCCGGGAATGCCGTCGGAGGGGGAAAGGACGGGCTCCGGGGTGGCTCCATCAGCGAGCACAGAATGGTCCCGATGATGAGGCGCTTCAGTTTGGGGATGAGTTCAAGGTCTCCTTCTTGGAAGAGTGGAAGATCGTGTTGGAAAAGAAGTAGCTGGTTTTAGGATTGCTGAAAGTGAAAAGACCTCACATTAAGAGGCAAAATTGGTATTATGGACGCATCATTTAGCAAGTCTAGATTTTACATTGTAATTTTGCTAATTGCCTCTGCAATAGGTTACCCGCCAGCCTTTGTTTTTTCTTATTTTTTAGCCATAAAAACTCCAGGGTTCACCGTGGATAGCGGTGTAAATTCCTTCTCAATTGTACTAATATTTTTTATTCCACTCCTTTTTATAATCTTGGCATTGCGTTATTGGATTTGGCGATGTCTCCGTAGCTGGATTAAAGGAGATATTTCAAAATATTCATGGCGCATATTTCTGAAAGCACATCAATCATGCTTGTATATATTCCCCTTTACAGCATTAATCAGTTGCATCGAAATGGAAGGAAATGCGTTCGGGATCCTTATTCTTCCGATTCTGCTGATTATGTCTTTGATCATCGGTTGGAAAGTTCAGAAAGAACTTTGGAGGAAATCGCTCTCTTCGGGAACTTTTTGAGAAAAAAGACCCGGGACAGGATAGAGGATGTGGTCACGAGGACAGGGAAAAAGCTGGAACTGGGGCTGAGCTTTTCGTACGTTGGCCCGGAGCGGGATTCTCCTGGAAGTTCTGCCCGTGGGGAGCCCAATTTGGGGGAGGCCAGGGGGAAACGCCCAGTAGGGCCCCTGTCCGAGAGAATCCGAGGGGTGTCCGGGAAGATGAGGGAGCCGAGGGCTGGGACCAGGGGCTTGGATAAGTTCAAAAAGAAAGTACTGTCATTTTAGTATGTTGAAAATGCAGGAAGCTGCTAAATTTAATTTTCTGCGACAAAACCGATAAAATGAAGCATCAGAAGTAGATCTGAAGTCACAAGAGCCAGCTTTCTCGCTAATAAAGCGAACCGATAATCACCGCCGGACCAACACCTCCATCACCTAAAATGACCTCTTTTAACCAGATTCCATTCCAACAAAGTTGACAGATTGAAAATTTAAGGTAACGTCTCTTTGAAGATAACCACGAACGAACACAAGGAGTCTCACCCATGCCTATCGCATCGAAATTCGACGCCATGAAACTTCGCACCCTGATCACCGAAGGAAAAACCGCGAAGCAGATCATGGACGTTTTCGACATCAAGAAAACGAATTTGAAAGCTCATCTCCTGAAGCTGATGCAGATGGACCAAAAATTTTACAAGATCGAAGGGATGGATGCTCGTGTGGCATCTGGAAGCGTGAAGCTCTCGAAGAACGGTCTCCGTCTGTCCTCGACGCTCCTGGCCAGCTACGGCTTCAAGCAGGGCGACGAATTCAAAATATCCTGCCTGGAAGCGGGGAAAATCGTGCTCGAGAAGAAGTAGCTATCTAACTGGATTTTTATGGAATAGTTGCGAAATGGCCCACGTCGTCCAGGAAAATTGGAAAGGCGTGGGCTATTTTGTGTTTTTAGGAAGGCAACTCGTAGTTGAGTTGTGCCTGTTGAGATAATAATGTAAAGTGGATTAGTGAAATGTTCCATTTGAATGTGCTGTGATGTTGATATTATTTTATATATATTCAAAATATACATAGTCACAATTTTGCATTATTTGTATTCCTAATTTACACACCATCTGTGGTGGTGTGCCATCGCCAAGGATAATTCTGGGAGGGGCATATGGATATTATTGATTTTGCGCTTGATAAGTTTACTGATTATACTAAGTTTGAACAGCTTGCCTCTGAAATTCTGAGAAATGAAGGCTATCCGAACATTAAGCCCCTTGGTGGTGTATACGATTATGGCCAAGACGCAATTGTCGAAAATTTATATCAAAACGCAGCAGAAAGGATTGTTTTTCAATTTTCTATTGAAAAAAAAACCTACAAAAAAATTATCGATACGATCGATAAGCTAAAAACAAATGAAGTACAATTTAGTTTTGTTGTATATGTTACAACCATTAAATTAACAACCAAGGAAATTCTCGATTTAAAAAAAGAAAGCATGACAAGATTTAATATAAAACTTGAAATATTTGAAAGGGGTACGTTGCACAACAGATTATCGGATAGTTCTAATAAAATTTTTCTTCGTTACTTTCCAGATGTAGAAAAACAAATTCTCGCGTTTAGGTCAGATTTTTCTTCAATGAATCTCACTGGAGGGAAAAAGCTAGAAACAGAAATGATTAAAACAAGTCTTGCATTTGTTTTTAATGCATCGTCTCATTCTGTCAGAAAGTCAATATTTGACAATATTATTATTGCCATTCTTCATGAAGCATATCCTTTGCCCCTTAAAAGTGAAGAAATTAAAGATAAAATCAATAAAGAACTGAACATTGTTTTGGCTGACAATGGACAAATTGACTCATCTCTTCACCGTCTTTGTGAGACAAAATTTATTGACTGTGACATTGATAAGTATTGTTTGAAAAAACAAAAACATAAAGAAATTGAATTTTCTTCCGAATCGATATTGTCAATGGCAGAGGTTCTCGTTGATGACATTACTGCAATGGCAATTGATAGCTATGGTTCAAAAGTTTCTGATGATACTGAAAGGCGTTTAAAAAGAAATACGAGAGAAGTTCTTTCGCTTTATTTTTCAGCATATGGCACAGAAATATCAACAAACTTGATCAATGACAATACCCTTAATGACAACTTTCAGGATTTTGGCCCTACGGCATTAGATACTTGTATGCGTGATATTGATTCATCCCTTGGTAACGTATTGTTTTCATCAATAGGTTCAGTTATCGCCGCTCCAACTAGAGAACAAATTGAATCATTTTACTATTGGATGATGGCTTATGTTGGCAAGTCAATTATTAATGTAGATCCGAATTTAAAAGAATTTCAATTAAAAAAGTTTTCTTTAAAAACTTTTGTACTCGATACAGACTTTGTAATAAATTGTATTTGCAAAGATATTGAATCGGCTGTATTATATAATGAGCTTATTTCAAGTCTGATAAGTTTATCCGCCAAGGTTATTATCCCAAAAAGTGTTGTGGATGAATGTGTTTTGCATGCAAAATATTCATATAGGACTTATAATTATTTCAAAATGTCTTTGCTGTCAGTCCCTGAATCAATGGCAGAAGAAAAAATTAATAATGCGTTTGTTAGGGGATATTATTGTAATTTAAAAAAGACAAATAATATACAGTCATTTCGTGGATTTCAAAACTATTTAGCAAACTATTACGACAAAAATGATTCTTATAATTTTATGCTTGACGTTATAAAAACATCCCTGCCTGAAAATATTTTGATCATAGACAACGAAGACATCACAAGTGCTACATTTGATGACGATGAACTTAAAGATGTTACAAAAATTATGTTTGAATTGATTTCATCATCACGCAAAGGAAAATATAGAAGCGATGATGAAAATAGACAGTTTGCGATGGTAGACGCGACACTCTATTTGAAAATTAAAAATGCTAATTTGGATTCAAATGGCAGGTCAATATTTGGATTGAATTACTATTTACTTTCAGATTCAAATAGATATAAGTATGTCTCTCGACTGCTGCATTCAACAATATCAATTTCATCTAACGCCAGATGTATATTGAATATCCTTTCAATTATTGGCAAAAGTTCAGTCCATAAATTAGATATTGTCAAACTAATGGAAAACCCATTTATTATATATTCGACAAAAGAGGTTTGGGATGATGTCGAAAAATTAATAAAATCAGGCATTGATCTATCGACAAAATCATTGCCAAGACTTAGAAGAGATCTTGACTCTTGCCTTCACGATTTAATTAAAAATTTTGACAAGGAGATTTATTTTGATGAAAAAAGGTATAAAGAATTTTTAAAATCAAATGATTATGATAAAATATTGAATGAAGCATCAAAACTTGGCTACGCTATTGACCCTGCAATAAAAGCTTTAAAAGAAAAGGCAGACGAAAAGGATACTGTTATCCAAGGACTGAATGAACAATTAAAATCCACAGAAATTACACGCGAAGAGCTAGAAAAAATTGGCAAGAGAAAGAGACGATATCTTCGTCGTATTCAGAAAAAAAGATAACTGTAAGTGACAAAAAATGTACTCTGTTCAACGTTCTTCAGGGTCAATTTCTATGATATTTCACTTAATATATTGAAATAATTTATCATTCTCGTTCTTCATCTCTTTCCTCCCAACGCCCGTTTCTCCTCCCTCCGTGAAAAAATCCCAACAAACCCCTTGACCTCCCCAGGTCGAAACCGTACATCCGCCGAGCCAACGACGCGCCAACGAAGCCAACGGTTTTGGCCCCCAACTTTTTCTTGGGAACGAAAGATTTGGGGTTGACTTCGGGACGAGTTTGGGGCATTTAGCCT
>Ga0163159_1002954_pt1 | contig 13321 bp, 13 predicted proteins | sample BioMet9_FD_108702 | JGI IMG/M metagenome (GOLD analysis project Ga0163159, IMG submission 108702) | Microbial communities from bioreactor (seeded with sewage sludge) at Lawrence Berkeley National Lab, California, USA - Biofuel... | ecosystem: Engineered > Bioreactor > Anaerobic > Unclassified ... | reverse complement strand
TGCAGCATCTAGCCAACAATTAGCCAAAACCAACTGGCTATTTCCGGCTATCCGCGGTACATTTTGGCAATACCCGGCAGATCAGCTTCGCGACGGCCTGTATTTTTATTTTCCTATGACCTGCACAAATACAAAGAAAAACCGGATTCTGCCCTGTTATAAAGGCAAAATCCGGTTCATTCATTTTGACAGGGGAAGAGGGAGTCGAACCCCCATTGACGGTTTTGGAGGTCGCAATCTCTCCCTCGAAAATTCGTTGATAAATCAATGTTTTTCAGGCTTCAATTATATCAGGGCAAATCTCAGGGCACTTTCATTTTATTGTGCAGATTGCACATATACTATATGTTGTATAAGAAATATGAATTTCACGAGTAACTTTCTTAACCTTCATTTAAGAATTTCATAGCCATTCTTCGTTTCTAAGACATTCATTTCAAACCTAACTCCGCCAATTTTCGGTATATATAATCCCGGTTCAACCGAATGAATCATGCCCGCTTTAAACACATCTTTTGAATTCGGTCCTAATCCAGGTTTCCCATCATGATATACAAATCCTGTTCCATGTCCAATACCATGCAAAAAGGATTCGCCATACCCTGCGTCATCACATACTTTTTTTGCAGCCAAGAATGCATTTGAGGCCTTTTTCCCTTCTCCCAATTCATTTAATGCAGCTTCTTGGGATTTCTTTACAAGTTGCAGGATTTCATGTTTTGTATTATCCAAATTTCCTTTATAGTATGTTGACGTTAAATCTGCAAAGTAACCATCTGCTGACACACACAATTCTATCATCACAAAATCGCCGTCTGTTATCAATTTTGAAGAAGTTACAACTCCAGCCTTCCAAGCATCTACTGTCCTTATTCCTGAAGTAATTTGTGCCCATGCACGAGCATATTTAACACCATATTTTTCTGCACTACATGCAATATAACCTTCTATCATAGATGCCAACTGGATTTCTGTCACTTTCTCATCTTTATTTAAAATATCTTGGGCTAAAGATAACCCCTCATAACCAAGTTTATTGGCCTTCTTAATTTTCTCGACTTCCTGTTCATTTTTACAACTTCTGATGTCTTGAATAAATTCCTCAACATCAACTGCTAATACACCTTGAAATCCATCAATAATTGCACTCTCCGTTTCTTTATTAATTAAATGATATTCACCATCGCACAAACTGGGAGATACTGCTGAGGCATACTTTTCATATCCTATAATGGCATTATCAGGAAGTGAGTATTTTCTTTTTATAGATTTAAATGCATTTATCAAATTTGTATATTCACTGCCTGCGCTAAGAAGTACTGTTCCATAAGTATACACATCATATGCTTTTAATTGAGCTATATCTTCCTTTTCAGGATCTGGAATAACTAAGGATGGCATTCCTTCAGCAGGAATAACAACAAAAGAAAGGCCATTTCTAGGCCAATATCCATTTGTAAACATAACTACATTCTCGTTTAAATGAATTACTGCAAGATCGCAGCCATTTTTTATTAGAAAATCCTGTAACTGCTCTATTCTTGTTTCTTCCATTTTTATTCTCCTATAGTAAATTTATAGTCAAAATATGGCGGAAAGTCTTCATATAAGAATTTCCGCCATATTTCCCTTAATAATTAGTATTTATTAACATCATGTTTCTTCATATGCACCAGAAGAATAGGTCAATTCATAGCTATGTGAATAAATTTCAAAAATGATTCCAAATGGATCTTCTACATAACACATACGATATGGTTTCTTACCCTTATAATAATACCTTACTGGCATACGTTGTTTTCCGCCATGTTCGACAATTCTTTTTACAAGTCCTTCAACATCAGGATCCTGAACCGCAAAATGGAAAAGATCCGTTCTCCAGAATTTAAAATCTTTTTCGTGAGGTTCATTATTAGGAAATTCAAATACTTCAAATCCAATGCCGTTGCTTGTTGCCATATGTGCAATACGAAATTCCTGCCAGTTTGTTGTTGCAAATACTTCATCACACATAATACCGATATCCGAATCATCACGTTTAATAGTGGATGGCGGCATAATGCAATATAATCCCATTACCTCAGTATAGAACTTTACAGCTTCCTCCAGATTTGGAACTGACAAACCTACATGTGAAAAAGCAATTGGATACGGATTCATAATATTCTCCTCCTTTTAATTTGAAAAAATTGAAATGACTCCCTCTGCTGACATATTGCTGTTATATGCATACTCATCAATGGTATTTGATGTCATTTCCTCGTTAAAAATATCTACAAGGGCTTTACGCAATCCATCTTTCCCGGCAACAACAATTACAGTGTCTGAATCCATATGAATTGCCTCGGTTCCTTTTAAAGCCTCCATATCGCTTTGTAAGATTGCACCTAAAAGGTAATTAGCAATTTTATTTGCATTAGAAAAAACAAACTGACTTAAGATTCTTGCCGAAAAGATTGCTCTGGTCAATCCAACTTTCATTGCAGTATGATATCCTATAAGAATCATATTTTTATCATAGGATTCCGAAAATTTATGGTCAACAGAATCAGCAATTATCGTTGTTTTACTGACACACTCCAATAATTCTCCTGATAATGTAGTCATACACCCAATAATTTTACCGTTTTTATTAACCCGTACAAATTTGTTATGAGACCCAGGCAACACAATAAGATATTCAACCCCGCGTGGTACTCTTTGCAAGATTGCCATAATTTCCGATTCTTCGCCTCTCATAATGTCCATTTCTTCAAAATTATCTAAATTTACATTTTGGACATCATTTTTTACTCCTGGAACAAATGAAATTGGGATTTCAGATACATCGCTTATACACAGCTCTTTGACACAACTTTTAATTTCTTCTTTACCGGCAGGTACTTTGATATGAGGTACTTCAATAAGACCAACGTTTGAAGTTATCATGCCCGAAGCAATAATTCTTTCTATTTGATCTTTGGAGATGCTATTCCTTTTTATAATTTCTTCAATTCCATTTTTGATGACCGATTTAAGTTTTTGATTATTCCCCTCAATCGCAGTAACACGCACACCTGTATTTGATTCCCAATCATCTATGATCATCTCTTGCTCATTCAAGAGGCGAATTCTTGTATTCGTTGTTCCCGTATCTATTATAATATAATATTTCATATCTTTTCTCCTTTAAACGAACAATATTTTTGTCCGTTAGGATAAATAAATTGCTATAGACAGAGGCGTCTGTTCTTTTTCAAAGACGCCCCTGTCGAAAATAGTAAGACGTCTAGACTGATTCTAAAACTAGTTTCACTTCACTGGATTCATTGGTTTCTTCCCAAGCAGTACTAATTTCACATTTTCTGATGCAACTCTTCTGCATTCTTCCAACGATTGCTTGCTAGCATATCCAGTATGGGGTGTAAAGAAACAATTCTCTAAAGTAAACAGCGGATTCTGATCAGGTGTCCAATGTTCCTGTTTCATTGGTTCTTCTTCCGGATCATCCAGAGATGCCCCTGCAATCACACCATCCTTTAGCGCATCATATAAAGCCTGATTATCAACACACTTTCCTCGTGAAACACAAACTACATAAGCTGAATTTTTCATTAGTGCTAAAGTTTCTTTGTTGATGATATGATGCGTTTCACTCGTATAAGGACAAAAAACATTTACAACATCGCACAATGGCAACATGTCATTCAATTCTGCCTTCTCAACTCCATGGCTTGCCATCAGGCTTTGTGAAACAAAAGGATCATAGGCCATTATATGAAATCCAAACATTTGAAGTTTTGTAGCAGCATTTTGGGCAATTCTTCCAAAGCCGATCATTCCATAAACTGCACCTCTATAACGTGGAATCGGGGCAATCCAATCCTGCCATCTATAGCTGCCTTCATGAATACGTTTATTGTAATGTGGCAGGTTTCGCATCAGCATGAACGAATGTGAAATTGCTTGATCCGCTACTTCATCGAGGCAATAGTCCGGCACATTTGTTACCACAATTCCTTTTTCATGTGCTGCTTTCACATCCAAAATATCAACGCCTATTCCATATCTGGCTATGACTTTACAATTTGTAAGCTGCTCTATAGTATTCCGGTCAATTTTGGCATATTGCTGTAGAATGCCATCTGCATCTTTGGCAAGTTCACCAAGGCCCTCGCCTGTTTTGCATTTCAGTCCGATAACCTCTGCTCCAATTGGCTCCAGAATACTTTTTTCAATTTCATTATCTGGATAATCATAATCACTGATATAAACCTTGTATTTAGCCATTTTATCCTCTTTTATTTATGTCTAATAATTTTAGAAGTTATTAGTTGCATAAACTTCATTTTCCTTCAGGAAGTATTCAACATTATCTTTCGTAATAAGATTAACTGATGTATAAATATAGCTCGGTGATACTGAAACACCAGCTGCCTTGTTGTCGGAAGTAAGCGGCATATCATAGTGAGCTTCTGTGATAAGGGTTACCAATGCCCAATAAGACATAGATATATCATTTTGAGCAAAGCTTCCTGTGATTGTTCCATCCTGAATCATCTGAAGAACATCCGTGTTTCTATCCAGACCAAGAACATCAACTTTCCCTGTTTCACCAAGTTCACTTAATGCCGTTGATGCCCCTGCCGCACCTGTGGAATCACAGCAGACAAAACCATTCAAATCCGGGTTCTTTACCGCAAGATCTTTTGCCGCACTGACTGCTGTAGTTGAATCAGCCTTAGTATCACCTACACCAACTACTGTAATGTCCGGATATTCCGCAAAACCATCTTCGAATCCTTTTCTTCTTGATTCAAACATATCACTTCCGGTAATCGTTAAGATAGCTACTTTACCCTTTCCACCAAGCATTTCTGCGTATTTTTTTGCGCCTTCATAGCCAAGGTCATACTGGGATGTTCCAATATATGTGTCCCCATGTTCATCTGTGCAACCTACATATGTAACAACTGGGATTCCTGCATCCTGTGCTTTTTGAATATACGGATCAAGAGCGGCATCGTACCCCCATACAGCAATGCCAGCCGGTTTCTTTGCGATAGCAGAGTCAAAAGCGGAACACATATCATTCATATCATCGTCAGCCGGTCCCATAAAGGATGTCTTAACACCAAAGAGCTTGCCTGCTTCTTCCCAGCCATACTTATGTGCATTAAAGTATTCAATATTATTTAGACAATTTACGATGATATACTCCTCATCAGATGAAATCATACTCTGAAGTGTACCTGTAGGTGTTGCGGACGTAGTGCTGGTAGTGCCAGTTGTGCTGGTTGCTGTTGAAGATGCTGTCGATGTTTCCGATGATGTAGTTGTGGATACTGCTGAAGATGCAGTTGTTCCACCTTCCCCACTGTTGCTGCAGCCAACAAATAGTGTTGCTGCCATTGCTACTGCGAGTACGATTGATAATACTTTCTTTTTCATTTTTCTCCTCCTTAAATTACCATTTAATTGTTAACAATAAGGACCTTAATCCTTCCTTGTCCGTGTGAAGTACGTGCAAATTCTAATGCCTGCGGAGTTTCATTAAATGAAAAGCGATGAGAAATACATGAATCAACATCTATTTTCCCTGCTGCTATCATACTAAGCGCAGGTGCAAAACTATTTGGACTTGCCAATGATCCATAAACTGTAATATCCCTGCTCGTAACATATTCCAGCGGAAATGGCACCGTATCCTTTCCCGTAAGGCTAAGTGCGCACAATCTACCTCCAGGTGCAGTCATTTTAACAGCTGTGATGATTACATCTGGATTCCCAGTGTCTTCAAATACAACATCAGCATAATCCCCAAAATATTCATGGATGGATGAAAACACATCGCATTCTTTGGAATTAAAAAGCTTTAAGCCCCATTTTCTTTCTATCATTTCTCGATGAAGTTCTTTTCTGGCAACAACTGCTACTTTTGCAGCTCCGCAGTAATTTGCCAATTGGGCATTAAGAAGTCCTATAGGACCATCTCCGAATACAACAACATTGTCTCCTGGTTCAATCCCAGTTCTTTTAGTTGCATAAAGCACAGTCGCCAGTGGTTCTACCAAAGCTGCCTGATAAGCATTTACATTTTCTGGCACCTTATAAATGTTTTTTCCATCTGTCTTTAAATATTCCGCCATAGAACCATCATACTTAATGACACCGAGTTCTGTACGATTTGAGCAAAGATGGTATTTCCCTTTTTTGCAGTTTTTGCATTTACCACATCCAATCGATATATCGCCTACAACCAAGTCACCAATGGCAAAGCCGGTAACTTCAGATCCAAGTTCTGCTATCCTGCCCGACCATTCATGGCCAGCGGTTAATGGCATTTTGGACAGACCATCCCGGTAATATGACATACTGCCGTCATACAATTCCACGTCTGTCGTACAGACGCCAGTCGCCTCAACTTTAATAAGCACTTCGAATGGTTTTAGTTCAGGGATTGCAACTTCTTGAAGTTCCATCTTCATAGGTGCTACAATACGCCATGTTTTCATTGTTCCGTTCAAAATAATCACCTCGCAAATTCCTTTTTATAAGCTGATAACTTCGCCAACGCCTTTTCTTCTTTCACTGATTGCATCCATCAATATGGCCGCTATTAAAATGACGCCAGTTGCAAAGTTCTGCCAGTAAATATTTACGCTTAAAAGGTTTAAGGCAGTAGACAGCATTGCCAAGAATAAGCTTCCCAAGACAGCACCCCAAACAGTTCCTTTACCTCCATTTAATGATGCTCCTCCGATAATACATGCAGTAATGACATCCATTGCAGTACTGCTTCCCAACGTAACGGATGCGGTACCAAACCTTGCTGTAATCAATACACCGGCAAGGCCCGCACATAATGAGCAGAAACAGAAAAGGCAGATTTTCACACGACTTACATTGATTCCGTTTAATCTCGCTGCACTTGCATTGCTTCCAATAAAGTAAATTTCGCGGAAACGACGGGTGTTTCTTAGCAGCAGGTCAAAAACAATGACGATAATAAACAGAATATAAACTGGATATTGAATGCCGAACAAAGTACCCTGTCCAAGTTTTTTAAAGAGATTGGTAATTCCGGTAACCGACCTGCCATTAGCCATAACCAGCATTAATCCTTCCAATGCACAGTTCATGCCTAATGTGGTAATGAATGCATTTAGTTTAACTTTCGCAACGAGATAACCGTTTATAAAACCAATTAGGAGAGCAACAAGAAGTCCAATAATAACAGAAAGTGCAGTGCTTAATCCATGAGCATTCAAATATGCGGCAACCACTCCTACATAAGCCATTGTCATACCTACGGAGAGATCCATCTCACCAGCTGCCAAAAGCATTACCATTCCGACAGCAATTAAACCATTTACAGTAATGCTCATAATCATTGCCAGGATGTTTGTGGATGTGGCAAATACAGGAGTTATAATGGAGACAATGATACCGCCTATCAATAATACAAGAATCAATATGATCTCTCGGCTTGCAAAAATCTTTTTCCAACTTCCTTTTTGAATTTCATTTTCCATTTTGTGTTCCTCCGATAACTGCGCTTTCTTCTTTAATACATTTGACTCCTGTTGCCAATTGCATAATTCTGTCTTCCGAAAATTCACTTTTATTAACACTTCCAGATATGCTTCCTTCATGCATAACGATAATGCGGTCACAAATACCCATTAATTCTGGAAGCTCTGAAGAAATAACAATAATCGATTTTCCTTCTTCAGCAAGGTTTTTTAACATCTGATAAATTTCCGACTTTGCACCGACATCAATTCCTCTTGTTGGTTCATCTACGATGATAACTTTCGGATTCAAACCCATCCACATAGCCAGCAGACATTTTTGCTGGTTCCCTCCAGAAAGATGCCCGATCAATTGTTTCTCCGAAGGTGTTGCAATGTTAAATTCCTCTATTTCCTTCTTGACATATGTATTGACCTTCCTCCAATTAATTGAACCGAGTCGATTAGAAAATTTATCATATTGCATGACCGGAATATTTCTTTCGATCGGATAATCAAGATAGAGTCCAAGTTTCTTTCTGTCTTCCGTTACATAAGCAAAACCATTCTTAATTGCATCTCCAGGTGAATTAATCTTAAGTTCTTTTCCATCCAAAAGGATCTTTCCATCACGTTTGTGCGCATGGAAAATTCCAAGAGCCATTTCCGTCCGCCCAGCGCCTATTAATCCGCCAATACCTACTATTTCACCTTTCTTTACACCAAAAGAAATATCATGATAAAAATTCCGTGAAGTAAGATTTTGAACTTCAAGATAATAATTCTCAGAAATTTCTCTTTTCTTTAATTCTTCTCCGAAAAACTGCTTTATTTCGCGTCCAACCATCATCGTAACAATGTCATTAACATTAGTTTCTTTAACTTCCTTTTCCGCTACGAAGCATCCATCACGAAGAACAACAATACGATCCGCAATCTCCATCACTTCTTCGAGTTTATGAGTAATATAAATAAGGCCATAACCTTTTTTCTTTAAGTTCTTAATAATGTTAAAAAGCATTTTTACTTGGGATTCGGCAAGGGAACTTGTAGGTTCATCTAAAATAATCAACTTTGCATCGGTCGAGGTTGCCCGGATAATCTCCAGTAATTGCTGCGTTCCTACGGAAAGTCTTTTAACCTGTGTATGCGGATCAATTTTAAGATTAAATTCTTCAAGAAGTGTTCTTGTATCCTTATACAATTTCTTCCAATCAATGAATTTTATTGTATTGATCGGTTGTCGATTGATAAATATATTTTCTGCCACATTCATTTCACCGACTGTTGACAATTCCTGGTGTACCATTGATACACCTTTTTTTATCGCATCAAGTGCAGAAGCGAAATGAACTTCTTTTCCTTCTATAATAATTCGTCCTGAATCCGGCTGTTCAACACCTGATATCATCTTGGAGACAGTCGATTTACCGGCACCATTTTCTCCAAGCAGAGCAAGTACCTCGCCTCCATTGACATGAAAGCTCACATTATTGACTGCAGTTACGCCTGGATATTTTTTAATTAAATTTTCAACCCGCAGCAACTCGTCCATTCCTGTTCCTCCGTGGATCATTGCAAAGAATCAGCAATTTCTACATATTGTCTTGCTAATCTTTTAAGTTCTTCAAACTGTCCTGATTCAATCATTTTCTTGTTGACTAAGCTTCCTCCAATACCAAATCCACTGATTCCTGCATGATAAAATTCTTCCATATTGTGAATATCAACGCCTCCTACCGCCATAAGCGGAATATGGTTCAATGGTGCTCGGATTGCTTTGATATAATTGCTTCCTAAATTTCCTGCCGGAAAAACTTTCACAAAATCCGCACCATTGTCATAAGCCTTCACTATTTCAGATGGGGAAAAAGCACCTGGTATTGAAAGCATCCCTAATTTAACTGTTTCGCGGATAATTTCAGGATTACAATCAGGTGAAATAATAAGTTTCCCACCAGCTTCATAAGCAGCTTTTAATTGTTCCATTTTCACGACTGTTCCGGCTCCGGTAATCATATCCGGGAATTGTTCAACAATCATTTGAATTGCATTTGATGTATCTTTTAAATTATTCTTATTAGATTGATCAAATGTAACCTCAATCAGCCTAATCCCACCATCGTGAAGCGCTTGCACAGTTGAAATTAGTTTTTCTTCTTCAATTCCTCTTACAATCGCTATAATTTTTTTATCTTTTGCTGTTTCAAAAATATTTGTCATCATATCTCCTTAATCCTAATTGATCAGCGCATACGCCCGGATTGGAAATCCATCCGCCTCCATAAATGCAAGAGGTGCACTGCAAAGAATAAATTCCTTTCCTAGTAATTGATCCAAATTCTTCATACTTTCAATAATTGCTATTTCTTTTCCTAATAAGTGCTGATGAACTTCCATCCCTTTTGACTCACTGAGTGAAGGTCCTTCAACCCCAATCAGAATCACACCTAATGAAATCAGATAGTCAGCAAGTTCAACTGTTATAGCTGGATATTCTGTATAAAAAGCTTCCGTATTAACTTGCTTATACCAATTTGTACAAATTAGGACCCTTTTCTTCTTAATAATTTCTTCTTCATAAGGTTTTATATCAGAAACATTTATCAAACTAAGTGCTTTTTTGTTTCGACAATCAATCGCAACTGCCGGACCAACATAGATATTCAAGTCAACCTCTCCCAGTTTTTTCCCATTTGGGATAAAATGATAAGGAGCATCGGTATGTGTCCCTGCATGAGAATTAATTCTTGCTATTCCGAGATTGTATGAATCTTTTTCGATCGTATGCGTTTTTGTATAACTCATTCCCTGTGTCCCTGGAAAAACCATATCATCAACGCTGAACTTATGAGAAAGATCAATTATTTTCATTATTTACCTCTTAAATTCTTCCGAATTTTGACAAAAGTTCCTCTACTGTTGCTCCTTTTAATATTTCAGCTCGTGTAGCTTCCTCTTTCTCCGCTTGTTCTTTTGCTTTCGAATATATTTCGTTGAGATTCTTTGAAGGAGCTACTGTGACTCCTATTTCATCCGCTACAATTAAATCGCCTGGATTTACAATAATTCCACCGCAAACAATCTGAGTATTTATTTCAATAGGTTCTTTTCGGCCATCATATGCTGTATGAGAAGCTCTTGGGCTGACAAATGCTGAGTAAATAGGAAAATCAAGCATTTTTGATTCATCTGTATCCCTTGCACTTCCGTCTATAACTACACCTTCAATTTTCGCCGCTTTTGCTAATCCTGACATTAAGCCACCCCATATAGATGTTTCCCCTTCAGAGAAAGCGTCTATTACAACTACATCTCCTGGTTTTGCTAATTCATATATAGCAAGACAGTCTACAATATCACCAGGCGTAAGTTTCACAGTTAAAGCAGGCCCAATAATTCTTTTATTAACAGTCCTTTGTTTGATATTGTTCCTCATTACATTGTCACGCTCCTGGACATCTGTAAGTATGCAAGATAAACTATATACATCTCGCATATTACGGAACTTTTCAAATAACTCTTCGTCAATTTCGGCATGAGGTTTAACAATATTCTTCATCTTAGTCTCCTTCGTATATGCGAATTTAATTCGTATTTATGAATCTGTTAGGATAATACAACACTTCATCGAAAGTGTCAACTTGGCATTTATCACGAAAACTGCTTGCTTTTTTTGGCAAAAAATAATAAGCGGTATGAATAGCTCATACCGCTTATTGCCTGTGTTAAAAGCATAAATTTTTACAAATATAAAGTATTACCTGTATATCCCATTTTTCTTGATATTGTCAATGCATAAGATGATATTGTTGTCCCCAAATCTTCTACTAATGCATCGGTTCTCATTGAATACATCATTGCAACACTGATTGCTGCTATTGGTTTGCCTTCACTTCCTATAATGGGTGCCGCAATACAATAAACATCATTGTTTCCTTCTCTGTCATCAATAGCGTATCCACGTTTTCTTGTCGCTTCCAAATCTTTTAAAAGTACATTAATGTCAGTAATTGTATGATCACTAAGTTTAACAATATTTGTCTTATCAAATATTCTTTCTACTTCTTCCTTACAATAACAGGCTAGGATAGACTTTCCAAGACCAGTACAATACATTTCCATTCTTGAGCCAAGTACAGCTGATGTTCTTATTGATGTAGGCGCTTCGATTTTATCAAGATAAATAATATGGTCATGATAAACCGTTACAATAAAGGAAGTCGCATTACTTATCTTCATAAGTCTTATAGCGAATGGTCTTGCAACTGATAAAACATCCTGCTGCCGTATATAAGAAGATCCAACTTCAAAACACTTTGGTCCAATTCTGTATAGTTTTGCTCTTTCATCAGCATATTCGATATAATCTTCTGCTAGTAGTGTTTTCATAATATCAAATGCACTACTCAAAGGTATATTTAATTTTTCGGCAACCTCTTTACAAGACATTGCTACTCCATTTATTTTCAATGTTTCTAAAATATCTAAAGTTTTCATTACTGTTCTATTATACTTTTCCATATAATTGAGCCTCTCGTTAAATTCGTATATACGAATTTAATTCATAATACAATGTGTCTCTTTTTTTGTCAAGATAAAATACTCTTTCAAACAGTCTTTTTTTAAGAGAGCCCACCATGTATTAAAAAACTCGAAGTTGATATTCGCCATCACCTTGAATATGACCTTCAGTATTTTTGACGGAAAATGCCAATAACCATCTTTGAAAACATATTTTCCGATCAGATTCCTTTCAATAAAAACAGCCGGGCATATTCTACCCGGCCATTTCCTGAAAATCTATCAATGATTCTGGATTACAGTTCCGTTACAAATTCTTCCACCCTTCGATAGGCTGTATGCTTTGCCCCGGGGCAAGCGTTCTTAGCCGGATATCCCATAGGCATAAGAAGGACAACTTTCTCATTTTTCGGAAGATGGAATGTCTGTGCTGCCTTCGTATTCGGGAATGCATTGACCCAGCATGATCCGATTCCCAGATTCCAGGCTTCAAGCATCATATGGGCAGCCACGATGCTTACATCCTCTTCCCCGGAATGGATCCCCGGCTCCTGCAGATTTGTCCATTCCCGCTCCGTATCATAAGCGATCAGGAAAACGACAGGTGCATTAAAAGCACATCTCGTAACAAATCTGATCCTGCTGAGGGCGTCTTCGCTTTTCAGCACATAGATCTTCTGCGGCTGTTTATTGGCTGCCGTCGGTGCGATCCTCGCCGCTTCAAGGATCCGGTCAAGCTTTTCCTGCTCGATCGGAGTATCCCTGAAATCCCTTACGGAATATCGCGTTCCTGCCAATTCCATGAAATCCATCCTTACCTCCCAAGTGCTTCTGCAAGCATATGCGCAACCTTCGTGCTCGAAAATGGATTCTGTCCCGTGATAAAACGCTGATCTTCCACAGCGAATTCCGTATAGGGAGCACCCTTCACGAATTTCGCACCATGCCGGATCAGTTCTGTTTCTGCGGCATACGGCAGGAAGTCTGTCGTCCCGTTCATATCCTCTTCCTCATTCGTGAATCCGTTGATCTTCTTGTCTTTTATGAGATACTTTCCATCCTTGTCTTTCAGGTTGATCAGGCCGGCCTCGCCATGGCAGACAGAAGTGACATATCCCCCGTCAGCATAGATCGTTTCCGCGATGTTCTGAAGTTCCGCGTTGTCCGGAAAGTCCCAGATGGCCCCGTGCCCGCCGCCGAAATAGATGGCTGCATAATCTTCCGCATTGACATCGGAAAATTTCCTGGTGTCTTCCAAAGCTGCCTTATGGAATTCCGGGTCATGGAAGATCCGCATTGTTTCC
>Ga0163159_1002953_pt1 | contig 13321 bp, 8 predicted proteins | sample BioMet9_FD_108702 | JGI IMG/M metagenome (GOLD analysis project Ga0163159, IMG submission 108702) | Microbial communities from bioreactor (seeded with sewage sludge) at Lawrence Berkeley National Lab, California, USA - Biofuel... | ecosystem: Engineered > Bioreactor > Anaerobic > Unclassified ... | reverse complement strand
TCCGAGATCGAGGAAGATGTCATCCCCGGCGGTTTGCCCTATGAGTTCTACATCGGCCGCCAGCTTACAAAGGAATTTCTCGACCGCAGGACGCATTCGACCGCTCTCGTCGGCGCGAACGATATGACCGCCACGGGCATCGAGGCCGAGCTCACCGCGCATGGCTACCGCATTCCGCAGGACTTCTCGGTCTGCGGCTTCGACAACATCTTTACCGGCACCATCATCACCCCGCCGCTCACCACAATCGACCACAAGCTCTGGGCACGCTGCCGCTCGGCCGTCGATCTCATCGTCGAGCAGAATTCCTACGAGGACGAGCGCGAGAAGATTACCATGATGGCCGACAAGATCGAGTACGCTCCCCAGCTCGTCGTGCGCGGCTCGACGGGTCCCGCGCCGGAGGCGTAGGCCTCTTCAGGAAAAGCCCTTTCCGCCGCCTGTCAGACAGACGGCGGATTTTTTGTTGCATTTTATCGCGAGTTTTCTCTTGCAACTCGCTATATCTTGTGTTAGTATGATTTAGCTGACGCAAGATATAGAACCATTGCGAGGAGCAAGAGGAGAGAACAAAATGACCATAGAACAGTGGCTGGGCGAGGAAAACGCGCTTGGTATCGACATTTGGAAGAGTAAATACTGCTATGAGGGCGAGAGTTTCGACGGCTGGCTTGCCCGTGTTTCGGGCGGCAACGAAGAGGTCGCGGAGATGATCCGCGACAAGAAATTCCTCTTCGGCGGGCGTATTTTGGCCAACCGCGGACTTGAAAATCTGGGACGAAAGGTGACGCTCTCAAACTGCTACGTCATCACGCCGCCGGGCGACAGCCTCGAGGAGATCTTCGACTGTGCCAAGAAGCTGGCCCGCACGTACAGCTACGGCGGCGGCTGCGGCGTCGATGTGTCCGGGCTGTCTCCCAAGGGTGCGCACATCAACAATGCCGCCAAGGAGACGAGCGGCGCGGTCAGCTTCATGGAGCTGTACGCTCTCACGACGAGCCTGATCGGCCAGAACGGCCGGCGCGGCGCGCTGATGATCAGCCTCGACGCCTCCCATCCCGACGCAGAGGAGTTCATCAAGCTCAAGACGGACCTCAATAAGGTCACGAAGGCCAATCTGTCCCTGCGCCTGCACGATGATTTTCTGCAGGCCGTCAAGAACGGCACGTCCTACCGGCAGAGCTATACCCGCAAGGCCACAGGCGAGACCGTCTCCCGCACGGTCGACGCGCGCGAGCTGTTCCATCTGATCGCGGAGACCAACTGGGACTACGCCGAGCCGGGCGCCCTGTTCTGGGACCGCATCACCGGCTGGAATTTGCTCAGCCACACGCCCGATTTTCAGTACGCGGGCGTCAACCCCTGCGCGGAGGAGCCGCTGCCTGCGGGCGGCAGCTGCCTGCTGGGCAGCATGAACCTCGCCGGTTTTGTCACAAATCCGTTCACATCGGAAGCCCGTTTCAACTTTGACGCCTTCCGCCACGCCGTGCGCGTCTGTGTGCGCGGCATGGATGATGTGCTCGAGGAAGGCCTGCCTCTGCATCCGCTTGCGGAGCAGCAGAACAGTGTCCGAGACTGGCGGCAGATCGGGCTCGGGATCATGGGTCTGGCCGACATGCTCATCCAGCTTGGCATCACCTACGGCAGCGCCGAGGCGATGCATCTGTGCGACGAGATCGGCTTTGCCATGGCCGACACCGCAATTGCCGAATCGGCCAGGATGGCGGAAAAGTCCGGCGCCTATCCCCGCTGCCGGGCGGAGGACATCCTCTCCACGCCCTTCCTGCTCGCCAATACGACCGAAGAGACCCGTGCGCTCGTCCGGAAATCCGGCCTGCGCAACTCGCAGCTGCTCACAATCGCCCCGGCCGGGACGATCTCGACCATGCTCGGTATCTCGGGCGGCATCGAGCCGATCTACGCGAACTACTACCAGCGCAAGACGCAGAGTCTTCACGGCCACGACGTGTTCTACAAGGTCTACACGAAGATCGTCGAGCAGTACATGCACGACCATCACATCGAGGACGACGCCGAGCTGCCCGAGTATTTCGTGACGGCCCTGACGCTCGACTACCACAACCGCATCGACATGCAGAGCGTCTGGCAGACGCACATCGACGCCTCCATCTCCTCCACGGTCAACGTGCCGCAGGAATTCACGGTCGAGGACACCGAACAGCTCTATCTCTACGCCTATGAGAAGGGGCTCAAGGGCGTCACGATCTACCGCGACGGCTGCAAGCGCGGCGGCGTACTCGTAACGGAGGAGCCGAAAAAGAAGCGCCTCGCGGCCGGCGAGGGCCTTGCGCGCGGACAGATCGTCCAGGTCACGGACGAGGTCATCGGCAAGAAGCGCAAGCTTGTCACGGGCTGCGGCACGCTGCACTGCATCGCACTCTTCGACCCATACACCGGCGCTCTCCTGGAAACTTATCTCAGCAAGGGTTCGACCGGCGGATGCAACAATTTCATGATCGGCCTGAGCCGCATGATCTCCATCTGCGCGCGCGGCGGCATCGACATCTACACGATCGTCGACCAGCTGAATTCCACGGGCTCCTGCCCGAGCTATGCGGTGCGCAGCGCCACCCGGCGCGACACCAGCAAGGGCGCCTGCTGCCCGATGGCGGTCGGCAACGCGCTCATCGCCATGTACAATGAGGTGCAGCAGGAGCTGGCCGCGAACGAAACGCCGGAGGTTGAGAAGCCCAAGCCCGCCAAGATCATGCCGAAGCCCCAGGCCGTCGAGGATGTGGCCGGCAAGTCGCTCTGCCCCGAGTGCGGTGAACCGCTCGTGTTCGAGGGAGGCTGCAACATCTGCAAGAACTGCGGCTGGAGCAAGTGCCAGTAAAAAAATATAAAGCCCCCGCGCGGCGGCATGCCGCGCGGGGGCTTTGTCTGCGGAACAGTCCGGGCCGCTCCCGGTTTTTTCTTTGTTCAGAAATATTTCACAGTTTGTACCTGTTTTTGTTCACAATTCTCCTGTATCTTTATACTCGTAAGAACCAATCAAACTTCTTCATTTTTTTCTCTCCTCTTCTCTTCATAAAAAATGCCGCGGACGATCCGGTCAATCGTCCGCGGTATTTTTTTATTCGTACCAGTCGCCCGGGCCCATCGGCAAAACGTCCTCCAGCCCGTGCGCATGCACGCGGAAGGCAAAGCGCCCGTCCGCGTCCAGAATCCCCAGCCGCCGCAGCTCGCGCGCCAGGTTCTCGTCCAGCCCCTCGGGCTTCGTCCTGCCGAGCTGCGCGCGCAGCGCCTCAAAGATTCCCGGGCAGCGCGCCGCGAGCTCCTCGGACACGAACAGCACACCCTCGGCAAAATACGCCTCATACGGCCGCGCGCACCGGCGGCGCGGCGTCATGGCCGCGACGCTCATCAGGGGACTGCGGCAAGGCTCATAAGCCCCTCCCTCCGGGCAGAATACCGCGTCTACGTTATAGGAAAAATGAATATCCCGCACGGCGTCGTATTCGCGCACCTCGGCGCGGGCAGTGCCATCTTCACCCGTCAGAGCGGTGATCCGGATGGGCGCGCGCTCCTGCGGGTCTGTGCAGACCGTGCCGTCCTCGTTCCAGTAAGGCGTGAAGCGGAAGGTGACGGTCTCTGCCGCAAGAGGCTTTCCCGCGCAGGTGAGGCGGGCCGTGTAGGCGTTCCGATACTGCGTCTTTTCCGCATCCATCTCACGCTCGAGCAACAGGCTGCACGCCTGCGGCGGGGAACCCGTGACCCGGAAAAAGTCCGCACCGATAAACATTCTGCTCTTTCCGACGGGATCGTCTCCGCCCTGATGGCCGAAGTTGGCAATCCGTCCGTCGGGCAGGCGCATCAGATACGGCTGATAGAGACTGACGGGCAGGTCCGGCAGCTCGTACCAGTTCGCGCCGAGATCGCGGGACACGGAATACGGCTTGTTGCGCCGCGCACCGACCAGCAGGTCGCCCGGCAGCGCCGCAGCCGTCTCCGGGATAAAGCCGCCCTGCGGATTTCTCTGCGGGTCGGACGGCGCGCCTCGGCGGATGGGCAGCATCGGACCGTTTAAAAAGTGCTCCCCCTCCCGCCGTACGAGCTGCCGGCCGGCCGGCGTGGCCTGCACGTCGCCCGCCAGAAAGAGAAGCTCGCCGTTTTCCAGCTCCAGGGCGTCATACTCGTGCGCGCCGATGCCCGGCAGCACGTAGTGCGGGCCTGAAAAGCTGCGGCCGTCGGAAGAATGCAGGAAAAAGGTCTGGATCTTCGAGAGATAGGTCTCGTCCGGCAGCATGGTATTGCGCGTCATGCGCGCGCGGCCGGGCCCCCAGGGCGTGCCGTAGAGGCTCGCGAGGACGAGAAAGGACCCGTCCTTCAAGCGACGGAGGCGCCAGAGATAGACGGCGCAGCCCTCCAAAAGTCTTTCCGTCTCACGCCAGGTCGTGCCGCCGTCCAGACTTTCGCGGACGGCGATGTAATCGCACCAGCCGGTACGCTCCTCATTGATCCGGCCCACGTCGAGTCCGACGATGCGTCCGTCTGGAAAGCCGACATTGGCGAATGAGCCGTTGTCCAGGGGGCACCGGCCCGTCTCTCTCCAGGTTTTGCCGCTGTCCTCAGAGATCAGATAGACCCGTTCGGCGACCGTATCGCCGCTGCCGCACTCGACCGCGCAGTAGGACACGGGTGCGCCGACGGCCTCGCCCATCTCCAGTTTCGGCGGCCGGAAATGCGGGTCGCGCCCCGGCCGCACTTCCTTGAAGGACAGGCCGACCCGCCCGTCCGCGTAATCGAAGCCGGTGACCCAGCCGACAAAGCCGTTGTCGCCGGCCGGTTCATAGAGCACGCGGCGGCAGGCATCCTGCGCGCGCGCGGAGTTGGATGCTTCCATAAAAATCTCCTTTTACAGGGTGACGATGCGCCGGTTCTCATAGGAATCGAGCGCGGCGGTGAGCAGCTGATGGCTTCTGAGCGCCTCGTCCGGCCGGAAACAGCCGAACGCGCAGGGCAGACCCCGCAGTTCCGAGACATACGCCGCAAACATCTGCAGCATTGCATCGGAGAAGCCGAATTCGAAAATAGAGCCTGTAATCACGGGGAAAAGCGTCTTTTGCCCGACCACGACGCGGCTCCACGCCTGCTCGCGGCCCGTGTTGCGGGTGTAATAGAGCGCGTTCGGGTCATTCGTCGTAAAGCGGGCCGAGAGGTTCAGACCATAGATAGCGTATTCGACCTCGTTCGTGCAGCCGGGAGCCATGCGCTTCATCTCCATGGTCATGGGGAAGCGGTCGCCCGCCGTGTTTTTGGCGCCGCAGAGCAGAATCGCGTTGTCGTATGTCTCGCAGGGGGCCGTGCCGCCATGGCCGTCAGGTCTGTCTGGCACCAGGTTCGCGAGCTGCGCGCTCACGGTCTCGGGGAAAATCCCCAGCCGGAAGGGCAGGTGCTGCGTGTGGATGCCGAGATCGCCCATGCAGCCGTATCGTCCGTTTGTGGAAAGCGTTCGCTTCCAGTTGACGGGCTTCTGCAGGTCCATGTCGGACGAGTGGCGGATGGCGAACCTCGCCTCGATGATCCGGCCGAATTCCCCCGCCTCGTACCACTGCACCATCTGCTGCGCCGCAGGATAATAGGGAAATTCGCTCGAGCAGCGGACAAAAACCTCGGGGTGCTCGGCCATAGCCGCCTCGATCTCCCGGAAGGCCGCAAGGTCGATGCCGAACGGCTTTTCCGCAAGGAGGTGCTTGCCCGCGCGGATGATCTCCGAATAAATCTTCGCATGCTGGTCGTGCGGCACCGCGCAGTAGACGGCCTCGACCTCGGGATTGGCCAGCAGCTCACGGTAGTCGTGATAGAAATACTTCGTGTCGGGGTCGCGGCGGAACCAGTCGAGATTCGCGTCAGAGCGGTTGCAGGCCGCGATGATCTCCGGCCGGGGAATGTCCCCCAGCAGATGGAGCCAGCGCAGCGACGCGCTGGCAAATTCCTTGCCCATCAGCCCGCAGCCGATGACGCCGAACTTCACGGTCTTTTCCATCGTCACGCCTCCATCTCGCGCAGGCACTGCTCCATATGGCCGACCAGCAGGTCGACCATCGGCTCCGTCACGATGAGCGGCAGCTTCGTCAGCGCGACCGGCAGGCAGTTGGCCTTATAGGTCTGGGCGCTGAGGTCGACGTAGTGCTCCCCGTTCATGCGCTTCACAAACCCGCTGACCTCGCCCACATCCTGGAACAGCAGGGCCGTCATGTGACCGTCGCCCTTGGCGCCCGCGCAGAGGCCGGGGTGCCGCGCGGCGAGCGCCGCGACAGACTCGTGGTAATAGCGGCCCGTTTCCCGGACGTGCTCGCCGTTCTCCTGCAAAAACTCCATCGTAACGAGATACGCAAGGCTTGCCAGCTCCTCCTGCCCGTTCGTGACGAGCGCGCCGAACTGCTCAAGTGTGTCGTAGGCCCCGCTCGCAAGCACGCGGCTGGCCGGGTACTGCCCGCCCGGGAAGCCCTTGCCGATCGCGACAAAATCGGGACGGATGCCGTACCGGCGGAAGAGGAAGCACGTGTCGTACCACGCGCCCGACTGGATCTCGTCGCAGAGAACCGGCGTATCGCTCGCACGGCAGAGGCGGTACGCCTCCGTCAGGTATTCTTTCGTCAGCACGACGCCGGAGTAGTTCATCATGATGATCTCATGGCAGAAGCCCGCCGTTTTAAAAGGCGGTCTGTTCCATGTCTCGAGCGCCGCGCGGATGGACTCCGCGTCGTTGATCTTTACTGGGACGACGCGGTAGGCGTTCTCGCTCTTTTTCAGCAGCTCCGGCCAGATGCCGCGCAGCGTCTGCGCGAGGATGGTCGTGCCGTGATAGCCCGCCGTAATGCCGCCGTCGTTGTCTGCCATCACGAGAAAGACCGGGATGCGGCCTTCGTACTGGGCCTTCTTGCCGCCCATCGTGTAAAAGCGGGCAAGCATCATCTTGAGCGCGGCTTCGGCGACGAGGGAACCGGTCTCGAGATTGATGACGCGGTTGAGGACGCCCGGCTCGCGCTTCTGCAGCAGTTCTTCCCACTCGGGGGTGCCCCGTTCAACGCCCGAAGCGGCGGAGATGAGCTTTTCCTCGAGCAGGCGCGTCACATAGCCGCGCGTGTTGTTGTGCGTCGCGTTCGGGATGCCGAGCAGCTTGGCCTTCTCGATGAGCCGGTAGCCGGGAAAGCCGTGTCCCAGAGGAATGTGGTAGTGCTCGCTCTTGCCGGCGAAGTAGACGCGGCCGTCCTCGCCCAGACGGAAGCAGCCGCAGCCGGAGAGCGGCGCGGCAGCCGGATGCTGCGCCGCGCGATAGCCGTCAGTGGGCGCGCCCAGTGTTCTTCTCACGGACTCCGGCGCGGGCGGGCAGAGCGGCTCGCCGAGCTTGGTCATGAGATATTCCTGACGCGCGGCATAGGCGGCAGGGTAGAATTCCACCTCTTCGTGCGCGATTTTAAGCAAATTCTCTTCGGCTTCCCCCGTGAGGGCCGCGCGGGCGCGGCAAACGGCGGCCACATAGTCCTCGCCCAGCAGATCTGCGAGCGAGCGGCTGAAATCATGGATCATGGTGTGCTCCTTTCCCAAAAAAGCGGATGGTCTATACCTCGATGAGCTCGACGCCGAGCATTTTGCAGAGCAGACGGATGCGCGGCAGACGGTCGCCCTGGACAACGGCCTCGTGATGCGTGCCGCCGGACTCGAGCCAGCGCGTAATGCAGCTCTGGACGCCGGAATCCGGGCGGAAGAACTGGTACGGCATATCTACGTGCTCAAGCCCCTCCTCCGGCAAAATTTCGCCGGGCGCGCAGACAATGCGGAAATGCTCACCGGAGACATGCGTCATGGAGAGCAGGACCGCGCGGCCGGGCTCCGGCGTGAAGATCGGAGTCGGCGGGTTGGACAGGCCGCCCTCGGAGAGCACGCGGTTTTTGAGGAACGGGCGGCGGTCACGGCGGCAGGTTTTCCAGTTGCCCTCGCCCTGATGGCAGAGAAGGATCGCCTTCCGCTCAAAGTCCATCATGTACATCTCCGAGAAATTGGCCATGCCGCAAAGGCTCTGCATCGCGGCGACAAGCACCGCCGCGGGGGCGTCGCCCTCGGCCGCGTAGCCGTAGCCGTCGGCCATCAGATTGGAGGCCGCGAGCAGCGGCAGCTGCGTGAACCGGCCGTCCTCGCCGCACTCGCCGTAGTGAAGGGTATATCCGGAGTAGCCGCCCGCCTGAAGCCAAGCGCGCATGCCGAGATACATCCGCTCGGCCTCGGCCAGGCGTTCATCCGGCAGCTCCGGGTCAACTTCGAAATTCTGCTTGTCGAGCGCCGTCTGGACGCTGATCTGTCCGTCCGTGACCTCTTTGCAGAAGCGCTGCACGGTGCCGATCGAGTCATAGACCAGCTCCGGTCCGATCCTGCGGTAGAGCGCCATGTCGTCCGCGACAACGTCGCCCATGCCGGGCAGCTTGCCGACGACCGCCAGGCGCATGCTCCGGAGCGCGCGCCAGGTGTGGGCGGCAGCGGCAAAGTCCTCGACGAAGCGCTTAAACGAGCCGTCCCGTCGGCTGCCCGCAAAGAACGAGCAGCTGATCCCCGCGCGCATGAGGCAGTTGGCGTTGTCCTGGCTGCCGTGGATGCCCTGATTCACGGTGTAGTCAAGCTCCACGAAGTCGCGCCGCACCGTCTCCTCCGGCTGCACAAGCGCGAGCGCGATCGGCAGCCGGTTATCCTGCATCGCGTGGACGAGGTATTCGCCCTGCGAATAGGTCAGAAGAAAAATTAGGATGCCGTCGAGCTTTTCATGGTTGTACCGCTCGGTCAGCTCCTCGATTTCCCCGCGGTTCATGGCCGCGTGCGGGAACGTGAACTCCGCCGTGCCCTCCAGTTCTCCGAGAAGCGTCCGGACATACGCCTCCTGTCTCTCGCGGATGCCCGGGAACAGGGGCAGATAGTCCTCCAGCATGAGGGCCAGCACGCCAAGCTTCGGTTTCTGATTGTTCAGCATGATCCATCATCCTTTCCGAAAAGCGGCCGGACAGCCGCAAACAATTCGTGCCAGCGGCGATAGGCTGCCGCACAGGCTGCCCGGTTCTCTTCCTCCGGACAGCAGATATTCTGCCGCGGCGCGGGCTTTTCCTCCCAGCCCAGCGCCTTTGCCGCCAGCATCGCCGCGCCGAGCGAGGTGGCCTCGCTCGTGGGAAGGGTGCAGACCGGCAGGCCGCAGCAGTCGGCTTTGATCTGACGCCAGAGGGGACTTTTGGACCCTCCGCCCAGGGATACGACCGATTCGGCTCCGCAGCCGAGCCGGGCGAGCATGTCGAGGAAATCCGCCAGCTGGAATCCGACCGACTCCAGTACCGCGCGCACGAAATCGCCGCGCGTGCTGGAAAGCCGCACGCCGTAAAAACAGCCCTGCGCGCCCGGTTCATTTTCCGGGTCGACCGAACCCGCGAGATACGGCAGGAACGAAAGGCCGTTCGCGCCGGGGCGGGAAGCCGCGGCCAGACGGTCCAGTGCCTCGTAGGCCGCCGGTCCGCCCGGGAGATCCAGGCAGAAGGTGTCGCGGAACCACCGGAGCGCCATGCCCGCTGTATTGCTGATGGGCAGATACAGCCAGGCCCCCGGCATCGCGTGGCGGTAGATGGTGAGATGATGCTCCGGGCGGAAAACGGGCCTGTCCGTAAAAGCCGCCGCGACCATCGCGGTGCCTGTCGTCTCGGATACGATGCCGGGCCTTGTGCAGCCTGCGGCCAGGGCGGCGGCCGTCTGGTCCATCGCACCCGTCACAACAAGCGTATCGCCGGGCAGCCCCAGCTCCGCGGCAATCTCCGGCAGGAGCCTGCCGACCGGTTCGCCGCACTCCAGGGGATCCGGGAGCTTGCTGCGGCTCACGCCCGCAAGGCGCAGCGCCTCGTCCCAGTAGTCGTCGTCCCGGAGGCTGAAATATCCGGTCGAGGTCAGGAGGGATTTCTCCGTGACCATTCGCCCGGTGAGCCAGTGCAGCAGAAAATCCTCCAGCAGGAGGAACTTGTCCGTTTTTTCATACAGCGCCGGACGCTCGGTTTTGATCTGCCGCAGTTTGCAGAGCGGCAGCGCTCCCGAAAGGCCGGGAAGGCCTGTCTCCCGGTAGAACCGTTCGCCGTCCAGTTTTTCACAAAGCTCCCGGGCCGCGCTCTCTGCCCGGCTGTCCAGCCAGACGACTGCGCGGCTGAGCGGCCTTCCGTCCGCGTCCACCGGGATCAGGGTCTCTCCCTGCGTCGTGACAGCGACGGCGCGCACGCGCCGGAGATCCGGCAGCGCACGCAGACAGGTCCGCACAGCGGACAGATAGTCCTCCGGCTCCGCCTCGACAAGGCAGCCGCCCGTGAGAAGGCTGTATTCCCGGCCGGCGGAGGCCGTCTGGTTCAGCTGTTCATCGAACAGGCAGGCCTTGATGCCCGTCGTCCCAACATCCAGCGTTAAAATGCAGTCCATGCCGTCTCCTTTATTACTCGGAAATGTCCACCAGCCGGCCTTCTCTCGTCGCACGGCGGGCGCCGAGGCAGCAGGCGGCGCTCACAAGCCCGTCCGCCAGACTCGCGGCAGGCTTGCCGCCGTTCAATAGGTTCATGTAGTCGAGCGCCAGCGCCTCGTCGCCGCCGAAATGATTGCCGTTTCCGGGCAGAAACTCGTGCGTGATGGTCTGCGCCGTGTCGTAGCAGTCGTGGCGGATTTTCCCTGTGTAGAAGTCGAATTCGGCGCTGCCGCGCGTGCCGACCAGGCGGCAGCCGCGCCGGGCAGCGCTCTTTTTAACCATGAAATTCTGGTTATAGCTGATGATCGTCCCGCTGGGGCAGAGGAAGGTAGCGGTAGCCATGTCCTCGTTGCCGGTGTCGACGGCGAAGCAGCAGCAGTCGCCCTGCACCTCCTCCTTGCGGATCTTGCCGACCACATAGCTGCTCTCACAGCAGGTGCGGTATTCGGCGCAGTCGGGACAGTGGAGGTTTGCAGGCTTGTCTCCCTTGAAATAGAGCTTTTCCGTATGGGCAAAGACGCGCGTGGGCGTCTCGCCGATCAGACAGCGGATATAGTCGATGTCGTGCGTTGTTTTCTGCAGGAAGAGCCCTCCCGTCTCGGCCGGATCGCGGTACCAGCTGTGATAGTAGACGCTCCCGTAGGGCACGTTGTTGACAGCCTGCACCATCGTGATGCGGCCGAGCTCCCCGCTCTGGGCAATCTTTTTCATTTCCTGTGCGACCGCGGTCACGCGCAGCGGGAACGACACAACCGCCCGGTCGAGTTTGCCCCGCGCGGCTTCTTTCAGTGCGGCGTACTGCTCCTCCGAGGTACAGACAGGCTTCTCCAGAAAGAGCGGCAGATTCCGGTTTAAAACCTCGATGGCCATGGAAGTATGCAGCGAGCAGCGCGTGCCGATAAACACGCCGTCGAGCTCCGCCGTGTCCAGCATGGTGAGCGCGTCGTCAAAATACCGGGTTCCGGCGAACAGCTCGTCGCCCCTCTTCTGCTGTTCAATCTCCTCACGCCGGGGGTCCGCGACCGCCGCGACCGTGATGTCCGCCTCAACGGAACGGAACGCCTCGAGCATGGTGCGCGAGCGCAGACCATAGCCGATAAAGCCGATTTTCTTCGTCATGGGGCATTCACTCCTTTATTAAATGTGGGAAATCGTCCTGTAACCGGGCCAGAAAGCGATTATTAGTAATAATATCTCGCTAAATGGTGATCAAAATTAATAATTTTTTTGTTGGATATTATGGAATGTGTCTATTGACTTGCCGTGCTTCTGTTGGTATACTACACTAAAAAGTAAAAAATATCAATCCCTTTTTAGGAACTTCGGTTATTTTGTTTCCCTTTCCACGGATGCCGCGCGCCGTCTGTTTTCGATTCCTTTTCCCCGCTCTTGGCAAATTTATTAGTAATATTAATTGTTAAGTGAAGTGATAAAATGAAGAAAGCAACCTCCGCCGGCGCTGTGACGCTGGAATCCCTTCCCTGGTACATCCGTTTCATCCGTTATATACGGCGCTACTGGTTCCTCTATTTGTTGGTGGTGCCAGGCCTCGCCTTTATGCTCGTCTTTGAATACGGCCCAATGTACGGCATCCAGCTGGCATTCAAGGATTACCACGCCAATCTCGGCATCTGGGGTTCTCCGTGGGTCGGGCTCGACAACTTCAGGACGATGGTGAACGACTCCAACTTCTGGCGGGCGTTCAAAAACACGGTCATCATCAACTGCTACATGATCTTCTTCAGCACCGTGTTCACGATCTTCCTGGCGCTGATGCTCAACGAGATGCGGCTCAAGCGGCTCAAGTCCGTCGTCCAGACGGCAACCTACCTGCCGTACTTCCTCTCCTGGGTCATCTTCTCCGGTCTCGTGCAGGTCTTTCTGGAATATCCGTCCTCGACCGGCGAGGTCGGCGGCGTACTCAATCAGCTGCTGGTGATGATGGGACATGATCCGATCAATTTCCTGACACAGCCCAGCATGTTCCGCACGATCGTCGTGATCTCCGACATCATCAAATCTAGCGGCTACGGCACGATCGTCTATCTGGCCTCCATGGCCACCATCAACCCGTCGCTCTACGAGGCAGCCAAGGTGGACGGCGCCAACCGCGGCGACATGATGCTGCACATCACGCTGCCGGCCATCAAGCCGACCATCGTGATTCTGCTCATTCTCAACCTGGCCGGCCTGTTCAGCTCGAACTTCGACCAGATCTACAACCTCTATAACAACTACGTCCTGTCCACCGGCGATGTGATGTCCACCTACCTCTACCGGATCAGCCTTGGCGGCGGCACCCAGTTTGAGGTTTCCACCGCGATCAGCCTTGTGTCCCAGCTTCTGGGCCTGGTTGTGGTGCTGGCGACGAACAAGATCGTCTCCAAGATGGACGTCATGGGCATCTTCTGAGGGGGCGCGTATGAAAAAACAACCGAAACAGGAGTCCGGCTGCCGGCGCAGCATGCTGATGGTCTGCGGCTTCAACTTCTATGATATTTTTGTCACACTCTTCTGCGTCCTATTCGGCCTTATCTGCTTCTACCCCCTGTGGTACTGCATTGTGGCCTCGGTCATGCCCTACGACGAATATATCAAGGGCGGGCTGATGCTCTGGTTCAAGGGCTTCGACTTCCAGTACTACATCCAGATCTTCCACACCAAGGTCTACACGAACAGCCTGATCATCTCCGTTCTCAAAACCGTGCTGTCCACGGGCCTGTCCCTCATGGTAACCTCTACCATGGCCTACGCCGTGAGCAAGGTTCACATCAAGGGCATGCGCTTCATCAACGCCCTCGTCGTGTTCAACCTGTTCTTCGCCGGCGG
>Ga0163159_1002939_pt1 | contig 13343 bp, 10 predicted proteins | sample BioMet9_FD_108702 | JGI IMG/M metagenome (GOLD analysis project Ga0163159, IMG submission 108702) | Microbial communities from bioreactor (seeded with sewage sludge) at Lawrence Berkeley National Lab, California, USA - Biofuel... | ecosystem: Engineered > Bioreactor > Anaerobic > Unclassified ... | reverse complement strand
TCCATCACGAGCGCCTACATGGATCTGGCCGTCCCCATCCGCACGGACAGCGGCAATTACATCGTCTACATTCTCGACAACAAGGCGACGGTCGACGCGCTCACGAGCCAGGTGCTGACGATCATCCTCAAGGCGCTGGGGCTGGGCCTCGTCATCTGCGTGGTGCTCTCGTTTTTGCTCGCGCAGATCCTCATCACGCCCATTCAGGCGCTCACGGTCGGCACGCGGCAGGTCGCGGCGGGGGACTTCTCGCAGAAGCTGGAGGTCACGAGCCACGACGAGATCGGCGTTCTGACCCGCAACTTCAACTACATGGCGCAGGTGCTCCAGGACACGCTCTCGGACGTGGAGAACGAGCGCAACAAGCTCTCCACGCTGTTTCTGCACATGACGGACGGCGTTGTGGCCTTCAATACGGCGGGCGCGGTCATCCATTTCAATCCCGCGGCGACGCAGATGCTGGGCCGTTCGATGGACCCCACGACCACCTTCCAGGAGATCTTCTCCGGCGACGCCGACTTTTCCAAGCTGCTTGCGCTCAAGCGGCCGCAGTATCTGGAGGCGCAGAAGACCGTCGGCGAGCGCGAGCTCGAGCTGTTCATGGCCCCGTTTTCCTCCCCGCAGACGCAGGGCGGCGCGCTCGTCGTCATCCACGACGTGACCGAGCAGCGCAGGAACGAGCAGGCCAACCGCGAATTTGTCGCCAATGTTTCGCACGAACTGCGCACGCCGCTCACGAACATCAAGTCCTATGCCGAGACGATCGTTTCGGCTGGAGACGACCTCTCGCCCGAGCTGCGGACAAACTTCCTCGGCGTCATCATCGGCGAGACCGACCGCATGACCCGCATCGTGCAGGACCTATTGACGCTCAGTAAGATCGACTACGGCAAAATGGAAATGAACATCACGCGCTTCTCGTTTGCCGAGGCCGTCAAAAAGGTCTACGAGGCTGCCGTCATGAACGCCAGGAGCCACGGCCACACCATGAGCTTCCACTGCGAGGAGCAGGTCGCCGACGTGAACGGCGACCGCGAGCGCATCGAACAGGTTGTCATGAACATCGTCTCCAACGCGATCAAATACACGCCTGACGGCGGCAGGATCGAGCTTGCCGTCGGCCAGAAGGGCCAGACCGTCTATGTCCGCGTGTCGGACAACGGCATCGGCATCCCGGAAAAAGACCTGCCGCGTCTGTTCGAGCGGTTTTACCGCGTGGACAAGGCCCGCTCGCGCGAATCGGGCGGCACGGGCCTGGGCCTTTCGATCGCCAAGGAGATCCTCAATCAGCACAAGGGCGACATTCGCATCGATTCCGTATACGGCGAGGGCACCGACGTGCTCATCACGCTGCCCGCCGCGACATAGACTGCGCAGAACGGGAAGGGAGGGGCTGGACACGAAAAGACTGTGGGAAATTGGAAAAGACGTGCTGATCGCGCTGCTGGTCGTTGCAATCCTGACCCTGACCATTCTGGCGCTGCCCAGCCGCATCGTGCGGCAGACACCGTGGCTCGCCGCTGCGTTAAAGCCGTTCGCCCCCTTGTTTGGCATGCAGGAGGCCGACCTCACCTATCAGCAGACTGCCGTTTCGGTGCCGGATGCGGCGCAGCCGCTTGCCATCACGGTCAAAAATGCGGCCGGGCGGTGCAGCTATCAGTATGATTTCACCGCGCTCGACGCAGCCTATGAATCGCTCGGCAGCGCGCTGGGTCAGGCGCTCGACACGGCGGCGGCGCCGGAGGAGAGCACGCTGGCCAAGCTCTACGCCGCCATGACGGGCGAGGGAGTCCTTTTTGAATATCCCGCTGAAATTCCCGCGGACGTGCTCGCCTCATGGCTCGACGCCCAGATGGACGGCGAAGCTCCGCAGGCCGACGTGTATTTTCTCTCCATCCAGGACGGGTCTGTGCGGCTCTACCTGGCGGGAACGGCGTGCTATGTCTGTGACACGACGCTCTCCGCCGACACGCTTGCGCAGCTGCTCGATACCTTCCGGCCGGACGGCAGCTTTTTTGCCATGGAGGATTCGGGCACGCGATACGACAGACTCGACCGCTGCTCGCTGCTGCCCACCGGCAGCGTGACGGTGCCCGCGGTTTCGGCCGCCGATCCCGTGACAACCCAGCTTGTGACATCCATGGCTTCGAAGCTGGGCTTCAATCCCTACGGCGACGCGAGCTACACGGATACCGCGGGGACCACCTATTTCACCGAGACCAGCAGCACGCTGACCATCGCCCAGGACGGAACGGTCACGCTGCACAATTCCTCGCAGACCGACAAGCGGTTTTTGCTTCCGTCCGGCGGCGCCGGGGAGATCATCGAAGCCGCGCGCTCGCTTTTGTCCGAGATCACCTCGGACACGCTGGGAAATGCCCGGCTGTATCTGAGCTCCTATCAGCAGGCGCAGGACACGGTGGTATGCACGTTCGACTATGTGGTCTCGGGCGTCCCTGTCGCCCAGCAGAGCGGACCCGCCGCCAGCTTTACCTTCGCGTGCTCCGTGCTGACCGAGGCTTCCGTGCTGCTGCGCACCTATTCGGCTGCCTCGGAGCAGCTGACGCTCATGCCCGCGGCCCAGGCGGCCGTGATCGTGCCGGAGGGGACCAAGCTCACCGCCGTCTATGCCGACCGCGGAGAGGATACGCTGAGCGCGGGCTGGAAATCCTGACCGGGCGCAAAACCCAGCGGGAAAACACGGTTCGGCAGTCTGAAAGGAGGCGGCGGGGTTGTCCGTTTCAAAAATCAAAAATCTGATTTTGCTGATTCTGGCGCTTGCCGCCGTATTTTTGCTCATCCTCGTTCTGCCCCTCAAGACGGCGCAGGCGCGCGAGGAGGACGCCCTGCACGACCGGCTGGAGACGCTGTTCGCCAGGAACAACGTGCAGCTGGCGGGCGATGCCCTGCCCGACAGCGCCCGGCTCTATACGATTGAAATGACCGGGACGACACAGAACGCCGCGCAGGCCGCGTCCGCGCTGCTGGGCGCGGGCGTGCAGACAAAGGACGACACGGTACGGTATACAAGCGTCTTTACCTCGTCCCGGGGCCGCTGCACCGTCACGGCAAACGGCGGTTTTGACGCGAGTCTCGACGGATCCTTCACCTCGGTGAACCTGATTGCCGGTACCGAAAAACTGCTGCGGGCCATGGACTTCACAGCGGACTCGGTCGCGCAGCCTGTCCGGCAGAGCGCGGGCGTCTACACGGTCACGGCGCGGCAGCAGGTCATGGGCGTGCCAGTCTTTTCCGACGGACTCACGTTCCGCTATACGAACGGCGCGCTGAAAACGGTTTCGGGCATCTTCTTCCCGGGCAGCAGTTTTACCCGCGTGAGCGAGGATGCCTGTATCTCCTGCGCCGATGCGCTTGTGGCGCTTCTGGCCGCCCGCAATTCTCTGGGCTGGGTCGGCAGCAGGATCACGCTCGTCGAGCAGGGCTATCAGCATTTCGACACGGCCTCCGCCGCCGTGCGGCTCGTGCCGGTCTGGCGCATCGACACAGATACCGGCGCTTTTCTCGTAAACGGCATGACGCGGGAGATCACCGCCATCCAGCCGAATTCTTAAAAGATTATGAATTTTTTTGTTTCTGAATTGTTAATTTTTCTTTACATCGGCGCCGGGCTGTGCTATTCTCTTGATGGTGCCTTTTGGCACTGATGAAAAATTCGAATGCGGAAATACTCTTACCAAAGAGGGATTTTGTTTTGATTAAATATCTGATTCGAGGCGGCGAAAAGCTCAACGGCTCCGTCGCCATTTCCGGCGCCAAAAATGCCGCCGTCGCCATTTTGCCCGCGACGCTGCTGGTGAACGGCACCTGCCGGATTGAAAATGTTCCCGATATTTCCGATGTGCGCCTGCTGCTGGAGATCCTGGGCGACATGGGCGCGGTCATCCGCCGCCTGGGCCGCAACACGGTCGAAATCGACTGCAGCCGCGTCCGCAACGTCACGGCGCCCATCGAGCTCGTGCGCCGCATCCGTGCGTCCTATTATCTCATCGGTGCGCAGCTGGGCCGCTTCGGACATGCGCGCGTCGCCATGCCCGGCGGCTGCAATTTCGGCGTCCGCCCGATCGATCAGCATATCAAGGGCTTTGAGGCCATGGGCGCCACGATCGAGCAGGCCGGCGGCTACGTCTGTGCCGACGCGCCTGCGGGCGGCCTTTCCGGCGGCCACGTCTATCTCGATATTGTCTCCGTCGGCGCGACGATGAACATTCTGCTGGCGGCCGTTCTTTCCGGCGGCCTCACGATCATCGAGAACTGCGCGAAGGAGCCCCATATCGTCGACCTTGCCAACTTCCTCAACGCCATGGGCGCGAAGGTGTCCGGCGCGGGCACCGACATCATCAAGGTGCGGGGCGTGCCGAAGCTGCGCGGCGGGGCCTATTCCATTATCCCCGATCAGATCGAGGCCGGCACCTACATGACCGCGGCGGCGGCCGTCGGCGGGAACGTGCTCATCGAAAACGTCATCCCCAAGCACCTCGACTGCATCACCGCCAAGCTGCGGGAAATGGGCGCCTGCGTCACCGAATACGACGATTCCATCCGTGTCGAGTCCAGCCGCCGTCTGCATCGCGCCAATGTCAAGACGATGCCCTATCCCGGTTTCCCGACCGACATGCAGCCGCAGATCGCGGTCTGCATGGCCCTGGCCGACGGCACGAGTCTTGTGACCGAGGGCATCTACGACAACCGTTTCCGCTACACGGGCGAGCTCAACCGCATGGGTGCGAGCATTCAGGTCGAGAGCAAGACCGCGGTTATCGACGGCGTGCGGCAGCTCCACGGCTGCGAGGTGCGCGCGTGCGATCTCCGCGCGGGCGCGGCCATGGTCATCGCGGCGCTCAGCGCCGAGGGCGAGACCACCATCGAGGACGCCAATTATATCGAACGCGGCTATGAGGACATCATCGGCAAGCTCACAAGGCTTGGCGCGCATATCCGCCGCATCGAGACCTATGAGACTTCGCCGGAGGAATCCGTCGGCTGATAGAGAACAAAAAACGGACGGCTGACAGCCGCCCGTTTTTTTGTCCGTATACAGCGGCGACGCGCCGGCCGGCAGGGGGTCACTGCTTTTCCGCGTGCCTCCGGCAGACGGCGCGATAGACCAGCAGACCTGCCCCGCTTACGGCGAGGGTCGCGAGAAACACGATGACCGCGAAGGTGTAGTTCTGCAGACCGAGCGCATTGCCGCCCAGTGTGGAGGTCAGAATCGACGGGATGCGCCCGACCGAGCAGAGGAGCAGCCAGGTGGAGAACTTCATGTCCGTGAGCCCGGCAAAATAGCACAGCAGATCCTTCGGCGTGCCGGGCACCGTGAAGATGAGCGCGAACAGTGCGTTCCGCCGCGGGGAGGTCTGAAGAAAACGGAGCTTTTTTAGTTTATCCGGCGGGAAAAACAACTCCACCAGCGGACGGCCGAGACGCCGCACCAGGAAGAACACCGCGACGCTGCCCAGAACCGCGCCCAGCATGCACAGAACGGTGCCCCAAAACGCGCCGAAGGCATAGCCGCCGCCGATCTCCAGCGGTTCGCCGGGAATGACGGCCACGACGACCTGGAGAAAGACCATTCCGACATAGGCGGCCTCTCCCCAGATTCCGTGCGACGCGACCCAGAGCCGGAACTGCTCCGGCTGGGAGACGAAACGGAGCATTGGGCGGCCGATAAACCAGACGATCGCCGCGCTCAGCAGAACAAACACCGCCAGCGCTCCGCCGGCGAGCCATTTTTTCGTTTTTTCCGGGAGTCTGGTCCGTTCCATGCCTGCCGCCCCCTTTCCCGGAGATTTTTATTCAGCATAATCGGTTTCCACACGAAAACGATGAAAAAACCGTTAAATTTTCCTGAAGAAATCCTAAAAAACCATCCTGAGCACCGGCAGGAGATCCCGCTCCGCGAAGGATTCGCGGAGGAGAACGCAGTCTGCCGGTCTCAGGATGACAGGGCGGAACCTCGGCGGCCCCGTTTCTTCTATTGCTTTCCGGCGCGGCGCGGCTCTGCGAGCTTGTTGTCGAGCCGGCGATAGAAGCAGCCGAGCGCCAGGAAAAGCGCGGTCATGACCGCCACGATGAGGATCATCCGCCCGACGCCGAGCCGTTCGTAGTTGAGAAACGGATAGGGAAACCGGCCGGGCGCGTCCGGCGCCATATGCGCCGCGGACACCAGAATAAACGCGAGATAGGCGTACGGCGGGACCAGCCACCAGAGCGGCGCATATTTTGTCCAGCAGCCCTTCTGGTCGAACAGCAGCCAGTCCGCCACCGTTCCGATCGGAACGACGATATGCAGAAGGAACATGGAAATGCCGGTGAGCGTATGGAAATTCACCGCATTCTTGAGTAAAAATGCGGCGACCAGCCCCGTGACGCTGATGGAGAACACGCACGCGCCCTTCCAGGCGGGACAAAACGGCCGCCCGGGCCGGCGAAGTCCCCAGATAAACGCGCCCAGGAAATAGGCCGCGCAGACGAGGTTGCTGAGGATCGTAAACATCCGAAGCGCCATTGAATTGAACACGCCGTTGAACAGCCCCAGCTGGATGCAGACGCCGACCAGACTGGCCAGCGCCAGCAGCAGTTTGCTCACAAGCGAGGCGGTCCGCTTTCGCATACCGTCATCCCTCCTCGGTTCCCGATTTTGACCCATTTCTAAACAGTATAGCACAGTTTTGCCCGCCCGGCCTTTTTTGCCCGGCCTGGAATTCGTAAACTTTTTGTGAAGAAACGCCGGCATTTTACAATTCTTTAGAAAAAACGATATAATAGAAACCGACGGGTGTTCAGCCCGATTGTCAACAGGCAGGTGTCGCTTCATGCTCGACGCATTTTTAATCGTCAGCCTTTTGCTCTCCGGGGGCTATCTCTGGCTCCGGGGGCTGTTCGGTTCCTGGAACGCCCTCTGGCAGTTTCCGCTGGCGTTTCTGATCTGTTTTTTGGGACTGATCCTACTTTTTATCCTGGTGCTCTTCCTCTCGACACGTTTTGTGAACCCCAAAAAGGAAGTGGAAAAGCCCAGTTCCTATTTCCGGTTCATGCTCAACCAGCTCTGCCGGATGCTGCTCATCCTCGCGGGCGTACAGGTCCATGTGACGGGAATCGAAAAAGTGCCGCGCGACCGCCGCTTTATGCTCGTGTCCAACCACCTGTTCGCCTACGATCCGGTCGTCTATTATTATGCGATGCCGTGGGCCGATCTGGCGTTTCTCTCCAAGAAGGAGAATTTTTCCCTGGTCATGGTCGCGGAGATCATGCGCGAGGTCCTCTGTCTTCCGCTCGACCGCGAGAACGACCGGGAGGCGCTCAAGGCGATCCTGAAGGCGATCCAGTTCCTCAAGGAGGACAAGTGCTCGATCGGCGTTTTCGCCGAGGGCGGCACCAGCAAGACGGGCGAACTGAAGCCCTTCCGCAACGGCGCGTTTAAGGTCGCCCAGCGGGCTGAGGTGCCGATCGTGGTCTGCGCCATTGCCAATACGCGCGCGATCTTCCGCAACATGTTCCGCCGCCGCACCGACGTCTATCTCGACGTGCTCGAGGTGATCGAGCCCGAGACGTTCGCGGGCGAGTCGACCGTTCAGATGGGCAACCGCGCGCACGAGATCCTGGAAAAGGGCGTGGAGGCCCGCAAGGCCGCCATGGCGCAGGCAAAGGCAAAGTGACGCCGGACAGGACCGGTTATAAAAGACAAAGGGGCGCGCCGCAGAAGCGGCGCGCCCCGTGTTTTTTACTGTCTTGTTTTCATCACGGCGCGCATGCGCTGCGCGTGGTCGAGAATCCGCTTGCGGATGCGCAGACTCTGCGGCGTGACCTCCAGCAGCTCGTCGTCGGCCAGGTACTCGAGACTCTGTTCGAGCGAGAGCACGCGCGGCGGCGCAAGGCGTACGGCGTCGTCGTTGCCGGCGGCGCGCATGTTGGTCAGCTGCTTTTTCTTGCAGACGTTCACAGCCATGTCCTCGTTGCGGTTGCACGCGCCCACGACCATGCCGGCGTAGACCTCGACGCCCGGCCCGATAAAGAGCGAGCCGCGGTCCTGCACGCCGCCGAGACCATAGGCGCAGGATTCTCCGGTCTCAAACGCGACGAGCGAGCCGGTCTGCCGGCGGGCAATCTCGCCCTTCATGGGGGCGTAGGAATCGAGCACGGAGGCCATGATGCCCTCGCCGCGGGTGTCAGTGAGGAATTCGTTCCGGTAGCCGAACAGGCCGCGCGTCGGGACGAGGAACTCGAGCCGCATGCGGCTGCCCATCGGGGTCATGGAGCTGAGCTCGCCCTTGCGCTGGGAGATCTTGTCGATGACGGCGCCCACGGAGCCCTCGGGCACGTCGGCGACCATGCGCTCGATCGGCTCGCAGAGCTTGCCGTCGATGGTCTTGGTCAGCACGTGCGGCGTGGAAACCTGGAACTCGTAGCCCTCGCGGCGCATCGTCTCTATGAGGATGGACAGGTGCATTTCGCCGCGGCCCGCGACGTTGAACGCGTCGGTGCCCATCTCCTTGACGTGCAGGGAGACGTCCTTGAGAAGCTCGCGGTTGAGCCGGTCGCGCAGGTTGCGGGACGTGACGTACTTGCCCTCGCGCCCGGCGAAGGGGGAGTCGTTCACGGAGAAGGTCATTTCGATGGTCGGGTCGGAGATCTTGACGAAGGACAGCGGCTCGACGGTCTCGGGGGCGCAGAGCGTCCGGCCGATCGTGATGTCGGAGATGCCGGAGAAGGCGACGATCTCGCCTGCGCTGGCCACATCCACGGTGTCCTTGCCGAGGCCGGTGAACTCGTAGAGGGCGACGACCCTGGCTTTTTCGCACATCGCGTGGTCGTGGTAGTCGCAGACGACCACGTCCTCGTTCGGGTGGATGGAGCCGCGCTCGACGCGGCCGATGCCGATGCGGCCGACGAAGTCGTTGTAGTCGATCGACGAGACGAGCAGCTGAAGAGGCCCGTTCGGGTCGCCCTTGGGCGGGTCGATGTACTGAATGATGGTGTCGAAGAGCGGGGTGAGGTCGGTGCCCACATCGTCGGGCCCGTAGGCCGCGGTACCGCGGCGGGCCGAACAGAAGAGCGTGGGAGAGTCGAACTGCTCCTCCGTCGCATTGAGGTCGAGCAGCAGCTCGAGCACCTCGTCCATGACCTCATGGATGCGGGCGTCGGGGCGGTCGATCTTGTTCACGACGACGATGACCTTGTGGCCGAGCTCCAGCGCCTTCTGCAGCACGAAGCGCGTCTGAGGCATGGGGCCCTCGGCCGCGTCGACCAGCAGCAGAACGCCGTCGACCATCTTCAGGATACGCTCGACCTCGCCGGAAAAATCGGCGTGGCCCGGGGTATCCACGATGTTGATTTTATAGCCTTTATAGTGGACAGCGGTGTTTTTGGCGAGAATCGTGATGCCGCGTTCGCGCTCAAGGTCGCCGGAGTCCATGACCCGGTCGGCGACAACCTGGTTTGCGCGGTAGACACCGCCCTGTTTGAGCATTTGGTCGACCAGCGTGGTCTTGCCGTGGTCAACGTGCGCGATGATCGCAATATTCCGGATTTTATCCTGCGTCATATTCGTGCACTCCTTTCGTTTTGACAGATTCCTGATAATCTCACAAAAATTTATTCTAACACAGTCGTTTCTCAATAGCAAGAATTATTCCTGGCTCGATTAGCCAAAACCGGTGATTTTTTGCCGGTTTTACGGGCAAAACGGTCCCGTCCCGCATAGACTGTGCCATGGAGGGATGCCGATGACACAGATTGAAATGACTGCGGCCGGCCAGCCGGCCGCACCCGATGCGCTCACGCCCGAGGAGCTGCTGGAGATCTGCGCGGATGAACGCGCGGACGCGGCGCGCTACCGCCGTCTCGCGGCGAAGGCCCGTGGTTCCGCCGCCCGAACGATTTTGCAGATGGCGCGGGACGAGGAGCGTCATGCCCGCACGGCGGGCGCCATGTACGAGCTGCTGACCGGAAAACGGCCGCCGCAGGACGTGCCCGTGCCGACGGCGGCACAGGATCTGCGCGGCGCGCTGCGCGCGCAGTATGAGCCGGAGCTGCGCACGGCGGCGGAGTACGACCGCCTGGCTGCGCTCACCGGTACGATGAAAACGCCGCTCTCCGGCATGGCGGCCGATGAGCGGCGGCACGCGGAGCTCATTTTGTCTCTGCTCCAGAACAGCCGGTAAGCTGCTCCAGGCGGCGGAGCGCACATTCGAGCTCCGCCGGGTCCAGCTCCGAGTAGTTCACCACCACACAGGCGCGGGCTGACTCGGCGCTTCCGGAAATGTAAAACGACGACAGAAACGGCAGCGTCAGCCCCGCCTCGGCCAGCAGCGCGCCAAGCTCCCCGTCGGTGCGGTTCGTCTGGATCTTCACGAGAAAGTGGAGCCCTGCGCCGGCGTCCAGGACCGAGCAGCGCGAGGAGAGAGGCGAGGCCGCGAGCGCGCCTAAAAGGCGCGAACGCACGGCGCGGTAATGCTTTTTCATACGGCTCACGTGCTTTTCAAAGTATCCTTCGGCGATGAACCGCGTGAGCGTCAACTGCTCGAAGCTGGGGACGGTGCAGCTGTAAAAGCCGAGCTTGTCCCGCCATGCGGGCAGCAGGGTGCGCGGCAGGATCATATAGCTGATGCGGAGCGCCGGGGCAATGGTCTGGGAGAAGGTGTTCATGTAGATAAGCCGGCCGGTGGTGTCCATGCTCTGCATGGTGGGAATGGGACGGCCGGTGAATCGAAATTCGGAGTCGTAGTCGTCCTCGACCGCGTAGCGGTCGGGTCTGGCGGCGAGCCAGCGCATGAGTGCCTGCCGCCTGCCGATGGGCGTCACGATCCCGGTGGGATAGTGGTGCGAGGGCGACAGATGCACGACCGAGGCGCCGCTTTCCTCGAGCGCGTCGGCGCGCAGCCCCTCGCGGTCCATGGCGATGGGCGCGATGGCCACGCCGTTGGCCTCATAGATGCGCGCGATCTTGCGGTGGCCGAGCTCTTCGAGCGCGTAGAGCCGGCCGCGTCCCAAAAACTGCAGGATGAGGTTGTAGAAGTATTCCGCGCCCGCGCCGATGAAGATCTGCTCCGGCAGCACCTCCATCCCGCGCTGGCGCAGCAGCTCCTCCGCAATCGCCTGCCGCAGCGCGGGCAGACCGGGATTCGGCACCGGCTGCAGGAGATTCTGGTATTTGTCGAGGATCACGCCGCGCATGAGCTTGGCCCAGACGGAGAACGGGAACAGCTCCGCCGACGGACTGTGCGGCGCTGCGGGCAGCTCCGGTTCCGGGCCCGGCACGGCCGGCGCTGCCGGAATGGGCGGCGTGAGCGGGATCGATTCGACGAAGTAGCCGGCGCGTTCGCGCGAGGTGATATAGCCCTCGGCCAGCAGCTGGCTGTAAGCGGTTTCGACGGTGATCTTGCTGATGTTCAGATGCTCCGCGAGCGCGCGCTTGGAGGGCAGTTTTTCTCCGCCCGCCAGGCTGCCGGAGAGGATGTCGGCTTTCACTGCCGCATAGAGCTGTTCATAGAGCGGCTTGCCCGCCGTGTGGGAGAGAGTATAGGTACGGATCATTTTCTGGCCCTGTCTTTTAATATAATTCTGGCAATTTAAGAAATGCCAGCCTGTGGTATCATTTTATCATCCCAAGGAAAAAAGTCAACCGGGGGCTGAATATGGAAAAAGAGAAGTTTACGACCAGAAAAATCGTCTATCTTGCGGTCATGGCGGCCATTGTGTGTGTTGTCACGTTTTTCCGCTTCCCGCTTCTGGGTTCGAAGGTCCATTTTGCCAATGCGATGTGTCTGCTGGCCGGTCTGCTGTTCGGCGGCGTGGGCGGCGGACTGGCCGCGGGCCTCGGCTCCGGACTGTACGACGCGCTCTTCGGCGGCTATGACTTTGCCGAGGCGCTTGTCACGTTTGCCACCAAGTTTCTGATGGCCTGGCTCTGCGCGGCCGCCGCGGGCCGGCCCGGCCCGGACGGCAAGCGGAAGCGCGCCGTACTCGGCTGCGCCGTCGGCGCGCTTGGCTATGTTGCCCTGTACATGCTCAAGACCTATCTCTATCAGCGGTTCGTCTATGGCTATCCGCTGGACACCACCTGGGCGACCATGCTTTCAAAGCTGCCGGCTTCGGCCATCAACGCCGCCGTCGCCGTGATCGCCGCGCCGATCCTCTACACCGCGATCCTGCCGGCACTGCGCCGCGCGCATCTTCTGGACAAGGCGGCCTGAGCGCCGCAGCATGCAAAAACGCCATCCCCTTTTGGGGATGGCGTTTTACATCCTGTCGTTTTATTTTGTGCCGATATAGCCGGCACCGCGGATCTCGGTGTACCAGACCTCTTCGCCGGGGGCAAAGAGATCGGAACTCGAAAACGGGACGACCGCCGTCTCTTTGCCGGCGAGACGGACCGTCAGCGGGGAAACAGCGGAGACCACGGCCGTTTCACAGCTGTAAGCCAGAACGGTGTCGATCCGCTGGTCGCCTGTGCGGTCGATGACCGTGATGCGGACATCCGCGGGAAGCGACTGCAGCATGGAGGCGTCCGCCGGGTCAAAATTCCAGTAGTACTGCGTGTCGGCGGTCATCTGATAATCCGTGTCCGCGAGAACCTTTTCCATGTCCTGCGCGCTGGTGAATGTGTGGGAGATCTCGGAGATCAGGACGCAGGGCAGCCCGACGACCTTGCCGTTTTTCACGAACAGATCGACCGTCCGCCCGAGAAGGTTTGCATCGGAGGAAACGGCGAATTCCTTGTGCCCGGCCAGTTTGGTCATCCCGGGCGCCAGCGCGGAACCCGCCGAGATCAGGTCGGCACACTCGTTCCCGGTCACGACGCCGGTATAACGGACAAGCCCGAAGCGCACCTCCAGATAACTCTTGGGATTCATGAGATCGTCAAGCACATAGACGGGTTTTCCGGACGCATCCTTCCCGGTCACGGCGCTGCACTGCATCGCGTTGAAGATCAAAAGACAGGCGTCGTCCCGCGTGATGGGCTCGTCGAAGGCCGAGGCGAATCCGCGGTAGATGCCGAGCTCCGATGCGTCGCGGTTGACGCTGTCGGCCCAGCCGGCGCCGACATACCCGGAGCCGTCGCGGCCGATGGCGATGATGAGCATTTTTGCGAGCTCCTGCGCTGTCACATTCTCCTGCGGACGAAAATGGCCGCTGCCGTCCCCGCCGATGATGCCCTTTTCCGCGCAGTAACGGATATAGTTCTCCGCCCAGGAACCGGCCGTGTCCTGAAAGACGGCGGCGCCGGTCCCGACGGCATCCGCCGTGGACAAAAGCGTGATCAGCTTGGCAACCTCAGCCCGGGTGATGCAGTTCGCCGGCCGGAACGAGCGGTCGCTGTAACC
>Ga0163159_1002934_pt1 | contig 13359 bp, 14 predicted proteins | sample BioMet9_FD_108702 | JGI IMG/M metagenome (GOLD analysis project Ga0163159, IMG submission 108702) | Microbial communities from bioreactor (seeded with sewage sludge) at Lawrence Berkeley National Lab, California, USA - Biofuel... | ecosystem: Engineered > Bioreactor > Anaerobic > Unclassified ... | reverse complement strand
TTTGCGTCTGTTGCTACAGCGGCTGTTTCAGCCGTTTGGAGCCATTGTTTTGGCATAGGCCAGAAAAACCAAGTCTTTCAGTAGAACCTACATCGTCTACACGAAGGAGGCCGAGACGGCCGACCAGTACATCGAGCGCGTGACCTACGAGCTGCACGGCAGAAGGCGCGTGCGCGTGGCGACGTCGGACAATCTTGAGCAGCTCATCATCCTGGGCCACGGCGCGGTGCGCGTCTCGGCCAGGGAATTTCACGATGAGGTCATGGCGGTGAGCCAGGAGATCAGCCGGATCCTGAAAGAAAACAATGCGAAAAACAGTTAAAAAAGTCACGCTGCCTTTGGCAGCGTGACTTTTTGCCTGTTACATTTCGTAGATCGGGTGCTTCTCGGTGAGGGCGGCGACGGTGCTCAGCACCTCCTGCCGGGTCCCCTCGAAGTCGTCCGCGACCTTTTCGATGCAGTCCGCGACGATCTCCATGTCCGCCTCGGTGAACCCGCGCGTGGTGGCGGCGGACGTGCCGATGCGCACGCCGCTTGTGATTCCGGGCTTTTCCGGGTCGTTCGGAATGGCGTTTTTATTGACGGTGATGTGCACCTCGTCAAGCCGCGTCTGCAAATCGCGGCCCGTGATGTGCTTGCTGCGCAGATCGGCCAGCATCAGGTGGTTGTCGGTGCCGCCGGATACAAGGTCGAAGCCCCTGCTCTGCAGGCTGCGTGCGAGCGCCGCGGCGTTTTTCACGATGTTCTCGGCATACTGCCGGAATTCCGGCTGCATCGCCTCGCGCAGACACACCGCCTTGGCTGCGATGACGTGCATGAGGGGACCGCCCTGGGTGCCGGGAAACACGGCGCTGTTGATTTTTTTGCCGAATTCGGCGCGGGCGAGAATCATGCCGCCGCGCGGGCCGCGCAGCGTCTTGTGCGTGGTGGTGGTCACAACGTCGGCCCAGGGGATGGGACTCATGTGCTGCCCGCCCGCGACGAGCCCGGCGATATGGGCCATGTCGACCATCAGAAGCGCGCCGTTCCGGTGCGCGATGTCGGCGAAGATTTTAAAATCGATCGCGCGGGGATAGGCGGACGCGCCCGCGACGATGAGCTTCGGGTGGCACTTCCTCGCGAGATCCTCGATCTCGTTGTAGTCGATGCGGCCGGTGGCAGGATCGACGCCGTAGCTCACGCTGTTGTAGATCTTGCCCGAGAGGTTGACCTTTGCGCCGTGCGTGAGATGGCCGCCATTGGCGAGATCCATGCCCATAAAGGTATCGCCGGGCTGGAGCAGGGCGGCATAGGCCTCCAGATTGGCCTGCGCGCCGGAGTGCGGCTGAACGTTGGCAAATTCCGCGCCGAAGAGCTTCTTTGCACGCTCGATAGCGATGGTTTCGAGCTCATCGACGTAGTCGCAGCCGCCGTAATAGCGCCTGCCGGGATAGCCCTCGGCGTATTTATTGGTCAGAACCGAGCCCATGGCCGCGATCACGGCGGGGGAGGCAATGTTCTCCGAGGCGATCAGCTCGATGTTCTGCTTCTGACGGTGATATTCGCGCGTGATGGTACCCGCGACCTCGGGATCGCAGCTTTGCAGATAGTCCATCGCGTTTTCCAGAATATTTTCCATGACGGGTGTCCTTTCTTATAAAAAATGAGCAAACCGTCTCCGGTTTGCTCATTCGTATGTCACAGAAATTCTGAGTCCATACTCTGTCCTTTTGCCTGAGAGATTCGGTTTTCGCCTTGCACCTTCGGCACCCAACTCAATGAGTTCTCCAGAGAATCCTGCCGCTTCAGTTCGCGCTGCGTTCTGAAAGGGGTCATTGGATCAGTATCCAATTGTAGTTTGCCTGAAATCTCGTTTATTATAACATGACACGGACGGATGTCAACCCTAAAAAGACATTTTTCTCAGAGAATCGGGATTTTGATTTTCAAATCGGAGAGCGGATAGCTTGAGCAGGCGTGGAAAAATCCCAGTTCGCGGTCGGCGGTACGGCGCCCGTCGCCGTCGGCCGGAACGAAGATCTCGCCCGAGAGCAGACGGCTGTGGCAGTAGCCGCAGGCGCCGCTGCGGCAGCGGGTCGGGATCGGGATGCCTGCGCGCTCGAGCGCGACGGCCACAGGCTCGGAGGCCCTGGCGGGGATCTCGTCCTCCTGAATTCCGCGCACGACGGTGATCGTATAACTCTCCCCAAGCTTCTCTTTGGGATAGCCCTCGGCCGCGGAGACGTCCTTCGGCGCGCCGAACACCTCCATGCGGATGCGGCGCGGCGGCACGTTCAGGGCCGCCAGCTCGCGTGCGACCAGCTTGTACATGGGCAGCGGACCGCAGACGAAGAAGGTGCTGTCCGGCCCCGCGTACTTGGAGATGACCTCGCGCGTCAGGAAACCCTTTTCGCCGGGATAGTCCTTTTCTCCGGAGATGACGTTTACATAATGCACCTTGTCGCAGGCAACGGCCTCCAGTTCGTTTTTGAGGATGATGTCGGTCGAGGTGACGGAGCCATAGAGAATCGTGAGTTCCGCGTCGAGCTTTCCGGCGGCGATCTCCTGCGCCATGGAGTAAAACGGGGTGATGCCGCTGCCGCCCGCCAGGCCCACGATATGACGGCTGTCGCGCAGGGGCTCGTAGTAGAACTGGCCGAAGGGCAGGGAGGCGGTGAACTCATCGCCCGTTTTTGTGTTCGCGTAGAGCCAGTTGGCGGCAAACCCGTCGGACTTGCCGTTGCGCACGGTGATCTCCACGAAGCCGTCCTCCTGCCGCGCCTGGTACGGGGCAGAGCAGATGGAGTAAGGCCGGGTCGTGACGGTCTGCCCGATCTTCAGCTCAAGCGAGAGATACTGCCCGCACTGGAAGACCGGCAGGCGGCCCTGCTTCGGGGCGAAGCGGATCTTGCGCGCGGTGGGGGAGACATCAAGAATGTCCGTCACCGTGAGGGCCAGGGGGCCGGGATGCAGCGCGCGGGCGAGCTCGCCGATCGGGTCGCGGGTCTGCGGCTCGGCGCTGGCGGACTGATAGAGAGACTGGCGGCGGGCCGTCACGCGGCCCGCGCCGCCCACGTCCTTGAGAAAACCATGGATTTTCATGCCTGTGCCGCCTCCTTTGCCATTTCATCGAGCAGCGTCTTGGCGGCCTTGCGCCCGTTCGTGATGGCCGGGCTCATGCCGTTGCCGGAGATCGCGTGCGCGCCGCAGAACGCGAGGCCGGGGATGTAGTTCTCCTGCTCGCTCATCTGCAGTCTTGCGACGATGTGGTCGTCCATGCTGTGCTGGTAGCCGTAGATTCCCCCGTTCCACGCCTCGGTGTAATGCGCGATCGTGACGGGCGTCTCAATTTCAATCTCCACGATGTGATCGAGCAGGCGGACGCCAAAGTACACGGACATCTGCTCGATCATGTCACGCGCGATGCTTCGCTTGAGCGACAGATATTCATCCTCCGTGACCTGAAGGTATCCGTCGGGCAGAGGCAGCGTCGTGATGGACAGGCTCGTCATGCCGTGCGGCGTGCAGTCGGGATTGGCCTTGTTGAGACAGATCGTCGTGAGATAGTGGTACGGCCCGAGCGTCTTGAGATTTTCCCAGTGCTTGTCCGTGTCCATGTCGGTAAAGGAGTTGAAGTAACTGTAATCGCGGATGCCGAGCTCGTCGGGCGAGCGGTCTAGGAGCATGGCGACCGAGAAGCAGGTGACGGAGAGCCTGCGCGCGTTCACGGAGCGGATCGCCGCGGCCGGAACGGCGGAGGCCGGTTCGATCATCTTTGTGTAGCAGCGGTTCGGATAGGCGGAGCAGGCCACGTAATCCGCGCGGATCTCGTCGCCGCGCTTTGTGCGCACGCCGCGCACGTGGCCGTTTTCCACGAGAATCTGATCGACTTCCTGGAGATACTCGATCTGCACGCCCAGCTCCTCGCAGCGCACGGCCATCCGCGCGGCCATCTCGTAGCTGAAATCGCGGCAGACGTAGCTGCCGCCGCCGAAGTAGTCGGCCATGAGAACGGCGTAGACCGTGAACGGAAGATTTGAAAGCGGCGAGCCCACATAGATCCAGTAGGCGGAGAGAATATCGCAGACTTCCTTCGGAAGATGGAAGGTGTCCATGACCTCCCTGGCGGAGTAGCCGCAGGTCTTGACAAACGCGGAATGCTTCAGGAGCATCGCGGGTTTGCTCATCGGGTGGACGGAGAGCACGTTCACGGAGTCGTAGACGGTCTGACAGAGCTCCATCAGTTTGAGAACAGCGTCATGCGTGCCGGGATACTGGGCGTCGATTTCCTTCGCCATTGTCTCAAAGCCCGCGTGCAGGGTGATTTCGATTTTCTCCGACGGAACGCTCATGTGATAGGCCTCGGGCACGCGCAGCCAGTGGATGTTCACGCCCATCTCGTTAAAAAACACGCGGATTTTGAGCGGCTGGTCCTCGGGACCGATCGACATCATCTCATGCAGCGTCGCCTCCATCTCCATCCCGTTTCGGACGAAGGAGGTGGCGATGCCGCCGGGGAGATTGTGCCGCTCGAGCAGCAGCACGTCTCTGCCCTTCGAGGCGAGCGTCATCGCGCAGGCCATGCCCGAAAGCGCGCCGCCCACGACGATGGCATCGTATTTTTCCTTGTAAAAGCCCATAGATGCCTCCATTTGCACGCTCCCGGGATTTTGGAAAATCCCGGGAGCGAAAGATTTGCGCTTATTTCAGAAAAAACGCTCGACCAGCTCGCGCGAGTATTCGCAGGTCTCGTCCATGTCGCCGAAGGACATGACCTCGCCCGCGTAGTAGGTGCCGAGCTGACCCTGCATGGCCTCGACCTTGTCGTACCAGCCGGCCGCGTAGTCCTCGGAGAACACATGCGGGCAGTAGTACCAGCTGTGCTCGTTCACGACGTTCGAGGCGGGGTTGTGCATGGCCTTGAGATCGTCCAGCACGGTCGTCCGGCAGGTCTCGTACGGGATTTCGGGGCGATCCTTGTGCTTGCGCAGGGCATAGGTCGTGATGACCTGATTTTTGTCGTCGCGCCATCTGCGGTAGTAGACCATGAGGTGCCCCAGGCGCTCCGGCATCATGTTGTCGAAGATATAATAGGAAATCTCGGGGTGATCCTCGGGCTTCGTCTCGACGGCCAGCACGTCGTAGCGCTCGTAGTCGATCTTCGAGAAGTATTCACGCTCCTTGTCGGTGGCGTCGAAGTATTCGGGCATGTACTGCAGCGGTGCCGTGATGATGACCTTGTCGTATTCCTCGGCCTCGCCGTTCACGGTTACGAACACCTTGCCGTCCTTGCGGTCGACGCGGGTGATGCTGCTGTTCAGACGGGCGTGGTTTTTGAGGTGGGCGTCGAGCTGTTCCCAAATGGACTGGGTGCCGTCCTTCCAGGTCCAGAGATTCGTTTTCACGAAGTTCATGCAGGTCTGGAAATCCAGATATTTGAGCACATAGGCTGCGGGGATTTCGTCAAAGTAGCCGTAGCCGAACGCGGTGAAAGGCCCGATCCAGATGTCCTGGACGAGTTCGACGCCGTTCAGTTTACAGAAATCTTTGAACGGCAGGGCGAGATCCTTGAGGTTGGGGTTTTCCCCCGTGACAGGCTCCCGTCCCGGTGTGGCGGCAAAGCCGTCGTACCGGCCCTCGGCAACGCCGCGGTGGCCGTTCAGATCGTAGCCTTTATATTTTGTCTCGAGCAGCTCTCCGAATTTCTTGAGCTGCTTTTTCATCTTCAGGAGCTTCGGCAGCTTCAGAATATTCTTTTTCGGATTGAACGGGTCGATCACGCGGCCGTTCCGGTCTTTATAGTTGCGGTTGAGCTTCGGCCCGTCGTGCGTAAGGGAGCAGAACTCCTCCACATCGTGCACGGCATGATAGGAGGGCACGCCCATGATGGCGCCCATCTCATACCGGCGGCCGTTGTAGACGGGCGAGTTGCACTTGCCACCCACATGGTCGTTTTTCTCCAGGATGCTGTAATTGAAATAGCCTTTCTTTTCGAGATACATGGCCGCCGCAAGTCCGGCCGGGCCGGCGCCGATAATACAGATTCTCTCGTCTTGCTTTTCCATACTCCCAACTCCCTGTTCCAGATATTTGATCGGTATAAAAGACCTGTTTATATAATATGACGAAACAGACGGGGATGCAAGATGCAATATTCATAAAATGCGCCGAAAAGATTGATATTTCATGGAAAAAACAGTATGCTGATACAGAGAACCCATCCATTCGCACAGAAAAGGGGAGAGAGCCATGGAAGAGAAGTTCGAGAGCTTCCGGGAACTGCTGCACAGGCGGTGCGGCCAGGCACTTCCGGTATTTTCCTATGCCCGGGGAGAGGAGCGCCGCAGCCTCAGCTGGTCCGAATTTTCCGCGCAGCTTCAGGAAAAAGAGAGAGAGTACCGCTCGTCCCGCGCGGCTTCGGTCCTGATCGCGGCCGAGACGAACGAAGACACGATCCTGTCGCTGTTTGCCCACGTGCTGGCAGGACAGGATGTGATCCTGGCGGATCCGGGACTTTCCGAAGAGCGGTTCGTACAGGCCGCGCTGGCGGTGCGGGCGGAAGCCGCCGAGGCGGACGAGGAGCTGACAGAGCGCCTGCGGCCCGTGCTGGCGCGGGAGTCCGGCCGGAGACGGGAAACGGAAGGACGGCTGATTTTCTTCACCTCCGGCACAAGCGAGCGGTCGAAGGCTGTGGTTTTGACCTCCCGCGCTCTTTGCCTGAGCGCCTGGAACGGGCAGAGCATGCTGCCCTGCCGGGAGGGTGACGTGATTTTATCGATGCTGCCGCTGGCCCACGTGTTCGGCTTCGTGTGTTCGCTGCTCTGGGGAATGGCTTACGGGGCGTGCATTGCGCTCGGCCGGGGCCGCCGGCACCTGATGGACGACTGCCGGTACTTCCGCCCGACCATTCTGCCGGCCGTGCCCGCCCTGCTGGAGGCACTTCTGCGGCAGAATGCACTGAACCCGGAGCTGCGTACCGTGCTCATCGGCGCGGCGCCCTGCACCGAGGCGGTCATCCGTGCGGTGCGGGAAAAAGGCATCAGCGTCCGGTTCGGCTACGGCCTTACAGAGACCGCGAGCGGGCTCGCCATCAGCACGGACGACGACAATCCCTTTGCCATGGCGCTGTGTCCGGACACGGAGGTGACCATCGAAGAGGACGGCGAGATCGCGGTGCGCACGCCCTGTCTCATGGAGGCCTATCTCGGGCAGGGCAATCCGGCTGTGGACGGAAAATTCTTCACGGGAGATCTCGGCTACCTCGACGAAAAAGGCGCGCTCCACGTCACCGGCCGGAAGAAGGAAATGCTGGTTTTGCCCAGCGGCGTGAAAATCTTCTGTCCCGACGTCGAGCGGGAACTGGAAAGGCTCATGCCGGGAGCGGAGGCAGCGGTGGTGCTGCGTGGGGGAAAGCCCGTGCTGCTCGCAGCCGGCTGCGAAACGCTGCAAGCCGCCGAGACTGCGATGGCCGCCTATAACCAAACGGTATCGCGCGCGGAACAGCTCGTCCGCGCGGAACGGTATCCCGGCCCGCTGCCGCGCACCGCGACCGGAAAACTGAAACGATGGATGCTGGAGGAAACGAAATATGAAGCGTGAAGAGATCCTGCAAAAAACGATCCAGGTGATCTGCGACTGTGTGCCGGAGCTGCAGGGGCAGCCCCTGGACGAATCGTCCGTCGTCAACACGGACATGGGAATGGACTCCATGAATTTCATTCTGGTCATCTGCCGGCTGGAGGCGATCTTCGACGTAAAGATTCCGGACCGGCAGTGGCAGAAACTCACCACGCTGGGCGATGTCGTGGACGCCATCGAAAAGCGGTGCCGCGCATGAATATTTGGGAAGAAAAATGGACGCTTGGCGCGCTGGACGTGGATCCGGCGCGCCGGCTGCGGCTTTCGGCCTTGCTCGGAAAGCTGCAGACAGTCTCCATCGCGCACACCACGGCGCTTGGCATGGGCAGGGAAAAGACGCTCGACAGAGGCCTTTTGTGGGCGGTAAGCCGCGTCAGGCTTGTATTTGCCCGTGTTCCGGTTTATGATGAGGACCTGTGTCTGACAACGTGGGCGGGGGAGACGATGCACGCGCTGTTTCCCCGTTACTACGAGCTGCGGGACGCAGCCGGTCACGCCGTGGCGCAGGGCTCGTCTCTCTGGCTGCTTATGGACGAAAATACAAGGCGCATGGCTTTCCCGGAGGAGCACGGAATTCTGATACCGGGCTTCTGCCGCGGCGGCGAACCAGCGCTTCCGCCGGCGCTTCCGGCGGTCAGAGGCGGCGAAACAGACCGGACGGTCCTGTACAGCGAGACCGATCTCAACGGACACATGAATAACAGCCGCTACGCGGATTGGGCGGATGATCTGCTGGGAGGTGAATTTTTAAAAAACCGAGAGCTTCGGCTGGCGCAGATCAATTACCAGCGGGAGGCGCGGGAGGGCAGAACTCTGCGCCTGCGCTCCTGTCTCGAGGGCTCCTCATTCCGCGCCGAGGGGCTGGAAGAAACACAGCGCGTATTTTCCGTTCTCGAAGAATTTTCGGAAACAGGGGTGGCGCTGTAAAAATCGGAACGAAATTTTGTCACATTCTTGATGATTGACAGTTGAAAAAATGCACAAATAGATGTATGTTTTAGAGGACGAATAGAGATAAAATCGATAAAAATGAATCGATTCCGGAAAGGAAACAAGCCAGATGGGTAGAAAAACCCCTATATTTCTAATTTTTATATCGATAATCCTGCTTTTTTGCGCCTGTTCATCCGGCGAAAGTGAAAAAAGCACGGACGAATTTTTTGCAATGGACACCGTCATGGATCTGACGGCGTATGGAAAGAACGGGGCCGACGGCATTGCGGCGGCAGAAAAGGAGATCAATCGAATCGACGCGCTGCTGTCTGTGGGGAACACCGACAGTGAGATCGCGCAGCTTGACGCGGCCCAGACCACGACCGTGAGCGGCGAAACGGCCGCGCTGATAAACCGCGCGCTTGCCGTTTCAAAGATGACGGACGGCGCCTACGACTGCACGGTCTATCCGCTTGTGTCGGCCTGGGGCTTCTTTTCGGGCGACTACCGCGTGCCGGACGCGTCCGAAATTGAAGAGCTGCTGGCGGATGTCGGCTGGGAAAAGGTTTCGGTCGACGGTACGACGGTCACCATGCCGTCCGGCACGCAGATCGATCTCGGCGGCATCGGCAAGGGCTATGCCTCCGCGCAGGCCAAAAAAGCACTGCAGGACGCGGGCGTGACTTCCGCCATTGTCTCGCTCGGCGGAAACATCAGCGCGCTTGGCCAGAAACCGGATGGCTCCAACTGGACCGTTGCGATCCAGGATCCGGCTGATACTTCCACCTATTTTGGCCTGCTCGAGGTCGCGGACAAATGTGTCATCACCTCCGGCGGCTATCAGCGGTATTTTGAACAGGACGGAAAGACCTACTGGCACATTCTCGATCCGGCGACCGGCTACCCCGCCGACAGCGGGATCATCTCCGCCACCGTCGTCTCGACGGACGATGTGCTCTCGGACGGCCTGTCCACCGCTCTGTTCGTCATGGGCCTCGACAAGGCCGAGGCGCTCTGGCGCGAGAACACCGATGCTTTCGACATGATCCTGATGACTTCCGACAGAAACGTTTACATTACCTCCGGCATCTCGGATGATTTTTCCACAGACCTCTCCTTCGAGGTGGTGAAGCCATGAAAACGCGCAGCTGGATCATCCTGTTTTCCGCGCTGCTGATCACCTGTCTTGCCGCATGGCTGATTTTGCCCGGCCTGCTGCAGAAGGGCGAGGTGGTCGGCATCTATCAGGACGGCGAGCTGCTGCGGACCGTCGATCTGTCGAAGATCACCAAAACCGAGACCATGACCGTCTCCGGCAGCGCGGGAGACAACGTTATCGAGATTTCCCCGGGCTCCATCTGCGTGGCCTCTGCCGACTGCCCCGACCAGACCTGCGTGAAGCACGGCCCTCTCAGGGAGGGCGGCGCGCCGATCATCTGTCTGCCGAACCGGCTGGTCATCCGCTGGATGGAGGACACCGGTACGGAGTATGATGCCATGACCGGCACACAGGAGGCATCATGACGAAAACCAGAAAACTGACCACGACCGCGATCCTGACCGCGGCGGCGCTGGTCGTATTTGTGATCGAATCGCAGATTCCGTCTCTGACCTCGGTGCCCGGCATCAAGCTGGGACTTTCCAATGTGTTTACCCTGTTCGCGCTTTATACGGTCGGCGCTCCCTGGGCGTTTGCGCTGCTGCTCATCCGCGTGGTGCTGGGCGGGCTGCTCACGGGCCAGACCATGGCCATTCTGTACAGCCTTTCGGGCGGTCTTCTGGCCTTCGGCGCGATGCTGCTGGGCCGGCGCCTCATTCCGGAGAAGCAGCTCTGGGTAGTGAGCGTGTTTGGCGCGATCTTCCACAATATCGGTCAGATCGCTGCCGCTGTTCTCATCACCTCCACGAGCGAGATCCTGTACTATCTCCCGATCCTGCTGGTTTCCGCAATCGTGACCGGCGCCTTTACAGGCGTTTCGGCGCAGCTTGTCCTCAAGCGGCTCAAACAGAGCCGGTTTCTCAAATAAAAACATGTTGTGTGAGGGGGCATTCCAGTGAACCGTAAACTCCATGGTGTCTGTGTACCGCACCGGAAGAACACGGCGAGCCTCGCAGCCGTCCGGCTTCCGGCGCCGCCGGTCGTCACCATTCCGATGTCCATGCACATCGGAGCGCCTGCCAGACCGGTCGTTCAGGCGGGAGACGAGGTGAAGGTCGGTCAGCTCATTGCGGAAGCGGGCGGCTTTGTGTCGTCTCCGATCTATGCAAGCGTTTCGGGAAAGGTCAAAAAGCTGGGTGAACTGCTTGGCTCCAACGGACGGAGCATGCAGACGGTCGTCATTGAATCGGACGGTCGGATGACGCCGAAGGAGGATCTGGCGGCGCCCAAGCTTGACTCCCTGCAGGATTTCCTGGACGCTGTCCGTGCGAGCGGCGCGGTGGGCCTCGGCGGGGCGGGATTTCCGACCGCGGTCAAGCTGACGGTGAAAGATCCGTCCCAGATCAAGGCGGTGATCGTGAACGGAGCGGAATGCGAACCCTATATCACTTCCGATACAAGGACCATGCTCGACCGCGCGGACGATATGATGGACGGCGCGCGTCTCGTGCAGAAATTTTTAGGGGTCGAGCGCATCATCTTTGCGATTGAAAACAACAAACCGCAGTGCATCGCCAAGTTCCGCGGGCTGGTGAAGGCGGAACACGGGATGGAAGTGCAGGCGCTGCGCTCGTCCTATCCGCAGGGCGCAGAAAAGGTGCTGATCTACCACACCACGGGCGGTGTCGTGCCCGAGGGAAAGCTCCCCATTGACGCAGGGGCCATCGTGCTCAACTGTACGACGCTGGCGCTCATCGGACAGTACTGCCGCAGCGGGATGCCGCTTGTGGAAAAGTGCATTACGGTGGACGGCTCGGCGGTCAGGGAGCCGAAGAATGTGATCGTGCCGATCGGCGAGCGCATGCAGGACGTGTTCGAAGCCTGCGGCGGTTTCTCGGAGGAGCCGGGCAAGGTGCTTTACGGCGGGCCGATGATGGGCATTTCGGTGCCCGATCTCGAGCAGCCGATTCTCAAGAACACCAACGCCATTCTGGCGTTCAGCAAGAAGGACGCCGTTCTGCCGGAACCGACCGCCTGCATCAAGTGCGGCCGCTGCATCGCGCACTGTCCGCTGCGTCTCATGCCGGCGGAGATCGAGTCGGCCTACACGCTCGGCCGAATGGATCTTCTGGAAGAACTGAAGGTCAATCTCTGCATGGAGTGCGGCTGCTGCAGCTACGGCTGTCCCGCGCACCGGCCGCTCGTGCAGACCAACAAGCTTGCCAAGGCGCAGCTGGCGGCCTGGCAGAAGCTTAAAAAGGAGCAGGCGGAAAAGGAGGGGGCAAAATGAAGCTTGTGGTCGCGACCTCGCCGCATATTCACAGCAAAAACTCGACTTCCTCCATTATGCGCGACGTGCTCATCGCGCTGACGCCGACGCTCATCGCGTCCTGCGTGCTGTTCGGTCTGAAGGCACTGCTCGTGACAGCCGTCTGCGTGGCCTCCTGTGTGCTGTTCGAGTGGGGCTTTGAAAAAATCAACAAAATGCCCGTCACGATCGGCGATCTCTCTGCCGCCGTGACCGGCATGCTTCTGGCGTTCAATCTGCCCGTGTCGATTCCCCTGTGGCAGGCCGTGTTCGGCTGCCTCGTCGCCATTGTCGCGGTCAAAATGCTCTTCGGCGGCATCGGCAAGAACTTCGCCAATCCCGCCATCACCGCGCGCATCGTCATGCTGCTGGCGTTTGCGGGCTCCATGACGCACTGGACCTATGCCGACGCGGTCTCCGGTGCGACGCCGCTCGCCATCGTCAAGGCGGGGGATCTCGCATCCCTGCCCTCCATTGGCAGCATGCTGCTCGGCACCCATGCGGGCTGCCTCGGCGAGACCTGTATCGTGACGCTGCTGCTCGGCTTTGCCTATCTGCTCGTCCGCCGCGTGATCTCGTGGCATACTCCGGTCGTGTTCATGGCGACGGTGTTCCTGTTCACACTGGTGCTGGGCAGGCAGCCCGTCTATCAGCTGCTCTCCGGCAGCCTGATCCTCGGGTCCGTCTTTATGGCGACCGACTACTCTACGACCCCCTCGACAAACTGGGGCCGTGTGATCTTCGGCTTCGGCTGCGGCCTTCTCACGGTTCTCATCCGCGTGTGGGGCTCGTATTCCGAGGGCGTGTCGTTTGCCATTCTGTTTATGAACATCCTGACGCCGTATATCTCCCGCTGGACGCGGACCGAGCCGTTTGGAGGTGTCAAGGCATGAGAGAGCAGAAAAAGGACATCATCAAAAGCATCGTGGTGCTGGTCGTGATCTGTCTTGTGACTTCTGCGGCGCTGGCGATTGTCAACAGCTTTACGGCGCCCGTCTCGGCAGCCAACGCCGCGGCGCGCGAGGACGCGGCCCGGCGCGCGGTCATCGGAGATGCGACCAAGTTTGAGGAACTGAAGTCCGACGCCCTGCCCGCCTCAATCGTGAGTGCCTACCGGGGTCTGGGTTCGGACGGTAAAACGCTCGGCTATATCTTCACCGTCGAGGGCAAGGGCTTCGACGGAACGATCCAGGTCATGTGCGCGATCGGCCCGGACGGAAACATTCTCCGCTGTCAGACGCTCGACGTGTCGAGCGAGACCAAGACGCTCGGCGGAAAGACGGCCAATCCCGAGTACACCGACCAGTACACCGGCAAAAATTCCTCTCTGGACGGCGTGAACGCGGTCTCCGGCGCGACCATCACCTCGACCGCGTATAAAAACTGCGTGCTCGACGCGTTC
>Ga0163159_1002932_pt1 | contig 13359 bp, 4 predicted proteins | sample BioMet9_FD_108702 | JGI IMG/M metagenome (GOLD analysis project Ga0163159, IMG submission 108702) | Microbial communities from bioreactor (seeded with sewage sludge) at Lawrence Berkeley National Lab, California, USA - Biofuel... | ecosystem: Engineered > Bioreactor > Anaerobic > Unclassified ... | reverse complement strand
GCCGGTGGTCCTTACCTCTGGATATTCGATCAGGGTGGAAATGGTGTTGACATTCAACAGTACAGCATTGCCAATGGCGCTTTAACCGGTGTTATGCACGATGCTTCTGACATTCCTGGTTTCGTTGCCGGTAGCAGTATAGCTGGTGGTTTATGTATTTCTAATAATGCTGTTCCTGGTAAAATTGCTTTGATTGGTGATATTCAGAATGATCCTTGTACTATCTTTGCTTATGATTTAGGCGAAGCTACCGCTCCTTGGATTATATGCACTCCTGCTTCAGGAATTATTATTCCTGGTGCAAGTCAGAATGTAACTGTTCATTTTGATGCTACCGAACTTACGGAAGGAACCTATACCGCAAGTATTACCTATACTTCCGATCCTAACGTAGGAACTATTATTGTACCTGTTACATTAAACGTACATAACAATCCTCAAACAACCCTTACTATTGCTACTGTTACCGGTGTAGAAATAGGAAGTGCTGTTTCTGTTCCTGTTCACGCTACATTAGTTAACAATATGGGTTCATTCCAGTTTTCTATTGAATATAACCCTGCGTTATTGACCTATACCGGTACTTCTAATTGGTATTCCGGAATTAATGCGGTTACCGTTGGTAATCCATCCCCCGGTCATCTTACCTTTGTATGGGCTGCCGAAACTGAAGGTATCAATATTCCTAATGGTAACTTTTTTAATATCGACTTTACATGGAATGGTGGATCAAACCAAACTTCAACAGTAGTCTGGAGCGATAATCCAACACCACGTGAATTTAGCGATTATAATGGTGCTATTTTCACACCTACCTATGTTAATGGTTCTGTAACTGGTTCGAATGGTCCTATACCTACGGTAACTATCGCTACCTTAACCAATGTCCAACCTGGCCAGGTTTCGGTTCCGGTACATGCTGCCAACATTGTCAATATGGGTTCATTCCAGTTTTCTATCGAATATAATCCTGCGATAATGACTTATACCGGTACTTCTAACTGGCATGCAGGAATTGTTGATGTTACCGTTGGTAATCCTGCTTCTGGCAAACTTACTTTTGTTTGGGCAGCCGATTTGAATGGTATTAATATTACTGACGGAACTTTTTTCAATTTAAACTTTAATTATATTTCCGGGACAACAGTTGTAAACTGGAGCGATAATCCAATTCCACGTGAATTTGGCGATTATGATGGGAATATTTTCACACCTTCCTATGTTAATGGTTCTGTAACCGGTTCGACTGGTCCTATACCTACAGTAACTATTGCTACCTTAACCAATGTCCAACCTGGCCCGGTTTCGGTTCCGGTACATGCCGCCAACATCGTTAATATGGGTTCATTCCAGTTTTCTATCGAGTATAACCCTGCATTATTGACTTATACTGGTACTTCTAACTGGTATGCCGGAATGAATGCTGTTACCGTTGGTAATCCATCTCCCGGCCATCTTTCCTTTGTTTGGGCTGCCGATATGGATGGCATCAATATTCCTGACGGTAATTTCTTTAACATTGACTTTACATGGAACGGTGGTGCCGGACAAACTTCAACACTAGTCTGGAGCGATAATCCAACCCCACGTGAATTTGCTGATTATGATGGAGCCATCTTTGTTCCAACGTATCTCAATGGTAGTATTTCAGGAAATACAACCACTCAGCCCATTCTTTCGGTAACACCGGCTAATCAAAATGTAACATCTCCTAGCGGAAGCACCAGTTTTGCCGTATCCAATACCGGTACAGGTACTATGAGCTATTCTGCTCAGGTTACTACCGGTAACAGTTGGTTGACTATTACTAATGGGGCTACCGGAGGAAATAATGGAACTATTGTTGCAATGTGTTCACAAAATAATTCATCATTTTCCCGTGTTGGAACGATAACGATTACCGCGCCGGGAGCTATTGGAAGTCCCCGGCAGGTTACGGTTACCCAGGCTGCGGCTCCATTACCATCACCTGTACTTACCATCGGAACAGTGAATACTAATCCCGGAATGGTTATCGTACCGGTAACTGCTCAGAATTTGATAAATCTGGGTTCATTCCAGTTTTCCATTTCCTATGATGCAGGCAAATTAACGTATGTAAAGGATACTAACTGGTACGCTGGGATCACGGACGTTACGATTAATTCTTCCATCCCGGGAAAAGTTTCATTCGTTTGGGCTGCAGATGCTCCTATTAATATTTTAAATGGCACTTTTTTTAAACTAAAATTTGCTACTAATGTAGTCGGCTCTTCGGTCATTGCCTGGTGCGACAACCCAACTCCACGTGAATTTGCTGATTGGGATGGAAATAATTTTGAGCCTGTTTATGTTAATGGCGGTGTAACAATAGCTGTTCCGCAACATTTTGTTTTTGAAGGTGGTAATCCAGCCGATCCGGTATGGACTATTTACTTATCACAAGCTACTCTCGATGATATGGATTTACAACCCTTGGATGAAATTGCTATTTTCGATGGCACAACTATGGTTGGTGCATACAGGTTAACTGAAGTTTTGACTCCTGGAAACGTTACTGATAATTATATCACTGCATTTAAAACGCTTACCAACGGACCTGGTTATACTCCTGGGCATAACTATTCCTTCAAATGCTGGGATGCCGATACTCAAATGGAACATGATTATGCCAACGTTTCCCTGCTTAACCCCTGGGGAGATGCATACACTGGCAATGTATTCCCGGAAAATGACGGAGAATACAGCATAGCAGATATAGACTTTCTTACTGCCGTTACCCATTCATATAACCTGAATACCGGCTACCAGTTTATTTCTTCCTATATTACACCACCTAACGCGGATCTGACTGTCGTTTTGGCCGACCTGTTGAACAATAACCTGAGTTTTGTCCGTAGTTCGGGCGGTGATATGTTCCGCAAATTAGGACCTAACTGGGTAAACAATATCGGAAACTGGGTAATTACCGAAGGCTATTTGGTAAAGATGAATGCCCCGGATGATTTTAGCATTACCGGCACACCGGTTGAACCGCTCACGCCTATTAACCTGAATACCGGCTACCAGTTTATCAGCTATTTTCACGATTATCCGATGGATGCTTCTGCTGCCTTTGCGGGAATTCTTAACGATAATCTGAGTTTTATCCGTAATTCGGGCGGGAATATGCTGCGTAAACTGGGACCCAACTGGGTAAACAACATTGGTAATGTCGTTCCCGGGGAAGGCTATTTAGTAAAGATGAATGCTCCGTCAATGCTGATTTATCCTGCAGGAACCAAGTCCGAATCAACCAAAAACAATGTGGCAATTCAGCACTTTAGTTTTGAAGGAGGCAATGCTGCCGATCCGGTATATACCGTTTATATTTCGGATGCAACCATCAACGGTTACAGCTTACAATCCGGTGATGAAATCGGAGTATTCGATGGGCAGACGTTGGTTGGTTCCTTGGCATTAATCCAAACACCCACACCGGAAAACCAGACAGAGAATGCTATTCCGGTGTTTGCAACATTGAATTTCGGTGAAGGCTTCGCTGCCAATCATCCGGTTACATTCAAGCTATGGTCGCAGGGGCAGGAATATAAGGGAGTAAACGTTATGTACAGCAATCCTTACGGAGATGCCTATACCGGCAATGTCTTCCCCAATAGCGATGGCGTTTACAGTATTGCTTCATTAACAACTACCCTAACCGGAATTAACAGCCTGGACAGAACGGAAGTGGCAGTTTATCCCAATCCCAGCAACGGAACATTTACCCTTGAATTAAAGTCAATACAATCGCAGACCTTTGATGTAACGGTTTATAATTCGTTGGGTGTGGCTGTTTATCAGCAATTGAATGTTGCGGCTAACGGTAAGTATTCCATAGAAATCGATTCAGGCGATTTACCGGAAGGTATCTATACATTAACCGTTACCGGCAAGGATACTAATTATATCAAGAAGATTGTGATCAGAAAATAAGTTTTAATAATCATCATTCCTGATAGGTTTGCAAAACCTGTCAGGAATATTTAAAATTTGAATTAATGGACGTTGGAATCAAGAGGAACTCTTTCCTATACCTATAAAAGTATATTGCGGAAATGAGGATTTCAGAAAGAGAAATACTAAAACATGGGATTCTATGTGAGGAAAAATATAACCCCAAAGGACACGGAGAACACGGAGTTTGGCCAATGAAAGAAAAATAAACATTGTACCCTTTGTGCCTCCTTAGTGCACTTAGTGGTTAAAAAATAAACACAAAAAAACTTTAAAAATGAGTGACTATACATCCTGCCCCAACTGCGGGCGAAAAGCAGAAAAAACTTTTTCATCAAACTATTTTCCGGTACATACCTGCCGCAAATGTGGTAAGAAATATTGCAACGAATGCGGTAGCGGCAATGGCACCGTATGTCCTGAATGCGGTTCAAAAGAATACTCGGATTATGATAAAGTATATGCTAAATAATTAACAACTTAAATTACAAACCATGAAAAAAATCTTTACTATTTTTATCCTGGCAATAGGCATTAGCTTTTCGCTGGTGGCACAAAATTCTTTAAACACGACGTTTGTCGGGCAATGGGGTTACGGAGCTTGTGCCGCGGTAGCCGAAAGTGGTGATTATGTTTATGTCAATAGCGGCAATATGCTATTGGTGATAGATAAAACCATACCGTCAACACCTCAAAAAATCAGTGAACTATTTTTACCAAGTTCTATTATGGATATTCAGGTTTCGGGTAGTTATGCATACATAGCAGATCTTTATTCTGGCTTACGTATCATCGATATAAGCAATCCTGCCAGCCTTCAGGAAGTGGGTTCTTATGATACGCCAGGTGATGCTAATGGAGTAGCTATAAATGGAAACTATGCCTATATTGCTGATGGTGCTGATGGTTTATGCATTATTGACATCAGCAATCCGGCAAGCCCACAGGAAACGGGTTTTTATGATACACCAGGATATGCTGAGAAAGTAGCTGTCAATGGAAACTATGCCTATATAGGGGATGGAGATGAAGGTTTATGCATTGTCGATATCAGTAATCCGGCAAGTCCGCAGGAAACGGGCTTTTATGATACGCCCGGACATGCTGAGGGAGTAACCATCAGTGGAAATTATGCCTATATAGCAGATAACGATTATGGATTACGAATTATTGACATCGGCAATCCGGCTAATCCTCAGGAAACAGGCTATTATGATACGCCTGGGATAGCCAGGGGAGTGGCTATCAGCGGAAATTATGCTTATGTTACCGATAATGAAGCTGGCTTACGTATTATCAATATCAGCAATCCGGCCAGTCCTCAGGAAACAGGGTTTTACAATACGCCCGGATTTGCCAGGGGAGGAATAGCCATTAGCGGAAATTATGCTTATATTGCAGATGCCCTTTCCGGTTTATGTATTATTGATGTCAGTAATTCCGCCGATCCCCAAGAAGTTGGGTCTTATCCTATGCCTCAGGGGTATGCCAGGGATATGGCCGTTAGCGGAAATTATGCCTATATAGCAAATAGTGAGGCCGGTTTATATATTATTGATATCAGCAATCCAATAAATCCTCAGAAAGCTGGTTCCTATAACACACCTGGGTCGGCTAATGGAGTGGTTATTAATGGCAATTATGCCTATATAGCCGATAATGAAGCGGGTTTACGCATTATCAACATCAGTAATCCAATAAATCCTCAGGAAGTTGGATCCTATGATACTCCAGGATTTGCGGTTAAAGTAGCGATCAATGGCAATTATGCTTATATAGCTGATGAAAGTAACGGTTTACGTATTATTGATATAAGCAACCCAGCTAATCCGCAAGAAGTTGGGTTTTATGATACGTCCGGGGATGCTGGCGGAATAGCCGTCAGTGGAGACTATGCTTATATTGCAGATGGATATAGCGGCCTTGTTATTGTTAATATTAGCAATCCGGCTAATCCTCAGGAAGTGGGGAGCTATTTTATGTTAGGCTATGCACAAGGTGTAGCTATCAATGGGAACTATGCCTATATTGCTGATAGTTGGTACGGTTTGTATATCGTTGATATCAGCGATCCATACAATCCTCAACATGTTGGAAATTATAATTCATGGGTCGAGGGAGTTGTTTACGATGGAAACTATGCCTATTTAATCGGTAACGGTTTACGCATTTTTGATGTTAACAATCCTGCCAATCCTTATGAAGTTGGATTTTATAATAATACATCCTTGGTAACTTGTGGCGTAGGCATCAGTGGAGAGTATGCCTATATTGCAAATGGGTATGATGGGATGTCAATTGTTCGAAATGATTTGCTGGTTGGTTATTCCATCAATGGAATCGTTAGTTACGCGAATGCATCGAACACTCCGTTAAACGATATAACAATAGATTTAAAAAACAATAGTGGTGCCGTTGTCGCATCTGCTACCACTGATGATGCAGGTGGTTATAGTTTTAACGATGTCCCTTATGGAAATTACACCTTCCAGGTAACGGCAACCAAACCGTGGAATGGAGTTAGCGCTTCGGATGTATTATTATATAAAAAACACATTGCAAACATAAGCCCGTTAACGGGGATTTATTATGCTTCGGGTGATGTTAATGCTTCCGGCAGTTTGACTGCCGCCGATGTTTTGCTGATCAAAAAACGTATTGCAACTATCATCAATTCGTTTACTGTTGGCGACTGGCTTTTCAATAACGACACTCTTAGTATCAACGGCTCTAATGTAACCTACAATTTTAATGGTTTGGTTTATGGGGATGCCAATGGTTCGTATATTCCAACAAAAGCCGATTTATCAGCCGTAAAGGAACAGGGGATAATCAGCATGGAAACGGTAAATGATTCCAATGGCGAAATAGCCGTTCCTGTTCATGTTTCGGATATGCCAAATCTGGGAGCATTCCAGTTTACCATTGCCTACGACCCCGGCAAAATTCAATTTACCGGAGTTGATCATTGGTATGATGGAATAAATGATGTTACCGTTGGTAATACTGCTCCGGGACAACTTACTTTTGTCTGGGCAGCCGATGATCGGGGCATAAACATTGCTGACGGAACATTATGCAATCTCCGGTTTACCACTAAAACCTCAGGACAATCGACATTATCCTTTGAAAACAATCCGACGCTCAAAGAATTCAGCGATTATGAGGGTAACCTGTTTGAACCCAAATACACAAATGGAGTCGTTGGGTCTACCACCGGAATTAGTGAACAAAACCTGACAGAAATAAGTGTTTATCCTAATCCCAGCAACGGAACATTTACTCTTGAATTAATATCAGTAAAATCACAGAATTTTGATGTAACGGTTTATAATCCGTTGGGTGTGGCTGTTTATCAGCAATTGAATGTTGCGGCTAATGGTAAATATTCCACGGAAATCGGTTCAGGCGATTTGCCGGAAGGGATTTATACGTTAACCGTTACCGGAAAGGATACTAATTATATCAAGAAGATTGTCATCAGGAAATAAATTTTGATGATTACCATTCCTGACAGGGTTCAAAACCCTGTCAGGAATATTTTTAAAAAATCAAACCCGACCTTCCAGAGTTGCCCCGATTATAGTTAACCACTTCGTGGTTTTTTCAGCAAACCCTATTAAAGCGCATAAAATACGTAAGGTATTCGTATTGTCCGATAAAAAATTTCTTTGAAGGGCTAAAGCCTAATGTTTACTGTATTTTACTAACTCCAGGCTTAAGCCTGGAGTTACAAATCGTAATTACTTGAAGGACTTTAGTCCGGATATTTTTATCGGACAACAGTGCTAAGGTATCTAAAGTATTTATCTCCCGATAGACGGATTTTGCGATTTTGCAGCGAAAAAGCATCCAAAATTGATTTAACCCTACCCCAAAATCACCAAAAAAGGTTGAATTTCCCTATGGCATTTTTACCATTCGTCATCGTATCTCTACCATTCGTCATCAGAATCCTACCATTCCTACATTAACGCACTCTTTTTTTGAAAAGTGTATTCTATTGTCATATTTTTGGAACAGGTTTATACAAACAATGTTCTTTGCATACGAATAGAATTTAGCATTAAAAACACCGTGATAAAAATACTTTTAAAAAGTATTTTATTGAACTGAAAATTGTGGCGGAAGTTATTGCATTTGCAAAAATGCCGGCAACAGACATTGGGAAGGTTATTACACTCTGCAATAAGGTCGTCAACAGTTGTAAAATGGGTTATTGCACTTTGCAACAAGATAGCCAACGGTTGTAAAATGGGTTATTGCATTTTGCAATAAGGTCGCCAACAGTCGTAAAATGTGTTATTGCATTTTGCAATAAGGTCGCCAACAGTCGTAAAATGTGTTATTGCATTTTGCAATAAGATAGCCAACAGTTGTAAAATGGGTTATTGCACTTTGCAATAAGATAGTCAACGGTTGTAAAATTGGTTATTGCATTTTGCAATAAGGTTGTCAACAGTCGTAAAATGTGTTATTGCACTTTGCGATAAAGTCGCTGACGCTTGTAAAACAGCTTTTGCATTTTACAATCTCCGGTTTACCACTAAAACCTCAGGACAATCGACATTATCCTTTGAAAACAATCCGACGCTCAAAGAATTAAGTGATTATGAGGGTAACCTGTTTGAACCTGAATTTATAAATGGAATCGTTGGGTTTACCACCGGAATTACTGCAAAACCGAACTGACATAAGTGTTTATCCCAATCCCAGCAACGGAACATTTACCCTTGAATTAAAGTCTGTGCAATCACAAAATTTTGATGTAACGGTTTATAATCCGTTGGGTGTGGTTGTTTATCAGCAATTGAATGTTGCGGCTAATGGTAAGTATTCCACAAAAATCGGTTCAGGCGATTTGCTGGAAGGGATTTATACGCTAACGGTTACCGGCAAAGATACTAACTATATCAGAAAGATTGTTATCAGGAAATAAATTTTGGTGATTACCATCCCTGACAGGGTTTTGAACCCTGTCAGGGATATTTTAAATCAGAGCAGGTAAACATATTGACCGATATACAAAAAGTAAAAATCAGGGCAGGTAGGTATATTGACCGACACACAAAAAGTGAAAATCAGAGCAGTCCGGGGTCAGACTGATATATATTTTGAGAAAATTAGAGTAGGTCCGAGGTCGGACTGATATATAATTTGAGAAAATTAGCATAGGTCCGAGGTCGGAGTGATACATAATGAGAGAAAATCAGCGTAGATCCGAGGTCGGACTGATACATAATTTAAGAAAATCAGGGTTGGTCCGAGGTCGGACTAATATATATTGGGATCAAACCATGGCTGGCAGGATGTTGGATGATTTTTTTATAGTATTTTTTAAGATATAAAACAATTTTTGTTTAGTTTTGAAAATTATTAATAGAATTGGCAATAAGATTGGTATTTTTCAGAAATTAACAATGCCATGAACAGATATTTACTTCGAAGTATAGCGTTAATTATCGTTTTTATACCCAATTTTTTGTTGGCACAGTTAACGGTTGACTTTAGCTTTTCGCCGGACAATGCATATTCTGGTAAACCTATTCATTTTACTTCTCAGGTTTCGGGTGGCACGATCAATAACTATGTTTACGACTGGGATTTTAATGACGGTACTTTGCATTCAGAATTACAAAATCCGACGCATGTTTTTTCCAATATTACAGGTTGTGGAATACAGCCGTTTGATGTTAAACTGACGGTTTCCGATATCGTGCTGGATAGTACCGGTTCAATTACGAAAACGGTTCATGTAAAAAGAATACATTATCCACCGTCATCCGTAAGTTTTGAATTCTCGGCTAATTATGCCTGCTCGGGTACGCCCATTCAATTTACTTCGCATGTTACGGGTTGCGACAGCAATTTGTATGTTTATAACTGGAACTTTAATGACTACACAGCTCATTCTTCATTAATAAATCCGGTTCATACATTCAATCCTTATGGCTGTGGTGTTGAAAATTATAAAGTTATATTAACCGTTAGTGATACTACCAATAATACAGTAGATAGTATTTCGGTAAATCACATCGTGAGCATAGAACAACGACCATATCCACAGCTTTTGGATACGGCAAATGCAGTATCATTTAGTAATTGTGATAATGATCCTCCACCTTCGCCTGCAAATCCTAATTTCAGGATAAATGTTATCAACCAAACTGCTCAAGCGTGTATTATACCCGATTCCTATTCTATTAACTGGGGAGATGGCGATTCGTTGACCGGATTAAGTAATTCGAGCTTTCCCATTGAACACATATACCATACTCTTGGCTCATTTAATTTGATTTTTAAAGCCCTTGGCACTAATGGCTGCCAGGGTTCTACGGTGTTTTTAATTAAAAATGAAGCCTATCCTTTGGGTAGTATAGATGTTAAGGAAAGTCATGTGGATTGTGCTCCCGTAGATTATCAGTTTTATATAACAAATTATCAAAATAATTCACAGTCTTCTTCTTATTTATGGGATTTTGGCGACGGAACCCAGGTGATGTGGAATTTCGATTCTATTTTGGTAAATAATGCTACCATACAACACACCTATCATTCTTCCTCGTGTGGTTTAAATAATAATCTGTTTCCCGTTACAATGAGCATTAATAACACCTGCGGGCTTGCAAATATAATCCGAACAACCAGTATTGTTTGGGCGAAAGGAAAGGCGTGGATAGATACCGCCAACGCTCATGGCTGTGCAGGCGATACCATACAGTTTTATAACTGGTCTAATCCCGGCTATGGACAGGGTTGTAATTCTGAGACTCAGTACAAATGGGATTTTGGAAATGGGAATACATATATCGGGGAAAATCCGCCGCCTCAACCTTACCCCAAACCGGGTACGTATAATCTTACATTAGTGGATTCGAGCTATTGCGGGAGTGATACCCTGATATTTCCCGTTCGTATTGATTCCTTACCCGACATTCATGTAACCATGGATTCAACCAGCGACTGTTTGCCAAAGAATATTAGCTTTAGCAATCATTCGTTGGGCGGCAGCTTGGAATATATCTGGAAAATAACTCCATCTAATGGCTGGAAATATACCAATGGAACGAATAGTCATTCGCCAGAACCCAAAATTCAATTTATCAAATTTGATACTACGGGTTACACTGTTAAGCTTACTGCAAATAATAGTTGCCTTCGTACTGATGACACTACTTTTCATATCGCTGTAAAGGACAAACCCACAATCGAATTAGCCCATCCTCCACAGGGGATGTGCACTCCTTATAGTTATACTCCCCAGGTTGATTACACTTCTAATAATGATTCAATCACTTCCTATGCGTGGTCGTTCGAGGGGGGAACGCCTGACACTTCAACTGCGCAATATCCGGGCTCCATACGTTATGATTCGGCGGGCGTTTACCATATTATCGTAAATGCGACCAACGAATGTGGCACAAAAACGCTGATTGATTCCATCAACATCATGGTATATGTACCCGTTAATATCACGAGTAGTGATACGGGCGTTTGCTTAAACAGCCCTCACTTCAAACTAAAAGCCAATCCACCCGATGGAATTTGGCACGGAAGTATTGTTAATTCTACGGGATGGCTTACACCGGATAGCATTGGAACGTTTAAATGTTTATATATTCGGGGAACGGGTAACTGTGAATCGAGGGACAGTATAACTGTAACTGTTCATCCTTTGCCAGCGGTAGATGCGGGCGCTGATCGGGGACTATGTATTGCAGATAATCCGATAAACCTGGAGTCGGACGCTTCCTGCTCAAAACAACCTTATTGGGATGGGCATGGAATCACTAACCATTTGTTGGGAACTTTCAACCCCGATAGTTCCGGCGTGGGAGTCTTCACCGTTTCATTACGTTGTACCGATACTACCACAACCTGCTCCAATATTGATTATATTACGATCACTGTTGATGGTTTTCCCGATGCTGAATTTTTAGCCGATACTTTTTGTATTGGAGTACCTAAGCAATTTGACAATATTTCAAGTGGCGGGTATTCATATTTATGGCAGTTTGGCGATGGCACAACCTCAACATATCCCAATCCCTATCATGCCTATGCTGATACCGGAGTATATACCGTCAGGTTAATCGTCTCTACACGCTGGGGATGTGATGATACTACCGAAAACATCGTTCAGGTAACCAAGCCTCCGGACGAACCTTCGTTCACGTTTGCTTACCACCCAACCAATCAATGTACGCCGGATACGGTGAGTATTCATTTTGACCATTCGATGTACGATCGCTTTGTGAAATACCGGTGGGATTTTGGCGACGGAGTCGTTATCACCCCTTCGTATCATTCGTTTTCCGATACTACCCATATTTATTACAAAGGGATTATTGCCGACACCTCTTATCACATTACAGTAGATGTAGCTAACCTTTGTGATACGAAAAGCCAAAACCAAACCATCACCGTTCGTTCGGCGCCAAAGGCACAGTTTTTTACCGATTTTCATAAGAACTGTTCTCCTATGCATGTGCGGTTTGCCAACACCACCATTGGATTTCCAGATTCTTTTACATGGAATTTTGGTGATAACACGGCTCCTTATACCACCACTTCCAGAACCCCCATTGAACATATCTATTTCTATAATGGCAACACCGATACTACTTTTTGCATCAAACTCTCAACTGGTAATATTTGCGGAAGCGATAGCATTACAGACTCAATAACGGTTTATCCCAATGCCGTTACCGCTTTTATCAGCAATGGAGATATTTATGGTTGCCCGCCCCTTACCGTTAATTTCAGCAGCGAAGGTTCCTTAGGTGGTACAATTTATAACTGGAATTTTGGCGACGGGAATGTGAGTAATGAAAAAAATCCCACCCATGTTTATACCAATTCGGGCATTTTCAAGGCTCAATTGCTCGTTACCGTCCTCGATACTTGTAGCGTGGACACGATTTCGGTGAAGGTTAATGTTTATCCTAAACCGGATCTTGATTTTATAACATCTCCGGAAATCGTTTGCCTGCGTGATGAGATTTCTTTTATCAATAAGTCGGGCGACCTGGCTAATCTGCAATGGAATTTTGGGGATTCCACCTTTTCTAATCTTAGCAACCCTTCGCATATCTATACTTCTCCCGGAATGTATAAAGTATCGCTGATAGGGACTACGCCATTGTTCGATTGTTCGGATACGTTGAGCAAATATGTGCACGTAAAAGAAAATCCCATTGCAAAAATATTTTCCGATTCGGTGGGCTGCGCTCCTTTTTCTATACTTTTTGAAGGAGATAACAATACCTATCATCTCTGGAACTTTGGCGATGGCTCTCCAACAACTTCCAACCCTGAGCATGTGTTCGAAAAAGAAGGAGAATATATTGTAAAACTCATTTCTCAGTCTGCCAGTGGTTGTAT
>Ga0163159_1002916_pt1 | contig 13396 bp, 7 predicted proteins | sample BioMet9_FD_108702 | JGI IMG/M metagenome (GOLD analysis project Ga0163159, IMG submission 108702) | Microbial communities from bioreactor (seeded with sewage sludge) at Lawrence Berkeley National Lab, California, USA - Biofuel... | ecosystem: Engineered > Bioreactor > Anaerobic > Unclassified ... | reverse complement strand
TTTGTTTTCGGTCTGTACTCCAAAATGTTGGATAACGACCGGAATCGGCAATTTGTGTGGTGGTTACAGAATTGACAAGAGCAATAGCTTTGGCCAAATAAAGTTCGTTCTTCGTCGCACGATAAGCGCTCATATACGCATCAATCATTACTGAGGCACTTGCATTGATAGGAGTGTAGCAGTCATATTGTTCCAAAGCACTTGGCGTCGGCCACGTGTCGTTAATTTTCCCCCAGATAACGAATTGGTCTTCAGAATAACGAAGCAGTTCGTCGGCAGTTTGTTTGAATGAAGGATTCGATTTCAGCTGTCCGAAAAGTGCCATCGCAAAACATGCGGCATCGTCTTTGGTTAAATCCTTATAAGGAACGAGCGGATTCTGGTCTTCGAATTGCCCTGACCAGTTGAATGTTTTCATCGGATTGTTCCACATCCATTGGTAAGCTTTTTCACGAGCGGCTTTATAGTCGTTAATACCATACTGTTTGCTAAGTCTGTCGTAGAACTGAATAATCACCGTCGGAATGCAATCCACGTTTGTGACAGCCGTTCCGTTCTTCCAAAGTCTCAGTTTCCAAGTCCCTGAAGGATTCTGCAATTTTTGATATGTGTCAGCGATGCGGATGGCTGCTTCTTTATAGCGCATGATTTTTGTAACATCATATAAATCCAGATAGATGCAAGCCGATTGGGCAGGATAAATCAGCATAAACTGATTACGATATTTTCGGGGTGAATTGTCGACTTCGTTTCCTTCGCCTGCGTAAGTCGGTGGAAAGTAGGCGAGTGGTGCATCTTTGGGTTCGCTGATACTGATGAGGTAATCGGCGGTGTTGACTGCAATCTTCATCGCTTTATCGTGATTTTCCTGTGAAAGTTTGGAATAATTCATCATCATTTCAGTGACAGCACTGATAATTTTGGCAGGATAACAATATAGATGATAACTTGCTGTATCCGGCGCGGCTTTATCTGCCCAACTTTGTATGAACGGTTTGTTGAATATATAGGTTAAAGCCTTTTTTGCGCTTTCTCTGTAATCTGTTGCAGGGTTTTGATATGGCCCGTGAAATACTGGAGATTTGTGGAATTTACGATTAAATGATTCTTTTATCTCTTTCCCCGAAGCATCCAATGCCACAATCTTCAAGTTTACCGAACCGACCGGAATCTTTGCCCAAACAGGCGCAAGACTGCTGTTGGATTTTGTTGCAGTAAAAGTATATTTTATGCTGTCGGAAGCTGTAACAATGAACTTGTACCTTGAGGCGCCGTCAACTGCAGGTGCATCAAAAGCAGGAGCATAGACGAAACGTTTGGAATAATTGTTCCAAAATGGGACTTTGCCCGGAATGCCCGCTCTGATTGGGGTCAGACTTTCCTTGGCAGTCTCGGCATTGATTTTCTTGTAATTGAGATTAATTGTGTTGCTTATGCTCTGTGAAAATGAACAGAAACACAAGCCGATTAAGAGTGAGATACAGAATAGAAGTCGTTTCATGATAAAAATATAAGTCTAATCGAATTATCATGTAAAGGTACAGACAAAAGTACAGATTTCATACTATTTGTCTCTTTTAATTTCTTGCAGAAGCAGGTCGAAAAGGTCGGACGAGTAATCTTAGCGTGGGAAATGTAGGTTAACTTCAGGTCAAAGTGTCTTTCCCGCAATGCAGACATAGATTTTGGGCGTTTTATCTTGTTTCGTAGAGTGAAGGTTGGAGTTTTGGAGCGTGAAATGTGCTTTCGCAGCATGAGGATTGGACATTTACACATTTTTATCTGTGTTCTTCGCATGCAGATTATGGATTTTCTGGGTATTATCTGTGTCCGACAGATGGGAATGACACATTTTATGAATATTACCTGTTATCGACACGCGGGAAAAGCATTTCGACCTGAAGTCAACCTACTTTTCCCGCATATCAATTATAGAATTTCGTTTATTGAAACTGTTCAAGTCTATTTATCGATAACCATATCGAATTGGTCGCATTTGCCAGTGCGATGGGCGAATTGTTTCGTTGTCGGAGAAATGCCGAAGAAAGGCGAATAAGTCTTCACTTTGATTGTTTTTCCGTCTGGCATGAATTCCAGAATCCTAAGCCAGCCGTCACCGCCGTTGCCTTCCCAACCGCCGCCGAGAATCTGAACATTGAACATCATTTGATGTACGTCTTTTCCCGCATCGTTCTTATCACTTCTGTATGCGACTGAATCTTCGAATTTTCCCGGATGACCTGTGTGTCCGCAGATAACGAGACGAATGTTTGGAGTTGTTTTAATCAGTTTCTCCCAAACTTGTGCACCCCAATTGTGAGGAGTGATTTTATAGCTTTCGTTGTCAGTCCGTTCATTGGTGTTTTCCTCCAGGAATGAATGTGTCATGAAAATAACGCGATAATCTTTGTATTTATCGCTTACGCAAAGTTTGTGAGCCCATTCAAGAACTTCGTCGCGAGGAGCGAATTCAGATGTAATCACCAATAAATTGCCCCAATTTTTGTCCTTGAAAACGTAAGCTGAATTTTCCAGTGATTCAACTCCCGAGCGATTCGGGAATGTGCTGACAAGAACCTCTTTCAGCGTGCTGTTGCGCTCAAAGGTTATGTATTCCGGGAAATGCGTATTTCCATTTTCCGAACTGCGATAACCGTATTCATGATTTCCTGCGGAAACGATGTAAGGCACAACGTTGTCCAAACGGGATAATGAGCGTGAGACTGATTCCCACATCTGACGGCTCGACTGATTGAGCATATTGCGGTTAAGCGCCAGATTTTCGTTTTGTTCAACCAAATCGCCGGTCAAAAGCACGGCTTTGATATTCAGATTCTGAACATTATCGGCTGTCCATAAAGTCGTCAATTCGAAAATCGGTTGATTGATGTCGTATTTCGTATAGCCTTGCGGATCGCCCATAAGAATCATTGTGAATGAATTAGGGTCAGTCAAGTGCTGCTGGTCAGCACGCTGCTGAGCATTGGCAGAAAGCAATCCTCCAGCAAGCAATGTGATTAAAAATATAAGTCTTTTCTTCATCTGTTTATTATTTGCAATATTATTATTCGTTTAAATAGTCAAGCGAACGGCCCCTTAAGAACGATTCACTTGACTACTATACAAAGATACATAAGAAATCTGTGCTTAGCAAACGCTTATTTGAACACTGGAGCTTTGGCTGAGATAGACGCTGTATTCCCTTGAATATAAGGTCCCCAGTTGTTCCAATAAACTCTGTCGAGCATTAGCAGACGGCCAACGGAATCGTCTGCTTTGCGAAAAGCGTGATAGATAATCCAATCGCTGCCTTCGTCGTCTTGAACAAATTCAGCATTGTGACCTGTTCCTACCCAAGTGTTGTTTCCTTGAAGCAATAAATCTCCTGCGCCGTCGAGCATTCGTTGGCCGCTTTGAGTTATGTATGGTCCGAGAACATCTTTCGAGCGTCCGTAAATCAAGTGATAAGTGCTCTTATTCCCTTCGCAACAACTGCCGGCTGAACCAATCAGATAGAAATAGCCGTTATGTTGTGCGATATATGAGCCTTCAATCTGGTTCCCTGCAAGTTTGACTTTCTGCGCACCTTCCTTTACGGCCAATCCATCGCTTGTCAATTCTACAGCATAAATTCCGCAGAAACTGCCCCAAACCAAGTATTTGTGACCGTTATCTTCGATGTAGAATTCGTCGATGGAATTCTTCACACCTTGAGATTCATAATCCAATACTTTACCAACATCTGTGAACGGTCCTGAAGGTTTGTCAGCTGTCGCAACACCAATAGCAGAATTGAGGATTCCGCCCCAAACGCCCATTGCATAATAAATGACATATTTTCCATTGATGTAATTCATGTCAGGAGCCCATAGTCTGGCATTCGCAACCCAAGTCGGATGGTTTTTGCTGTCGAAAACAGTTCCGACATAATCCCAGTTGACCAGATTTTTAGATCTGTGGATTGGAATGTATCGAACATCATTTTTCAAATTGTTCTGTGTTGAATAGACATAGAAATATCCGTCATTAGCTTTGATGACTGACGGATCAGGACAATTTTCATTGATGATCGGATTCTTGTACAAGACAACTTTTGTAGAATCATTAATGCCGTTGCTGTCTCTATTGTCGTCAGTACTTCCACAAGCCAACGATGTGAAGATGATGATGCCTAATAAAATCGCTTTTGTTTTCATTTCAGTTGAAATTAAAGAGGAGAAATACTGGAAATGTAGTTTCCTCATATTTCCCCTCTAAGTTATAAAATCATTCTACGATTAATCGTTCCAACCAGGATTCTGAGTCAATTTAGAGTTCATTTCTCTTTCCTTAGCAGGAATCGGCCAAATCTTCATCTGTTCACCAACGCTAAGATGTTTGTAAGTGGTTTCACCCCAAACCTGCATCAAACCGTTAGAGTTGAGTTCTCCGACCTTTCCGGAAGAATGGTCTCTGAATTTGCGGTCGTACCAAGTTCCCCACCGAAGTTCATTGAAATACATGGAGTCCTCACCGCCAAGCTCAACATAAAACTCTCTGCGAATGCGCTCACGCATGTCGGCTTGTCCGGAAACCATTGTCGCTGGATGTGAAGCATCATTGAGAAGCACGTGACCGGCACGTTTTCTTACCATGTTTACATATTTGACAGCTTCAGAAGTCCGTCCAAGTTCGTTCAGACATTCAGCACGTCTGAGGAGAATTTCTGCGTAACGGCAGAGAATGATATCTTCCTGATAAACCCAACGGGTTGTACATTCATCGTTTTCTGTGACATATTTTCTCCAAAGATAATAAACCTTCGAGTTTGTATCGGTTCTGATATCGTATGGTTCTCCAGCATCAAGAATATAAGGCCAACGAAGTGTCCAAGTATGATTTCCAACGCCAGATTCATTTCCATTATAGGTTGAATAAGGTGTAATGATTGACTGCATCAAACGAGGGTCGCGGTCAGAATAAGCTTTCTTAATCCGAGCTTCATTTCCTTGGTCGATGTATTTGCTCATATCGGCTCCGTAAGCAACCATGTTGTTGTATAGAGCTGCATAGTTAGAAGTTGCAGCTGTAACGCCCCAATGTCCGTTTCCTGATTTCAGACCGTCACGAAGGAAGAACGCAACTCTTTGTTTAGGATCCATGCTGCTCCAACCTGGACAATAATTGTCCCAATTGAAAGTCGAACCATCGGCGCATTCGTACATTTCTACGAAAGCCGGATTCGGAAGATAATTGTTCCATGCAGAACCGCCTGTTACACGATTTCCATAATTGATTCCTCTCGGATTTCCCATGCCGCTTGTCTGAACGCATTGAACAGAGAAAATCATCTCGTCGCATTGTTCGTTGGCAGGTTTGAAAAGTTGGAAGAAATCAGTATTACCTGCAGTACCGTTGCTTGGACTGTAAAGTGCATAACCAAGACCTTCAAGAGCTTCGAAATCTGCAAGCGCCTTTGAGTTGTCGCCAGTGAATTGGTAAGCTTGTCCTCTGAACGCATAAGCAGCACCTTTCGTGACTCTACCATAACTGCTGTTTCCTTTAGCATATTTATTTGGAAGATTAGGCTCATTGATACAATCAGTCAAATCCTTTATTACTTGGGTCCAAACTTCAGCTTCCGTTGAGCGGGCTTTAGTAGCTTCGGTTGTTCCAACATTTTCCGTGTATAAAGGAACTCCTCTCCAGAGCACGTTCAAATTGAAATAAGCCCAAGCACGGAAAAATTTACATTCTGCTTTAAGCCGAGCTTTTTCACTGTCTTCCATACCTGGGACTTTGTCGATGTTGTTGATGGCATCGTTTGCCCTATACACAATTGTGTAATAGTATTTGTAGTATGTTGCGACATCTCCATTAGATGGAGTACATGAACCTGAAATAGCGAAACAGCTGTTTTTCCAGTTCATATCAACATCCATTACAGACGACCAAGTATCAAAAGGTTCTCCCAAAGAAGCACCTTGAGCATTCTGGGAGTATTTAACATATAGCTCATCATACACGCCTGTTACAGCGGCACGAGCTAAAACGGCACTGGACCAGACATTCGTACTGGAAAAACTATAGCTTGGAGTTGTATCGAGCAAATTACTATCACACCTAGTAAAACCACATATCACCATTAATGCTGTCAAAACAACAGATATCTTTTTAAATATATTTTCCATATCCTTATATTTTTAGAATGTTACATTAACACCAAATGCATATTGCCGCATTGTTGAATAACCGACTGTGGTACGCATTTCAGGATCTTGACCTGAGAATCCGGTTATAGCGAAGAGATTTTCTCCTGATGCATAAACACGGAGTTTCTGAACGTAGAATTTTTTGGTAATATACCTTGGAATAGTGTAACCCAAAGTTAAGTTTCTGAGTTTTACAAAATCTCCCTTCTCCAGGTGCAGAGAAGATGTTGCAGAACTTTGAGCCCCAGATACGTTCACCAAACGAGGTTGCTTGGAAGAGGTATTTGTCCTTTCATCCGTTGGATTGTTAGGATCGTAGAAATAATGGTTATTTGCTACTTTGTCAGGAATTGTATAACCGTAAATGGTTTCACTGGCATTTCTGGATGTTGCGTAGTAGTAAATGCTGAATCCTGCAGAACCGCCCCAACTCATTGAGAAATCGATGTCTTTCCAATTTGCACTGGCTTGAAGACCGAAATTGTATTTAGGAGTAGAAGAAGTTCCTTGGAATTCTGAGTCGTAGGAGTTTCCGTAGATTCCATCGCCATTTGCGTCTGCATAAATATATTCGCCGTACCAGATTGCATTCTTTGCTACTGCATTATATGGTTGGAAAGTATAACCTGCGGTTTTCATGGCATTGAGCCAATTCATATCCTTTTCCGTACGAATCATACCGTCTTTAGGGCCGCCGTTGATGTTGACTGAACCATCTGAATTGAAATATGTGCCGTTTCCTTTGTAGGTGTTAGGCATATAGTATTCATTGATTTTATGGTCTTCAAGTACTCTCGTAGAACCGCCAGTAGAGACATCACCGATGTTGTTTGTGTACGTTGTATGACCGGCATCCCAACCTCTTTCCAGCTTGCCTTTGTATTTGCTGACAAAGTTTTTGTTATAAGAGAAATTTCCTCTGACGCTGTAATTGAAATCTTTATTAATGGCATCTTTCCAACCGACTTCGATTTCGACACCTCTGTTGGTGACTTCGGCGATGTTCTGCATTGGAGCAGTCGCATTTCCCATTACCATGTACATATCAGGTCTGTATAGGATTCCAGTTGTAAGTTTGTTGTAAGCATCGATACTGCCTGTCAGTTTGTTCTTCAGCATGCCGAAGTCCAATCCGATATTAGCGACTGCTGTGCTTTCCCATTTCAGAGCATTGTTTGCAATAGATGTAATAGCTATGCCGCTTGCTAACGCTTGTCCGAATGAATAATTCGCGGATGAGTAAGTAGATTGCCAATCATAATTGCCGATAGAGTTATTACCTAATTTTCCCCAAGATAAACGAAGTTTGAGATTGTCCAGCCACTGCATTTTCTTCATCCAAGACTCTTCTGTGATACGCCAACCTGCAGAGAAGGAAGGAAAAGAACCCCAACGATAATCAGGTGCAAATCTTGAAGAACCATCATAACGCAAATTAGCTTCAAACAGATACTTGTTCTTGTAAGCATAATTTAAACGGCCGAACCATGAACGAGCTGTATATTCAGTTCCGTAACCAGCTGTTGAATACGGAGTCGTCGCAGCATTAAGGTCATTTACATTTGCATCAGTAAGACCAAGCTTTCTTACATCAGTCACTCTATATCTATATCTTTGCTCCTCATAACCAGCCATTGCTGATACATCGTGTGAGCCGAATGTCTGATTGTAATTCAATAAGTGATTCAACTTAGAAGTATTCTCTCTTGTGTAATACATGTAAGTATAAAGAGTTGCTGGATCGTTTGCTCCAGTTGAATAAGCTCCTTTAGAGAAGCTGAATTTTCCTATTGATGTGTCAACTGTCTTATTCTCACGGCGAAGATCCTTGTAATAGTAATCGAAGTTGTACGTGAAGTGTTTCAAGAATTTGACTTGAGCATACCAGTCTGTATAGAGTTGTGTGTATTTATCATATCCGGTTGAACTTGCCATATCCCAAAGAGGGTTGTGCGACTGCGGATCATCTTCGGGGCCTTCAGGTGCTCCGTATTTTCCATCATAGTAAGGAAAAGTACAAGGAAGCATCTTTGTTGTACTAAGGCCTCCAAAGAAATCACTTGAAGAATAGCTTACGTCACGGTCTGTGATGTTTCCCCAAGCACGAACACCTGTTCTTAACCAGTCAGTTACATCTGCATACAGATTGACACGACCCATGTATCTTGAGTAACCGGTTTTCTTAACAACTCCTGGATTGTCAATGTAAGAGAAGCTCATTGAATAGCCTGTTCTAGTGTCTTTTCCATCAATTGAAACAGTATGTTTCTGCATCCATTGTTTAGTGTAGATTTGATCCCACCAGTCAATGTTTGGATAAGCAACATAATTAGGATAACCTGAAGTTGAAATTCCGTTCGGATCCTTTTTTGCGGCGTTCCATAAATCAATGGAGCTTTGAGAGAACATGCTTGAATTTCCAAGATTGTTTGCTGATTCATTCATGAGTTGCATGTATCTAACGTAGTCAGATATTGTGTGGACAACCTTAAATGGTTCATCGTAAGATAATGTACCATCATAAGATATACTGATTCCGCCTTTTGAGCCATTCTTTGTGGTAATCAGAATTACGCCGTTTGCACCTCTGTTACCATAGATGGCGCAAGATGCTGCATCCTTAAGGATTGATACGTTTGCGATATCGGAAGGATTGACCATGCTGACACTCTGTTCCATTCCGTCGACAAGGATAAGAGGACTTGAAGAATTTAAGGTTCCTGTACCACGTATGTTGTAAGAAAAGCCTTCCGAGTTAGGTTCACCTGTACTTTGCATGATTTGAAGACCGGGCGAAGCTCCGTTCAAAGCTTGTGATGCATCGATAATAGGTCGTGATTTGGCTTCAACAGTTTGCAAATCGACAGAGGAAACTGAACCTGTTAAGTTTACCTTTTTTTGAGTACCATATCCGACAACAACAACTTCTTCCAAAGTCTTGGTGTCTTCTTTCAACTTGATTTGAATGACTGTCTGTTTTCCAACAGTAACTTCTTGAGTTAAATATCCGACATAAGAAATGACCAAAACAGCATTAGACGGTAAATTTTCCAAAACAGCTTTACCTTCGACATCTGTTATGTTACCAATTGTCGTTCCTTTAACGGAAACGTTAGCTCCAATTACGGGACCGGAAGCATCAGTTACAGTGCAGACGACTTTTCGGCTTTGCTGTGAAATTTCAGTGGCAGCACTTTTTGTGTTGACCGCTTTTTTCCCTTTCATCAACATGATATTGTTCCCTTCCATCGCATATACAACATCTGTATCTGCGAATAAGCGATGGAGAACTTCGGCAACAGTTTCATTCATCGCATTTATTGTAACAATGCGATTTACATCAACCTCACTTTTGTTATAAATAAACAAATAGTCTGTCTGTTGTTCAATTTCATCGATTACCTTCTGAATGTTTACATTCTTCTGCGATAAAGTAACCTTCGCTATCTGAGAGTTGGCATCTATAGCAAAAGCACTTGAAATAAAGATGAATGATAAAATAAAAATATTTCTCATAACGCGTAATACATGGCAATAAATTAATTTTAAAGGGATATTATGATCCCTATATATATTATTCTTCATACATTTGCAATTACATTTAGTTAATACTTAGATAATTATTTTGTGTGTCTGGTATTGACACTTGGGGCCGAAACGTGTTGGTAGCGCGTTTCGGCTTTTGATGTTCTTCATATTGTCAGTTTCTCATAGGCAAATCTCATTAAAGTTTATATATTCAGTTGATTGTAATCACGTCTCTGTCGTCGTCAAATAGATATTCGAATTTAGAGCGAAGCTGTAAAGTTTTAAGGACCTGCTCAACCCCGTCATTTGTCCGGAATTTTCCTGTGTAACGCTGAGTAATTATTTGAGTATTGTTAATGACAAAGCGAACATCGAAATAAAGCTCAAGTTTGTTAAGCAAATCGCCGATTGTAATGTCATCGAAACATATTAGACCTTGAGTCCATTTGAAATAATTGTATTGGGAGATGGGACTTTCGGTAAAAACGTAGCCTTTTGCACTCAGTTTGTTACCAGGTTTAAGAAGAATAGAACCCTTTCTACCATTCATACTAACGCTGACAGAACCTTTAAGAAGTGCCGCTTCAAATATAGCTTTCTCTGAATAGGCATTGACATTAAATTCCGTACCGTAAACCTGAATGTTATAAGCACCTGTTTTTACTATGAAGGGTTTTTTTGCATCCTTAGTAACATCAAAATAAGCTTCTCCATCAAGTTTGACAATTCTGTTATCGGCTTCGAAATTATTAGGAAAAGAGAATCTCGTTTTTGCATTCAACCATACGTGACTGCCGTCTGAAAGAGTGAGCTCTGCACGTTGACCTGCTGGTACATAAACAGTTTGTTGTACAGATTTTACGGTCCTCTGATGATTATATAAATAAATGTAAGCAATAGAGAATGCAATAGCGGCGATTGCTGCAATTTTCAGCGTTTCTCTAGCAATTCCGAGTAATTGTTCTTTTTTGTATTGTTGTTTTTTTGATGAATCTACGATTTCGTCACGATGCCAAACGGATAAGGTATAAAGTTTGCGAGCGGCAAGAAACTCTTTCATGTTTGCTTCATCAGCGTCAAGCCAATGCATGACTTCGTCTCTTTCCTCTGAAGATGCATCTCCAACAATATATTTATGTAATAATTCTTTATCCATTCTTCTTTTTGGGTTTTATATTATTTAAACGATTCACGGTTAAGAAACCCTAAAATGAAAATACAAATTTTACGCAAAATTCTCTAATGAGGATTACAATGTTGTAACAATGTAGTAAATATTACGTGAAAGAAACAAGAGGCTAAATTTGTGTTTCACTAAGGAACTTAAAATAGAGCTGGGATTGTTTTTTGCAACGACATTTCTAAAATAGAGTTATGTAGTCGCTCAGATTGACTTTAAGTATTTTGAGTGTTTTGGTAATATGATATTCAACCGCTTTTACTGAAAGATTCAATGCCCCTGCAATCTCAGTGTTCGAGCGGTTTTCAAAGCGACTCATGATGAAGATTTTATGTGTTTGTTTAGGCAATGAATTAATTGTGTTGGCAATAATAACTTTGATTTCTTTTGAGAAGACTTCATCTGGATCACAGGCCTGCAACGTTGAGATGCGTAATTCAAGTTCTCGGTTCTTTAAACTAACTAAGTTATCGGTTACTTTCAATCGAATAGCTTCATGTTTCAAGTAATCGAGCGATTGGTTCTTCAGAATTGTCAGGAGCAAAGCTTTTAGATGGTCTTCGTCTTCAGGAACGTTATCTTTTACACTTTCCCAAAGTTTGATAATCGAATCGGATACAATGTCCTCAGCAACAAAAATATCATGCACAAAGGATTTCGTGAATAAGAAAGAACTATTATAGTATTTAGTATATATGGTATTAAAGCTATATGATAAATTTTCTTGATTCATTCTCCTGCATATGCGTTAGTTGATGCAAATATACGTAGAAATAATCTTTATAAAAAATGTTACAAAAAAAATTAATCATCTAAGTACTGCTTAAGTAGCGTTTCTTCATTTCAGAATGCTACATCCAATCCGCCCATTACAATTGCTTTGGGCATCGGATAACCTTCATTGATGGAATATCGGGTTGCTGTCAGGTTTTCTCCTTTGACAAACAGATTAAGGCCTTTGTGCATCTCATTGCCGAAATGATAAGAAACTTTGGCATTCAGCAGTGCATAATTTTCCTTTTTATTTGCATCTTCAGAACTTCCGATGTAAGTGTATAAATCAGAGATTGATTGTACATTCATGTCGAAGGTGAATCTGCCTGGTTTATAGGTTGTACCTAAATATATTTTATGCTTTGGCGCAGCAATAAGCGCTTTGTTTGTATGCAAATAACTGTAATTAGTATTGAAACTTAGACTTTTACTAACGATGTAATCAGCCTCGAATTCGATTCCGCTGTTATAAAAACGTCCGACATTGGTCAATTGCCTTTGGACTATTGATATCATATTTTTCCCTTCAATGTAAAAGCCTGTCAATTCAGCGTGCAGACGATTATCAAAAAGGTTCTGTTCGATTGAAAGGTCGTAATTCAGCATGCTTTCCGAATTAAGGTCTGGATTAGCTTTTGAGTAGGGCAGATACGAAATATATAATTCGCGCAGATTCGGACTCCTGTATCCTTTAGAAAATGAGCCTTTTATTGCATTACCTTCAAAAGGACGCAATGCAAAACCTGCTTGTGGAACCCATTCGTTGCCGTAAGCGCTGCTGTGTTCATAACGAACACCGCCGTTTAGACTTAATAGTCCAAAATCTTGTTGCATGATTGCATATCCGGCTGTTTCGTTCACTGTTTTATTTACTATTTCACCGATTCTTCCATTGATGGAATCGTTCCATGCATGTCCGCCCCAGTTTTTATAATCTAAACCAACTGTGAATGTATTTCCTTGAACCAGATGAAACGATTGATACAATTGCAATCCGGTATTGTGATCATCTGTATAAAACAGATAAGTACGTTCTTTTCCTCCAGGTTTGTAACCATCGTTGATTTTATGATGTCCCCAATTATAAAAGAAACGAAAAGCTCCGCTGGTCTTTTTATAATTGTTTTCCAGTCCAAATGACGTTGTCCCGCGAGTGATGTTCATTATATGATTCAGTAAGGGGCTGTCAATCGTTCCCGGATCGTGAGCTTTATATTTGGCTAAACTAAGATTTCCTGTCATCTTGAAGTTTTCGTTCAGTTTGTATCCTAAGTTTGCAAATCCATTCGTAATGTGAAATGCCGAGTTATCGCGATGTCCGTCCGTCCGATCGTGATTGATGGAAATGAAGCTGCTGAACTTTCCGATGTTGTATCCATTGTTAATCATGTACTTCTGTGTGTTGTATGATCCATACATGATGCGCGCTTGTGTTCTTCTTCCTTGCTCTGTCTGTTGTCGTGTGATGATGTTTACAACGCCGCCCATAGCATTTGAACCGTATAACAATGAACCCGGACCACGAACAACTTCGACTCGTTCAACGTCAGAAGCAACATATGTATCAGGCAATGAATGCCCGAAAACTCCAGCCCATTGCGGTTGACCGTCAAACAGCATCAATACTTTATTCCCTTGTCCGACACCGCGAATGTTGACTGTTCCGGCAGAACCAGAAGAAACTCCAAAGCCGGCAATTCCTTTTTCTGTAACAAAAAGGCCT
>Ga0163159_1002911_pt1 | contig 13440 bp, 11 predicted proteins | sample BioMet9_FD_108702 | JGI IMG/M metagenome (GOLD analysis project Ga0163159, IMG submission 108702) | Microbial communities from bioreactor (seeded with sewage sludge) at Lawrence Berkeley National Lab, California, USA - Biofuel... | ecosystem: Engineered > Bioreactor > Anaerobic > Unclassified ... | reverse complement strand
GCTGATTTCCTGCGCGAACTATTTTTTTGCTTCGTCGATTGCCGTTTACGCGGCGCTGATCAGCTCTTCCGGCGTTTATGCCGGGCTGCTGACATCTTCTTTTTACTTCGGATCGGTGGCGATGCGGCTGATCAATGGCACACTGGTTCAGAGATACGGGGCCAGAAGGCTCATGCTGATCGGAGCATTGCTGTGTTTCGCCGCGTGCATGGCCCATAATTTTGTCGGGACGATTCTTGTGCTTGTCCTGTTCAGGGTGATTCACGGGATTGGATATTCTGTTTTTTCCACTGCGAGCGGAACGGCGGCTTCCTATATTGTTCCGCCGAAGCGGATCGCGGAGGGAATGGGATATTATACGATCGGCAATGTACTGGCAATGGCGCTCGGGCCTGCTGCTGCTCTTGCGGTCGTATCGGAAGAAAGCATCCGGCAGTTCCACCATCTCTTTCTTATCGCTGCAGGAATATGCGCGGTTGCCGTTGTGCTCGTGCTTCTGATGAAACCGGACAGCGGGCGGCGCGAAAAGGCGGAAAGCGGCAGCTCCGCGGCAGAAAACGTAAACCTGCCGCCGGCTTTTCTTGGCTTTGAAAAGGGTGTTGTACTTCCGGTCACAATCAGCTTTATGATGTCTTTTTCTTATGCGCCGGTTATTGTCTATCTGACAGCCTACGGGCTGAAAATGGGCTGGCATGACGTCGGCTTTGCTTTTACCATGTACGCGGCAGGTCTGCTGTCGTCCAGGCTGATCGCCGGAAGAGTCAGCGACCGGCGCGGAGCTGATTCGGTCATGTATCCTGCGTATTGTATGGGCATTACGGCGCTTGTTATGATTGCTTTCTGCCCGGATGAATTGTGCCTGTACGTGGCAATGGTTATTCTGGGACTGTGTGTCGGTATCTATAATCCGCAGATCAATGTATTCTGTATAGCGAGATGCTCCCCGGAACGCCGGGGCACGGCAACGGCCGCTTTTAACGGTGCCTGTGATCTGGGGCTGGCGCTCGGGAGCACATCATCCGGCATTCTGATCGGCGTAATCGGATACAGAGACGTCTATCTTATCGCGGCGGCAGTCTGCTGTGCGGCGATGGTGATCTATTCGCGGACGCTGTCCGGAAAGAGAAGGGATACAAAACGCACAGCACCGGCGGCGATGCGTGACAGACGGAAAAGATAGATTATGGCACAATTATCTGGCAGAATGTGTGATAAGCTGGTATCCGGCTCCGGATGCCGGATTGACGAAAGGCAGGCGGGGAAGTTTTTTTGTGTATCGGTAAAGTAGGGCATTGCAAAGCCAACACAAAAACGGTATAATGTCATAATAAGTATATGGCTAAGCCTGCCAGGAAGGCTGCAGTGCAAAACGGCTGATGCACATCAAGCGAGGGGAACGGCTGACCTTTAACTGCGATCTCTGAGTCCATTTCACAATGGATATTTTTTTATGCAATCTGCAAGGTTTCGGGATTGGATTTTTGATGGAGCATCCGGGTAACTTGTACTTTGGAAGGATGGAAAATGCTCTTTCTATATATCGATCCCGGAACGGGAAGCATGCTGTTTACAATTTTGATCGGACTGATCGGCGCGGGTGTGTATTCGTTTCACATGCTGCTGGTGAAGATCCGTTTTATTGCAAGCGGCGGTAAGAAGGTTGCGGTCAACAAGAATAAAATCCCATTTGTTATTTTTTCCGACAATAAGCGGTACTGGAATATTTTTGAACCGGTCTGCAGAGAGATGGACCGGCGGGAGCAGGATGTCGTCTATATGACTGCATCGCCGGACGATCCGGTTTTGAAGTGTCCTTATACACATACGAAGGGACAGTTTATCGGCGAAGGCAATAAGGCGTTTGCCAAGCTGAATTTTCTGAATGCGGGTATTGTACTTTCTACAACGCCCGGTCTGGATGTCTATCAGTGGAAACGATCCAAGGAAGTCGACTATTATGTGCATATTCCGCACGCTGCCAGTGATATAACCATGTACCGCATGTTCGGCATCGATCATTATGACGCGGTGCTTCTTTCCGGCGGGTATCAGAAGGAGCAGATCCGCGCGCTTGAGAAGCTGCGTGATCTGCCGGAGAAGGAGCTGGAGCTTATCGGCATTCCGTATATGGATGAGATGAAGAAGCGGCTCACGGAGGCCGGTCCGGTACCGGAGCATCCGGCGACGGTTCTTCTGGCGCCTTCCTGGGGGCCGGAAGCGATTCTGACCAAGTACGGGGAGAAATTGATCCAGCCGCTGCTGGATACGGGCTTTCATGTGATCATCCGTCCTCACCCGCAGTCGTTTATTTCCGAGAAGGCTCTGATTGACAGGCTGATGAAACAATTCCCGGAAGGAGAGCAGCTGGAATGGAACCGTGACAATGATAACTTTGAGGTCCTTCGCAGATCCGATATCATGATTTCGGATTTTTCCGGTGTTATTTTTGACTATACATTGATTTATGACAAGCCTGTTATCTATACGGACGCGCAGATTGACGTGAGCCTTTACGACGCCTGGTGGCTGAAGGAGGATCTGTGGACGACGAAGATTCTTCCGGAAATCGGTTATCAGCTGAAGGAAGAAGATGTGGCTTCTCTGAAAGCCGTGATCGAGGAATGCCTGAATGACAACCGCTACAGCGAAGGCAGAGACCGGGCGAGGAGAGAGGCCTGGGTTTATGAGGGCGAAGGTGCCTCAAGAACCGTGGACTATCTGCTGGCGAAGCAGAAGGAATTATTGAGCGCGGAGGCAGAGAAATGAGTTTTGGAGCAATCTTATATACAATTTTAATCAGTCCTCTGCAGCTGTTTTTTGAATTTATATTCAGCTTTGCCCAGAGGTTTACGGATAATCCGGGGCTTTCGATTATCGTTCTGAGTCTTGCCATGAACTTTCTGGTGCTGCCTCTTTACAAAAGAGCCGATGCCATGCAGGCGGAAGAGCGGGACACCGAAGCCAGGCTTCATGACGGAATCGCCCATATCAAGAAGGTTTTTTCCGGCGACGAGCGGATGATGATGCAGCAGGAATACTATCGTCAGAATCACTATAAGACGATGGACGCGTTCAAGGGATCCATTTCACTGTTCCTGGAAATCCCGTTTTTTATCGGCGCTTATGAGTTTCTGTCCCATTTAAAGGCACTGCAGGGGGTTCCTTTCGGCCCGCTGTCGAATCTGGGCGCACAGGACGGGCTGATTATCATCGGCAGTCTTTCCATCAATTTTCTTCCGATTCTCATGACGGTCGTCAATATTATTTCCAGCATGATCTATACAAAGGGATTTCCGAAGAAGACCAAGATTCAGCTGTTTATAATGGCCATGTTTTTCCTGGTTTTCCTGTACAGTTCTCCGTCCGGCCTGGTCTTCTACTGGACACTGAACAATGTTTTTTCGCTGTGCAAGAACATTTTCTATAAGATAAAGAAACCGCGCAAGGTTTTATCGATTATGGGTTCTGCGGCCGGTCTGATTCTGATCGCCCTTGCACTGCGCTCCGCATCGTATACCATGCATAATAAAATGATCCTGTCGGTTGTCGGAATTGCCCTGCAGCTGCCGCTTGCCGTGTACGTGCTGAGAAGAAATCATATGGTAAAAGAGGAGACGGGGACACCGGACAAGAGGATGTTCCTGCTTTCGGCTATTCTGCTGACGGCTATCTGCGGACTTTTGATCCCGTCCGCGGTTATCAAGTCTTCGCCGCAGGATTTTGTAGATCTTTATTCCTATCACCATCCGCTGTGGTATGTGATAAGCTCGTTCTGCCTGGCGCTTGGTACCTTCCAGATCTGGTTCAGTGTGTTTTACTGGCTGGCGGACCGCAAGGGAAAGATCGCCTTTGAAAAACTGATGTGGGTCGCGTGCGGTGTTTCCATCGTAGATTATATGTTTTACGGAACGAATCTCGGTATTCTTTCTTCTTCGTTAAAGTTTGACCAGGACTTCCATTATACGAAAATCCAGATGCTGGAAAACGCCGGTGTGCTTTTTCTCATTGCCCTGGCTATGATATTTATACTTAAACATTTTAAGAAGCTGACAGCCGGAGCCCTGACCGTAGGCATTCTGGCCATTATCTGCATGACCGGCGTGAACGCGGTGTATATCAACAATTCCGTGAAGCCTTTAAAGCAGCAGGCTGCCGAGGAAGCAGGGTCGAAACCCACAATAAAGCTGTCACAGACAGGAAAGAATGTCGTTGTTATCATGATGGACCGTGCGATTGGTCCGTACATACCGTATCTGTTCAGTGAAAAACCGGAACTTCAGAAGGAGTTCAGCGGCTTTACGTATTATTCGAATACGGTTTCTTTCGGCAGTCACACGAATTTTGCGTCGGCGGCATTATTCGGCGGTTATGAATATACGCCTGTCGAACTGAATAAGCGCAGCTCGGAATCGCTGATGGAAAAGCAGAATGAGGCAATTAAAGTTCTTCCGGTCTTATTTGACCAGAATGGCTACGAGGTTACAGTCTGTGATCCTGTGTATCCAAATTACCAGATGTATCCTGACCTGTCGGCTTTTGATGACTGTCCGGATATTCATACCTATATCACCAAGGGAAAATACGATGACAGTGCGTCGGAACGCAATAAAAACAACAAACGAAACTTTTTCTGCTACAGTCTGATGAAGTCATCGCCCCTGCTGCTGCAGCACTTTTTATACAACGGAGGCTATTATATGGCGCCGGATTATCTGAATAGCGCCGAAATCAAGGACGGGACAGAGCAAGTTGAATCTGCCGATGCCGGACCGCTGTTTTCGCTCTTTATGAGCGCGTACAATGTTCTGGTCAATCTGCCCGAAATGACATCGACCGGAAATAATCAGACCGGTTCCTTTGTCATACTGACAAATGATACGACGCATGATATCTCACTTCTTCAGACGCCGGAGTATGAACCAAGGTCATATGTTGACAATACGAGGTACGACGCGGAACATCCGAACCGGTTTACGGTTGACGGCAGGACACTCAATATGATGACCGGGCCTCAGTTCAGCCATTATGAGTCTGATATGGCAGCGATGATGAAGCTGGGTGAGTGGTTCGATTATTTACGGGAAAATGATCTTTATGACAATACCCGCATTATACTTGTGTCGGATCATGGCTTTGACCTGAATCAGTTTGACGAACTGATTCATGATAACGGTGACGGAACGTGCGAGGACATGCAAAAGTACGCGCCGCTGCTGATGGTAAAGGACTTTGACAGCGATGGCTTTACGACCTCTGATGAATATATGACCAATGGGGATGTGCCCACGCTTGCGACAGAAGGTGTTATTTCGAATCCTGTGAATCCTTACACAGGCAACATCATTAACAGTGACGCGAAATATGAAGGCGATCAGTACGTCATATGTTCGGAAGACTGGGACATTCAGGTCAACAACGGCAATCAGTTCATGCCGGCGGACTGGTATTCTGTACATGACAGCATCTGGGATACAAACAACTGGAGCCGTGTTTCCACGAATTCAACGTCCCCGGAACAGTAATCCGGTTACAATGCTTTTTTTGAGGCAGGCAGCCTGCGGACTGCCTGCCTTTGTTATAATCATAACGCCGGTTGACAAATCCCGGCTTCCGCAGTACGATATGGCCGGCGGTGTTCACCGGAACAGGCCGGACATACGGTGGAATGAATGTTTTTACAGGGAGGCTTTCATATGAAAATTGTACTGGCAGGTGCTTACGGCAATCTGGGCAGTGATATTTTCCGTTCACTGCTGGCGGCGGGGCATGAAGTCGCGGCGGCGGATATGGCTGAGCGCGATCTGGGTCTTTCGGGCAGCTTTACGTTCCGGAAGCTGGATGTAACAGAGCCGGAAACACTCAAGGGTCTGTGTGACGGTGCGGACATGGTTATCAGTACGGTAGGCCTGACCAGTGCCAGTGCGTCCGTGACCAACTATGACATCGATTACCATGGAAATCTGAATCTGCTGAATGAAGCGAAGAAGGCCGGTGTGAAGAAATTCATCTACATCTCCGTCCTCAAAGCCGATACCGCTCCGAAGGCCCCGATGGCGCACGCGAAATATCTGTTCGAGCAGGAGCTGATGAAGAGCGGTCTTGACTATATCATCTACCGTCCGAGCGGATATTTTTACGATATTGTCAAGGTGTTCCGTCCGATGATTGAAAAAGGCTCTGTGACGCTGCTGGGCAATGTGCCGGTCAGTGCCAACGTGATCGATACGCCGGATTTCGCCGATTACATCGTGGCGCATTTAAATGACAGCAGCTGCACTGTTTCCATCGGCGGCCAGGAGAAGTACACGTATGAAGAAATTGCCCGCATGTGCTTCGCGGCTGCTGGTAAGCCGGCTGTCATCAAGCATGCGCCTGCGTTTCTGTTCGACGTGCTGGCGTTCGTCAACCGCTGCAAAAAGAACGGGAAGGAAGCCATTCTGCGGTTCAGCAAGTGGACCTTGTCCGAACCCATGGTGGCCGATGTACATGCAGGCAGCCACAGCTTTGCCGGATACATTAAAAACAGTTTTCATCAGGGAGCATGATCATTATGGGATGGAATTATCTGATCATTTTTTTACTGGCGGCGGCGCTGCTGTGTGCTGTCGGATTTTACAGATATGTGTATTTCCTGTCGATCGGCTATGGCTTTGCCATCGCCGGACTTGGCATCCTTATTCTGGTGCTGTTTCACACTCAGATGCAGGCCGTGAATGTGGTGCAGTGTATTCTGCTCGTGGTGTACGGCGCGCGTCTGTCGGGATTCCTGATTGTCCGTGAAATCAGAAACGCTGCCTACCGGAAAACGCTTTCTTCGGTGACATCGGGGGAAGGTACCATGCCGGTATTTGTAAAGATCGCCATCTGGCTTGTTGTGGCCGTGCTGTATGTAATACAGATAAGTCCGGTGTTTTTCCGTCTGTACAACGGTGCCCGGGATACGGTTCTGCCGTGGACCGGCGCGGCGGTCAGCGTATTCGCGCTTTTCATCGAGACGCTGGCCGATCATCAGAAAGGCGCCCAGAAGGCTGCGAACCCGGACATGGTGGCGACAAGTGGATTGTACAGAATGGTGCGCTGTCCGAATTATTTCGGCGAAATTCTATACTGGACCGGCGTGACACTGGGCGGTCTGTCCGCGCTTTCCGGCTGGGGGCAGTGGGCCATGGTGCTTCTTGCCTACGTTTCCATCATTGCTGTAATGTTCAGCGGCGCGAAGCGGCTGGAAAAACGGCAGATGGCACGGTACGGAAAGCTGCCGGCCTATCAGGAGTATGCGGATAAAACACCGGTTCTGCTGCCGCTGGTGCCGATTTATCATCTGAATAAGAGTAAATAGTATTATTCTACGGGAAAATGCAGCCGGCAGATGATGCGGGCTGTTTCCTCCGGAGATGTCCGCGGGCCTGCCGTGAGCCAGTATTGAATAATGCCGAATATGGCGTTCGCCATCATAATAGACTGATATTTCACAAATACAGCGTCTTTTTTTTCAACGGACAGCTGCCGACGGCAGTATTCCGCCATGGTTCCCTTCATGATCTCTTGAATCGCGGCGGATCCGTGAGCGGACATCAGGCCGCCAAGCAGAGCATCTTTTTTCCTGAGGAGGGTCAGCAGGTCTACGAAGTAATCATAGTCAAAAGCACCGTGGGCAGACTGCAGTTCCAGAATTTCCCTGCTCAGCGTAGTCTGGTATTCCTGCACCATATCGATTTTATCCTGATAATGATTGTAAAAGGTCTTCCGTGTAACATTTGCTTCTTTGACGATATCATTGACTGTGATGCGTTCGAATTCTTTTTCCTTCAAAAGGCGGGCCAGCGCCTGAAACAGCGCACGCTTCGTCTTTGAAATTCTGGGGTCCTCCATGAAATGCCTCCCTTATTTATTACTACAGCTGAACGGATATTGTGTAATTGAGCAGATAATCTGTTTGATAATGACATCGTTCTATGGTACATATTTTATCAGAAAGTAAACATACTGTGTAATAAATTCGGAGGGCAAAAAATGAAATTCATTAGAAACCACTGGTATGACATCGGTCTCGTGCCGATGACGGCAGCGATCGTTTTTATAATCGCACGCTGGTCTGAAATGGAAGTGCTGCAGCGTCTTGCGCTGATGAATTTTGCGGTAATCTTCTGGCATCAGTTTGAGGAATACCGGTTTCCGGGCGGGGAGGCAGCTATTACGAATCTGGCGTCGCAGCCTTCACACGATGGCCCGGCCGACCGGTATCCGCTGAACCAGAATAACGCGATGGTGATGAATGTGGCGGCGGCATATATCATATACCTGCTTCCGGTGCTGTTTCCGGACATTCTGTGGCTTGGCTTCATGCCTGTTGTATTCGGAATCAGCCAGCTGATCATTCATGCGTTTATTACACCGAGGCAGATCGGAAACCGGATTTATTCACCCGGATGCTGTGCTGTGGTATTCGGGCATGTCCCTGTAGGTGTCTGCTGGTTTTACTGCACGGTGTCGCACGGTCTTCTGGGGCCGGCTGATGTGGTTTCCGGCATGCTTTACCTGTTTCTGTTCATTGCCGTATTTATGCGGAAGATCGGGTATGGAATATTAAAAAGTCCGGATTCCGGATATCCGTTTCCGAAAGCGGAATTTGAGCGTGGCGGCTATGCGGACAGAATCAGGAACGGCCGGAAAAACAGGATGTGAATATCAGGAAGGAGCAGTTGAAAATCATCCGTCAGTCTGCAGGGCTGTGCCGGGAGGCATGGCTCTTTTTTTCATGGAATTCCGGAAATGTGGAAAAATCTCCCGTCCTTGCATACATAATGAAAATACATCACGGAAGAATGAAATGGCTGCTTCATGGTGGTATAATATATACAATAAGCCTGTTCGGATAATATCAATACGTCATGTCGGAATAATGAGGGGGAAAGGGTTATGGCAAAGTATTGTGCGGTATGCGGCAAGAAAATCGGCTTTCTGGAAGGCAAGGTGGCTGTTTCGGATGGAATTGTCTGCAGTTCCTGCTGGGCGAGCGCAGGCATGGATATGGGCTTTAAATGCATGCTGACGGCGGCAAAAAGGACGGTGCCGGAGCTGAAAAGCCTGATTGGCTTAGGGGTCGCGAGAAGAGAAGCTGAGAAAGACGGAATGACAAAGCTTTCGGCGGCACGTGTCATACACGAACGTCAGGCCGGACATAAACAGGAGCCGGCGAAGCCTGTGGATTTCATTATTACGGTAGACAGCCGGAACGTAGTAGGCTTTCAGTGCAAGGGGCATCCGGTCATCAATTTTGAAGATATGATTCACGAGAAGGAAATGATTATCGGTGACGGATACATGCACAATGAAAGCGGCAGAGACCTGCCGGAGCTGCGTATAATCTGTGAGTTTGATCCGCCGATCATCGATCCCGGCCAGATTTACTATGAAGCCGGGACATTTACAGCCGGTGCAAACGGAAAATTTGAAATTGATGATCCGCCTGTTAACTTTGAAAAGTATGCTGAAATCACGGAGAATCGGTCAGGCACAGTGAAATTTACGCTTTATCTGGGCGAGCAGAAGCTTCAGTCTCAGGAGTGCGGTCTGGAAATTGAGGCTACGCCGAAAGAGGAAATGGAGAAGCTGATCAAGGCCGTTACCTACGAGGAGGAAAAGAACGCGCCCGGACCGGTCAATATTTTCCTGTACGCGAAGAACGGCGGAAGCTATGAAATGGACCTTATGAGAAATCCCCAGCTGCTGTATTCCATGTATTCCAATGATCAGGAGCAGCTGATCGGCGATGCCTTTGTGTCCAATGATACACCGAAAGTCCTGAAGAAGGTCAAGGTGGATGTGAAGTTCACTTCGGATATTCTGTCACCGGTAAGTGTGCTTTTAGGCGATGTTCCGCCCGGCAAGAAGATTGATTTCGAAATAGATGATCCGGGGATCGATGTTGAAAAGCTGCAGGCGCTGACGGAAATTGAAACATGCACGGCCACATACAGCTTAAGTGTCGCAGGAAAAATCGTCGTGGAAATGACCGGCAAGATCACAATCTGCCCGTATGACCAGTGGAATGCGGCATTGATTCTGCTTCCGGCCTATATGACGCCGAATCATCCGAATGTTCTGAAAGTGCTGCAGAACGCGTCTAAGTGGATGCTGGTCAATGGAATGAATCCATCGCTTGAAGGATATCAGGGAGACGGTAAACGGGTGGAGGAAATGGTCAAGGCTGTATATAACTCGGTGAAGGAGGCCAATATCATATACTCCAATCCGCCGGCGAGCTTTTTCGGCCCTCAGCGAATAAGACTGTGCGGAACCGTACTGGAGCAGAAATTCGCCACATGTCTCGATATGACGATACTGTTTGCTTCCTGTCTGGAGTCATTCGGGCTGCATCCGGTTCTGATAACGGCGCCGGGGCATATTTTTGCAGGCGTCTGGCTGTCCGATACCGACCGGCTGCAGGAACCGATTATTTCAGATGCGAAGAAGATACAGAAATATATCAAAGATGGCAGACTTATAGCACTTGAATGCACGGCGATGAATGCCGGCGAGAATGTGGATTACGAAGATGCGAAGAAGGTCTCCAATAAACTGATCGATGCAATCGTTGAAAAAAATGTGGAGGACCATGAATGTATCGATGTCCAGCTTGTCCGGAAAATAGGCGTAAGACCGCTTCCTATCAGGGTATCGCGTGCCGCACAGAAAACAGAGCCTGTCCGGCAGGAAGCAGACGAACCCGGAAAAGCGGAGGAGTCCAAAGCGCTGAAAGTGCCCCGGAGCGGGGCAGCGGCTGAACCGGCTCCGGTTCCCGCGCAGGAGATACCGGATCAAAAGCCGGCAGCAGAACCGGTTCATTATTGTGTGGAACCGTATAAATCTTTTGCGGAAGATTTATCACACATATCAATGGAGAATTTTTATAATAAAGAAAGCAAGCAGTTTATTCAGAAGGCCATCGCTGAAATTGTAGAGACGGAAGGTCCGATCAGCCAGCCGTCCTTGATCCGTGTGCTTGTTAATGCCACCAGTCTTGGCCGGACTGGTAAGCAGATCAGTGAATATCTCGATAAGCTCGCAGCCGGTGCGAATGTTAAAATCACAAGGCAGAACGGAGTCAGATTTCTGTGGCCGCAGGACAGCGTACCGGATGAATACACGGTGTACAGAACCCAGGAGCAGCGGGATCTGGAAAATATCTGCAAATATGAGATGAAAAATGCCGTCTGCTGGCTGATTCAGGAACATGGTCCGATGACGAAGGACGAGATTGACAAAGAGCTGGTGAATCTTTTCGGATATAACCGTACGGGCAGGAAGGTTGAGGAAGGCGCTGCGGAAGCGCTCCGGGCGGCGAGAGGACTGAAGGCAGTGGAACAGAATGAAAACAGGAAATTTGTACTTGTAAATGGAAAATAGATATGGTATCATATTAATATGAGTTAAGTTACACTTAAACGATACGTATTTTGACGCTTATTCGACAGCTTTGCTGACAGGAAAGGAACCGGACAGGCATGAATTTGGAGATCGGCGTTGAAAGCCTTCTCATGAAAAGCAGAGTGGAAACGTTTCGGATTGAGTTTAAAGCCGGCTGGAATCCGGATGAAATATATCATACCGTATGCGCATTTGCCAATGATTATGATAATGTCGGAGGCGGTTATATTCTGATTGGTGTGGAGCAGGATGACAATGGCATTGCCGTCCGCCCTGTCAGAGGAGTACCGGACGAGGAGCTGGATCAGATTCAGAAGCAAATGCTGGGATACAATAATTTATTAAATCCGGTGTATTTTCCGAAAACTGCAGTGGAAGAGGTTGACGGCCGCAATGTTCTGGTGATCTGGATACCGGCGGGTGCAGGCCGGCCGTATAAAGCTCCGGAATATGTAACGGCTAAGAAGAATAAGAAATACAGTTATTATATCCGGTACGGAACGTGTACGGTGAAGGCGAACAGTGAACAGGAGCAGGAACTGATCAGTATGGCGAATATGGTTCCGTTTGATGAGCGTCCCAACTGGTCAGCATCACTGAAGGATATTTCTCCGTTCCTTCTGGAGCAGTATCTGATAGAGACAGGCAGTAAACTGTATGATGAACTGATGAGCAGAGGAGCAGAAGCTGTTCTGGAGGATATGCATCTTCTGGATGGCCCGGTTGAAGACAGGCATTTGAAGAATGCTGCTCTTATGATGTTCTGTGAAGAGCCGGATAAATTTTTTCCGTATACACAGGCTGATATTGTGAAGTTTCCCGGTGGAAGTGTTGCGGAGCCGAATAATTTTGTCGAGGTCCGTCCAATCAGGGGATCCGTGCCGACAATCATCAAACGTACGATGGTGAAGCTGCAGGATATGGTAATCGAGGAGAAGGTAACGAAGGTCGCGTATCAGATGGAAGCAATCCGAAGATTCAGCTATCCGTATCAGGCGCTTGAAGAGGCAGTTGTAAATGCGTTTTATCATAGAGATTATATGTCTTATGAGCCTGTTCACATCGAGATTGAACCGGATCATATCAGTATTATCAGCTTTCCCGGTATTGACCGTTCCGTATCGAAGGAGACAATTGAAGCCGGCAGACGCTTCGTAAGCCGTCAGTGCCGCAACAGACGATTGGGAGAATTTTTAAAGGAGCTGGATCTGTCGGAGGGCAAATCTACAGGGATCCCGACGATTCAGGATGAATTGGCACGGAATGGTTCGCCGGCGGCAGAATTCTTTACAGATGATGACAGGAAAGCGGTCAGAGTTGAAATACCGATTCATCCTGACTTTTTAATCAGCCGTACGGTTTCTGCGTTTCATCAAGTGAGCGACAATGTCGCTCACAGTGTCGCTCACGGTGCTGTCCGGAATCGTTCGGATGATGTTGAAAGAATCATAATGGATATGATTGCCCGCAATAACAAGGTAACACGGCAGGAAATCGCCGACAGAGCCGGGGTCAGCAGGAAAACCATTGAAAGGAAACTACACGGTATGACGCGGGTTAGGTATATCGGTCACGGTGTGAGCGGACACTGGGAAATCGTACAGCCGTAAACCCAGCTCCAGCCGGAAGAGATACTCCGGGTCCTCCAGCGGGTTATTGAGGACAGAACGGATTTTTTCCAGACGGTAGAGGAAGGAGTTCCGGCTGATATACAGCTTTGCGGCTGTACGGGAATCATTTCTGCCCTCTTCAATATAGATTCGCAGCGTTTTCAGATAATCGACGCCGGACTGACTGTTATAATCGATCAGATCTTTTAAACCGGCCGGATACAGCATTTCACGCGGCAGTCTGCCGCAGCAGCAGGTCATTACGAATGATTCCCAGCAGTCAGACATGTGAAGTACATGGGGGACCGGCTTTCCCGGAAGACAGGCGATATCTCCTGCTTCATGGTAATAATCCTTTAGAACGGCAAGTGTATGAAAGGAATCACTGGCAGCGGCGATG
>Ga0163159_1002908_pt1 | contig 13460 bp, 14 predicted proteins | sample BioMet9_FD_108702 | JGI IMG/M metagenome (GOLD analysis project Ga0163159, IMG submission 108702) | Microbial communities from bioreactor (seeded with sewage sludge) at Lawrence Berkeley National Lab, California, USA - Biofuel... | ecosystem: Engineered > Bioreactor > Anaerobic > Unclassified ... | reverse complement strand
TCGATATCATCATGCCTGAAATGAACGGTTTGGAGACGGCAGCGGCCATCCGCGCGCTCGATCGCGATGACGCGAAGAACGTGCCCATCATCGCCATGAGCGCGAATGCGTTCGAGGAAGACGAGCGTGAATCGGTGCGCTTCGGCATCGATGCCTACGTGGTCAAGCCGATAGACCCCGAAACGCTCTATCGGACGCTCGAGAGCACCTTGAAGTAGGCGGTATCGCAGGGAGCGTTCCATAGCGCGGTCAGCTCGTCGTCCATGCGCGCCATGAACATCTGGAAGCCAGCGGCCTCCTGCACCGTCAGGAGATTGCCCACGCTGTCCGCCACGATCTCGATTCCCTTTTCTGCCAGGTACGATGCGGCTTTACGGTAGATGAGGAACAGCTCCATGAGGGTAGTCGACCCCATACCGTTGACGATGAGCATGACTTGGTCGCCGCGCTTGATTTTAAGGTCGCCGAGCAACGGCTCGGCGACGATGACAGCGGTCTCGTCGGCGGTGCGCAGCTTCATGCGCCCGCCGCCCTCCTCGCCGTGCTGGCCCATGCCGATTTCCATATCGTCTTCGCCGAATTCCACCAAGAGCTGCCCGCTGGCCGGATGAGTCGCGCCGCGCACCCCAACGGCGAGCGTAGCCATCTGATCGACGAATCGCTGGGTAACTTCCGCCACTTCGTCGAGGTTCTTTCCAGCTGCCGCCGCGGCACCGGCAATCTTGTAGGCGGGAATACACCCGACAAGACCGCGTCGGTTCGCGGCATCGGAGCGGGGCGCCGACGAGATATCCTCTTGGGTGATGATCTTGCGGATGGCGATGCCCTGCTTCTCGCACATCTCCACGACACGCTCGCCGGTAAGCAGATCGCCCGGATGGTTGAGCACGATGAGCAGCACGCCCTTGCCGCGGTCGGCCAGCTGCACGGCTTTGAAAGCGGCATCGGCACCAGGTGCGACGAATATCTCGCCGGCGACGAACGCGTCGATCATGCCGTTGCCCACGAACCCGCATGCTGCCGGCTCGTGCCCCGATCCCCCGATTGATACGACGGCGACGCGGTCCTGCCCCTCGAGCGCGCGATTGAGGACGATCCGTCTGTCGATGATCTCAACATACTCCGGATAAGCGGCGGCATACCCTTCGAGCAGTTCGTCCACAAGATTGTCGGGGTCATTGATGAATTTCTTCATAGTGTGCATCTCCTCACGAGCCTGCGGGTACGCTCCCGTATCGGGAATCTGAAAACAATAACATCGTTTCGCTGCACGTGACAAGTGGCAAATCGTATACGGACGCTACCGTCCAATCAACTCGGTTAAGGTTTTGAATAGCTGATCGCGATTGAGCGGTTTAACCACAAAGGCGTTCATGCCCGCCTGCTGGTTGAGCCTGATATCCTCCTCGAAGGCATCGGCTGTGACGGCGATGATGGGAACGCATCTGGCATCTTCTCGCTCGAGCGCGCGGATGGCGCGTGTCGCCTCGCGACCATCCATCATCGGCATGCGGACGTCCATCATCACCGCGTTGAAGCTATGGGGTTCGGATTGCGCGAACAGCTCGACGCCCGCTCTACCGTCGGCGGCTCTCACGACGTCGACCCCCCGACTTCTGAGCAGGATCGTTGCGATTTCCGCGTTGAAGTCGTTGTCCTCGCAGAGAAGCACCCGGGTACCGTCGATGGTGGCCAGAACAGGGGACGCGGTGGGCGCATTGCCTCTCTCGCCTTCGACGAATTCGACCGGGAGGTCGACGGTAAACCGTGTTCCCTTGCCAAGCGTGCTCTCGACCGAGATTGTTCCTCCCATTATCGTCACGATGCGCTTGACGATGGAAAGGCCGAGGCCGCTGCCGGTGGGGTTCGCCGCTTCGGGACGCAATTCCTGACTGAACGGTTCGAAGAGCTGGGGGAGGAACGCAGGATCGACGCCGATGCCGTTATCCTCGACGATGACGCGTCGGTTGCACCCGTGTTCGGGCGGCGCAATCGTCTCGATGCTCGCGCGCACGATGCCGCCTTCCGGGGTGTACTTGATAGCGTTCGACAGAAGGTTCAGAAATATCTTCTGAAACTTGAGTTTATCTATCCAGACGGTCTCATCGGGAATCCGCGAGATGTTCTCGATGAGTTCTATGTCCTTGAGTTCGGCAGATGGGCGTAGCGCGGTTATCACGGTGTCGATGAGTTCGTGCCCGCCGACCGCTTCCTTCTCGAGTGTGAGCTTGCCGCTTTCTATGCGCGAAAGCTCGAGCGTGTCGTTGATGAGTTCGAGCAATAGCTCTCCGGAGGTCTTGACCTTGGCAAGGTAAGCCTGCTTCTTCTCGGGGTCGCTCTCGTTGAGCGCGAGGTCGGTGAAGCCGAGGATGCCGTTCAGGGACGTTCGGATATCATGGCTGACGCTGGAGAGGAAGCTCGATTTAGCTTCGTTGGCGCGGTCAGCGTCGAGCTTTGCTTTTCGGAGTTCGTCAACCTGCGCGATTTCCCGTGCATACTGTTCGGTGATGTCGCTCATGCACATGAACAGCGTGTCATGCCGTTCGTCGAGATAAGAGAATTGAAAGAACTTCTGACGCCTATCGCCGCTCGAATCGATGACGGCGTTGGAGAAGGTGTAGACGGCGGTTTGCTCGAGCGCTTTCTCGATGGTGCCGAGGCTCATCGCTTTGCGAATGCGCTTGACATCTTCTACGGGGATCGATTTGCTGGCGAGATGGCAGTCAAGCCCCGATTCGTATCCTCCTCCGCTTCTTATGACGTTTCTGCCTTTGCTGTCGAGCCGATAGACCGTGTAGGAGCCCGTGCGCGTATAGATGAATCCGAGTTCCTGATAGCCGAGCATCGCGAGCTTGGACACCAACTGCTGCTCGATGATTTCGTCGGTGATATCGTAGGAATATCTGAAGCATTCTACGTCACCGGTCGACGGCATCATGTAGGCGTTGGTCTCGGTTTTCACCCAGATTGGCGCCTGTCCGGCAACGGAGAGCCGATACTTGAACTCGAAGTGCGTCTCGCCACGCTGGTAGCGGCGGATCAGGCTCTCGCTGCTCAGCAGGGAATCGATCGGATCGTCGCTTTCCACCAGGTCGATCTTATCGAGTAGCTTTTTCATCGCCTCGTCGTAGTTCTCCCCGGGCGAAGCGGCAAAAATCCCTTCCATGAAGCTCTCGTACCCTAGCACCTTGTTCTGGGTGAGATTGCTGTGTCCTTTGGCAATCATACGATAGGAGCTTGTGTGCTCGAGGGATTCGACCTCATGCGCGTAGCGCTCCTCGATCTTTCTCTGAGCGGTGATATTCTGGCCGATGCCATATGCTCTCACGGGACGACCGTATTCATCGCGCATGACCGTATAGGTGGTACGTTTGCAGCGAGGCTCGACGCCCGGGAGCGCGCGGTACCACATGTCGCAGGAGGCGTTCTGACCGGTATTCACCTTTCGGTACATCTCGAGAAAACCGCCGACATCCGCTTCATCAATGCGATCGACAAGAGATTCGGGAACGTCTTCGATGACTTGGGGCAATCCGAAGACCCTCATATCCTCGCGGGTAGCCTCGTTGTCGGAGAGGGTGATCGTGCGGCGCTCGATGTCGTACTCCCACATGACCAGCTCCGCCGATTCGGTCGCGCGTCGATACATCTCCTGACTGTTGGCCAGAGCGTCTTGCGTGCGCTGCCTGATGATTGCAGAGGTGATGCAGTGCGCCAGCGACTCCATCAGGGGCGCGATGTGCTCGAGCGCGTTCTCGGACAAGGGGTTGTCGATGCCGATGAAGCCCTCTATGCGGTCTTCGATTACAATCGGCGCTTCGACGTACGAGGTTATATCCTGCTGATGCATGATGCGGTACTCGTCGGGAGCTTCATCCTGTATCTGCTCAACGTCGTGGCATACGAGACATAAGCCTTCGCGGAACAGGTCCATCCAGCGGTCGATGTACCCGAGTTCGATGCCCTGAAGGTTGTCGATTTCCGGGCGTACGTTCGGACCGCACCATTCGTAGGTGTTGTAAAGGGCATCATCGCGTATGCGGAATATGTAGGAGCGGTCGGCTTTGAAAAAATCGCCGATGAGCGCAAGAACCTTACCGAGAGCATGGGGGAGGGCATCGATGTTCTGAAGCGCCTGAATAGACTGCGTCAAAAGATGCTCGACGGAAAGCGAGGCTTCCAACGCGCGACGTTGCGTATCGCTTTCCGAAACATCGACGAGGCGAAAATCGACAGCGTCGATTTCGTCAAGCGTCTCGCGCGGTCTTTTTGTCTCAGCAGGTTTTACCATTGATCCCCCTCGTCACGAACATCATCACGAGTCCTGCTCCGCGCGAGCGCAGGACGAGACAGTCAGAGATAACATACGTTATGTCACAAAAGTACGATAACAGGTGACATTTGATTGTCAATGCACTTTTCGGCTTCTTTACGTGGTATTGTCAATGAGATGGGGCGATATGAACAATCGGAGGTTGGAAAGCCATGCCTGACGAGACGTATGCAAACGATGATCAGAAGCGAACGATTCTCGACGCCGCGACGAAAGTGTTCGCCGAGAAGGGCTATGCCAAAGCATCGGTACGCGAAATTGCCAAGATGGCTGGCGCGACGACTGGCGCGATCTATTACTATTACAAGGACAAATCGGACCTTCTGGTGGATGTCGTGAGGGATCACATCCACTATGTCCATGCGCTCTATCGGACCGATGAGACCGGCGCGGACAAGTCGGCATCGTCGTTGCTCAAAGATGTTACCGACGCGACGGAAAAGCGTCTGAGAAACGATGAATGGCAGCGGCTGCATCTCATGCTCGTCAGCGAGATTGTCTCGTCGGATGAACATACGCGCCAAGAACACCGAGATGCCTATGCGATGACGATCGAGAGGACGGCCGACCTCTTCGCGCCAGCGCTCGAGGTACCGGATGACAGGAGAAAGCGCCTCGTTGCCAGCATCTTGGTGGCCGCGCTCGATGGCATGGCCATCCAGACATCGTTGGGCGTTCATGACGACGAGATGGACGATCTGGTTGCGACCTTCAACGATTTCTTCGTCAAGAGCATCAGCACCTATCTCGACGGTTCGGAGGACTAGCTGCTGCTGGCAGCGCCGCCATTGCCGTTACCGGAACCATTGCCCGAGCCGTTGCCGTTACCCGAGCCGTTGTTGTGGCCAGAGCTGTCGTCACACGATTCGTTCCCATCGCTCGTGCTGCATGATGCAGACGCATTGCCCGAGCCGTTGCCCATGCCCGAGCCGTTGCCGTTGCCCATGCCCGAGCCGTTGCCGTTGCCCATGCCGGAACCATTGCCTGTGCCGGAGCCATTGCCCATACCGGAACCATTGCCCATACCGCCGCCGGTGCCGTCGCGCTTGCCGTAGCCTTGGCCGTTGCAGGTGCCGCTGCAGCCTGCATTACCGAGGCAGGCAGTAGTCGTTTCGACCAGCGATTCCTGCTGGTCGGTCCCATCGGCGCCTACCTCGACGTTAACGTCGGTGCTTCCCAGAAGGCCGCTTGCGACCAGCGTATTCATCGCGCCTTCGTAATCCATGCCGGTCAAGGCGAGTGCATCCACATCGTCTTGCAGGTCCGTTTGCGCGGCGGTTGCGGTGACGACCTTCCCGAAGCGGTTGACGCCGAGCGTGACAACCGTCTGCGCGTTTACCTGCGCATAAGCGGTCTCGGTGTGATAGATCGCGTTGCCGCCTACCCCGAGAAACGAGAGCACGAGCAAGGCGGCCGCAAGACCTGCCACCAGACGGCGGCGCCGGTAAACGCTGCGGATCTTGCGGGTCGAGGCGTTCTTGCGTGATTCGCCGCTAACTCCGGAGGCGGAGGCGGGGAGGGGAACCGAGGGTGTTTCGTCGTCGTTGAGCGAAGGAGCGGGCTGCGCCACGATATCCGTGAAGGAGCCCGAGGACACCCCCGCGTCTTCGGAAGAAGGTCCCGATGGTACTTCGACGTTGGCATTCTCGGCCTCGCGCGCTGCGCGGATCTTAGCCATGGTCGATGCTTTCAGGCTGTCGGAAACCTGTACGCCGGACCATGCGTCGGCTATGCGCTCGTCGTATGTGTTATCGTTGCGCTCAGTCATCTCCAAGCACCTTCCTCAGTTTCCTCTTCCCGCGTGTGATATGCGAGTAGACGGTGTTCTCCGGTTTACCCATGATCGCAGCGATCTGGGGGACCGCGTAACCTTCGACTGCCGAGAGCATGAGCGCGAGGCGCTGATCATCGGAGAGCTGGCGCAGCGCTTCGTTCATCCTCATGCGGTCGGCAAGCCGGTCATCCTCGGACTCAACCGCGATCTCAGGAGCCTCGTCGAGCGGTTGCGCTTTCGTGGAGGAGCGTCTGAGATGGTCCTTGCTCAGGTTCATCGCCACGCGGATGAGCCAGGCTTTCCGGTGTTCTTCGTCGTTGAATGCCGTCTCATGGGTGGCGTACCTGAGGAACGTGTCCTGGAAGGCGTCCTCAGCGTCGTGCGGGGAAAGGTACGCGGAGCAGGCGCGTAGGACCGCATCGCCGTATCGGTCGATGGCTTCCTCTATATCTGCGTCGCTCCGCATACCCGCTGCTCACCAGCCATTCGTCAGGGTCGACATTCCTACCGGCCACCGCGATAGCCGCAGCCACCGCCACTGCAACCGGCGCCATTGCCCAGACCGCTGCCCGCGTTGTCGCAGACACCGTCGCCGTCGGCATCGACGTAGTTGCCGCCGTTGCCCTGGCCGCCGCTTGCGTAATTGTCGCAGATGCCATCCCCGTTGTCATCGACGAAGTTGCCGTTGCCCGCGCCGTTGCCCTGTCCGGTTCCCCTGTTGTCGCAGACGCCGTCACCGTTGGCATCGACGAAGTTGCCATTGCCGTAACCGATGCCCTGACCGCCGCCATAGCCCATGCCGGCAAGACGCTGAAAGCGCCCGCCGATAGCGCTGCCCACGTTATCGCAGATGCCATCGTTGTTGGTGTCTGTGAACCCCGCGCCATTGCCGCCCATGGCGAACGCTGCTGGCACGGCCATGGCGCTCGCAAGTGCCACTGCGCAGGCGATTCCGGCGATTTTCTGTCCAGTCTTCATCGTGTGTTCCTCTCTCTGAATGGAAGCAAATCGGCTTCCGTATCGTCGGGGGTTATCCCCTTTACACCTTGAAAACGCATCGGACAGACGAATCCGTGCACCTATTCAGAAAATTCTGTGCCAAACCCAATGCGGCGCTGTCGGACGACGACAGGTGTTGGTGGCGCGCGAAGGATGCGCGCGGGGATGCGCGAGCGCTCCGTTGAGTCAATGAGGGCTGGGAGCATCTGAGAGGGTATTGCGTGGGTCAGCAGTCTGTTTGCCGGAGCGCCTGCCGAAGTATCCCTCAACTTTCTATTCTGTGTTCCTGTTAACATATTGACAAACATCAATATGAATACTATCTTACATATCGAAAAGATTCAATATGTTGGCAATCATTAAGGACACCGCTATGGACTTCAACGACATCTTTCTCAAGATGACTTGGCTCAACGATCTGATCGGGCAGGCGCTCACCGCGGCCGGGCTCGATATCACCGACCGCGTGGGCGGTTCGGTGCAGTTCTTCCTCTACGACACCATCAAGATCGCGATTCTGCTCGTGTGCGTGATCTTCCTCATCCGCTACATCCAAAGCTATTTCCCGCCGGAACGTACGCGGCGCATCTTGGGGGAGCGCAAGGGTATCCTCGCCAACACCGCGGGCGCGCTCATGGGCACCATCACGCCGTTTTGCGCCTGCTCGTCAATTCCGTTGTTCATCGGTTTCACGAGTGCGGGGCTGCCGATTGGCGTCACGTTCTCGTTCCTCATCTCCTCGCCCATGGTCGACCTTGCTTCGCTCATCCTCTTGGCAAGTGTATTCAACTGGCGCATCGCCATCTTCTACCTGATCGTCGGTCTGCTCGTGGCCATCATCGGCGGGACGCTGATGGGCAAGATGAACCTTGAGGGCGAAGTTGCTGATTTCGTGCGCGAGGGCACGGTGGTGGACGGCGAACAGACGCTCACGAAGCGCGATCGTTGCTCGTTCGCTTGGGATCAGGTCAAGCAGATCGTCGGTAAAGTGTGGCCCTACGTGCTCGTGGGCGTAGCCATCGGCGCAGCTATCCATAACTGGATTCCGCAGGAGTTCGTCGAGACGGTGCTGGGTCAGCAAAACCCGTTCAGCGTGGTCATCGCTGCGGTGCTTGGTGCCCCAGTTTACGCCGACATATTCGGCACGTTGCCCATCGCGGAGGCGCTGGTCGGCAAAGGCGTGCTCGTGGGTACGGTCGTGGCCTTCATGATGAGCGTCACGGTGCTCTCCATCCCGTCGCTTGTCATGCTGAAGCGTGTTGTGTCGGGCAAGCTGTTGGCTATCTTCATCGGCATCGTCATGGTGGGCGTCATCATCAGCGGATACGCGCTGAACGCCATCAGTCCGTTCCTGCTGGCGGGGTAGCCGACAAGACGCATGCGTAAGCGGGCGACCGCATATCGGCATGCAGCAGCGGGCATCTGTAAGATGGGCGGCGGGCGTCCGCGGAACGCGGCAGATGGAGCAGAGCCCACGCCGTGGGAGGATGCGAAAGATGGGATTGCGAGCCGCGCCATGGGGTGCGGCAGATGGGGCAGATCGCGCCGTGGGGCGTGGTAGAAAGGGCAACAATCGCGCCGTGGGGCGCGGTGGATATACGAAGATGCCGGAGGCATCGGAAAGGAAGGACCATCATGGAGATCGCGGTATACGGAGCTGGTTGCAAGAAATGTCACGCGCTGCTGGAGAACGCGAAGAAAGCAGTCGAGCAAACGGGTGTCGAAGCCCAGGTCGACTACATCACCGACATGGCAGCGGTAGCGGCCAAAGGCATCATGTCTACGCCGGCGTTGGCAGTGGACGGCAAAGTTGTGAGCACGGGTCGTGTGCTTTCGGCGGACGAGGTCGCGGCGTTCATCAAGGCGTGAACGGCACATTGCCCGCTGCGAGGCGGTTCGTTGTCAGCGGGATGGGTGTGTTGCCCGCCCGCTGACGGATGCACGAGACGAACCGCCCGCAGCTCGCTTGACGCTCTTCGCGATCCCGTTTACCATCGATATGGATGGCCCTCTATATGGAAGGCCGGCAAGAGTCGGGAGGTCGGGATGGATTACGCGGCGTGCGCACAAATGGCCAAGGCGCTTTCGGATGAGACGCGTCTCAAAATCGTGGATATGCTCTCGTGCGGCGAACTTTGCGCCTGCAATCTGCTTGAGCATTTGGAAATCTCTCAGCCCACGTTGAGCTATCACATGAAAATGCTCTGCGCAAGCGGTCTGGTGGTTTGCGAGAAACGTGGGTCATGGGCGCATTATCGGCTGGTCGACGAACGGTTCGCGGAATTCACCGCGTATCTCGAGTGGCTCAGCCATGAGAAGGAAAACTGTATCTGCCATGCAACGGCCCCGAAGGAGGTCACCTCCCGCGTGGGCTAATAAGCCAAGGAGGGGACGAATTGGGAAATGCTAACAGCGGGGGCACGGGCGGAAGGCTCAGTGTCCTCAACCGGTTTCTGACTCTGTGGATATTCTTCGCGATGGCGGCAGGAGTGGCGATTGGCTATTTCGCCCCGGCGGCTGCCACATCGCTTGACGCGCTTTCCGTAGGTACCACCAACATCCCGATAGCCATCGGGTTGATTCTCATGATGTATCCGCCGCTTGCTAAGGTACGTTACGAAGAGCTCCCGGCGGTTTTCTCCGACAAACGGACGCTAGGGCTCTCGCTGCTCCTCAACTGGATAGTCGGGCCCCTGCTCATGTTCGTGCTCGCCATCATCTTCCTGCGCGATTACCCTGCATACATGGCGGGTCTTATCATGATCGGGCTGGCACGATGCATCGCCATGGTCATCGTTTGGAGCGAGCTTGCCGGGGGCAGTAACGAGTACACGGCGGGGCTCGTTGCTCTCAATGCGATCTTTCAGATCATCTTCTACGCGCCCATGGCGTGGCTTTTCGTCACGGTGCTGCCACCGGTCTTCGGCATGCAGGGCGTGGCGGTGGACGTCACGATCGAGCAGATTGCCCAGAGCGTGCTCTTCTACCTCGGCGTGCCGTTCGCGGCAGGTGCCCTCACGCGTTTTGCGTTCGTGCGCGCGAAGGGCCTTGCGTGGTACGAGGAGCGCGTTGTGCCGAAGATCTCGCCGGTGAGCTTGGTCGCACTGCTGTTCACCATCGTCGTGATGTTCTCGCTCAAGGGTCAGATGATCGTGCAGATTCCGCTCGACGTGCTGCGGATCGCCGTACCGCTCGTCTGCTATTTCGCTCTCATGTTCTTCACGAGTTTTCTCATCGGCGCGAAGCGCGGAGTCGAATATCCGAAGAACGCCTCGGTCGCCTTCACGGCGACGGGGAACAACTTCGAGCTTGCCATCGCGGTGTCGGCCGCCGTCTTCGGCCTCGCGTCCGGTGAGGCCTTCGCTGCCGTGGTCGGCCCGCTCATCGAGGTGCCGGCGCTCATCCTGCTCGTCAATGCGGCGCTGAAGCTGAGAAAGCGGTTGTATTGCATCGAAACGGAGCGCTGAATCGAAGACAATTCACTGCGGAAGTGCGCGAATCATCGAGAATCGCACTGCGGAAGTGCGTTAAACGACGAGAATCGCACTGTGGGAGTGCGATTCTCGCGAGAAGATATGGTGCGGCTAAACGCTGGAAGATGAAACTCGCGTGATGAATACGCTATTGCATGATTGCTCACGGGGCTCGGGTATGGAGGTTTCCCGGGCCCCGTCGAGCTCAGACGGTGTGCGCGTCGAGGTAGGCTGCCTGCTCGGAGGAAAGTCCGCCATGCGCCTTCAGCACGTCGACCGCGCTCTGAGGGAGGTAGGTTTCCGCCACGGACAGGTCGTAGTCGTAGCCGGCGTAGAGCGCGACGAACAGCTTGACCGAGCCGGCGCCGATGCTCTGCGGGCTGTCCGCGTAGAGCGTCTTGAGGTCTTTTAGCTGATAGAACGCGTATTGTTCGGCGGTGAGGCCGAAGGCCTTGGACAGATCATCGGAGGGGATACCGTAGTTTGCGGACACCTCCATAAACGTGTTACCGCCGGTAAGCTCGATGCTCGTTGCGCTCTCGCCGGTCTTCGACCCCGTGCCGGAGCCGGTGCCGGTGCCGGAGCCGGTGCCGGCGCCAGAGGCACCGTCGGTTGCGCCGCCGCCTGAACCGCTGTTTGCCGTGCTAGCGGAGCCCGTGTTCGCGCCGCCGCTTGCGCCTGCGCCGTTTGCTGCGGGCTGGGTCGGGTCAAACGTGTGCGATGCCAGATATGTGCGCTGTTCGTCGGTGGGCGAGCCGTCGCGCAGGATGACTGCGGCGGCCGTTGCGGGCAGGTAGGTTGAGCCGTCACCCAAGTCCGTGTCGCTTCCCAGGTAGAACGCGACGAACACCTTCACCGTGTCGTTGTTCACCGCGTGCGCGGCACCGGCGAAGTTGCTCGGCACGTTCTTGCTCTGGAAACTTGCCGCCTGGATCTCGTCCACGCCGAACGCCTCGGCAAGGGAAGCCACGGGCACGCTGTAGTACTGCTCGATTTCGGCGAACGTGAACGATCCCTTGAGGTCGGCGACACGATAAGCGCCATCGGCTCCGACGCCGGGCGTGCGGTCCTTGGCGCCGGCGTTCCAGATGCCGAGCGCTTGGGTCGTGAAGATGACGACGACGGCGAGCGCGATGGTGGTCGCGATGGCGACCGCGGGCTTAATTCTCATGGGAAACCTCCGTTTCGGCGGCATGGGCGTGCATCGCCTGGACAGATCCGGGCATCGTGGACGTCTGTCCCGGCAGCGCGCCACGCGTGCCGAGGACGATCGTGTCGGGCTTGGGGCAGGCCTGTCCGCTCATGCAGCGATAGCACGAGATGCAGCCGGGATCGCGCACCGCATCCTTCCCCGATACCTCGATGCCCATGGGGCAGCTGCGGTCGCAACGCTTGCAGCCAATGCAGGTGGATACGTTGCGCCGAGGCCGGAACAGCGAGACCATGCCGACAAGCCCCAGAACGGCACCGAAGGGGCAGAAGTAGCGACAGAACGGCCGCTCGATGAACAGGGATGCCACGGCGACGATGCCGAGCGCGATGAGCGCGAGGGTGGGTACCTCGCCGGTCAGCACGTTCATGAGCGCTGCGTACGGGTCAAACGTCTCGAAGACGAGTTTGCCCACGCGCGCGGTCATGACCACGATGAACACGAGTACCGCGTAGCGAACATAACGAAGCACGTGGTCGGCGCGCCGGGGCACGCGGTTGTAGAGCTTCGGGAACAGACGCTTGCCCAGCTTGCCGATGAACTCCTGGAACGTGCCGAACGGGCAGAACCAACCGCAGAACACCGCTCCGAACAGCAGCGTGCTCGTCAAAACGACAAGCAGCAGGATCACTGCCGACGCCTGCGTCTTATGGACGAATCCCGCGCCGGTGACCAATGCGTACAGGGTCTCGACCCCGCCGAACGGGCATACCCCGTGCACCTCGAATGAGGGGAAGGGCAGATTCACCCCTCGCTTGGCCAAGACGGCTACGTTCGTGCCCAGGAACACGAACGCGAACACCCCGAGCTGAATCACGCTCCGGGCGATGGAAAGCTTGCTTGCAGGTTTTCTCTTCATTGACATCGACCTCCTCTGGCAAGAAAACGTACGGGGAGGCAGAATCCGTGCACCCATTTCAAAATAATTTATGAGTGGCAATCTCGCGTATCTACCCTATAGGTAAGATACGTGTTACTCTACTAAAAATAGTACTTATAGGGAAAATTTTGTGCGTTGCGAGTAAAATAATCCCGATACGTAAGAAAGAGGCGCGCATGTCTCTCATGGCCAAACCTCAGCGCATAACGTATGAGCCGACACTTCAGATCACGTCGATGACAGAGCTCGGCGGGCTGCTGCGCAACCGTCGAAAGGAACTCGGGTATACGCAGGAGCAGGTCGCGCAGATGATGGGCTGCAGTCCTCGGCTGATAGGAGAGGCAGAGCGTGGGCGCGGTACGGTTGCGTTCCAGACCGTCGTCGACTACGCCATCGGACTCGGTATCGATCTCACCGCCCATGTGAGGGGCAAATGATGCCAACGCTCAACGCTTTTCGAGAAATCCAGGGGCATTACGAGCTGGTCGGAGAGCTCGAACTGTTGCCGGATAGAACGCTCTTCTCGTATGCCGATGAGTATCTTGCACGTCCCGATGCGGCGCCCATATCGCGCTCTCTGCGGAAAATGGATGCGGAGAAGCGGGAAACCCATTTTTTCGAAGGCCTGCTTCCCGAAGAGGGGATGAGGGATGCTTACAACCAGGCGCTACATGACAGCATGCAAGTGGCTGACGGGTTGCTTACGCGCTTGAACAATGAGTCGGCGTGGGCGTTGATTTTCGGGTGATCCGTCGAGCAAATCGTGCAGGACCGTGGCTACGTTTCACTGA
>Ga0163159_1002902_pt1 | contig 13471 bp, 1 predicted proteins | sample BioMet9_FD_108702 | JGI IMG/M metagenome (GOLD analysis project Ga0163159, IMG submission 108702) | Microbial communities from bioreactor (seeded with sewage sludge) at Lawrence Berkeley National Lab, California, USA - Biofuel... | ecosystem: Engineered > Bioreactor > Anaerobic > Unclassified ... | reverse complement strand
GTTGCACCAGCGATATCTGTCCACGTTGTTCCATCCGGGCTGCTCTGCCATTGGTAAGTATATGTTCCATTACCACCTGTTGGCAATGTTGGCATAGTCAATTGAGCAGGGGTTGTACCGTAACAGATTGTTTGAGCTGCTGTAATAACAGGAGCTGTCATCTGTGGCAGAACTGTAATCGTAACCACGTTGCTTGTGGGCACTACACCGCAAGACTGTGCTCCGGTAGCAGTTGCAATAACATGATATGACATAGTTGCTGTCAGTGCAGAAGGCGTGTAAGTAGTTCCGGTTGCACCAGCGATATCTGTCCACGTTGTTCCATCCGGGCTGCTCTGCCATTGGTAAGTATATGTTCCATTACCACCTGTTGGCAATGTTGGCATAGTCAATTGAGCAGGGGTTGCACCGTAACAGATCGTTTGAGCTGCTGTAATAACAGGAGCTGTCATCTGTGGCAGAACTGTAATCGTAACCACGTTGCTTGTGGGCACTACACCGCAAGACTGTGCTCCGGTAGCAGTTGCAATAATATGATATGACGTAGTTGCTGTCAGCGCAGAAGGCGTGTAAGTAGTTCCGGTTGCACCAGCGATATCTGTCCACGTTGTTCCATCCGGGCTGCTCTGCCATTGGTATGTATATGTTCCATTACCACCTGTTGGCAATGTTGGCATAGTCAATTGAGCAGGGGTTGCACCGTAACAGATCGTTTGAGCTGCTGTAATAACAGGAGCTGTCATCTGTGGCAGAACTGTGACATGAATTATTACTGGTAAACCTGTGCAATTTGGACCTGTTTCTATAACTTGCAAATCACAAATTCCAGAGGCTGTCCATGTTACTGTAATATCATTTAATCCTTGTCCAGCAATGATATTACCATTACCGCCTGAAGTTGGAGTAATGCTCCATGTATAAGTGGATGTAAGATTGTTGATGACTGCATAATGTTTAGTAGATCCAAAACATACTATATCGTCACCCTCATTTGGGTAAGGTTGCGCCCATGCTCCCAATGCTCCTGACATGAGCATCAGCATCATCAGCCATCGTAATAATTGAAGTTTTGTTTTCATGTGTTGTTTTTTAATGATTTGTATTTTAATGTTTTATGAATATTTTTCGTGTAATGCCGTTAGGAGAACGTTCGTCGGAACAACGCAAAGTGAGACAGTATTTGTTCCTGGTTTCCGGGCAAGGCCGGGAATTGCATCAGGCTGATCCATCTCAATATTTGTAATCGGATCTTCATTGTTAGTTTTAGAAGCTTGCCGAATTTGATGACTTTTCCTGCTAAAACCAGTAGTAGCTGATCCCTACTTTTGAACTGAATTTGTGTTTCCATCGCTTTATGTATTTCTTTAATTTCTTGCATATATTTTGTTATTGATGATAGATTAATGAAGTAACAGGAAAAGGATTTATTTTAACCGCCACGGCAGCTGAGGTGGCATTGTTACAGCCTTCAGGCCCATTAGTGGTTGTAATAACCCGGTAATATATTGTACCAACTGTTGATGTTGGAGGCGAATAAGTTGAAGAGGTGGAGTTGGCAATATTCGTCCATGAACCCGTGCCTGTAGGACTGGCCTGCCATTGATAGGTAATTGTTCCAATTCCATTATTAACTGTTGCCGTCAATAATGGAGAGGGTTCGTTTTGACAAAGTGTACCTCCCCCCGATATTGTAACTGTTGGCGCAGAAACTATAGTGATTGTTTTAGTCATAGTAGTAACTTCCGGACCGCATTGATCGGTTATCACACAGTAGAAATTATAAGTACCTGGTGATGTTAATTTAGGGGGATCATAATAATTATCATTGATTCCAACCGGAGTTGAGTTCATGTACCATTGATAAGTAGGTGCATTCCCACCTGAAGTCAAAGGGTTATTTATCCGGATATTGGGTGGATCATATTCGGTACATTCCTTTACCGGATTCGGATCATTAAGTCCTCCAACGACTAACGGAGTAAAGAAAGTCAACCTCACTTCAGTTGAAGTTTTTGAAGGCAGACAAGCACCATTAATTATAACTCGATAAACAGTATTATCCAGTGATAATGGGGAATTTGTCAGATTTAGTGTAGGCGAAGTAGCTCCACTGTGAACAGCATCATTTGAAATAGGAACAAAGGGTAGAGATCCTTTATATTTTTCCCATTGATAAGTAAGTCCAGTACCAGTAGCCGTAACTGAAAAACTGGTATTGCTCCCAAGGCAAATCTTCTGATCGACGGGTTGTTTTGAAATTGCCGGTGCAGGATCAACAGTCAATGTAGCATTATTTGATGAAACCGATCCACAACCATTTGTAACTATAACATTATAATTGCCGAAGTCTGTTTTAGCAGCGGTGAAAGTGTAGGTTGATGATGTAGCTCCGTTAATGATGGTTGTGCCTTTTCGCCATTGATAGGTAAGACCAAGACCTGTCGCCGCCACCGAGAAACTTACACTTGTCCCTTCACAAACCGTTTGATCTGATGGTTGGCTTGTGATAGCCGGGGCTTTTTTTACAGCAACAGAACCGTCCATCTCTCTCCAGGGACAGCTCATCCCGGTCAATTCTGCCCAAACCGTATAAACGCCGGCTGCTGGGGTAGTAAAATACAAGTAATTACCTGTTCCTGGTAACGAGATCCCAGTATCTGCACCATCTTTAAAAAGGTGATATATGGTTTGAGGGACTAAGTCTGAACCATAAAGAACTACTTGAGAAAACGCACAGGGGGTACCGGAAAAATCGACACTATAAATAGATGGCTCGATCAGGTTAATTCTTAATGTATTCGATGTGGCTGGACTACCTGATTTACAATTGAGGTTAGAAGTGAGTACACAAATTATCTGGTCACCGTTGGCTAAGCTGGCAGTTATGTAGGTTGGACTGTCTGTTCCCACATTAACCCCGTTCTTCTTCCATTGATAGAAGGGCATTGTTCCCCCGTTGGTCGGAATTGCGGTAAACGTAACACTTGTTCCCGCACAGACTGTTGTGCCCGGATTTGCAAAAATTGAAACGCTTACAGGTAAAACCGGATTCACCATCATCGTTACTATGTTGGAAATCGACGGGTTGTTCTCGGCACATTCAACATTTGCCGTGAGTACACATTGAATTTCATCACCATTGTTCAAAGTAGCGTCATAGTAACCGTTTAAAAATCCATCTACATTGAATCCATTCTTTTTCCACTGGTAGGATAATTCTGATGGCAAGTAGTTAACTGGCGGGACAAGAGATGCATTAAAACGAACCCCTGTTCCCTGGCATATCCCGGTTTCATCTGCATTAATTGTAATGTCAGGTACCCGTTCCTTGTTTTCAACTTCAACAGTGGTGGCTGCTCTCGTAAAATCGCAGCCTGTGGAAGGATCTGTTACCCTTACAGAATAGGCTGCCGCCAATGAAACATTCAGTGACGACCCTGTCTCCGGGGGATCGATCGGACTTCCATCCCTGAACCACAAATAAGAATAATTGCCAGGATGGGTTATATCGGTAGTTAGAGTAATGCTCTGGCCGGAACAAAATCTTGGATTATCCGGAATGAGGTTCCACTGGGAGAAGGTAGGATCAACTGTCAGTGTGGCTGCTTCACTGGTAGTACTGCACAAAGAAGTCGTAGAAGTCAGGATGCAGCGGTACTGGTACCCGTTTTTATTTGTATTCGTGACCCAGACTCTCAGCTCTGATGAGGAAACTCCGAACTCCGATCCCCAGACATCTGAGAGGTCGTGCCACGAATCTAAGCTGTTAATTCTGTATTGCCATTTGTAAGATGTATTAGGCAATGGATTAATGATAAATGTTTTGGATCTCCCCACATACGCGCAGGCATGAACATTTTGAGGCTGAAGCGTGATAACGGGTTTTTCTTTATACAATAAAGTTGCGGGATCACTGGTCACCAATTGGCCACAGTTATCTGTCACGATGCATTGATACTGTGTGCCCCCTATCCCGGCATAATAATTCTTGACCAGGGTGGGTGAATTTGTTCCGTCAGGATCAGAATTCCAGTTCGTGCCATCCACGCTCCTCTGCCATTGATAACTTAACCCTGTGCCGATTGCGGTCACACTGAATGTGGCCATTTCGCCTGCTGCCTCGCAAATCGATTGGTCAGTGGGTTGAACCGATATAGTGGGAGCGCTTGTTACAGATAAAGTTGCGGGGTTACTCAGTTGTGAACAATTAGCTGATGAAATTACATTACACCGGTACTGATAACCATTATAAGTTTCAGAAACATTATTCAGGTTCAAAGTTGGACTGTTTGTGCCAACAGGACCCCAACCAGCCCCGCTGTTTTCCTCCCATTGATAATTAGCTGCACCGGTTGCAACGACAGTGAAAAAAGTATTGGTATTCGGGCAGATTGTGTGGTTAACCGGCTGAGATGTGATAACCGGGAATGGATTGATCGTTACTACAATTTGGGCTCTTGGACTTTCACAACTATTGATATTTGTTTGGCTAACCCAGTAGGAAGTACTTTCCGTTGCAGCGGTAGATGGCATCGGAGCCGTTACACTTCCTGTCCCGCCAATTGAAGTTGTATACCACAATAATTCGGTTCCTGTTGCTGTTAATGGAACTGCTGTGGCATTCTGGCAATAATTTACAGGTGTCGTTACCGTCGGTGCATCCGGCAGCGGATTGACTGTTACTACTATTTCTGCTCTTGGGCCTTCACAACCACCGGCCTCTGTCTGACTTACCCAGTATGAAGTGCTTTCCGGTGCAGTAGTAGAGGGTGTCGGAGCCGTAGCACTTCCTGTTCCGCCTGTTGCGGTTGCATACCATAACAATCCGGTTCCAATTGCTGTTAACGGAACTGCCATGGCATTCTGGCAATAAACTACCGGTGTTGTTACGGAAGGTGCAGGTGATAACTGATTAACAACCAGAGTATAGATTGAAGTCGCAGGAGAACAGCCTCCTCCTGGATTATTAGTTGTAAAGTTTATCGTAACTGTTTTTCCGGCATCAGCTGGTACGGGAGTATAACTGAAGATGAAAGGAGAAGAGTAAAATGTTGTTGGATTTAATGTCCCGCTTCCATTGGGCGACGAAGCAGTAACTTGTGTGATGTTAACATTTCCGCCAAAAGTATTGCCGCTTACAGTAATCTCTGTCGAACAACCAGTATTTCCGTTGGTACCGTTTAGGTTCAGAAATGGAGGATTGGAGCAACCGCAGTTAACATTGACAATATTAGCGGTTGATATACAGCTCATTGCATTATTTCTCGCAACAATTGAATGGCTTCCATTTGCAACATTTGTAAATGTTGTACCAAACTGAACTCCGTCCAAAGAAAATTGGTAATCTGTAAGTGGCGTCGGAGCAGTCACTGTAAGTATTCCCTGACCAAATCCTAAGCTGCAGTCTACATTTACTGCAGGGGTTGAGGGTGTTGGATTAACCGTGACTACCGTTGGAGCTGAGGCCGCGCTCTGACAACCTGAAGCATTGGTTACCCTTACAGTATAGCTTCCTGATGTGGTTACATTTATACTTTGCGTGGTGGCCCCGTTCGACCATAAGTAGGTTATTCCGGCACTCGAAGTAAGGGTGACACTTCCTCCTGCGCAGAATGTTAACGGTCCTCCGGCAGTGATAGTCGGGGTGGTCGGCGATGGATTAACAGTGACTGTTACGGGCGCTGATACCACGCTCTGACAGCCGTCTACATTGGTTACCCTCACAGAATAACTGCCTGACGTGTTGATATTTATACTTTGTGTGGTGGCTCCTGTCGACCATAAGTAAGTTGTTCCGGCGCTTGAAGAGAGCGTTACGCTACCTCCCGCACATAAGGTTAAAGGCCCTCCGGGAGTAATGGTCGGGATCGCTGGTGTGGAAATTACTGTAACATTTACAGTTTTACTTTCGGAACAACCTGTAGTTGGATTGGTATAAGTAACGGTATAAGTGGTATTGACTGAGGGTGATACTACCGGATTCGCAACGGGTGGTATAATATCACCCTTGTTCGAAATCCAGCTAATCTGATAATTAGCTGAATGTCCTGATAATGTTACATTATCGATAGCCCAATATCTTGCGTATGACCTTGAAGTATAATTAAAACGTACATAGAAAACAGCATTATTTATATAGGAGTCAAGGTTTATAATTTGATTTACAAAACCAGTAGAAGTTCCAATGTCATTAGTGAATGTCGAAGATGGTGGAGTCACCCAGGTAGTTCCATCGGTTGAAACTTCTACCTTCGCCACATCCGATCCACTATCATCATCATTATAATAATGCCAGAAATTAAGAGATAAATCGGTATATCCTATTGTGCTGACAGTTGGGGACTGCAAGTATGTTGAAGTTGTTCCACTCATATAATGCTTGTCTGCCAGAAAAAACCGGCTGTTATCATTTGAATGGAACGATCTGTAATCAGTTCTGTATCCATCATTTTGAAGTGTCCAGTTGGGAGATCCACTTCTGGTCCAGTTATTTGTTGCACCATTAAAATTCTCTGACAAAAGAGTTGTAGAAATAGGATTGGCAGATGAAGAAAGATTGACCGGTGTGCCTGCACAAATCGGACCAGGCGGTGTAGCATATGCAGTAAGGGTTATTCCTGAAGTAACCGACACATTGATCGGAGCACTGGTTTTTGAACATCCAACGAAATCAGTGACAGTGACAGTATATGGTCCATCCATTGCAGACGTCGCATTTGGACGGCTAAGGTTTGGATCAGTGGAAGGGGTGGTGGAGAATCCATTGGGTCCGGACCATGAATAGGTTAACGGTGCAGTGCCTCCGCCGCCGGGTAGACTGGCGGTCAGATTTATGGTACCCCCGGGACATACCTGACTATTACTGCCGGCTGTCGGTGTAGTTAAAGAAACGGGATTCAGTCTGCTGAAGGTGATATCATCCAACCCAAAATCATTACCGTTTGCTATGGTTTGACGGTCAGTGATACTGATTGGAATACTCCCTGTAACGTCTGAAGTCCAGAAAATGTAATATTGACGCCAAGGATTATTAATGTTTCTTACACCGGCTGGTAATGCGGGTAATGTAACTACAGCAGCATTGTTAATATTTAATTGTAGTTCTGCAAAGAGTGGTACATCGTTCACACTCATTGCCCAAACAGAAAAATAATAAGTTATGCCCGTTTCCACAGATACATTCTCTCTCCAGACTGTAATATTGGCTACTTGGTTACCATTCACAGCCATATAATTGTTGGGTGTTGTCCCGGTGTGATAGGTATGGTCGAACCCCCAAAAATTTGAATGTAAGAGATTAGAGTTTGGTGTAATAGCATAAAGTCCTTCAGGTAACAAGTTAGATGAAGTATAACCATATGAGGAATAAAATCCGGAAATAAGAGGATCGTCACTGGCGATGTTAAAATTTCCGTTTACTACAAGATCACCGATATTGGCACCCACATTGATCGTGGCTGAGTTATTTGGTGGAGTACATCCTGTAACTGTAACTGTGTAATTTCCTGCCCCTGATACGGGTACCCAAATCGACCGTGTTGTTTCGCCTGTATTCCAGAGGTAGGTTGTTGCAGAGGTAGAAGTCAGTAGAACCTTGCCATCGACTATATTGCAATAATCTGCAGTAATCTTTGTAGGGCATTGTCCGAAGGTACTGAGAGAAAGTGATAGTAAAAATATGATAACTGAAGAGTGGTAAAAAAGAGAATGCTTAAACCGGGAAGAATATACAGAAAAAATGCCGGTGACTTCTGAGAGAGAACCTTTTTTGCTAAGGTTTCTGCCAGGAAGATTGTAAATGATCCGGTATTTCTTAGCAGTATTCAAACTTTATTAATTATTGAGTTTCTCCGTGTCTCACCACAAGATCCAAAGAGTTATTGAATTCCTGTTTATTAAATAATTAGTAAAGCGGACCGGATATTCCGGTCCGCTATTGTTTGATCATTAATTTGCTTACCTACTAATGAAAACTATTCCTGTTTTGATCAACTCCTTATTGCCATTTAGGTCAAGGATGTAGATATAAGAACCGGAAGAGAGTTTATTAGTATTTGAATTATTGCCGTAACGGCCATCCCACCATGCTGCATCTTCACTTCCCCAGTAATCCAGACTGCCATAGTGTTTCTGTTCATACAGAAGGGTGGAGGAGCGGGAATAGATCCGCAAAACAGCATCAGGATAATTCTCCAGACAGGTTATCTTGAAGTAATCGTTGAGACCGTCACCATTTGGTGAGAAGCCATCCGGAATTATTATATTACAACTTGCGGCTTGCTCTGGCAATTCAGCTGACTTTGTTGTACTGGCAGCCGTTATTACCCCTATATAGGCGCTGACAGTCGAACTTGTTAAACTGTAATTGTTTACATTAGGTCCGCTTAATGCTAATCCATTAATAGTAACTCTCTTACCTGTACCTATACTCCTGTTATTGTAGAATCCGGTTGAAGGATTATTCAAGGTTACATTATCACCATTAATAATACCAGGCAGGATATAATTCTCCGGTGTTAAGTAGGCTGTCGCATTACCGTCGTAAGCTTTGCTGACCGTACCGGTTAATCTCGCCGTCACCGGTTTCCTTGTTATGGTAAAGCCATCGTTATCGCTGCTGCTCCTGTAGGTGTCATCACCGGTAAAAGTTGTGATTACGCGATAGTTTCCGGGCGACTGGTTGATAACAAGTGTTGCTGAAGCTCTGCCGCTGCTGTTGGTCACCGCTGTTACTGACTGAGAACCTATCGTGAATGTGATTGTCTTACCACTGACCCCAAAGATGACATACCTTAGCGTTGCAGAAACCGTTACCGTTGATCCGTACTGGCCAGACTGTGAACCTGTATAGGTAAGGGTTGTGGTCCGGGTTCCCTGCGGCTGGGTGATCGTCAGCGAAGTGGTTGTAGTAAAGGCAGAACATCCTTCACTGGCAGCAATAATGTATGTGACCGTATAGATTCCTGGAGTGCTTGCACTTGGTGTAATGGCCCCGGATACTGGATTAATCGATAAACCATTCGGTGTTGACGAGAAAGTACCTCCCGTTGTTCCGGTTACTGTTACATTTACCGGCTGGGTAATCGTGGTACTGAATGGTGAACCTGCGTATACAATCGTAGCTGACGGAGCGACAGGTTGAGCATTGATTACAACATTGGCTGATGCTGAAGAAATACATCCTCCGGAATTAGTAACGGTATAGCGGTATGTTCCTTCATGCAAATTGGATATTGTAACGCTTGACGTAGAACCTGAAATTGCTCCAGGATTGATCGTCCAGTTTCCTGCAGGCAAACCGCTTAACAGTACGCTTCCTGTTGCAACGGTACAGGTAGGTTGAGCTATTACACTTATTACCGGTGCCTCTGGCGCGGTGGTGTTCTCACTGATCGTAATGCCTGCCGTTGAAGTACAACCGTTGGCTGTAGTTACAATGACGGTATAGATACCCGGAACATTGAAGCTGTTGTCCGCTGTCGCAGGAGTGGCTCCGCCATTCCATGAGTAGCTTACGCCGCCTGTTGCGGTAACACTGATTGCCTGGGTAGAGCAGGTCAGCACGGTTGCACCGGTGTTGTTTGTAATAGCGGCTACCGGTTTTGTCGCATCCTGGGTGATCGTAATGCTTTCAGTTGAAGTACAACCATTGGCTGCAGTCACAGTGACGGTATAGATACCCGGAACATTGAAGCTGTTATCTGCTGTTGCAGGAGAAGCTCCGCCATTCCAGGAGTAGCTTACACCGCCTGCTGCAGTAACGCTGATTGACTGGGTTGAGCAGGTCAGCACGGTTGCACCGGTATTGTTTGTAATAGCGGCTACCGGTTTGTTTGCATCCTGTGAGATTGTAATACTTGCCGTAGAAGTACAACCATTGGCTGCAGTTACAGTAACGGTATAGATCCCCGGAGTATTGAAGCTGTTGCCTGCTGTTGCAGGAGAAGCTCCGCCATTCCAGGAGTAGCTTGCGCCGCCTGTTGCCGTAACGCTGATTGCCTGGGTAGTGCAGGTCAGCACGGTTTCACCGGTGTTGTTTGTAATAGCGGCTGCCGGTTTGCTTGCATCCTGGGTGATCGTAATACTTTCAGTTGCAGTACAACCATTGGCTGCAGTTACAGTCACGGTATAAGTACCCGGGGCATTGAAGCTGTTGTCCGCCATTGCAGGAGAAGCTCCGCCATTCCATGAGTAGCTTACACCACCGGCTGCCGTAACGCTGATTGCCTGGGTTGAGCAGGTCAGCTCGGTTACACCGGTGTTGTTTGTAATAGCAGCTGCCGGTTTTGTTGCATCTTGGGTGATCGTAATACTTTCAGTTGAAATACAACCATTGGCTGCAGTTACAGTTACGGTATAGATACCCGGGGCATTGAAGCTGTTGTCCGCCGTTGCAGGAGAAGCTCCGCCATTCCATGAATAGCTTACACCACCGGCTGCCGTAACGCTGATTGCCTGGGTTGAGCAGGTCAGCTCGGTTACACCGGTGTTGTTTGTAATAGCGGCTACCGGTTTTGTTGCATCCTGGGTGATCGTAATACCTGCCGTAGAAGTACATCCATTGGCTGCTGTCACGGTAACAGTATAAGTTGCCGGAGTAGTCACATCGACAGAAGCCGTTGTCTGGCCGCTCGACCATGCGTAGGTCTGGCCGCCTGATGCTGTCAGGCTGATAGGCGTCGTGGTGCAGGTCAATACAGTCACACCGGTATTGTTGGTAATTCCGGCAACTGGAACAGTGTTATTCTGGGTAACGGTGATGCTCTCCGTATCACTGCATCCATTGGCCGATGTTACGGTTATGGTATAGGTACCCGGTTCTGTGATGGAAGCATTGGCATTGTTTCCAAGACCACCGCTCCACGAGTAGGTGCTTCCGCCTGTAGCTGTTACACTGATAGCCTGGACAGCACAGGTAAGTACAGTCGTACCACTATTGTTGGTAATTGCAGCAACAGGACCAGTGTTGTCCATTGTAGTTTCCACACTTGCCGTTGCCTGGCACCCGTTGGCTGGAGTTACCGTCACGCTGTAGGTACCTGCGATGCCAACAGTGATGGATCTTGTTGTTTCGCCTGTAGACCATGCGTAGCTTACGCCCTCGGTTGCCGTCAGGATAGTGGACGGAACCGTGCAGTTCAGAGCAAGGCCGTTGCTGCTGCTTATGGAGATTTCAGGAACAGTGTTGTCACGGGTAACAGTAATGCTCTCCGTATCACTGCATCCATTGGCCGATGTTGCCGTTACAGTATAGGTACCCGGTTCTGTGATGGAAGCATTGGCATTGTTTCCAAGACCACCGCTCCATGAGTAGGTACTTCCGCCTGTAGCTGTTACACTGATAGCCTGGACAGCACAGGTAAGTACAGTCGTACCACTATTGTTGGTAATTGCAGCAACAGGAACAGTGTTATCCTGGGTAACGGTGATGTTCTCCGTATCACTGCATCCATTGGCCGATGTTACGGTTACTGAATAGGTGCCAGGAGCAGTCACATCAATAGAAGCCGTTGTCTGGCCGCTCGACCACGCGTAGGTCTGGCCGCCTGATGCTGTCAGGCTGATAGACGGCGTGGTGCAGGTCAGTACCGTTGTTGCCGGCTGGGCAATTGAAGCTGTCACGCTCTTATCTTCAGTGATAATAATACTTGCTCCGTCGGTACATCCGTTTGCAGCTGTTACGGTCACAGTATAGGTGCCAGGGGTAGTCACATCGATAGAAACCGTTGTCTGGCCGTTTGACCATGCGTAAGTTTCTCCGCCTGATGCTGTCAGGCTGATAGACGGTGTGGTGCAGGTCAGAACGGTTGTTGGCGGCTGGGCAATTGAAGCTGTCGGAGCTGCAATATTCTGAGTAATCATAATGCTTTCAGTATCGGTACATCCGCTGGTAGTTATAGCTGTCACTGTATAAGTGCCTGGCTTGTTGATCGAAAGAATAGCATCATTACCAACAACTGTTGTTCCGTCAGACCATGAGTGACTTGCACCTCCTGTTGCAGTTACGCTTATTTGAGGATGTGTGCAGGTAAGTATGGTTGTGCCGGTGTTGTTTTCTATTCCGGCGACTGGCAATGGATTAACCGTTACCTTTTGAGTGCACGTATTGGTGTTATTATGTATATCGGTAACTTTCCATATTATGGTAGTCACTCCGACAGGGTAAGCTTCATCCAAACCCAGACCATCGTTGCGTTCACCTGTTGTAGAAGCAACACCGCAATTGTCATTAACAGCCGGATTTCCAATAGTTACAGATTCACCTTTACAAACGCTTACGTCAGCAGGACATGTAATTATCGGCAAGGTATTATCCGTCACAACAACATAAAATGAGCAGGAGTTGCTGTTCCCATGTGTATCAGTGAAAGCATATACTATACGTGTTGACCCAACCGGGAATGTTTCCGGCAGAGCGCTTGCCTCGATCCCATTCACGGTGATAACCGTTGTTACAGTACCACAGTTGTCAGTAGCAGATGGCGCAGTAAAACTGACCAATTTACTGCAGCCGGTGCTTTCGTCTGTATTTACACTGATAGTCTCCGGACAATTGGCAATAACAGGAGCTGTATTATCCACAACAGTCACGTTGAATGAGCAGGTTGAACTGTTGTTGGCGGCATCTGCAAATGTATAGGTCACATTTGTGGTTCCGACATTGAATACAGATCCAGGTATGTGAGACTTAGTTACAGTTATAGCGCCGTTGCAATTATCAGCAGCTGTAGGTTCAGTCCAGCTCACTGCCTGTGAGCAGGATTGCGGATTCAGATCCTCACTGTTGACCGTAATGTCTGACGGACAACCACTGATTACTGGCTGCTGGTGGTCTTCCACTGTCACGGTCTGGTCACAGAAAGCGATTGGTTGGCCGAAGGCATCCATAGCTGTCCAGTAAATAGTAGTTACGCCTAATTCATATGGATCAGTCCACGATTTGAAATCACTTCTGAACTTAAAGAGTCCGCTTATACCGCATGTGCTGGATAGTGTGGCCGTTCCTATGTTCTCCTCAGGTATAACTGCCGTACACAGACCTGCATCTGCATCTTTTACAATGTCGGCAGGACAGGCGATTTCAGGAACTGTATTCCCGTTCACGGTTACCGTCTGCTGGCAGGAAGAGTAGTTTACATACTGATCGGTTGCTGTCCAGGTGATGGTGGTTGTCCCGATCGGGTAGGCAGCATTCAGCGGCTGGTTATCGCTGCGGGTACCAATGATGCTGAATGTTGCGTTGCAATTATCTGTTGCAGTGGCAGGAGTGATCGGAACTACAGCATTGCATTGACCTTCAGTAATATCCACAGTGATATTTGCAGGACATGTAATAACTGGAGCTTCTTTGTCTGCTACCGTTACCACCTGTGTGGCTGTAGCGGTACGTCCTGATCCGTCGGTTACGGTCCACGTTACGGTGGTGTTACCTAAAGCGAACGGTTCTACAGCATTATTGGTTACACTTGCC
>Ga0163159_1002901_pt1 | contig 13472 bp, 12 predicted proteins | sample BioMet9_FD_108702 | JGI IMG/M metagenome (GOLD analysis project Ga0163159, IMG submission 108702) | Microbial communities from bioreactor (seeded with sewage sludge) at Lawrence Berkeley National Lab, California, USA - Biofuel... | ecosystem: Engineered > Bioreactor > Anaerobic > Unclassified ... | reverse complement strand
GCGGCGCCGCCTTGACTGCGATGGTCAAACCGGTTATACTATGCATATTCTTGATGATGCAGTAACTCAGGTACTGCATCAGATTTTCGACCGCATGTCTTCCGCATCTGACAACGTGATTCTCGGGAGCACAGAAGATCGGCGCATGGCTGAACTGCGGGCAGAAGTTAAAAGGGCCAAAGCCGAGAGCAGCAAAGCAACCACGGAGTATGAATCTATGAAAGCTGAAATGGTGAAAGTTGTTCTTGGAAAAAGCAATATGCCCAAAGATGTTCTGACCGAGGTTGTAAATGAGTGCCGTGATAAGGTCATAGCCACCAGCGAGCGGTTGACTGCGTTAACAACTGAGTTGGAACGTGGCAATGCAAGGGTCAGCGAAATGAGGTCTGAGCTTTCCCGCATCCGCACGTGGTCGGAGATTTTCGATGACAGCGATATGGAAGTCAAGAAGATGATCGCGAACTACATCATCAAGCGGGTTAACGTATTCAAAGGCTATAAACTGGATATTGAGCTGAACCTGAATGTGCAGCAGTTTTTGAATGGTCTTGACAGCATCAGCGATGATAAGGAATCGCACCCTGCGGTGGCGTCGTAAAATGCTGCGACTCAAATAAACTCTCTACAGCTGAGTAAATATATCCACATATGTGGGGTTGGGTTTTGTGGTGGTGCACACCCGATACTTCGGGAGAGCGCCTGCATGGCATGCAGGAGGTCATGGGTTCGAATCCCACTATCTCCACTTAATAGGATCTGCTCGAACCTTATCAACGATTCTGTATTCAACGGATATCCTATCATTCCACACAGTTACCGCAGACACAAACGTTCGGAGAATTTCTTCCCGGACGTTTTTATTTGCCTTTTTTCTCCATTTCCCGAAAAGCTCCCGTAAAAAATCTTCGGTTAGGACCGGAGCCCCGATCTGCAGTTTGGATAGTTGAGTCTGGGCAATTAGGGTATCACAGTAATTTCGTATTCTTTTGCATAGGCCAGACAGTCAGTTACCTGACCCTCAACAGACTGCCTGTGGCCCTCTGAGTACCTGGCATAGATTACACCGTTCATCGACCCTCCATTTATGATTTTAACAAAAATTGTGTTTTCATATAGAGTTTCCCGTTTTTAAATGTGAGCAGGATAAATGGGACCCCTAAGGCCGGTTTCCACATAAACGCTGTGTACTCATTTTGGGACCCATCATAAAAATCAAATACAAATGCCCCATCAAATGACATTATTTTATAGACTTTTGGGTATGTCATTCCTATCAGCATTGAGTTATATATATCCTCAGTGAGATACTCTGCATCCACTATCGCAAATACGTTTTTTTCAGGAAAATCGTAATCCTCATATGCGGCATATGAGACAAAACTGATAGATAGTGTAATTACTATTGACATGATAATGATAGCCAGCTTTTTCATTTTTCTCACTCCTGTCTTATATATGATTAAACTTTCATTCTTTTTTCTTTTCTGTGTTTGTATGTCATGTGTTCTGTTTTCAATAATCCGGACGTCTTCTCCACTTCCGAAATCATCATTTTTAATATAGCATAATTCATGCCTATATGCTTCTTTTTGCCTTTCGAACGAATCGTCTTCATGTGTCACTTAAAAAAATGCCCCGCATACTTAAAGCATGCGAGGCATTTCTCAAATACTATACCGCATAATAAATCACAATCAGAAATCAACTTCTGTATCGTAGTAGCAGCACTTCAGGAGTTTCTCCATCTCCTCCTGACCAAGTTTCCGCGGGTTCGAACCTGTACATGCGTCGAGCAATGCATTTGCCGCAATATCATGGAGTTTTGAAAGGAACTCGTCCTCAGGGACAATACCGGTATCTGCAGGCAGTCCGCCTTCACCATAGTTCTTGATGCAGTGAGGGATATTAAGTTCATCATTCATCTTTCGTAAAGCAGCAATGAGAAGATCGATCTTCTCAGATTCGGTATTTCCGCCGAGATGCATGATATCAGCAATTTCAGCATATCTTGCAGCCGCCGCTGCATCTTTTGAATTGAACTTTATAACCTTTGGCAGATACATCGCATTCGCAGCACCGTGGATGATATGTCCATTTTTGAAAGCCGCGCCTGTCTTGTGCGCCATGGAATGGACAATTCCGAGGAGTGCATTTGAGAATGCCATTCCAGCGAGGCACTGTGCATTATGCATTACATCACGTGAAGCCATATCACATCCATAGGATTTTATCAGATTGGCATCTATCATCTTTATCGCATGAAGTGCAAGCGCATCCGTATAATCAACATGCGCAGTTGATACATATGCTTCTATAGCATGGGTCATGGCATCCATTCCTGTATGCGCGACGAGTTTCACAGGCATTGTTTCTGCAAGCTCAGGATCCACGATTGCCACATCAGGTGTGATCTCAAAATCTGCTATCGGGTACTTGATGCCTTTATGATAATCGGTGATGATGGAGAATGCCGTAACTTCCGTAGCAGTTCCGGAGGTTGAAGAAATCGCACAGAAATGTGCCTTTGTGCGGAGCTTTGGAAGTCCGAAGACCTTGCACATATCTTCAAAAGTTGTATCCGGATACTCATATTTAATCCACATTGCCTTTGCGGCATCTATAGGTGAACCGCCTCCGATAGCAACGATCCAGTCCGGCTCAAACTCCTGCATCACTGCAGCGCCCTTCATAACTGTTTCAACAGAGGGATCCGCTTCGATTCCTTCATATAATTTAACTTCCATACCGGCTTCCTTCAGATAATCTTCAGCTCTCTGAAGAAATCCTCCGCGTTTCATAGAACCGCCGCCGACACAAATAATAGCCTTTTTTCCTTCCAGTGTTTTCAGAGCTTCAAGCGCTCCTTTTCCGTGATAAAGATCTCTTGGTAATGTAAAGCGTAACATTATTTATTCCTCCTTGTTATTTTATTATCACATATGTCAAATTATTAACGAACGAAGCATAGCACATTTTTCAGATTAATACAATGATGTGAGTGATAAAAATATGTACGATCAAAGAACCGATCAAAGAACCGATAAGCGGGATTTGACAAACGATACTGCCATGGCTAAGATAAAGACAGTCTAAGCCGTATCTGTTCTACCCTCGGGGATAACGTTCCCTGTATCCGGACCTTGACACATGAGACATTTTTTATTAGGAGGGAAATATGCAAAAGAACGATAACACTGTGACTTGGAATAGAAAACATCCGTCAAATGAAATATCTCTATATTTTATTCCGGAAATTATCAACATATTTGTCGGCATACTTTCCGGAATGTACTGATAAACGCTGTAAAAAGGAGCCATTATGGTTTCCCCGGATAAAATCGTAGCAAACAGAACCGTAGCAGACTGGATCGCATCGTGCCCGGCAGTGGGAGATATCTGTATGTTAAAAGAAACCTCCTGGATCAATCCCGACAAAATCCCGTTTGATGCTGCAAAAAAAGCCTGTCCGCTTACCATGGCGGACATTGAGGATGCTTCCGACCGACTGGAACGCTTTGCTTCCTATTTATGCAAAGCCTTTCCGGAAACAGGCTCAACCGGTGGGATCATTGAATCTGCTGTTTTCCCGATTCCCGATATGCAAAAGTTGTTGGAACAGGAAGAAAGTGTAAAGATTCCCGGTCGGATTTGGCTCAAGCAGGATAGTCACCTGCCTGTTTCAGGTTCCATAAAAGCCCGCGGCGGCATATACGAGGTTTTGAAAACAGCTGAAGATATTGCCATCAGCAGCGGCCTTCTGCATGAAGGCGATGATTATGCCGTATTTGACAGTGAATCCTTCCGTAAGCTTTTTTCCAAGTATTCCATAGCTGTCGGTTCTACCGGCAACCTTGGATTGTCCATAGGAATTATGAGTGCCAGGCTGGGCTTCAACGTCACCGTGCATATGTCGGCGGATGCCCGGCAGTGGAAAAAGGATCTTCTGAGAAGCAAAGGCGTAACGGTAGTGGAGTATGAGTCCGACTACAGCATTGCTGTTGCACAGGGAAGAAAACTGGCTGAAAATGATCCTTATTGTCATTTCGTGGATGATGAAAATTCAACAACTCTTTTTCTGGGGTATGCAGCAGCGGCTCTGCGGCTGAAAAAGCAGTTGGAGGAACAGCATGCTGCCGTGGATCAGGATCATCCTATGTTTGTGTACCTTCCCTGCGGCGTGGGAGGGGGACCCGGCGGCGTTGCTTTCGGACTGAAAATGGTTTTTGGCGATGCCGTACATTGCTTTTTTGCGGAACCGACCCATTCTCCCTGCATGATGCTGGGAATGGCCACAGGAGAAAACAATCATGTGAGCGTTCAGGACTTCGGAGTGGATAATCTCACCGCTGCCGATGGTCTGGCCGTTGGGCGTGCATCCGGTTTTGTCGGGTCTTTGCTCCGCCCGTTTATGAGCGGGTGTTATTCTCTCACGGATGAGCGGATGTACCGGTTTCTCACTGAGCTTGCGGATGCAGAGAATATTTATCTGGAGCCCAGTGCGCTTGCCGGAATGTACGGCCCCATTCTTACCCGGAAATCCCCGGCAATTCAAAAATATATCGCTGATTCCGGTCTTTCGGATAAAATGAGTCAGGCACTCCATTTGGTCTGGGCCACCGGCGGAAACATGGTTCCCCGGGATGAGATGAGAAAGTATTATGAAAGAGGAAAGTGACGAAAGATTATCCGAAAGAAAAAATCATTGATTATTTTGGACTTGAAAAACAATAATGTAAGTGGATGATTGATGAAAACAGAATAGGCTGCGGAAGAATCAGAATCATACATCTCAGGATGAAAAGGACTGATAATGCCATGGATAGAGGCGGTCAAAATATAGGGGATAGGCATAATACAGGACATCTCCTGCAGCTATTGTTTGTTGTTCTTTTTTCTGTTCTTTTTATTGCAGGCGTTATTGCAGGAAAGGCAAGCCGGACCTATGCATCCGCGGATCCTTCTGATCCGCAGACATCTGCATCGGATGGCGCATCCTTTCAGGTATATTACCTGGATGTGGGACAGGGGGATTCAGAACTGATTACCTGTAACGGTCATGCAGCTCTGATCGACGGCGGGACGGCGGAACATTCCTCAAAACTGTACAGCGTTTTAAAAAAACTCGCCCTTGATCATTTGGATTATATTGTCTGTACCCATGCCCATGCAGATCATGCAGGGGGACTGCCCGGTGCAATGACTTATGCCACGGTAGGTACGGCTCTGGCCTCGCATGCACAGGATGGTGATGCTGCTTTTAACAGGTTTCTGAAAGCATTATCCAAACAAAATGTTGCCGTTACCGTACCGAATGTCGGAGATACATTTTCTCTTGGGGATGCGTCTTTTACGGTTGTTGGTCCGACAGATCTTATACCGGATGAAGAGAATAACAATTCGCTTGTTTTAAAAGTAACCTACGGAGAAACCTCTTTCCTGTTTACCGGGGATGCCGAACAGGATGAGGAACAGCTCCTTCTTTACAATAACAGCGATATTCTTAAAAGTACCGTATTGAAGGTTGCGCATCATGGCGGGGCAAGCTCAGCTTTTTATGCATTTATTGCAGCAGTTGACCCCACGTACGCGGTGATTGAAGTCGGGGCGGGAAATACATACGGTCATCCGACGGCAGAGATCCTGAACCTGCTGAAAGAGAATAATACCAAAACTTTTAGAACGGATCTGCAGGGGGATGTCGTCTGTACAAGCGATGGCCGGAATGTTTCGTTCAATCCCTCCAAAAATTCCGATGCGGATGTTTTTAAACCGGGAGCAGTCGAAAGTCCGGCGGAGACATCGGCAGAAAATAAAGGAAACACAGCCTGCGATTATGTACTTAATACCAATTCAAAAAAATTTCATTTTCCATCCTGCTCAAGCGTTTCAGATATGCTGGAGGGGAATAAACAATATTATACCGGGACAAGAGATAATCTGATCAGCATGGGCTATCAACCATGCGGGAGGTGTAAACCGTAATTTTTTAAAATCAACAGTTTTGCATGCTTTTGGCGACCACATCATTTGATATGTTTGGTATTATTGCGGATTACCGGCAGCCCGGCAGAGTATATCTTATGTGAGAGATGACGGAAAAGCAGCGTGATCTCTATGAACTTATGGAGTTTAACGTTCCGGCATGGATATCAATTTACGGGAGCTTATGTTGTAAGGAATCCCAAACGGAGGATCATGAAATGGAAACCGGTAAAAAATCGGAAATAACAAAGGGAATGAAAACCAGGAAAAAAATTTATGATGTCGCGCTGCAGCTGTTTCAGGCACACGGGATCAATCAGGTCAGCGTGAATGATATCATACAAAAATGCGGTATTTCCAAAGGGACTTTTTATATTCACTATAAATCTAAATATGAGCTGGTTAAAGAATATGTGGATACGTTGGATTTGAACTACGAAGAATATTTTGAAAGCATCCCGAAAAACACTTCATCCTGCCGTATGATTGATTTGGTCACTAAAAAAACAGCACAGGTTTTAAAAGATGACATCGGACGCAGTGTTCTGAAAAACATATATGAAGCAATGTTATTAGAGGATGTCGATTCCGGTTATATCTTGAACTACGGAAGAAGTCTTCCCGGCATTTATAGGGATATTATTTTGAAAGGGATCCGCGAGGGAGTTTTTGATCCTGCAATTGATGTCGGTCATATTACGGAACAACTGATTATCAGTATTCGGGGAATGTCATTTGAATGGTGTATCTGTTCCTATGACTTTCCCTTCGAAGAAAAGCTTCTGGAACATGTCAATTTATTGATCGGAAGCATCAAAATCAAATAAACTATTTCTCCTTTTCACCACCGGTTTTCCCCCTTGACATTTCAGAATACGCATATATAATTGCAAATATGACCGCGGTCATATTTGCAATTATATATGCGTATATTACTTTTGACGGCCATATCATTAATTTGCGTTCAATAGAATATGAGGAGACATATTATGGATGATCCATTTGCAGAAGAACTTACAAATCGTGTAAGAACAATGAAGCATAATCTGAAAAATGAAAACCTGGATGCCTATATCATCACATCCCAGGACAGTTTGTTCTATTTTACAGGGTTGTCTTATAAACCGGAGGAAAGGGCATTCTTTTTGATTATTTCTGAAAATAGAAAGCCGGTGTTTCTGTCCCCAAAGCTTGAAGAAAAACATTTAAGCAAAATCACCATTGAATGTGAAATCATAGCTTATTGGGAGGTAACTTCCTCAAAGGGAGAAAATTGGTATGATATTCTCAAGGATATCATTAAGCCTTATAAGAGAGTCGGTGTAGAAGAGTCTATACCCTACAGTATATTGAATCGAATAGAGGGAAATGAAATTGTATGCCTGAATCTTGTCGATGAAATGAGAAAGGTCAAAACGCCTTATGAAATCGGGATGATTCGCAGCACCAGTTCTTTTGCCGATATTGAGATGAAAAACATATTTAAAAATGCATATATAGGAGCTTCTGTTTTGGAAATGTTTTCATTGTCCTCATCTGTTCAAAAACAATTGATACGGCAGAAGAATTTTGATCCCGTAGAAACATCATTAACCTCTGCAGTATGGCCGTCCCCGATAAGTTCCATGCCGCATTGTATTCCGGGATTAAAGGACAGGCTGACCAGGGGTTCAAATGTGGCAATGGTATATTTTAAGGTAAATGGGTATGCCGCGGAATGTGAGAGAACGTTTTTTCTGGACAGGCCTTCCGATCAGGAAACGAAATATTTTAATGATATGATGGAAGCCCGTAATATTGCATTAAGTCTGGTTAAACCCGGCATCAAATGTTTGGATATAGATATCGCTGTCAGGGAATATCTGATAAAACACGGATACGAGAATAATCTGCTGCATCGAACGGGTCATGGAATAGGTCTCAGCAATCATGAAATGCCTTTTATTTCATTGGGATATGATGAAGTTCTAAAGGAAAATATGGTCATAAGTATTGAACCTGGTATCTATATAGATGACTTTGCCGGATATCGTCATTCGGATACGGTTCTGGTAACCGAAAAAGGATATGAGCTGCTGACAAAGTTTCCAACTGATATCACTTCCATGACGATCAGCAATGGAAGCCTGAAGGCAAGAGGTAAAGGAGAGGTTATTAAGAAACTTTACGGAATATGACGGATTGCGGTGATGAGTTGTTATGAGGGATTTCTAAAAGGCTCTCTATTTAAAAGCAAAGATTTGGAGATATGGAAAGTATGGTTAAAATTTTTATCCTGATTCTTTTGTGCTTTGCGATTTTCTTTACGGCGATTTTTGCAGTGGATTATTGCAAGACAGTCAAAGAAGGAAAATTAGAAAATACAAATTTTTTTGAATTAGGGGCAGTGGGTTTTATCACCTCTTTTTTTGATACTTTGGGAATCGGCTGTTTTGCAACCACTACAGCATTATTAAAGATTTTAAGACTTACAGAAGACAGAACGTTACCCGGAACTTTAAATGTCGGGTGTACCATCCCCATCGTTATTGAAGCAGTTATTTTTACAACAGAGATCAAAGTGGATATCATGACGTTGGTACTGATGGTAGCTGCGGCAACTCTTGGAGCGTTGATCGGAGCGGGATTTGTAGCAAAACTGGATGAAAAGAAAGTCCAATTGGGAATGGGTATCGCCTTAATATTTGTTATGATCATTATGCTTTGCGATCAATTTGGGATGATCCCTGCGGGCGGAACAGCCACAGGGCTTAGCGGAAAGGCTCTTATCATAGGAGTCATCGGGAACTTTATCCTGGGAGCTCTCATGACTTTGGGGATTGGATTGTATGCACCTTGTCTGGCACTTGTTTATGCTCTCGGGATGAGCCCGGAGGTGGCATTCCCGATCATGATGGGGTCCTGTGCATTCCTCATGACGACCTCATCGGTAAGGTTCATCAAAAAAGGAGCTTATGATAAAAAGGCCTCAATGGTCAGGACGATATTCGGTTCTGTCGGTGTTTTTGCAGCTTTTACCATTGTCCGGACCTTGCCGGTCAAAGTGTTGTTATGGATCGTTATAATTGTAGTATTTTATACTTCGATCATAATGCTTCGATCCTCATTAAACAATGATCACAGGAAAAATTTCCCGTCTTTGTAACTGACAATACCGGCATTGCCCCGCTTTTTCCTCATGTCTGGGCATGTCCCAAATCCTTATTCCCACCGGCAGGCAGGCTTGCGTGGAAAAAGGCCTTTTGACACCGATATCCTATCGCGATAGAAAAGATGATAATTATATCCGACAGGTTTCCTGTAAACCGCAGAGGTGTTATACTATGCATAGAAGAAAAGAAAACAAACAGGTGAGGGAAAATACTTCCAAAAGATACTCTTTCCGACTGACGTGATGAGAGAAAGGATATTTTATGAAAGAACTGAACATAGAAGCAATGGTGGAAAATATCGGGACAGTTACAGACTTTGTGGAAAAACAACTGGAAGAGTTTCAATGCCCCATGAAATCACGGATACAGATTGATGTTGCCATTGATGAACTGTTCGGCAATATTGCACGTTACGCCTATAATCCTGAAACAGGACCTGCAACCGTGAGAGTTGAGGTGGTCAATGAGCCGCTTTCTGTCCTTATTACCTTTATCGATAACGGAATTCCCTATGATCCGCTTGTCAGGGCCGATCCTGATACAACACTTTCAGCAGAGGAACGAAAAATCGGAGGACTCGGAGTTTATCTGGTAAAAAAGACCATGGACGATATTTCTTATGAATACAAGGATGGGCAGAATATCCTGCAAATCAAGAAGAAAATGTAGCGGCCGCGGAAAAGGAATCGAACGGCAACGGGATTGGTCAATCTATATCATAATCATACAAACAGAAAACGATCGTTCATCAAATCCGGAGAAAAATTTTTATCAAATGATTTCCATTATAAAAAAGCGAAACCGCAGTTTATCACTGTCGGGTTTCGTTTTTTTTTATAAGGAAATTGTAAAGTAGCTGAAGCTCATCATTTCAGTTCTCTTTCAGTAAAACACATTACGATAATGCCTAAGAAACAACAATCCCCGTAAACAGAATTTCAAGAAGAAAAAATTTAAGGAGGCTTATCATGAAAAAGCAAAAAGGATTTATAAAAAGTATATTCCTGATGGCAATCACTGCAGCTATGGCAGTGGGATGCACGGCAACCGCATTTGCATCCAGTCTTACAGATCCGGTGGATTCGGTAAAACTCAATATCAAGTATGATCTGGAAGAGGATATGACAAAGAGCGATGTGACACTTACCTGCAATACGGATGGCGTTACCGCAGCTGTCACCAGCATCAGCAATACCGATGACGGGGATGAACCGACAGTTAAGATCACGCTGAAAGCGGATACAAGCGACGGCTATTATTTCGACTCTGATGATTCTTCCGCATGGAAGACATCTTCCCTGTTCTCGTTTTCCGGTTATAAGGTGACCTATAAAAGTTCTTCCAGAAGCAGCACTTCGATCGTTTATCTGTATGTAACTCTTCCGGAGATCGGAAGTTCGGCAGCATCCTACAAGACAGAATCCGGACAACAGACGGGTTTGCAGTCATCCGGATGGATTCAAAACGGTGATAACAGCTGGTCATTTATGAAGGATGCAAATACGAAACAGAAAGGCTGGGTTGAATGGAGCGGGAAATGGTATTTTCTGAATGACCAGGGAATCATGCAGACCGGCTGGGTCATGGATAACGGGAAGTATTATTATCTGGGAACGGACGGCGCCATGTATGAGAACCGCAAAACCCCGGACGGATATTCCGTGGGAACAGACGGAGCATGGCAGAAACAGAATTGAAAAATAAATCGTACAAAACGTGAAGCATGGCATAAGGAGGCTATGATATGAAAAAGACAGGGATATTGAAAAAGATTGCTTTATTGGGTTTTTCGGCAGCTATGATTTTCGGAACCGGGATGGTTTCACAGGCTTCCACTTTAACGGATGCCATCTCATCTGTGGAACTGAGTTTTTCCTATGATCTTTCATCCGGCATGTCAACGGATGATGTCAGTGTCACCAGCAGTACGGACGGAATAGAAAGCATTACCGTCAGCAGCATTTCCGGCACGACTTACGGTACACGTCCGACCGTGAAGCTTACCATTAAGGCAGACACAAGCGACGGCTATTACTTTGACTCGGATGATGCTTCTACTTTGAAAACATCCTCTGCTTTTGAACTGGATGGAGATACGGCAACCTATTCGAGTTCCAAACGGAGCAGCAATTCATCCCTGACGCTGACGGTGCGCCTGGCAAAAATCGACGGAACATCTACCGATGATCTATCCGTTGATGATGTCACGTGGGGAGACAACAATTCCGGAAGTGTTGCCTGGACAGCGGCGGATGATGCGGATACGTACAATGTAAAACTTCTCCGCGGAAGCACGGTCAAAGAAACGTTTGATACGACCAATACTTCCTATGATTTTTCTTCCTATATTACTTCTACAGGCACCTACTATGTAAAGGTTCGTGCCTATAACAGCGGAACTTACGGAGAATGGACTGCGTCAGACGGATTTTATGTGGATTCGGATATCCTGACCACCGTGGAAAGCAATGCATCCAGTTCCTCTTCCGGATCCGGAAATACCGCGGGAGAATGGAAACAGAATACGGACGGAACCTGGTATTTTCTTCTTTCCAACGGGGAAAAGGCAGTCGGCTGGCAGACCATCAGCAACAAATGGTACTGTTTTGATTCGACCGGCTTTATGTATGCTTCCAAATGGATTGAAAGTACTTCGGAGACAGGAACCTGGTATTATTTAGGAGAGAACGGAAATATGCTGGTCAGCACAACCACGCCGGATGGCTATACGGTCGATGCAGACGGAAAATGGAAAAAATAGGATATCTTCATGATATTACTTTCGGCGACTGCATCGTAAATTAAATTGTCATTGACTTTAAGTAAGCTTCAGGGTTTATAATCTTTAAAAAGGATTATTGCAGGGCATGCAATGGGAAGAAGGGAAGGATGTCATACCTGGGGGAAGATATCAAAAAACTCGGATTTGGTCTCATGCGTCTTCCGAAAATCGGAGAGGCGATCGATATCGGGCAGACAAAGAAAATGGCGGATCTTTTTATGGATGCCGGTTTTACGTATTTTGATACTGCATGGGCATATCCCGGCAGCGAGGATGCCATCCGGCAGGCGCTGATCGAAAGGTATCCGCGCGATCGGTTTACCATCGCGACCAAGAATGCCTGCTGGAAGGAATGCAGGACAAGAGAAGATGCGGTCGGTCAGTTCGAGACTTCTCTGAAGCAGACCGGAGCGGGATACTTTGATTTTTATCTGCTGCACAATCTGGGAGAAGCACGAACGAAGGCGTTTGATGATTTTGATATGTGGAATTTTGTTTTACAGAAGAAAAAGGAGGGTATGATCCGGCATATCGGATTTTCCTTTCATGACAAGGCGGCGGTGCTTGAGGAGATTCTGAAAAAACACGCAGATCAGGTGGACTTTGTTCAGCTCCAGATCAATTATGCGGACTGGAACAATCCTGCCGTGGAATCCCGGAAGTGTTATGAAACAGCCCGCCGCTTCGGAAAACCGGTCGTCATCATGGAACCTGTCAAAGGCGGTACGCTTGCAAAGCTTCCGCAGGATGTTGAGGATATCTTCAAAAAAGCGGACCCGGATGCGTCAAGCGCTTCCTGGGCCATCCGGTTTGCCGCATCCCTTGACGGTGTTATTACCGTACTTTCCGGGATGTCGAATATCGATCAGATGCAGAATAACCTGTCCTATATGAAGGACTTTAAGAAGCTGACCGATGCGGAACGGAAAGTTATAGAAGATGTCCGTACAAAACTGGAATCCTACCGGTCCATTCCCTGTACCTCCTGCGGCTACTGCATGAAAGGATGCCCGCAGAAAATCGCAATTCCCGGTATTTTTGATGCCATGAATTTATACAAGATGTACGGGGACAGAAACGCGGCAAGAGGCAAATTCAAATGGAACACGGACGGAGTGGGACTGGCGAAGGGCTCTGCCTGCATCAGATGCGGTGCCTGTGAAAAGGTATGCCCGCAGCATCTGAAGATCAGAGATCTGCTGGCGGAAACGGTACCTGTTCTGGAAGAAAACGGAGAAAATGAAAAAAAGTAAAAGCCGGCAGCTTATTTCAGCGCGGGCGGCATAACGAAAAATGCGGAAAGCCGGCATTTTAAACAAAATCCTGATATTGACGACCTTTTTCACGATTGCTATAATAACATTTAGTATCCGGTTGCGACAGGCAATTTCAGCAGATTGCATAAAATATCGGACAAAAAATCCATGGAGGTGTAATGTCATATGGCAAAGGTCAAAGTAGGCGTAGCCGGTTATGGTACGATCGGTCAGCGGCTGGCTGACGGAGTCGCACTGCAGGAAGACATGGAGCTTGTCGGGATAGCGGATCTGGCTCCG
>Ga0163159_1002900_pt1 | contig 13472 bp, 5 predicted proteins | sample BioMet9_FD_108702 | JGI IMG/M metagenome (GOLD analysis project Ga0163159, IMG submission 108702) | Microbial communities from bioreactor (seeded with sewage sludge) at Lawrence Berkeley National Lab, California, USA - Biofuel... | ecosystem: Engineered > Bioreactor > Anaerobic > Unclassified ... | reverse complement strand
CCTCAACAAACCAGGGCTCGGTCAGCCCGAGAATCCGAAAATATAGGTCCGTATCCTTCATTGGTGCCCTCCGGGAAGGACATTAGCAGATCAGCTACCCACGGAAAACCCGGAAGAGCCCTTTTGGAAGCCTCTGCCAAAGGCCCAGAACAACAGCAGGCTCTTTTACAAGAGTTGGCTGCTGACCTTCTCACTAAAAAGACATTGCTTGCCCCTCTTGAGGCCAAAGACCTAGAAGGCCGTCTGATCAACTTATACCGCACTTCCCGTGCGGCTCTGGAAGAGGGAGGAGCAAATACACTATACTTGGTCATGGGCTTTTTGACATGGAGGGCGCGTGGCCGTTCTGCCCCTGTGAAAGCCCCACTGCTTCTCATGCCCGTACGCCTGGAACGGGGCAGTGTGCGCAGCGGCTTTACTCTGATTCAGGAAGATGACGAACCCCGCTTCAATCTCACCCTGCTAGAAATGCTGCGTAAAGATTACGGCCTCACAAGCCTCGACAGCTTCGCCACAGAATTGCCGACAGATGGCCACGGCCTGGATGTAAGCGGCATCTGGCGCACTGTGCAAACCGCAATCAAAGATATACCGGGTTGGGAGGTTTCTCCCACCGTGGCATTGGGTTCTTTTTCTTTTGCCAAGTATTTGATGTGGAAAGATTTATGCGACCATGCACATCTTTTGCGCCAAAACCATGTGGTGGAACACCTGTTGGCTCGACCGGGAGCCTATCCTGATGATCCGCCATTCGTTACGGCGAAAAGCCTAGATACCACATTACTCCCCCAGGATATTCATTGCCCCCTGTTGGCAGACTCCTCGCAAATGGCTGCCATATTCAGTGCAGCCAAGGGTAAGGATTTTGTGCTCATCGGCCCGCCAGGTACAGGCAAAAGCCAGACCATTGCCAATATGATTGCGCAGTGCCTGTCGGAAAAAAAGACAGTTCTCTTTGTTGCGGAAACAACGGCTGCACTCAATGTCGTCTATCGCCGCCTTAAAAAAATCGGCTTGGGCGATTTTTGTCTGGAAATGCATTCCAACAAAGCCAACAAAGCAACCGTGCTGGCGCAACTTGCGGCCGCAACGGATAGGCACTCCACGCGCGAACAATCAGAATGGGCACAGTTGGCTACCCGTCTTTGTCGTACACGTGATACCCTCAATGCCTATGTGCGGAATTTGCACCAGACATATCGCAATGGCCTGACCCCATTCATAGCCATGGGGACCATTGTCGGTAGTGCTCATATGCCTGAAATTCCTCTTCAGTGGGAAGGGCCGGAAGTTCATGACAGGCAAGCCTACGCAGACCTGTTTGTTCAGGCGGACAAATTGAAAGTGCATGCGGAGCAGGCGTTGCGACACGCCAGCACCGCGTTGCGGGTTATTGAACAAGATGATTGGTCCCCGCTGTGGCAAAAGAAACTCATAGATGCTGTTTCGCAGGCGCTCAAAGACGCTCTCACACTGGAAAGTAACGAAGCTGCGGCTACGGCTGCGCTGGGCATTCTCTCCATACAGGGCACCATACAGCACATATCGCATTGGAAAACACTGGCTGATATGCTGCCAACCATTGGTGGGATAAATTGCACCTGGATTCTGGATCATCAGGCGACAAGCATTGTGCTTGCTGTGCGTGATGCTGTAGCGGCCTTGCAAGACTATCAAACTGCCGAAGCTCAACTTAGCGCTGAGTGCAGGCAACAGTATGCAGTGCTTCTGGAAATAGCCGAAAAGTTACAAAATTATGGCAATGCCGCCTTGCAACATGCTCAGGGTCCATTACGATTTGTGAATAACAATCAATGGACACCACAGTGGGAGTACGAGGTTGTCGAGGCTTTGCAACTTGCTCAGCAAGGTGCTGAGGCTATTGAGCGCTCAGGGGCAGACCTTGCTCGGTTGCTTGGACTTGGAGACCTGGGAAATGACGCGCATACCTTGGCGCAATGGGTTGTAATGGCTCGGGCCTTGCCTGAGGCATGGAACCACCGATGGAACTGGGTGCTAGCCACGGATGCGGATAGAATGCTTGCTGCGCTTCGTGAAGCATTATCTCTTTTGGATGAGTACAACACAATATTCGCAGACCTTTCTGCACCCTACACCGATGAAGTCTTTGCGATTGACCTGGTGGAGCTTCAAAAGCAATGGCAGGAGAGCAAAACTGCATGGTGGCCGAAAAACACCCAACTTATCAAGCGCGTCAAGAAAGCGTTGGGTTCCGTATGCAACGCTCAGGAACCGGACTATGAAAACGATCTGCCTGTCCTGCTTTCCCTTGTGCCGCTGCGCAAAAAGCTTGAACAGACTGAAACCCTGGCAACGCAGACACAAGGAGTATGGGCAGTATTCGACACAGATACCACAGAACTGAGCGGGGCTCTTAACTTTGCGGATACTCTTCGGGGAGCACTGGTGGCGCTTCGCATTAGCCCCGTTGAGTTTACCTCGCTGAATCAGGCTTTGCAGAACTTGCTCGGCCCAGCCAACAGTCTGCTCGGTCCGACCGGCAGCGCCCGGCATATCCTTGCAGAATGGGCTGCTACCACTACTGATTATACGGAACGGGTAGCCCGCATTCGTGGTTTGCTGCAGGCTCCGACCAGTTTTGCTAATGCCTCTCCCCACCAAAACAATGCGCTATTTGCCTCACTTCTGGCCCTGCAACAGCATTTTCGTGGCTGGTGCGGCTGGCGACAACTGTGTGACACTGCTGAAAAGTTCGGGCTAAGAGGCATGGTTGTCTCCCTGCATCAGGGAATCTTGCTGCCAGAGCAGTGCGTCACGGCCCTGCATCAGCCTGGCGGAGAATATGTTCTGGATCAGGGAGAGCGAAAGGCCGCATTGTTGGCCCTTTCCACTACGCCGGACAGCGATGCCCTTCTTCTTACTCAACTGCGTGCGCTGCGGGAACGCATAGCACAGTGTGCATCCCTGTCGTCACAGACCAACGGGATGTGGGTTGGCTACGCCACACAATTGGCGGCGGTGCATAGGGTGTTAGACTTTGCCGATGCTCTTGCACCGTGTCTTGCCCAGCTCGCGCACCGACCGGAAGCTGTCAGTGCCTTGCACGCCGGGCTGCGCTCTTTGTTCGACACTGCCAACACTGCCCAACAGGGCAATGCTGTAGCGTGGGTGGCGCTTGCAAACTGGGCTGCCGCCATGCAGGCATGCTCGGAAAGTCATCAGCGGTTGACTGAGCTAATTGGCAAGCCAGACCTCTTCTTAGATAAGACATTGTCGGATTTCATGGTATTTTGCCGTGAGCTGCTCGCCCTTGGCGACAATGTCAACGAATGGTGCGCCTGGCTTCGTGCATGTCGTGAAGCCGCACAGCATGGCCTACAACCTCTCGTCTCAGCGCTGTATGACGGTCTTATTGAGCCAAATGAATGCTCCCAAGCCCTGCGGGTGAATTACGCCCGTTGGTGGATTATGTGCGTTGTGGAGTCTCTGGACACGCTCAAAACCTTTGTGTTGTCAGAGCATGAACACGCCTTGCACACTTTTCGAGAGCTTGACGAAAAGCTTCGTGACTTGTGCGCCGAGCAGATTGCGGCCACCTTGCGGGCTAATCCGTTATTTGCAGAGGGTGCGGCCAATGAATGGCATGTGCTACAGAGGGAACTGCAAAAAAAGAAGCGCCACATGCCGTTGCGTAAGCTGGTATCCAGCCTGCCAACATTGCTTCCACGATTAACTCCGTGCTTTCTCATGAGTCCGCTGTCCATTGCCCAGTACCTTCAAGCCGGGCAGGCCCAATTTGACGTAATTATTTTCGATGAAGCCTCACAAATTCCTGTATGGGATGCCATCGGTGCTATGACGCGAGGTAAGCGTGTCATTGTTGTGGGCGATCCCAAACAATTGCCCCCCACTAACTTTTTCCAGCGAGCGGATGAAGAGGATGTGGACGAGGCCACAGATATTGACGGCGACATGGAAAGCATTCTGGACGAGTGTCTTTCAACCGGCTTACCGTCATTGCCCTTGCGTTGGCATTATCGCAGTCGCCATGAAAAGCTCATTGTTTTTGCCAATCATCGCTACTATGGTGGAAAACTGGTAACATTTCCTTCAGCCTGCACGGAAGATACCTCTATCACATTGCATACGGTGGACGGTGTGTACGAGCGCGGCGCATCGCGTACAAACCCCATTGAGGCCCGTGCTCTAGTGGCCGATGTTGTGGCTCTTTTGCGTAGCCCTGAATGTCGCGAGTGTGGTTGGAGTGTAGGGATCGTCACCTTCAACACCCAGCAGCAGCAACTCATTGAAGACTTGTTGGACGCGGCCCGTCGTGGTGACCCCAGTCTGGAACCTTTTTTTGCGGCAGACAGGGAAGAACCGGTCATAGTCAAGAATCTGGAAAACATTCAGGGTGATGAGCGCGACATCATGTATTTTTCCATATGCTTTGCTCCGGATCAGGCCGGGCATTTGAGTATGAACTTCGGTGCCCTGAACAAGGATGGTGGAGAGCGCCGCCTCAATGTGGCCATCACTCGAGCTAGAGTAGGACTGCGGGTATTCTGTTCCATGCGGGCAGAACAAATTTCTCTGCAACAGACCCGCGCTCAGGGGGTTCGGGATTTGCGCCTGTTCCTTGAATTTGCAGAGAAGGGCATTCAGGCATTGGCAGGCGCAACTCAACATTCCACGGGTGAATTTGAGTCACCCTTTGAAGAGGCGGTTGCGCAGGCCCTGGAAGCCAACGGATGGGAAGTGAATCCTCAGGTGGGCGTTTCAGCATTCCGAGTTGATCTTGGCATCGTTGACCCTGATGCACCGGGGGCCTATTTGGCTGGGGTGGAGTGTGACGGAGCCACCTATCACAGCTCTGCTACGGCCCGTGACCGTGATCGGTTGCGCGAAAGTGTGCTGCGGGGCCTAGGCTGGGAGATAGTCCGCATCTGGTCAACAGATTGGTGGATGCAGCGTAATGCCGCTCTGGAGCGTCTGAACAACGAATTGAAAAACCTTCTGGTTGTCAAACGGCAGGAGAGGGAACGCCAGGAAGCCTTGCGCCATGAACAAGTAATGCAGAAGGCTTCTGCTTCAAATATTGAGCAGAATATGCGTGCTGATCCTCAGGTGGAACAGCACGCTGAAAAAATACCCGTAACGTCTCCTCAATTGCTTTCAGAAACTTTACGAACAGATTCCAGCAAAAAATCTGCTTCCGAGGCCCTGCTTATGCCTGCGGCGACGCTGTATACACCAGAACATGAAGAAGGGGAAATGGATAGTGCACGTATGGAGAGCATCATTCGTGCTATTGTCTCAGCCCAATCTCCCGTTCATACGAATGCGCTGGCCAGAGAAGTTGCACGACAATTGGGTTTCAAACGAACCGGCAATCGCATACAAGCCGCCGTGGAACGCATTGCCCATGGGCTGTATTCACATTCCACCGAAGATGTCGGGATTTTCTTCTGGGATAATGGGCAGTCTCCGGAAACATGCGACAGCTTCTGCCCACGTCAGGTCGATGGGCCTTGCGTTGTGGATGAAATTGCCATGCCGATATTGGTATGCCTTGCCCGCAGCATCCATGCCCAGGAAGGCGAGGACCCTGTAGTGCTCATGGCCCGAAAGTTGGGATTAAAGCGCCTGCGAGAAGCAACACGACCCCGGCTCAAAAAGGCGTGGGGTTTGAGATAAGGCTATGATAAGGCAGTGCAGTCAAGCCTCAACAGCACCCCCTTCAGCCAGTGGCATTCCTTCACAATCACGAAAAGTAAAGCTCTAGGGCAGGACCGCATGGATCCCATTCAATTCGAAGACTGGGTACTAAAGCAGTTGCTGAAAGCAGGTTATCGTATTCAGCGCACCCCCAGTACGGGCGATGGCGGAGCCGATGGCCTAGCTGTCCACACAGTGACAGGCGAACAAATTATCGTTCAATGTAAACATCACCAAGGGAGATGCTGCGATGCAACTCCCATAGATGATTTAGTCAGAGCCCGCGTAAACTATGAGCAAATTAACGCCCGGCTAATTGCAGTCACCATCGCCGAACGTTATTCTGCCCAAGCTCGCGAACGAGCGGCTCGCCATGGCATTGAACTGGTGGCGAGGGACACCTTGCTAGATTTTCCTTTTGCTAAGTCTTGGTAACATGCTAATAGAGTGGTTGAACTCCACTCAAAATATCCATATGCAGTCAATGCATATGTTACCTTGGCAAAATCGGCCTCTCTGAACAGTGGGTAAATCGAAGCGTTAACGAAAAATTCCGGGATGACTGTTTAAATCAAAACGTGTTTCTGTTCCTGTACGATGCCCGCAGAACGGTTGAAGCATGGCGACAGGATTATATACAACCAGCAGCGACCGCACAGCTCATTGGGGCGGGCTAACTCCGGAAGAGTTCCGTGAAAAGAATATAACTTGCAACCCAGTGCGAGCCACTAACTTACAAGTGGAATACGCAGTGGGGTAGGGTCAAATAGAGTCATGGGCATATTTTAGAGCAGAGCATATACTTTCCGTAATAATTCTTGCACATATTCGCTAAACATAGAAAAGGAAAATCACTGTGGCCAAGACACTTGAAGCCCACGACAAGCTGATTCGGGAGATTTTTGAGGGTAGCTACCAGTTCGAAATTCCAGACTACCAGCGCCCCTACGCCTGGACGACCGAGCAGGCGGGCGAGTTGTTTGACGATCTGATTTCGGCGATGCAGGAAGCCCGCATCTCTGGCGCGACCAGCCAATACTTCCTCGGCAGCATCGTTTTGATTAAGAACGACCGGGAGCCAAAATCTTCGGTGGTCGATGGCCAGCAGCGCTTGTCCACGCTGACGATGCTTTTTGCGGTGCTGCGTGAGGCCATACCTCATGCAGCCGACGACATCACCGATTTCCTCTACAAGAAAGGCAAAGCCAGTCTTGGAGAGAAAAACGAATACCGCCTAATCGCCCGTGAAGAGGATGCCGACTTTTTCCGCACATACGTTCAGGAGTCGGGTGGCATAGCGCAGTTGGTAGCCAGCACCGACAAGCTGGAAGACAGCCGCCTGCGCTACCGCGAAAACGCCATGCTGTTGCTTGCCAAGGCTAAGGCATTGCAGCCCGGCGACCTGATCGCGTTGTGGAAGTTCTTGGCCAATGATTGCTCGCTGGTCGTCATCTCAACGCCCGACCTCGAAGCCGCCTACCGCATCTTCTCCGTGCTTAACAACCGAGGGCTCGACCTCGCGCCCATCGACATCATCAAGGCGCAGGTTCTGGGCCATATCCGCACCACGGCAGGCGATGACAAGAGCAGAATCTACGCCAAAGAGTGGAGCCGCATCGAAAGCTCACTAGGACGCGACGCTTTTGGCGATCTATTCGGCCATATCCGCACCATCTACGCCAAGCAGAAGCAACGGGCCACGCTGGTCAAGGAATTTCAGGAGCACGTCACCGAATACAAGACTCCTCTCGACCTTGTCGATAAAGTCATCAAGCCCTACGCTGAAGTGTGGGAGTTCATACGCAACGCCGACTTTGAAGCCACAGAACACGCCGAGACCATTAATGAGCACCTGTCTTGGCTCAATCGCGTGGACTTCAAGGATTGGGTGCCCCCGGCACTGGTGTATTTCAAGCGTTTTCGCCAAAAGCCCAAGCTGCTCGCAGAATTCTTTAAGTCGCTGGAACGGTTGACCTATTTCTTGCTGGTCACCAAGGTGGTCATCAATGAGCGCATCGAAACCTTCGCTGCGCTCACCAAGGAAATCGAGCCTGCTGACTTTAACGGTGCACTGGCTACCTTGAATACGCTGGCCCTCACGGACAAACAGAAGCGCGAGTTCACGGTCGCGCTCGACGGCGACATCTACCGCAATCTGCCCAAAGCCCGCATGGTGCTGGTCTTACGCCTTGAGTCCTTGGTACGTGCCCCGGGCGTGCAGTTGCAAAACGCGGTGTCGCTGGAGCACGTCCTGCCACAAAACCCGTCAGACGGTTCGGACTGGGTTAAGTGGTTCCCGAAAGAAGCCGAGCGCGAAGGCTGGACCCACCGGTTGGCCAATCTTGTTCCGCTGGATAGAAACAAGAACTCGTCTGCCAGCAACTACGACTTCGCCAAGAAAAAGGATGTCTACTTCAAGGGCAAGGGCACGGCATCGCCATTCGTGTTGACGCAGGAAGTCAGATCAGAAAACGTGTGGAAGCCAATGCTTCTGGCCAAACGTCAGGAACGCCTTGTGGGTGTCCTCACAGACCATTGGAATCTCGCCGTTGCTACAGACACGGCAGTGAGCTGAGGAACCCATTGATGCAAAAGAAACAACAAGATCAAAGCCAAATCAAGTGGCTATCTGACTTTATCTGGAACATTGCTAATGACCGCCTGCGGGACGTCTACGTGCGCGGCAAGTACCGCGACGTGATCCTGCCCTTCACCGTGCTGCGGCGTCTTGATGCCGTGCTCGAAGAGACCAAGGACGCTGTGCTGAAGTGTAAAAAATTCCTCGACACCAACACTGTGGCCGAGCAGGATGGCGCGCTGCGCATGGCGGCAGGCCAGGCATTTTACAACGTGTCGGAATTCACCCTGGCCAAGCTGAAGGCCAGTGCTGCAGGGCAGCGCCTACGCGATGACTTCATTGCGTATCTGGACGGATTCTCTCCCAATGTGCAGGAAATCCTAACTAAGTTTAACTTCCGCAACCAGATTCAGAAGTTGGTGGATTCCCACGTCTTGGGTTACCTGATCGAAGACTTCCTCGACCCCGAAGTCAATCTCGCCCCGCTGCCTGTGAAGGATGCTGACGGCCGCATCAAGCTGCCCGCGCTTGACAACCACGGCATGGGTACGGTGTTCGAAGAGCTGATCCGCCGCTTCAACGAAGAGAACAACGAAGAGGCCGGTGAGCATTTCACCCCGCGCGACGTGATACAGCTCATGTCCAAGCTGCTGTTCCTGCCGGTGGCCGATCGCATCGAGTCCAGCACCTATTCTCTCTATGACGGATCTTGCGGCACAGGTGGCATGCTCACCGTGGCCGAGGAAGCGTTGCATGAACTGGCCGAGCAGCACGGCAAGGAAGTGTCCATCCACCTGTTCGGGCAGGAAATCAACGACGAAACCTACGCCATCTGCAAGGCAGACCTGCTCCTGAAGGGTGAAGGCGCGGCGGCCGAGAATATCGTCGGTGGCGCGGACAAATCTACCCTGTCAGCCGACCAGTTCCGCAGCCTCGAATTCGATTTCATGATCTCCAATCCACCCTACGGCAAGAGTTGGAAGACCGACCTGGAGCGCATGGGCGGCAAGAAGGAATTCAACGACCCGCGCTTCATTGTCAGCCACGCGGGCAACAACGAGTTCAAACTCATCACCCGTTCCAGCGACGGGCAGCTCATGTTCCAGGTGAACAAGCTGCAAAAGATGAAGCACAACACGCCGTTGGGCAGCCGCATTGCACTGGTGCACAACGGATCGGCGCTGTTCACCGGCGACGCAGGCCAAGGAGAGAGCAACCTCCGCCGCTGGGTGCTGGAAAACGATTGGCTCGAAGCCATCATCGCGTTGCCCCTCAACATCTTCTATAACACTGGCATTGCCACCTACATCTGGGTACTGGCCAACAAGAAGGCAGAAGCGCGCCGAGGCAAGGTGCAGTTGATCGACGCCAGCGGCTGGTCTCAGCCGCTGCGCCGCAACCTCGGCAAGAAGAACTGTGAACTGAGTGATGCCGACATTGCACGCATTCTCGACCTCTACCTCGGCGATCCACAGGAAACTGCGCAGTCCAAATGGTTCGACACCCAGGACTTCGGCTACTGGAAAATCACCGTCGAGCGCCCTCTGCGCCTGAAAAGCCAGCTCTCCGACGAACGCATAGAGTCCCTGCGGTTTGCCACCGGCGACGAAGCGCTGCGCGCCGAGATCTACGCCACCCACGGCGAGGCGCTCTATACTGAGTTCGCCAAGAGGAAACCGGCCATTGAAGCGTGGCTGAAAGGCGAGGACGAGAACGAAGACGACGACAACGAGGAAAACGACAGCGGCGATGACAGTGAGACTCCCGTCGTCCGCAAAGCTGTGCCCGCAAAGCGACGCAAGAAGCTGCTCGATGCATCGACCTGGCAGCGCGACAAAGGGCTGATTGAGGTGGCGCGACGAGCGCAGCAGGCATTAGGCAGCGCAGCGTTTGACGACCATAATGAGTTCCGCACTAGCTTTGATGTGGCACTGAAAACACAGGGTGACAAGCTCGGCGCGCCGGAGAAGAAGGCCATCTACAAGGCGGTGAGCTGTCGCGACGAAACCGCGCCGCCAGTTATCGCCAAGCGTAGCAAGATAAAGGCGAGTGAGCATTTTGAGTCTGGATTTGATGGTGCGTACCTAGAGACCGTGGGTAAGGATCGCTTCAGGGTTGAGTACGAGCCCGACAGCGAGTTGCGGGACACCGAGCAGGTGCCGCTGAAGGAGCCGGGCGGTATCGACGCCTTCTTCGCTCGCGAAGTGCTGCCGCACGCGTCGGATGCCTGGATCGCCACGGACAAGACCCAGATTGGCTACGAGATTTCGTTCGTGCGCTATTTCTACAGACCCGTGAAGTTACGCGAACTTGTCGATATCCGTCGCGACATCCTCACGCTGGAGCAGCAAAGCGAGGGTTTGCTGCACAAGATCGTGGGGGTAGAGAAATAATGTTTAGCCCTTATCCAGATTACCGGCAGACTGATTTGAACTGGTTTGAATATTAGCCTAATTCGTGGACTGTCCTGCGAACAAAGCAACTGTTCCGCCTCATAATTGAAAAAGCTCCAGCGAATAACCAGAAGGAATTGCTATCTGTTTATACCCATATCGGTGTCAGACCGAGAAAGAGCCTTGAGCAACGCGGCAACAAAGCCTCTACAACTGATGGTTACTGGGTTGTAAAAAAGGGGGACATAATTTCCAATAAGCTCCTTGCCTGGATGGGAGCTATTGGTGTCTCCCACTATGAAGGAGTTACCAGTCCTGCTTATGACGTTTTGAGGCCAATCAAGTCATGTAACACTGACTATTATCATTTTCTATTCAGGACAAAAAAATATCTCCAACAGTTCAAGATAAGATCGAGGGGCATTATGGATATGCGCCTCCGGCTGTATTTTGACCAGTTTGGACAAATTCCAATTCCTGTCCCACCGCGCCCCGAGCAAGATCAGATCGTTGCCTATCTCCGTGCGCAAGATGCCCACATCGCTCGCTTCATTCAGGCCAAGCGCGAACTGATCAAACTGCTCACCGAGCAGAAGCTGCGCATCATCGACCACGCCATCACCCGCGGCCTCGACGCTTCCGTCAGGCTCAAGCCTTCTGGTATTGAGTGGCTGGGCGAGGTGCCTGAGCATTGGGAAGTGAAACCGCTCAAACGTTGGGTGCGGCTCAATGCCAGCACACTGGGGGAAAAGACAAATCCGGATTTTGAATTCCGCTATGTAGACATTGGTTCGGTGCAAACTGGACGCTTGGCGAAGGAACTTGAGCAAATCCGTTTCGATGCGGCACCGTCCCGAGCGCGTCGTGTTCTACGCAGAGGCGACACAATCATCTCGACTGTGCGGACGTACCTGAAGGCCATCTGGTATGTTAGCGAAGACACGGACGACCTGATCGCGTCCACCGGCTTCGCGGTGCTCACGCCCGGCACCAGTGTGGAGCCAGAATACCTCGGTTACGTTGTCCAAAGCAGTACCTTCGTGAACCGGGTGGCGGCGAACTCCATTGGCATTGCGTATCCTGCCATTGCAGAAACTGTACTGGGGCGTTTCCCTGTAGCGTTGCCCCCGACCATGGATGAGCAGCAGGCCATCGTCGCGCAGATCAAGACAGAGAGTGCACCGCTGGACGACGCCATTATCTGCACAGAAGAAGAAATTAAGCTGATCCGTGAATACCGCGACCGTCTGATTGCCGATGTAGTCACCGGCCAAGTGGACGTGCGTGGCTGGCAGCCCGGCCCGGACGACGTGGTGGACGACGCGGCACTGACCGCGCTGGGCGATGACTCAGGAGATATGACTGAAGAGGAGGATGGTGATGGCGAAGACTGACACCAGCGAGCGCTGGTTCGAGGCGCGCGTGGTGCGCGGCCTGACCGGTGTGCCGCAGCCGGAGTACAGCCATGAGATGTCTCCTTCGGACTTTGCTGCCACCCACAACGGCTACGTGCAGGGCAAGTCCACCGACTATAACCGCGACGTGGCGCTGGATGTAGTGCAGTTGTTAGCCTTTTTGCAGGCCACCAACCCTGAGGCGGTGGACACGCTGGAATTGGAGGCGGAAGGCATCAAGCGCACCCAGTTCCTGCACCGCCTGCAGGGGGAGATCACCAAGCGCGGTGTGGTGGACGTACTGCGCAAGGGGGTGAGCCACGGGCCGGTACATGTTGATCTCTACAAGATGCTTCCCACGCCGGGCAATGCTGCCGCAGCGGATGCATTTGGCAAAAACATCTTCAGCGTCACCCGACAGGTGCGCTACAGCAACGATTCTGGCAACGAACTGGACTTGGCTATCTTCATCAATGGCCTGCCGGTGCTGACCTTCGAGTTGAAGAACTCGCTGACCAAGCAGACCTTGGCCGACGCTATCGTCCAATACCAGACCACGCGCAGCCCGCAGGAGCTGCTGTTCCAGTTGGGCCGCTGCGTGGCACACGTCGCCGTTGATGACGCGGAAGTCGCATTCTGCACCGAGTTGAAGGGCAAAGCCTCGTGGTTCCTGCCATTCAACCAGGGCTGGAACAGCGGCGCGGGCAATCCGCCCAACCCGGAGGGTTTGAAGACCGATTACTTGTGGAAGCAGGTGCTGACCCGCGAGTCGCTGGCCAACATCATCGAGAGTTACGCGCAAGTGGTGGAGGATGAAGAGGCGAACGCTGGCGGTAAGAAACGCAAGAAGCGTAAGCAGATTTTTCCGCGTTTCCATCAATTGCGCACTGTGCGTGCCCTGCTGCGCCGCACCCGTGCCGATGGGGTGGGCAAGCGCTATCTTATCCAGCATTCGGCAGGCAGCGGCAAGAGCAACACGATTGCCTGGCTGGCACATCAGTTGGTGGAACTACGCCTCAAGAACGACCCGATGACGGCGCAGTTCAACTCCATCATCGTTATCACTGACCGACGCGCATTGGACACACAGATCGCTCGCACCATTAAGGGGTACGACCACGTGGCAGCGATCTTCGGCCACTCCGACAACGCCCAAGAACTGCGCGATTATCTGCGCCGGGGCAAGAAGATCATCGTTACCACGGTGCAGAAGTTCCCGTTCATCCTCGACGAGCTGGGTGACCTCAGTGACAGAAATTTTGCGCTGTTGATCGACGAGGCGCATTCCAGCCAAGGCGGCAAAACCACGGCGCGGATGCACGAAGCCCTTGGCGGCAAGGTGGCCGAGGAGGAGTTTGAAGAGGACAGCACGCAGCATGCAGTGAACGCGGAAATCGAGAAGCGCAT
>Ga0163159_1002899_pt1 | contig 13485 bp, 13 predicted proteins | sample BioMet9_FD_108702 | JGI IMG/M metagenome (GOLD analysis project Ga0163159, IMG submission 108702) | Microbial communities from bioreactor (seeded with sewage sludge) at Lawrence Berkeley National Lab, California, USA - Biofuel... | ecosystem: Engineered > Bioreactor > Anaerobic > Unclassified ... | reverse complement strand
TCTTCTGTGAACGCCGTCAAGGCTGCCACAGAGGACGAGCTGTTTGAAAATACTTACGAGCTCGCGATGTCCGCGCTTGAAAAGGGCACCACGACCATTGAGATCAAGAGTGGCTACGGCCTGCAGCTTGACCTTGAGCTCAAGATGCTCGAAGTGATCCGCCGCGTCGGACTCGAAACGCCGCTCGACGTTGTGCCAACCTTCATGGGCGCTCACGCAGTGCCGTCTGAGTACAAGGACAAGGCCGACTATTTCGTCGACGAGATCCTTGTCAAGCAGATGCTGCCCAAGGTAAAGGAGCAGGGCATCGCCAAATTCTGCGACGTATTCTGCGAGGAAGGCGTCTACTCCATTGATCAGAGCCGCAGGATCCTCAAAGCCGCGGAAGCCATGGGTTTTGGCATCAAAATCCATGCCGACGAGGTCAACGATCTGGGCGGCGCCGGACTGGCGGCCGAACTTCATACAGTTTCCGCCGAACATCTGCTCTCGGCCAACGAAAAGAACCTCAAGGCCATGGGCAAAGCGGGCTGCATCGCCAATATTCTTCCCGCCACCGCTTACAGCCTCAAAAAGCCCTATGCGCCGGCGAGAAAGATGATCGACTGGGGCGTGCCGGTGGCGCTTGCGACGGACTGCAACCCAGGGTCCTGCTTCTGCGAATCGGTGCCCTTCATCATCGGACTCGGCGTAATGAACATGGATATGAGCATTGAAGAGGCCTTGGTCGCCTCAACGCTCAACGCCGCTTATGCGCTCAAGATGGCCGACCGGATCGGCAGCCTTGAGAATGGCAAACAGGCCGACTTTGTCGTGCTCGACGGCGAGACGCCTGTCACACTCGCCTACCACGCCGGCAGCACCTCGGTCAACGCGGTATTCAAGCTCGGAGAACAGGTAGCCTAACAGCTGCCCTCTATTAGACAGTTAGCAACAGAGTGTCCTCCAGTCCCTGACGTTTATCACGCCAGGGACTGGAGGACACTCTGTTATATTGTTCAGTTTTCACTTATTGCTGCTGCTGCGCTAAAACACAGGCGCAGACCTGAAGCCCGCGTTTTTTAGATAATATTCTCAGGTTCGAATGAAACGGCGCCGTCCTCGGAGACAAAGCAGGGGATGCCGATGTTGCCCCTGGCTTTGATATCGCAGAACAACGGATTGCTGTCTCTGAGCGACAGAAATTCCTTGAGAAATACGATATTCTCGTTAAAATCTCTGAAGTTGACGGACACGCCTTTCTTTTCAAACAGGGCGAGAGCGGCGCGCACATCCGGGCAGGATCTGATTCCATACATTTTTACAGTCACAGGGATACGCTCCTTTCAGTTTAGCAGATAAACATCGCGTCGCCGAAGGAGAAGAAGCGATAGCGCTTCTCCACCGCTTCTTTGTACGCGGACATGATGGCGTCATAGCCGCCGAACGCCGAAACAAGCATCATCAGCGTGCTTTTAGGCAAATGGAAGTTTGTGATGAGCGCGTCGATGACCTTAAAATCAAACCCGGGCGTGATAAACAGCCTTGTGTCCAGCGTGCCGGGCCTTACTTCGCCATACTCTTTGGCGAAGGATTCCAGTGTCCTCACGACCGTGGTACCCACCGCCACGATGCGGCCGCCGTTCTGTTTTGTCTCGGCTATGCGCCGCGCCGTTTCGGCGCTGATTTCACAGTACTCTTCATGCATAATGTGTTCCGCGACGTTCTCGGTCTTAACGGGGCGAAACGTTCCCAGTCCGACCTGGAGCGTTACGAAAGCGACGCCGACGCCTTTCTCTGATATCTCGGACAGCAATTCCTTCGTAAAATGAAGTCCGGCGGTCGGAGAGGCAACGGAATTTTCCTGCTCGTCTTTGGCATAGACGGTCTGATACTGATCCGGCGTCGAATGTGTGTTCGTTATGTAGTGAGGAAGTGGAGTTTCGCCGTATTGATGGATCACGGCAAAAGGATCGCAGTCAGCCGGGAAAGAGACTTTTCTCAGTCCGTCTTCCAGCCGCTCCCCCACCGTGACGTCGACGGCTCCGCCGATCTCGACGCAGGTTCCTTCTGGCAGCTTTCTGCCCGGACGCACGAGAGAGATCCACTCATGCGAGGTTGCTTCGCCGCCGGAGGGGCGCAGGAAAAACAGCTCGCATTTGGCGCCGCCGTTTTTTTTGACGCCTTCCAGCCTGGCCGGAATGACCTTTGTGTCGTTGAGCACCAGCAGGTCGCCCTTGCGAAGATAATCGACGATGTCGCGGAATATCTTGTGCTCCCTTTCAAAACTGTTTCTTCTGACGACAAGCAGCCGCGCAGAATCGCGTGGTTCGACCGGATCCTGCGCTATCAGTTCCTTGGGCAGCTCGTAATCAAAGGTGGACGTCTTGCTGAAGTCATGCGTTTCCATTTGCATCATCACTGACCTATCGTAGTTCCCGGGAAGTAATATCCCAGTATTTTCGTATAATCCCAGCCGTGGTCGGCCATCGCCTTGGAACCCCACTGGGAAAGCCCTACGCCGTGTCCGTAGCCGCGGCCGCAAATAACAACCGTGCCGCCTGTGGCTGCCGCCATGGAGAGGTTGGGAACTGAATAAGAAAACGCCGTTTGCTGCGGAAGCTGCTGCTGTGGCGCCGCGTCAAGCGGCATCGGTTCGCGCCCCTCGGCCCTGGCGATGCCCTTGTCTATGTATCCGTCGATTTTATCGGGCCGTGACAGCATTTCCATCAGCTCTCTGGTCGTAAATATCTTATGTTTGGTAAGCCAGATCAGCTGCTCGTTTTTGTTTCCCTTGGGCATGCCGCTGATATCCGTCTTTTTTGTCTGCGCCGGAGCGGCGTTCTTCTGCGCCTGGGGTCTGGCAGTCTGTACGCTGAGCGGAGCGTATTGAGAGCTTGCGCCAAATTCAAAAAGCGTGCTCTTAAGTCTGTCGTTGCCAAGCAAACTTCTGAATTTGGTGCCTGCGATCGTTCTGACGCCCTGCGAGCCGCTGACCTGAAGCTCGAGCACGCGTCCCGATTCGTCCCTTCTCAGCGGCGTCAGCGACAAAAGTGAACCGACGGAGACGCCTCCGGCGGCGAGACTGGCCTCTATCTGAGACATAGGCATGGATATTTGCCAGACGGCATTAGGGCCGCCGCCCTGGAACGGTTCAGCCGCCGCTTTCAAATATGGCACTTCTTTGCCCCAGACCCGCGCGGCCGCCGTTATCATGCCGCCGCTGTCGGAATGGTAATATACAGCCGCAGGCTGACCCTGCCAGCGCAGGATCAGGCCTTCCGTTGCTTTTACGGCCATGTCCGCGCGCGGCGCGCGCTTTGCCAGCGAACGGCTGATCTGCGCCGCGGCGCTGCCGCTGACCTGATAATTTGGCCTCTGTCCGGACCTGTTGACGATAAACGTTCTGGCCAGCACAGCCTGGGCTTTCATGGCTTCAAGCGGCCAGGAATCTCCCATCTCGATAGCAAGCAGCGCCCTTGTGTAAGTTTCCAGGTCCAGTCCACCGTCTGCCGCGTCCTGAGAAGAATTTTCCATGATCACATAATCCTGATACGGAACTGTTTGTCCAAAAGCTTGTCCGATCAGGAAACTTCCGAATGAAAAAGCTGATAAGATCAAAGCGGCAAAGGCCGCGGCGAGAATTATGGGCAGTCTTTTCAACGCATCCACCGGGAAATAATATTCAATATCAGGGTTATCACAATGCTTACAACGATCATGGTGCCGAAGGGCGCGAAGACCGTCAGGTTTTTCCTGTGATAGGTGAAGTCGCCAGGCAGACGTCCGAAAGGCAGATTGACTCTGCCTGCCAGGAGCATCAGCAGACCGACGAACGCCACGACCAGGCCAATGAACAGCAGCGTCTTGCCGAACTGCTGCATCAGGCGTCGTCCTCGTTGTCAAACAAACTCTGCTGCGCCTGGATAAACTTCTGCGACGGCTGAATACCCATATAATCCCAGGTGTTTCTGGTGGCCTTCCTGCCTCTGGGCGTGCGTTCAAGCAGTCCCTTCTGAAGCAGATACGGCTCGTAAATGTCTTCGATCGTCTGAGCGTCCTCATTGAGCGCTGCGGCGAGCGTCGTGAGACCTGTCGGACCACCGTCGTAGACCTCAAGCAGCGCGCGGAGCAGCTTTCTGTCGCCTTCGTCAAGCCCCTGCTGATCTACGCCTAGCATGTCCAGCGCATAACGGGCCAACACCAGGTCCACCTGAGCGACTCTTTTTACCTCCGCCACGTCGCGCACGCGCCGCAGCAGCCTTAAGGCGACTCTGGGCGTGCCGCGCGAACGCAGACCGATCTCCCGAGCCGCTTCGTCGTTGATGTTGACATCCAGAACGCCGGCGCCTCTTTGTACAATGGCCGTAAGTTCTTCCGGAGAGTATAGGTGCAGCTGCTCCACAATGCCGAATCTGGCTCTCAGCGGCGACGTGAGCAGTCCCAGCCGCGTGGTGGCGCCGATCAGCGTGAATTTGGGCAGCGAAAGACGTATGCTGCGCGCAAGGGGACCCTTGCCCACCACGATGGAGAGGGAAAAGTCCTCCATCGCCGGGTACAGTATCTCTTCTATGTTGGCAGACATCCTGTGTATTTCGTCTATGAACAGGACGTCGTTCGGCTGTATGTTGGAAAGGATGGCGGCCAGGTCTCCGGCTCTTTCAAGCGCAGGTCCGGTCGTGATCCGCAGGTTGCCCTTCATCTCTTTCGCGATGATGCCGGCCAGCGTCGTTTTGCCGAGGCCGGGAGGCCCGTAAAAGAGCGTGTGGTCGAGCGGTTCTTCGCGCTGCAAAGCGGCTTTCATGTAAATCGAAAGCTTGTCCTTGAGGCTGGATTGTCCAATGAAGTCGTCGAGCGCCTGAGGACGGAGCGTAAACGTCTCTTCCTCTTTTTCGCGTTTCATGGTTTCGATAAGCTTGTTTTTGTTCTTTTCTTCTTCAGCCACAGCTATTCACCTACCGCTTCTGAAGAACACTCAGGGAAGCTTTTAGAAGCGTCTCTTCGTTCCACTGCTCGTCTTCGCTCAGCGCTTTTGCCTGAGAAACGGCGCGCAGCGACTCGCTCTGCGAAAAACCGAGACCGATGAGCGCGTCCATCACGAACGAATCGCTGGACGACGCCTGACCTGCGCCTTCGCCGGCAACGGCGGCCGCGCCAAACTTCTTGGCGATCTTGCCTTTGAGCTCAAAACAGACGCGCTCTGCGCGTTTGGCGCCAAAGCCAGGCACAGTAAGAGCTGAGGTGTTGCCGGCGGTGATCACCGCCAGGATCTGTTCCGCATCCATGTGGCGCAGCAGCGTGATGGCGAGTTTGCCGCCCACGGTCTTAACCTGTAGAAGCTCCAGGAAGAGCGTTTTCTCCCTTTCGGTGGAGAAACCGAACATGCTGACGCCGGAATCGCTGATCTGCATATATGCAAAACAGGTCAGCTCTTCGCCAACGATCGCGTGGATCATCAGCGAGCGCGTCACGTAGACCTCGACGCCAAAGCCGGCGATGTCAAGGACGAGGCTGTCGTCGCCAATTGAGAGGACTTTCCCGCGCAGAGAGCTAATCATCGTCAGTACCCCTTCAGCAAATTTCTGTCGTATGAAGACATCGACAAACCTGCAATGGCAATGGCCAGCGCGTCGGCGGCGTCGTCTGGCGTGGGATTTTTCGAAAGCCCCAGCAGCTGCGCCACCATACCCTGCACCTGACCCTTTTCAGCCATGCCGTATCCGCAGACCGCGAGCTTGACCTCATTGGGCTTCAGCTCGTAAGGCTCGAAGCCAAGCTGCGCAGCCAGAAGCAGGATAACGCCTCTTGCCTGCCAGACCATCTCGGCCGTCGTAGTATTGCGGCCGAAGAACAACTTCTCCACCGCGATGAGATCGGGCGGATATTCTTCGGCCTTATTCTTCAGTTCGTTGTAAAGAACGGCAAGTCTCTGTGTGATAGAAAGATCTGTCGGCGTCTTGATCACGCCGTAGCATTCGCAGGTCAGATCCTGTCCGCGCTGGGAGACTACGCCGTAACCGAGCGTGCCGAGCCCCGGATCGATGCCCAGGGCCCGCAGCGCGCCTGGTTCTTTTTTAACCAAGTTCTGCAAGTATCTCTTCCGGAATATCGAAGTTCGAGTAAACCGCCTCTACGTCGTCGCTGTCTTCAAAACGTTCGACCATGTTCAGGAGCTTTTCTGCCTCGGACTTGTTGTTGACTGCGACGGTGGTCTTCGGAACCATCACGATGTCCATGGAATCTACGTTGTAGCCCGCGTTCTTAAGCTTTTCCGCGACCTGAGAGAGAGAAGTCGGTTCGCAGGTGACTTCGTAGCCGCCTTCATCGGACGGAGACATATCGTCGGCACCCGCGTCCACGGCCGCCATCAGCAGTTCGTCCTCGTCGATGCCGTCGCCGGTGATGTTAATCGTGCCCTTGCGGTCAAAGTTCCAGGCCACGCAGCCGACTTCGCCGATGGCTCCGCCGCACTTAGTGAAGAGAGAGCGGATCTCCGGCGCCGTGCGGTTGCGGTTGTCCGTCATCGTCTGCACCATGACGGCCACGCCGTTGGGACCGTAGCCCTCGTAGAGAACTTCCTCCATCGAGCCGCCGAGTTCGCCGGAACCCTTCTTGATGCCGCGCTCGATATTATCGATGGGAACGTTGCCTTCCTTGGCTCTGTCCACAGCTATCTTAAGACGGAAATTGGAATCCGGATTGCCGCCGCCGGCCTTGGCCGCTGCGATTACGTCCTTGATCAGCTTCTGAAATGCAGCGCCTCTTTTTGCGTCCTGTGCCGCTTTCCTGCGTTTTATACCTGCCCAGTGTGAATGCCCTGACATAACAAGATCACCCCATATATGTATTGTGGAAAAAAATTATTTTATATCTTTTGGCAGAATGGCTGTGGGAGCAAATTTTCTCTTGTGCTCGGAACGCGCCATCGCCTTTTCTATTTTCGCCTTGACCTCGGACGGTGCCTCGCCAGTAGCAAGATACCTGTCCAGATCGTCGTAGGTCAGTCCCATTTCGCTCTCGTCGGTCTGCCCTTTCCAGAGCCCCGCGGTCGGAGGTCTGTCGATGATCTCCTGCGGCACCCCCAGAAACTTCGCGACATTGCGGACTTCGCCTTTGAGAAGGTCTGCGAGCGGAAGAATATCTACGCCTGAATCGCCGTACTTTGTAAAGTATCCGTAAGAGATCTCGTCCCTGTTGCCGCCTCCGCAGACCAGACAGCCCTTCTGCTGGGCTATCGCGTAGAGAGTGATCATGCGCAGACGCGGTTTTATGTTCGCGGAGGGAAGCCCGTCGAACGAGAGGCCCGTCTGTGACAAAGCCGCTGAAACCGCATCATAGGAATCGGAGAGCTCGACCTTCACTATATTGATCCCAAACGCAGGCCCGAGCAGCCTGGCGTAATCCTCGTCCACCTGTTGGCTGTGGCATGGCATGATCACGCCTGTAACATTGCTGGCGCCTATCGCACGGCATAAGAGCCCCGTCAGAACAGCTGAATCGATGCCGCCGCTGATGCCGAGCACGGCGCCCCCGGCCCCTGATTCGGCGAACCTCGCGCTGATCCACGATTCAAGATAAGTTACTATCTTTTCCGTGTCACGATAGATTGACATGCACAACGCCTCACTTTTGCGTTACCAAATTTTGCAACGTTCTTAATTGTACCATAAAACGCACAAATAGCGGCAAGGGGGCTTATGCAAAATAAGACAGAGGCCCGGAATATTTTCCGGACCTCTGTCCTTTTAAGCCTGAAATTTAAAGATTGCCGATGCTGGCGACCATAACCGCCTTGATCGTGTGCATGCGGTTCTCGGCTTCGTCGAACTGACGTCCGTAGCGCGACTCAAATACCTCTTCCGTCACTTCGTTGCCCTTTACGGCAGGCAGGCAGTGCAGGAAAATCACGTCGGGATTGCCGGTGGCTTTGATGAGGTCCATATTGACCTGATAAGGCGTGAGGAGCTTCTTGCGCTCTTCGATCTTATCCTCTTCGCCCATGGATGCCCAGACGTCGGTATAGAGAACGTCGGCGTTTTTGACTGCCTTCTTGGGGTCTTCCATGATCTCGATGGTGGCGCCGGATTCGCATTCCTTGGCGATCTTCTTGCATTCGTCAACAAGCTTGGGGTCGGTGAAAAGCGACTTGGGCGTCGCGATGACAAAATGCATGCCCATCTTGGCTGCGCCGATCATAAGCGAGTTGGCCATGTTGTTGCGTCCGTCGCCGCAATAGACGAACCTGATGCCCTTAAGATGTCCGAAGTTCTCGCGGATGGTAAGGAAGTCTGCGAGCACCTGAGTCGGATGATATTCGTCAGTCAGGCCGTTCCACACCGGCACGCCGGCGTACTTGGCCAGATCGTCGACGGTCTTCTGCTTGAAACCGCGGAATTCGATGCCGTCAAACATACGGCCGAGAACTCTGGCAGTGTCGGCCACGTCTTCCTTGTGTCCGAGCTGGATGTCGTTCTTGCCGAGATATTCGGGATGAGCGCCCTCGTCGATTGCGGCTACCGTGAATGCACAGCGCGTGCGGGTGGACGGCTTCTCAAAAATAAGAGCCACATTCTTGCCGGCCATCAGATCGCCGCGGATACCGTTGCGTTTCTTGTTCTTAAGTCCGGCCGCGAGGTCGAGAAGATATTCGATCTCCTGCGGAGTATGGTGCTTGAGGGAGATCAGATTGCGGTTGCGAAGGTTTACTGCCATTTGTATTTCCTCCTTAAATTATGTTAATACAGAAATGTAGTTCTTAGATTTTTAGAAAGTATCGGTTATTTTACCGGTTCTCTGTTGAGAGGCATCGACATGCAGCGCGGACCGCCTCTGCCCCTGCCGAGCTCCGGTCCTGCGAGTTCCAGCACTTCGATCCCGTTCTCGCGCAGCATCCTGTTGGCGTTTGTGTTGCGGTTGTAAGTAACGACTTTTCCTGGCGCCACGGCCAGCGTGTTGCAGCCGTCGTGCCACTGCTCGCGGATGGTCTCTGCGTCGTCTTTGCCGCTCATCTCCAGTATTTTGACCTTGTCCACTCCGAGTGAATCCGCCAGCACAGACTGCCAGTCGCTGGCCTGGACCAGCGAAAGCAGCTCGCCGTCGTCATTGTAATCAAGCTGCCAGACCTTGAGTGTCTTGAGCAGCGGCGGATAGATGGTGAATTTATCCTTGTCCAGCATGGTAAAGACCGTGTCGAGGTGCATGCAGTAGCGTTCTTTGGGTATTTCGAAAGCCAGGACGCGCTTGATGGAGGTGAGTCTGGCCAATCTGCTGCCGATCCTCTGGGCGGTCGCAGGGTTGGTCCTCTGTCCGACGCCGAGGGCCAGCACCTTGTCGGAAAGCACCAGAAAATCTCCGCCCTCTACTTTATTTGGCCACCCGTCGCCTGGCTCGTCGCCAAACAGGATCCCCATCTGACTGAAGCGGGGGTGATTCTTGACGATATATTTCCAATACAGAGGCTCTCTGCGCCGCGCTTCAAACGACATCTGACCGAGCACGACATAATTGCTGACCGTCATGGCCGGATCTCTCTGGAAATATAGATTGGGGATTGGGTGGATGATGAATTCTGTGCCGTTGGTGACAAGAGAAACTAAGCTGAGGCTGGTTTTGAATATCTTGGCTGCTTCGTCTTTGCTGTAGCCGCCGATGAGATGACCTGCAAGGTCCTTGGCCGGGAGTTCCATGAAATGCTCTGTAAGCGCGTCTGCAAGCAGTTTGTCAACACACTCGAGATTAAAAACTTCTTTGAGCAGCGAGCGGCGGACTTCTTTATTTTCAATAACGTCGGCAACGCATTCCTGAAAATAAAGAACTTCGCAGCCCTCGCGTCGCAGAATAGAGGCAAATTCGTCATGTTCCTTCTGCGCAGCCTCCAGCCAGACAAGGTCGTCGAAAAGCAATTCGTCCTTGTTTTCGGTGGTGAGTCTGTCAAGTTCTATTCCTGGACGATGAAGCATTACCTGTTTCAATCTGCCAATTTCAGAGAATATACAAAATGATTTTTCCTGGTACATTTTTACACCTCCTAAAATTGTTGGAACGGTAATAATTTGCTTCATAAAACAAGGCGCTGAACTCGTTATTTAGTGTGATGGCAAGGTCTGGCGCCCAGTTATATTTTCTTTCGGTTGTTTGATTATATCACAATTATATTTAAACTTAAAGGGGGCCAGAGTTTAGTAAATGGCGGATATTACGGAATCGAAAATCCGCTGTGCGGAATCGCAGAACTGCGCAAATGCCGGTCAAACAGCGGCGTCGGATAAAAATAAGGCCCCGGCGAAACCGGGGCCTTATAATATTTATAAGGAATTTAGTGCTTTTTTAAGTTCCGCGGCCAGACATTCAAGCGGTCCGGAAAACTGGGCAACGCCCTTTTTGAACATCACAAAGCCCTCCGGCGTTCCTGCGATGCCGAGGTCCGCCCCGGCCGCCTCCCTTGGTCCGTTGACTTCGCAGCCCATGACCGCGATCGTCAGGCCGTCCGGCAGATCTTCCGGCAGCAGGGCTTTGACGCGCTCCGACAGAACCGCGACGTCGATGCGCCTGCGGCCGCAGGTCGGACAGCTGATGAAATTACAGCCGCGGCTGCGGATCTCAAGCGCGCGCAGTATGTCATAGCCGGTCCTGACTTCATCCGTGCCTGGTCCCGTGAGACTGACCCTGATCGTATCGCCTACGCCCTGCAGCAGCAGCGCCGAGATGCCGGCGGCTCCCTTGACGACGCCGGACCTGCCGCCGCCCGCCTCGGTGATGCCTATGTGGAACGGGAAGGGATACTTCTGCGCGAGCAGGCAGTTGGCCTTGACGGTCTCCGGTACCGAACTGGATTTCGCAGACAGGATCAGGTTCGTAAAACCGGCGTCCGTCAAAATCCGCAGCTGCTCCTCCACTGCCCTGACGAGCGCCGAGGCCCTGTCGCCGTGTGCGGCTTCGATCTGGCCATTGTTGAGAGAACCGCCGTTGGCGCCTATACGGATCACAACGCCGGAACTTTTCGCGGCAGCCACTACCTCTCGGACGCCTTCCGCGCCGCTCATGTTGCCGGGATTGATCCGCACGGCACGGCAGCCTGCGTCGATGGCGGCCAGAGCCAGTTTGTGGTTGAAATGTATGTCGGCCATCAGTGTCAGCGAAGATGATTCGACCAGCTTTTTCAAATTGCCGGCGAGCGACAGCTCCGGAAGAGAGACGCGGGCCAGTTCGCAGCCGGTTTTTCTAAGCGCTTCGGCATCCGCCTGGCATCCTTCCAGATCGGACAGAGGCGTCTTCAGCATGCTCTCGACCCGCACTGGCGCAGAGCCGCCGATCGTAAGTCCGTTTATTGTGACTGTTTTTCTGCTGCCCATCTGTATAAAAACCTCCTAAAACAGCCGCTGCAGCGCTTCCAGAAGATGCTGACTGGCGGCCAGCCTCATGATATCCTTGCCTGTCACAAGCAGGATCAGCGTTATCAGCGCGATCATGCCGCCGTAGTGTATTTTGCTCTCCCAGCGTTCCGGGACCTTGTGCCTCGTTATGATCTCGATGAGTATGAAGAAGATGCGGCCCCCGTCAAGCGCCGGAAACGGCAGCAGGTTGAGCAGCCCCAGGTTGAGGTTCATCATGCCCAAAAAGGCTATGAAAGTCCAGAAACCCTGTTTGAAAGCGTCACCGGCCATTACCGCGATGCCGACCGGACCCGCCACGTCCGCCTTCAGCTGTCCGGTGATCATCAACCAAAGGCTTTTGATCAGCATGACGCTGCCTTCCCACGAATATACCAGCCCTTGCGAAAGAGCTCTGCCGGCCGGATACCTGACAAGCGCCGGCTGGACGCCGAGCAGGCGCCCGCCTTCCTTTTTGTCGACCGGTATCACGGCGTTCAGACTGCTCTCGACTCCGCCGCGGTTCACGACGATGGTGAATTTATCGCCGGCTGTCTGTTTATCGTGTATATTGCTGCGAATGTCCGACCACTTGTGCAGCCTGACGCCGTTGATCGAGACAAGTTCGTCGCCGGACCTGAGGCCGGCTGTGATGGCTGGCGTGCCCTCCATGACCGTGCCGATGACGGGTCTGTCCAGATCAAAGATGCCGTAGCCGCAAAGATAGGCTGCCGTGAGAAGCCAGGCCAGCAACAGGTTGACGCTCGCGCCGGCGGCTATGATGACGAGGCGTTCCCAGGGCTTCTTGTTGTTGAGCGCTCGGCTTGGATCATAGCCGGCTGGCTTGGGCTCGTCGTCACCTTCCTCGTCCTCGCCGTCCAGCTTGACATAACCGCCGATCGGATAGGCGCGAAACGACCAGAGAGTCTCGCCGCGTTTTTTGCAGCAGATCTCCGGCCCCATGCCGAACGAGAACTCATGCACGAGGACATTGCGCCAGACTGCGGCGATGAAATGTCCGCCTTCGTGTGAGATAACGCAGATTGCGATCACGATCAGAAACGATATTATGCTAATCAAACTGTTTCCTCCGATTCAGACTACTGGTGCTTTAAATTACAGCTTTGCGACGATTTCTTCCGCGAGCCTTCTGCCCTCGTCGACGAGCGCGATGGCGTCGTCGAGCTCGGCAGGCTGCGTTCCCTGCCATTTTGACAGGGTCTCTTCAACCGCCGCGGAGATCGACAAAAATGGTATCCTGCCGTTCAGGAAAGCGTTTACGGCCGCTTCGTCGGCGCCGATGAGCAAAGACGGATACGCGCCGCCCCTTCTGCCCGCTTCCCTGGCTATTTCAAAACAGGGGAAGAGTCCTCTGTCTATCTCTCTGAATTCCAAATCCCATTTCTCCGGCCAGACGAAATCAAGGCCGGCATCCATCAGCTCCAGCCGCTCCGGCCAGGCGATCGCGGCTGCGCTTGGCAGCCTCATGTCAGCCTGAGACAGCAGCATTTTCATGGTGCCGTCGCAGAAGAGCGCCATCCCGTGCACCTGAGACCGAGGATGGATCAGGGCCCCGACCTTTTCGTAAGGCAGACCGAACAGCTGCATGGCCTCGATGCACTCGATGCCCTTGTTCATCAAAGTGGCGCTGTCGATCGTGACCTTCGGTCCCATTTTCCACACAGGATGATTAAGTGCCTGAGCAGGCGTCACCGCCTTCAACTGTGCGGCGGTAAAATCCCTGAACGGTCCGCCGGACGCAGTCAGCCAGATCTTTGCCACTTCGCCGTGCGGCGCGTCGCGAAGGCACTGCCAGACGGCGCTGTGTTCGCTGTCGATCGGACGCAGCTGATCTTTTCTCTTCACAAGCGGCATGACCCAGGGACCGGCCACCACGACACTCTCCTTATTTGCCAGCGAGACGTTTTTATCGGCCCTGAGAGCCGCCTGCAGGGCTTTGATCGCGGAGGTGCCTGACGAAGCGAAGACAACCTGGTCTATGTCAGGGTCCTCGGCGAGCAGAGAGAGAGACTCAACGCCGCTGAGGCATTCGAAGCCTTTGACGCTGAACGGTTCTTTCGGTACGGCAAGACACAATTTCCGGCTTTTGAAACGGCGGCCCAGCGCCGCCAGCCCG
>Ga0163159_1002897_pt1 | contig 13492 bp, 13 predicted proteins | sample BioMet9_FD_108702 | JGI IMG/M metagenome (GOLD analysis project Ga0163159, IMG submission 108702) | Microbial communities from bioreactor (seeded with sewage sludge) at Lawrence Berkeley National Lab, California, USA - Biofuel... | ecosystem: Engineered > Bioreactor > Anaerobic > Unclassified ... | reverse complement strand
TAAGGTACAAAATAAGGCGCATTTTCTACTTCTTGACAAAAAAATAGGCTCCCGATTTCTCGGAAGCCTTGATTTTACTGGAGCCACTTATCGGATTTGAACCAACGACCCTCTCATTACGAAAAGTCAATTAGATGTTATTTGCAATATATTGTGTCTATTATGTTGCATTTCATACTATATACAGTATGCTCAGTCTATTAAGTACATACTTTCTTTGTGGTTTAGTGCCCTGGGTTGGTGTCCCGGCTAACCTATATAATGCCATTTTCATTCGTCCATTTTTGAAAATCGCTTAATTACATATTGCACATAATACAGTCGGCAGGCGGCGGACCTGTCGGCTGGTTGCATGCTTTTATTTACTTTTCAAGATACTTTTTGACTTCATCCTCTGTCATATGCAACGATTCAGCTAATTTTTCAATTGTAAATCCGTCTTGAATCAATACTTGTATTACCTCCTGCATTCCTTTCTGTATTCCTTCCTGCAGTCCTTCCTGCAGTCCTTCCTGCCGTCCTTTATCACGACTGGTTTTCATATCCGAGTAATAGTCATGAAGGGCTTTTTCCCGCTGTTCATATTTTCGTATCTCAATTTCATTTTTCGTAAACCGTTCTTCCATTTGTAACGTTTTTTTGATAACCGTTTCTCCCATAGCGACCTCCAATCCAATATACATCTGCGATACTGGAATGCGAACCATCCTATCCCGGACCATTCGTATTGCATCCGGATGAGTCCTTGGTAAATAGTACCACCCGACCAGGAAAAACGCGATACAGGGCAAAATAGGGGCTTTTCATAATACAACATCCATTAGAAAACGCATCTTTTCTTCTACCCCTAGCGATCGAGAATATTCGGTCAAATGATCCAGCCGTTTTTGAGGATAGGTTACATACTCCATGAAACCCTCGGCATAAACGAATAGGTCCTGTCTCTTTTTGTCTTTGACCATATCGCATAATGTACGCTCTATATCATAAACAGACAGCGTATTCCCAAACACAGATGGCACCGTTGTCAGCCCCAGATCATACAACGATGGTCGGATGCTATGTACATGACAGCCTATTTTTTTTAATGTTGCTGTATTATATCCTTGGGGAACGGTCACGTCATACGTGATCGGATTCCTTGTTGTCAGGCCATGCAGGAACAGTGCGGTTGCATGTGAAAATACAATTTTTCTTTTTTTTAATTGCATGATATACATAGGATCCTCAAATTCACTATGCCCGACATAGATACCATAAGCCACCCGTTCAATTATCTTTTCTTTTACAGCTCGGGCAAGACAAGGACGGGAGATTCCTGCTTTCTCTGCATCCTTTGTTCGAAATGTTTGTCTATGTTTTAAAAACTGGTTCAGTTTATCCATGTCCTGTTATTCCTTTACACTTTTTCTATTATTATAGTCTGTTAAAGCATAAGTGTAAATATCAGTTTTTCAATGCAGCTGGTTTGTAAATTGCAATATGCAGAGAATCTGTTTTCATCTACTATTGATTCGTCCTGACAATCGGTATCTGCTATATGCACGGCTTCTTAAAATCCATCATCCCGAGTCACTCTTTCCTTTATCTTGCAAGGAATTTTTTTGATGGTATCTCACGAGAAAACGGCGAAGTGTATGCACTTGATCGGCGTCCGAAAGATGTGGTACCGTTCGTTCATCAGTGCGAACCATGCCTTCAGGTTTTATTTCGATATGTGGCAGGGATATCGGTATCCGTTTGGTATCGCCGGTTTCTTTTTTTATCGTGTCCAGCTGCGTTTCATCCGTTCTTCCGCTTGTTGCATTTCGTCCATCTGCGAATAGTTCTTGTCTTCGCTGTTCCATCGTGCCTGGAACCGATTGAAGCCTCTTTCATCAGCCAGCAGTGTCTGTACGCATTCGCTCGTTTTTTTGCAGCATCCTGGCCTGGTACAGATGTTGCTGCCGATCAAGGAACGGTATTTGCCGTGGTGCTATACGTTTCCCGTTCGGAGCACACATGGGTTGTCCAGTCCGATGCTGCCCGTCCTGGTGCTGACGGTACATCGGAACGGTATCATCCGTCCGGTCCGCTTTATCGAGCCGCCAGCGGCCATACTTTGTCTGCGACAGATGCAGCTGGTATACAGCTGCCATTATATTATCTAGGTCTTCTCTTTTTTGCAACCCCTTACCGAGAACTATTTTACACTAAGCTACTGACCGGACAGTAATCGTGTGAGATTGGTCCAGATGCTAGGCACGCACCAATTTCGGTTCACATAAGTGTACTCGTGTACCTCAAAGCTTTACAAAGAAACGGTTATTCTGACGAATAGACAGACAACGCGATGGACCAATCCAAATGCGTTGAAGTATCATATTTTGATTTGTACCGCGTCACATACCTATATGAATTGACGTGCTGTTTCTTCAGCCGAACAATCTGAAATGAAAAAACATTCTATCTGCGAGTGCAAATAGAATGTTTCTTCTGTTTTTATTATGGATTAGTGTTGGAAAGTGGATTTTATTTTAATGTACTAGTGTAATATGTAATTTCCAATAACGACACGCTGAATCTGGTTGGTGCCTTCATAAATCTGTGTTATTTTTGCATCGCGCATCATCCGTTCGACCGGATATTCACGGAAATATCCATAGCCACCCATAATCTGTACAGCGTCTGTCGTCACCTTCATAGCTGTATCAGAAGCAAATGTTTTAGCCATGGCAGCTTCTTTACCACAAGCAACTCCTGCATCACGAAGAGCTGCTGCATGCCATACGAGTTGACGTGCTGCTTCAATTTGTATAGCCATATCGGCCAACATAAAGGAAATCGCCTGATTAGCTGCAATAGGTTTGCCAAACTGTTCCCGTACTTTGGCATAATTCAGAGCTTCTTCATATGCTGCCTGAGCAATCCCTACAGCCTGAGCACCAATACCGATACGAGCACCATCTAACGTCATCATAGCAATTTTAAATCCTTGACCATCTTTACCCAATTGATTTTCTTTGGGAATATGGCAGTTTTCAAAAATCAATTCAGTCGTCGAAGAAGCACGAATCCCCATCTTCTTTTCATGTTTACCAATTGAAAATCCAGGAGTACCTTTTTCAACAATGAATCCGGCCAACCCTTTAACGCCCTTGGTCCGATCTTTAGAGGCAAATATAAGGAATACGTCGGCTGCTGCACCATTTGTAATCATGCATTTTGTACCATTCAGTACATATTCGTCGCCATCTTCTACAGCAACTGTGGATGCGCTGCCTGCATCTGAGCCTGCACCCGGTTCAGTCAAAGCAAATGCCCCAATCTTTTTCCCGCCAGCTAAGTCAGGAATATATTTTTGTTTCTGTTCTTCTGTACCAGCAATCATTAAAGGAAGCATTGCCGCTGAATTCTGTACTGCCACGATAACAGCCGTCGAAGCACAAGCTTTGGCAATTTCTTCCAACACAACAGCACAAGAGACTACATCCATTCCAGCACCGCCGTATTTTTCCGGCACGAGCATGCCCATGAAACCTAAAGGTGCGAGCTGGTGAATATTATCCCAGGGAAATTCTTCTGTTTCATCATAACGTGCTGCATTCGGTGCAATAGCTTTTTGAGCTACATCGCGCGCCATTTTTTGGATAGCTAATTGTTCTTCATTTAAAAGCATAATTAAATTATCTCCTTTTTTCTGATATTATCATTTATTTGGCATTATTAAATCAGTTTTTTATCACGTAATTCAGCAATTTTGGCATCATCATACCCTAAAACTGTCTTTAGGATAGTATCCGTATCCTGCCCCATTGCCGGAGCACCGCGCCATACTTTGCCAGGTGTCAAGGACATCTTGGGCGCAATACCAAAAGCTGTAATGTCCGATTTTACAGTCTGGTCTTCATAAGTAATCCAATCTCCGCGGGAAATAAAATGTTCGTTTTCGAATGCCGATTTAGCATTATTCACTTTAGAGCAAGGAACCTTGACTGCCGACATTTTTTCTTCTATTTCATCTGCAGTCAGCGATGCACACCATTCGATTACTTTTTGATTCAGTTCGCGGCCTTTCGGAGAAGCTACCGCTTCTACTCCAGAAGAACAATCCTTGTAATTAAAATATTCACCATCGAGGCCGGAACCTTTCATGAATCTCTTGTATACGCCAGGACCAAACGCACCCAGAGCTACATCAAACCCGTCTTTAGATTTGAAAAGATCATACGGCTGGAAAGCCGGCGACGCATTACCTGTCCGTTCTGTAATCTGTCCTGCCATGCTATACGAAGTATAAATCCCACACATATATTGTGCCATAGCTTCAAACTGTGCAACATCGACAACCTGACCTTTTCCAGTCTTTTTAGAGGCAATGTATGCTGCCAAGGTACCGAAAGCAGTACATACTGCAGATACAAAATCATTCATATACGGTTTAGCTACTACAGGATCGCGACCAGCATCTCCCTGTACATACAACCAACCTGAAAAAGCCTGTCCAATCATGTCATAGGAAGCTCTGTCACAAACATCTGGAACTCCGCCAAATTCTTTATGGCCCAATCCGCTGACATGAACGATAACCAATTTAGGATTCACTTTTAATAATTCTTCATCGTTAATGCCTAACTTTTCAAGCCAAACCATGTTTTCCATGAATATATCTGCTTCTTTTAACAAGCCATAAAAAACTTCTTTGACTTCAGGATGCTTCAAATTCAATTCAAGGCTCATAGATAATTTATTGCGCGCATCTTGAGCCCAAGCTGTAGATACCTTTTTGCCATTTATTTCTGCAAAAGGTCCTAACATGCGCAGAGTATCACCCACACCCGGTCGTTCAATGTGTATTACTTCTGCCCCAAAATCAGCTAATAATGTAGCTGCAAACGGCATGGCCACAAGAGATCCACTATCGACAATACGCATACCTTCAAACGGTCCAAACTTAGGAATAATTAATTTACGTTCACCCATGTTAACAATCTCCCTTCAATTCCCAAACTGTTATTTTCAATATGTAATGACAATATTTCTGTATTACTGACCAATTCAGTGTTTTGGAATAAAACGAAATTTCATCATTAATTTTGTACCTTTAGTCACATTCTATGTATTTTAGACCAATATTTTCATACTCCCCCCTTTGACATTTGAACACGCTTGTTGTTATTCCTATTACAAATAAATACCATCTCCTGTCAATGATACAGAATACACAACAATTGTAACATATTCGCTGAAATCTGTTTTATTCTGTATTATTTTAAAATATGTGATATTCATCTTCGAAAACTGTTTTACAACTACATATTATCATCCGCGTTTATGAATGTCAATATTTAATCCAATAATCGCATTTTTTTATTATCAATGACAATATCAGTAAAGTAAGTTAATTAAATAACTTACTTTTTATATAACAGTTTTTAACATATTCTGTATAACAGTCAGCTCTGTATTTAGTCTGTTATATTTAAAGTGTCGATAATATGTGCTATAATATAGATGTGTTTTCGATTAATATAAAATCATATAGATAAAGTGTTACTGTAGCATTGATATTCTATCCATTATGATTTATTTCCAAAACAGCTAAATTCGTAAAAAGGCAGGTGAATTAACATTTATGAAAAATGACATTGTTTTATCTTATATAGAATCTTTAAAAGCAGGGGAGAAAATATCGGTACGCCTGCTTGCCGCAAAATTAAATGTCAGCGAAGGAACTGCTTATAAAGCATTAAAAGTCGCCGAAAGTCAAAATCTTGTTATTACTAAGCCCAAATCCGGCACTATACGAATCAATTCAACCACTATGGAGCACAAAAATTTGGCCACATTCAAAGATATGTCTAAACTGTTGGGTTTGACCACAATCACAGGAAAAAATCATTTGGATTATATTATAAAAAAAATCATCATCTGTGATAGCGATGAAGCGCAACTCGTGGAACTCTTAGAAAATTGCGATCCAGAAAATACACTGTGCCTCTGTGGCAACAGGCCGGAAATCCAGTCAACTGTATTAAAATACGATGCGAATCTATTGATTACCGGCAATGGATTTCCTACGGACTATCAATGTATCCAAGCCGAAAAAAAGAACATATGCATTTTTACTTCCGTAAAAAACACATATGCCCTTATTCGGCAAATCGATAATTTATTTCCAACAAGCAGTTTACTGGATGATGAATCTACCATTGTCGATTGGATGCAAACACCTGACTATTTATACTACAACGACATAGTAGAGGATTGGCACAAATTTTATCATGATAATCTATCCAATTACATTCAATACCCCTTGATAGATGAGGAACAACATATTTACGGTGCCCTCAATATCAGTAAAGCCTTTGAAGCAATGCCTTCACAAAGATTGTCTACACTGACCACAGATGATGAAAGTGTCCTTGTAGCGGATGAGTCGGAATCACCACAAGTTGTTGCGAAAAAGATGATAATGTCCGGAAACCACGTTGCCGCCGTCGTCTCCCATGGCAAGATGGAAGGAGTTGTTTCCGCAAACGATTTATTACGTTACTATATGTATTCGAACGTCACAAAAAAAGGAGCCTACGTCGAACCATTTCTATCATTACTTGAAGAAGGCAGTCCAAAAGAACCACGGGTATATAATCTCCGCATACCAAAAAACGAATTTAAAAATATTGCTTACCTTGAAGTCACTTTAATACTGGAATCCGCTGTAGAACATGCTAAATCCGCCGGCTTTTCCAACACCGTGATTAGCAGCAGCACATTTTATGCACTTACACCATTAGTAGCATCAGACACTCTTATGCTTACCAGTACAATGATTCAATCAAGTTTACATAAATGTGTAATCGAATCAGAAATACATGATGACACACATTCTTTTGCAAAGGCCGTTCTGATTTTTACAGAAGCCTAATCGAAACGAGGAGATCTATATGTATATCCTTACAGCAGAACAAGAACGTTTAAAAAACGAATTGATTCAATTCACTGATGAAGAAATATGTCCCATAGCTTCTAAATTGGATAAGAGTCACACATTCCCCAAGAATTTAATTTCCCTCATGGGAGAGCGGGGATATCTTGATGCAATGTTTATCAGCAAACGCCCCACAGCCCTGCATAACGCATTTTCCGGAGTAATGATTATCGAAGCAATTTCGCGTGGGCTAGCTTCTTTAGGCATCATCGTAGGCCCCAATTATCAGTGCTGTGATTTGCTTTGGGAATTCGGTTGTGATCGAATTCGTCATGAAATACTGGAGTCAGCCCTGAAAGGAGAAAAGGTGCTGGCATTTGCACTAAGCGAGCCAGCAGGCGGTTCTAATGCTTTAGGAATCGAAACCACGGCCATCTCTGACGGCAATCATTGGATATTAAATGGGACCAAAAGTTGGATTACCGGTGCCGGAAATGTTGATGGCTATGTCGTCGCTGCTAAGAGTTCCGCTTTTAGCAGGAGCCGCAGCGTAAGCTTATTTTATGTAGACAACAATTCCAAAGGTCTCCTCATAAACGAAAGCAAAAACATGCTCGGCATGCACAGTTCCCCTATGGCTAACATTGAATTTAACGACTGTGAAATTCCTTTGGATTGTATATTAGGCCCCAAAGATAATGCCTATCCATTAATTAAAGCCATCTTGAACGTAGGACGATTAGCTATGTCTGCCATTGCAATTGGCATAGCGCAAGCAGCGCTAGAAGCCTCTATTGATTACACGAGCATCATTGGCCGTTACGGTCGAAGCTTATCCACGTATCAAGGGGTAACCTTTATGGTTGTAGACATGTATACAAAAATCGCAGCTGCTCGGAATTCTTTATATCACGTCGCCTCGCTATTTGATGCAAAAAAGCCTCATTCTGCTGAAGTAGCTGCGCTAAAGCTATTTGCTACAGAAATGTGCTGCGATGTATGTAAAAATGCTCGTCAAATACATGGTGCCAACGGCCTTTGTGACGATCACAATATAGAAAGATATTTCCGTGATTCACAAATGCTGACGGTTGCAGAAGGTACATCAGAAATCTGTAAAGTCGTCATGGCCAATAATCTATATCAAACTACTAAAAAAAAGTTTTACAAATAACTCAAAATGTATTTCATCCAAAAGCTAGGTAGGAGTGTATAATAAACTGTGTAAGTAAGATAATTATGCTCCTCGTAAGTGAACCGGAAGAGAGAGCTAAGCCCATTTTCAAGAACGTTGAATTATTTTTATCGAATACAAAGAGTCGGATTAATCCGACTCTTTTAGTGTCAAAGCACATTTTCAGCGTGGTTTTTCATATTTATTCAAACTTCGCAGACCATCGCTCCCCCTCTCCAGCGAGAATCGGCTGAATGTACTCATCATAGATGATTCTATTTACAACTGGGCTCGTTCCAAGAAAGTGGAACTTCTGGCAAAAGTATTCGACCATGCTAAGCATACCTATACGTATGGCTTTCGCATACTGACGCTTTCCATCAGTTCATCAAATGCATGTATGTGCCTGAACACGATCCGTAAGCACCGGATTGGCCTGTATCGCGACCCTGCATTGTGAGTATATTATTTTCCAGGTCGATTATCAAAAAGCGCAGTGTAAGGCAAGATGACACTTGTCATTTTTTACTATCGATTGCAGGAACCTTCCGGACCAATAATGTAGGAAACAGCGGAAGCGTCACAATGTGACGCACCTGTGACGCTTCCGTTACGCCCATGTGACGATGTGTTACGCATACGTGACAAAACCGTTACGCCAGAGATAGAGATAGAGTCAGAGTCAGAAACCGGAAAGCAGCAGGAAATCAGTAAATTGAAGCAAAAAGTGACGATGTTGGAACAAGCCGTAGGACTAGAACGGAAACAGTCCTTTAGGCGCAAATCGGAACAAAGGCTGTGGAACAGATATGCCTATTCAATGAAGCCGAACAGGAACCATCTGCCAGTGATGTCAATAAAACATTCGCATCATCGGCTTCTGACGCTTTTACAGCACTCAGAAGCTCATATAGTGCAAAATGGTAGACGCAATCTATGTCACCTGTTCCCATAGTCAGCGACGCAATACGTGAAGGGGCGGGTTCTCCTGTTACAACAACTATATAAGGAAGTCTCCCCTTTCGGTTACGAATCAAGTTTAATGCTTCAGTTCGGCTATTTTGTGCCCGATCACTACGTATAGTCCATTTAGCAGATATAGACGTATGGAATATTGGCTTGCCCCCATTCCTTTGTCTCAAATCAGCAGCAAATAAATCTACTCCACGGTAAGGATGCCCATCAAAATCATGCAAATTCCCACATATAACGGGTCATTCTGGCCAATTCTGTTTTAATATTTCACAATATTTTTCTTCATATTCTAAAAGTGCTACATGTACAAAGCCCGCCATTGCCAGTCCCAATGCCTGACCTCCAGCTCCAGTACATACTTCCACACTTGTAAGCACTCTATTTTTTGATGTAGTCATTACAGCCACCATTTTATTTGTATTTTGTTAATCACTATAGTAAAAAAGGTTGTTATACTCTTTTTTATTATAGTAAAAAAACATAACCTACAATTGTATCTGTTAGCGAACATTACTTAGAAATATTCTTACAACGACCAGCTGCGTTTCATCCGTTCTTCCGCTTGTTGCATTTCGTCCATCTGCGAATAGTCCTTGTCTTCGCTGTTCCATCGTGCCTGGAACCGATCGAAGCCTCTTTCATTTGGTTTCTGCCCTTCCGTATCTTCATCTTGTTCCATAGCGATGACAGTTTCCATCTGGGCATTGTCGATCTGTTCCCTGATGAGTTCCATCGTCTCCGGGTTGCGGTAGGCCCGTCCCATGTGTTCGGCCGGATGAGGGTTGATCAGGGCGGCATCTTTCTCTTTTCCCGCCGCTTTCAGCTCGCGGATCCGTTCGATATTTGTTTTTTTCCGTGATACGGCAGGGCAAGCCTTTCTCTGCGAACGCTTTGTTCACGAGATTGGCCCACATCGTCCGCAGACGTTTGTTGGCATCCATAGTCAGGTATTCCCTGCTCTTGCGGTATCCCCCGTCGGGAGGCCGGTTCGGTCGGTATAGGTCCTGAAGTACATATCCGGTTGAACCTATATAATGCCATTTTTTCTATTTTCTATCTGATTATTATGCAGAAAACAGGTCTCTCCCTCCTGTGATATACTAAGGATATACAACAACGGCGACTTCCAAAACAACTGAAAAGAGGGATGAAGATGGAAACCAGCAACAATTGGACTTTTCTGGAGCAGTACGCGTTACAATCCAAGGATACGCCACTTGTAGATTTCTCTCTGTATGAAGAAACTAATTATTATGACGGTGTGGCCTCTTCTGCATACCGAATCAAAATTAATAAGGTATACGAGGAACACCATGCATTATTACCCAAGAATCTCTCAGATATCACGGGAGAAAACGTACTGGCATGGATTAAACATCGTAAAGCACCTAAAAACAGACAATTTATCAGGGATATCCTTTCATCAATAAATGACGGACCAAATCCATTAAAATATGTGGATGTAACCTATGCATTGTCATTAAACGATGCATACTGGGTACAACACAAAAACTGGAAGAAAGACTGGGCAACGTGCAATCTATACGATAATCCATTCAATGAAAGCCTGGCCTATGTAGCATTTACCGGCTGCAGCCATCGCATTACAGGCCTGATTACGTCTCCGGAAACTACCACAGACGGGCAATTAAAAAAATGCTGGCAACGCCGACAGGATGGCATCTATCTTTTAAAAGGAGATGATACAAGTTATCGTGCAGAGGGAAGGACACAGGCCATGCAGGAATGGTATGCTGCCCAGGTAGCTGAAGTCATAGGGTTCCGGTATGTTCCGTACTTTTTAGAGGAATTTCATCATCAGGACGGTCACAGGGAAATTATTTGTACATGCCCATTGTTTACTTCATCTGACGAAGGATTCGTAGATGCAGCCACTTACTATAAAGCGAAGGGAGTGGACGTTCATGAAATGGATCTCCAACTTCTGCCAGGCCAGATTATGCTGGCCAATGCTTTTGGCAAAGAAGCCTATGCTGATATGATGATTTATGATAGTCTGATTTGTAACGTAGACAGACATCTGGGAAACTATGGATACCTGGTCGATAACAATACTGGGGAATTCACTAAACCAGCACCATTGTTCGATAATGGACTTTCTTTGCTATACCAGGCATCGCGACCAGACTTAGAGAATATGGACACCTATTTACAGAATGTTGCGAATCAGGGAGTATTCATGCCTTTCGATACAGGCGTAAAGTATTTTGTACAAAAGCGGCATTTAGAGGGTTTGCGGAAATTAACGTCATTTCAATTCAAACGTCATCCCAGATACAACATAGCGGAACCAACCATAAAAAAAATGGAATATATGGTACAATACCGGGCCAGACGGGCATTACAACTGTATCATGAGCGAGAAACAGAAAAGCAGCATCGTGCTAAAAATCAGTTATTTTCATCAAAGGAACAAGATCCCGACATAATGCAGAAATAGGATTGCGATATCTTCGCTGAAAGGAAGATATCCATGAATATTCCATTGGTGAATAAAATGTCTTTAGCAATTAGACTGTTCTAGTAGTTGAGTGTATATTCATAAATCATATTACTTCTATTAATTAAACAAAAAAGCTACCACACAGAAAACTTGTATGGTAGCCTTTTCATCTGTACATATCCATATTCTCTACCAATCTAGACGCGGTAAATCAGAAATATCTTTTAATCGATGTCCATCAATCAGTGATGTCAATAAAACATTCGCATCATCGGCTTCTGACGCTTTTACAGCACTCAGAAGCTCATATAGTGCAAAATGGTAGACGCAATCTATGTCACCTGTTCCCCTCAAAAGTAGTCTATATAGTTAAGTGCCTTTCGATGATGCCTTTTTATCTCCTTCCGTCTGCTCCTGCATGAACGGAACAACAGGTATAAAGGGCTGGAATACCAAAACAGCCTTACAGGCCCATTTTGACAATTCATAGGCCTTTACATTTTCATTGGTTGCGCTAAACTATAACCAAGAGGTGATGATATGCAGATAAAATTTACCGGCGACCATAAATATTATGCCGACTGGGCAATTGATCAGCAAAATAAGGGGTTTGTACTAGGGCTGGCCGACGTGGAAAAAACGCTGCTGGTTTCGCGGAGTTGGATTCACACGGTACTCATGAAGGCAGTGCCGTATTGCCGTTATACCAGCAAAATGATTAAGGCCACCGTGCCAGGAACGGAGTTTTATTCCGACGCAGTGCCGAATTATATCTATTTCAGCGCTGCTGAAATAAACAAGTGGATCCGAGAAACCGCGACGTTTACACGGCAAACATTGGTTGTCAATTTTGTAGATTTTTATGATGAGGACTATTTGAAAAAAATATACGACCAGGGAGAAAAAGAAGCTGCGGATGAAATTTATGCCAAATTCGGCATTCATAAGACGCCTTCTCCGCAAGTGGTTTATATGTATATGACGCCCTTATTGGGTTTCGGTGAAGATGTCAGTATCTATTATCGGGAACGTTCAAAAGTGCCCGTTGTCAAAATCAAACCGTTCGATGTAATCGGCAATGAAAAAATCGAATTGCTTTTTCCGAAAACAATGTACCACAATAGCGAACTTGCCTATCGCCATGCCTTTGATGCAGGTTTTATAAAGGTTTCTATCGGCAACCAAAAAACAATTTTCATCAAACAAAAAAATGAGGAAGAGAAGGAAATGGGGTACGGGCGTTTGAGTTACCAATCCTATCTGGCCGCCCAGGCAGCCGGTACCTTCCCGTCGTTATTGAAATCAAAAAAATGATACCCAGTGGCCGGCGGTGCCGGAACGCGATCCATCATAGGCCACGCCGCCCGGTTCCCGCCTTTTCATTTTCTGGGTACAAAGTATCCAGCCGAAATCGAAAACCGCCGTGCAGGGGCAAAATGGAAGTCATTCCTGTCCGTCCCGTTATCTTGGTTACACTATTGTACAACCAATTAGCATCAAGCACCCTCTCCCCCCTTTTCCATTGTAGTCAGGCTACCGTACCGCGAACCATTGATGGCAGGGCCGCCCGGTTCCTGTCCGGAAACTGTTTGGGTATAAGTTATCCCGCGGATACCCAAAACCGCCGTACAGGTCCATTTTCGAAGAAACATAGGCCTTTACATTTCTTTTGATTGTGATTGTGCTATTATTTATTAAATAAGGGGGTGAGGAAATGAAACATTACGAGAAATTAATCGAACTTGGTTGCTTTACACGCCAGCAGCTGGCAGAAGTAACCGGCAGTGATGCCGCTGCCACCGCTTGCATATATGGGTATCTTAAAAAAGGCTACATCGAACGGATCCGTCATAACCTGTACGCCACTATCAGCCTAGAATCAAAAATACCTATATTGAATCGTTTTCAGATAGGATCCCATCTCTTTCCAGATGCTTACTTATCGCACCACAGTGCTTTCGAAGTTTAC
>Ga0163159_1002893_pt1 | contig 13506 bp, 15 predicted proteins | sample BioMet9_FD_108702 | JGI IMG/M metagenome (GOLD analysis project Ga0163159, IMG submission 108702) | Microbial communities from bioreactor (seeded with sewage sludge) at Lawrence Berkeley National Lab, California, USA - Biofuel... | ecosystem: Engineered > Bioreactor > Anaerobic > Unclassified ... | reverse complement strand
CAAAGATATCGTTGCAGACGACACGCTGAAAAGAGAAGCAATTCGTCGTAGCGGCAGATTCCGTGTGTTCTCTTTAAGCTGGAAGGACGTAGAGTCTGTATTCCATGTCCAAAATGAGTATGCGACGGCCACACTGCTTCCTCATAAGATGCCCTCAGGGTCAAAAGTTTATCAGCCGACAATAATGAACGGCCACGCAGAATCAATCAAACCTGACGTCGCATCACCGATGGAGCTTTTGATCAAATATCTGGAGCTCTCAGACGCTGAGCGTGTGTTCTCTGTTCACGCCACGGCTTATGCGATTTCGCTTCTTGATATGTCTATGGTTGGTAAAGCATCAGCGTTCAACGAGTGGCATCAACTCATGGAACCTGTTCTGTCATCGCTTGCGTATTTTGATGATGATTATGTTCTTGAAGACACCATTTTCGGAAAATGGCTGCCGAGACAGTCGAATGCCTGCCTTAAGGTACTGGCAGGCGTAGGGACGACAGATATGCGAGCGAAGAGGTCTGATGCCGATTACCGTGTCATCGCGGTTTTAAGTGATGGAGCAGAAGGTCGAACCGACAAGTATGCAGAGGAATGGAATGGCTTCTGGCAGTTCTTTAATGTGATGCAGTACCTACCCGGATTCGCTGCCGTATCTACGACCGGAATAGATATAGGCGTTTACCACGCCCTACCGATTACGCTGAACTTGGATGTTCCCGTACCGCCAATAGGCACGGACGACACAGCATGGGCAGAGGCGCTCGAACAAACACTCGATGCCACAGCAAAAGCAATGGCTGAAAAGATGATAGAACTCGGTATGCCGGCACCGTCCATCGTCGGGTTTGAATTGACTGATGAATCCGGCGAGGTAATTGCGGAGGCTAAGATGGCATGGGAAGCGCAAAAAATAGCATTCCTTCTACCGGAACAACCTGAAAGCACGGCGTTTGAGGCACATGGTTGGCTTGTGCTTACAGCTGACAGCGAACTAACAAAAGAGATATTTGATGGAAGGAGCGCATTATGAGCAACACAATTGCAATTTCGTCCGACTTTCTGACGGCTTTTGCTGCGTTGCCACGGCAGGTTCAGGGAAAGGTCACGGACTTCATCAACAAATTCCGCAACAATCCAACCGCTCCGGGCATCAATTATGAGAAAATCAATAATGTGACAGACAGTAAAATCTGTTCTGTGCGAATAGATGACACCTATCGCGGTATCGTCGCCAGAGAGAAAGAAAGCGGAGTATATCTGCTTCTTTGGGTGGACCATCACGATGAGGCATACGATTGGGCAAAACGGAAGAAGTGCGCCATCAACCCAAGCACGGGAAGCGTTCAAGTATTTGATATTCAAGAAGTCAGTGAGCCGATACCATCTGTCATTGAGGATTTCGGGCTTTTTGCAGAGATATCAGACGCTGACCTTCTCGCGCTTGGCGTACCAGAAGAGCAGCTGACTTTCGTAAAAAGCATTTCACGCGAAGAGGTGTTTTTCAAGAGCAAAAGCGCATTTCCTGTTGATGCTTATGAAAATCTTGAGTGGGTGGTAAACGGATTTTCCATAGAAGAGGTGCTCGACCTGTATCGCGCCAACCACAGTAGCAGCATTCAGACAGGCGATTTGGCAGAAGCCCTGCAAAAGCCAGAAAGTCGGAGCGCATTTGTTATTGTCGAAGGTGAAGACGAACTTCGGAAGATTATGTCTGAGCCGCTTGAAAAATGGCGCGTTTTCCTGCATCCCTCGCAGCGAAAAATTGTCGAAAAGGATTACTCAGGCCCCGTAAGAGTCCTCGGCGGAGCTGGCACCGGGAAAACCGTTGTCGCTATGCACCGAGCAAAATGGCTGGCTGCACGGATAAAAGGAAAAGAACGCATCCTTTTCACTACTTTTACTGCGAATCTTGCTGCGGACATAAAGGATTCCCTTCGCAAAATCTGCTCTTTGGATGAGCAGCGCCGTATTGAAGTAATTAATCTTGACGCATGGGTATCGCAGTTTCTCCGTGAGCACGGATACCCTAACACCATTGTTTATGATAATGTGTTGGATGGCGTATGGGAAGAAGCCGTCGCATTGTCTGGCGAGGATTTAGGCCTGCCGGTATCCTTCTTTTCTGAAGAATGGGCAAAAGTTGTAGCTACACAGGAGGCATTTACCCTTGGGGCATATGCAAAGGCGTCCCGGCTGGGTAGAGGTACGCGCCTTGACCGAAAGAAACGGCTGCAGGTTTGGCATGTGTTTGAAGAATACAAGAATCTATTGAAGGAACGGCATATGCGAGATGTGGACACCGCTTTGTTCGAATGCCGCCTTTTGATAGAAAAAGAAGGTCCCGCTTCACAGTATCAGAGTATTATCGTCGATGAAGGACAGGATTTCAGCATGTCTGCCTATCGGCTTCTTCGTGCTTTGGCCGGGAAAGAGCACAGAAATGATATGTTCATTGTGGGTGATTCCCATCAGCGAATTTACAAAAAGAAGGTCACTCTGTCAAAGTGTGGCGTTAATGTGCGCGGACGCAGCAGCCTTCTGAGAATAAACTACCGCACCACAGAGGAAATCCGAAAATATGCTTTTGCACTTCTGAAGGGTATTGATTTCGATGATTTGGATGATGATTACGATGACGGCCGGATATGCCAGTCTCTGACACACGGTACCGCACCTAAAATCTACAAATTCTCCGGCGCAGCAGAGGAACTCGATTATCTGGTAGGGACGCTTAACGACATGGTGACACACGGCGTAGCCTTGAAGGATATCTGCATATTGACGAGAACTCACACGCTCCTTGACGGATACATCGCAGGATTGACTGCTCGGGGTATTCGTACATATGAAATCAGGCGTAGTAAGCTTGACGATCCGGGGTATGAAGGCGTGCGTATGGCAACAATGCACCGTGTCAAAGGTCTTGAATTTAGGCATGTCTTTGTTGTCGCCGCAAATAGAAATGTACTGCCACTATCCTCTGCGATTATCCATACGGATGCTATTGCCGAGAGAGAATCCATCGCAGCAGAGCGTTGCCTACTGTATGTTGCCCTTACTCGCGCACAGGAATCAGCTCAGATCTGTTGCTATGGTCAGCCGTCAGAGTTTTTACCATAAAGGCACCTGCCGTTTATGCGCTGAAGGATAGGAAGAAAAGATATGTACGATAGATTTGCAAAAGATGCTGAAGCGGAAGGCTTCCGTGAACTTGCTGCAAGGTTTAGAAAAATCGGCGAAATTAAAAATCCCATGAAGCGTGTTACCGTTATATGCTCAGTAATATTGAAATGCAAAAGTTTTTTGAAAAAAGCGACGAGGTCATGTGGAAATGCCGCGTTTGCGGACATCTTGAAATTGGCAAAAAAGCTCCGGATATTTGCCTATTTTGAAGCAAGAAAAGAAAACTATCAATTTAACTAAAGTGTTCGGTTAACACAGGAAAGGTAAACATGCTCATGAGAATTGGATATGCTTGTCTGGCAATTGCCGTGCCCGGCAGTGAAATGAAAAGCTGCACCCTTAAAAATGCCGATCCGGAACGGTTATTGTCTTTGATAGAACATAACCTGAATTCTCTTGGAGCTCTGATCGACTACAACATATGCAACAATATTCGTCTTTTTCGTATTTCATCTGACCTGATTCCGTTTGGTTCAAGTCTTGCGGCAGGTTTATCTTGGGAAAAAATCTATTCGGAGAAGCTTTCCGCCATCGGTCAGAAAATCCTTCGGTCAGATATGCGAGTTTCCATGCATCCGGGTCAGTACACCGTTTTGAATTCACCTGACACGTTGGTTTCGGATCGGGCAGTTGATGATCTGAATTATCATGCAACAGTTCTGGACAGCATGGGGCTTGGAAGTGAGCATAAAATCATACTCCATCTGGGCGGCATTTACGGCGACAAGAGTCAGAGCATAAGCCGCTTCGTTTCCCGCTATAAGGATCTGAATCCATCCGTAAAAAAACGTCTGGTGCTTGAAAACGATGATAGAATGTACAACATTGAGGATATTTTAGGTGTGGCATCAGCCATTGGGATACCTGTTGTGTATGACAATCTGCACAACTCGGTGTATCCAGCTAATGAAGCCATCGGTGATGCGGATTGGATCAAAGCATGTTCGGAAAGTTGGAAAAAAGATGATGGGCCGCAAAAGGTACATTACTCTCAGCAGCATCTGGGCAATAAGCCAGGTGCGCATTCCGAATCAATCCGAATCGATCCCTTTTTTGAATTCTGCCATCAGTTATCTGGGATGAATATTGATATTATGCTGGAAGTAAAGGACAAAAATCTATCTGCTTTAAAATGTATTAATTGTACTAACGAAATGGGCATAGTGGCATTGGAAACCGAGTGGGCGCACTACAAATACTGTGTGCTGGAGCGATACCCCGAGGGTTATAAGGAAATTCGCCAGCTTCTGCGAAGCAAAAGTTCTTATCCGGCTCTAAAAATGTATCGAATCATTGAAGCATCATTTGATTTGCCGGTTTCATCGGGTAATGGGGTGAACGCTGCCAAGCATGTCTGGGGATATTTCAAGGATAAAACATCCGGAGCTGAGAAGCGGCATTTCCAGACGTTGCTCCAAAAATTTTCTGCCGGTGAAACAGGATTACAGCCGGTGAAAAACTATTTGCTGCGGCTCGCGGGAAAATATCAGGAGGACTATCTGTTAAACGGGTATTATTTTTATAAATAAAAGGAGTGTTTTAAATGGAAAAGAAAAATACCAATCTTACGCTTAAACTGTTTGTTGTTATCACGTTCATTATCATGGTTACAGTCAATGCATTCTCGGCGCTGCTTCCACTGAATGGAATAACGCCCGGAGAAGTCTCAGATTCTTACCCCAATCTGTTTGCACCAGCAGGGATAACGTTTTCTATCTGGAGTATTATCTACCTACTGCTTGCCGCACATACGCTCTATCAGCTCGGCCTATTCCGTGGGAAAGAGAAAAAGTTCAATGAAGAGCTCCTTCACAAAACAGGTATTGTTTTTTCAGTTTCATCGTTAGTAAATGCGGCATGGATATTTTCATGGCATTACAGAATTATTCCCTTATCAATGGTTCTCATGGTATGCCTGCTTATTTGCTTGATCGACATCACTGTGATAATAAATGCTCAGAGTTTGTCGCCAAGAGAGAAACTACTCATCCGCCTGCCTTTCAGTGTTTATTTTGGTTGGATCACAGTGGCAACGATTGCAAACGCTACCGCGCTTCTTGTGAGTTTAGGCTGGAACGGTTTTGGAATACCTGAATCCGTATGGGCAATCATCATTCTGGCTGTTGGCGCGCTGATCGGTACGGCAACATTGCTTCGATTTAAGGATATTGCCTATGGTCTTGTTCTTGTTTGGGCCTATACGGGGATATTGATTAAACACACGTCAGCTTCCGGTTTTGGGAACCAATACCCCGGCGTTATCTTAGCCGTGAGTATATGCATGGCGCTTTTTGTTGCAGCTATCGTTTATACGTTAATAAAAAAGCCGCAAGCCAAATAGACAAATAAAACTTGCCAAAGGAGTTTCATATGATACCTAATCAATGGTACGCAATCCTGCCTTCCAAGGCAGTTAAAACAAATCAACTAGTGGGTGTAAAAAGACTGAATCTGGAGCTTGCGCTGTTCAGAAACGAAAAAGGCGAAATCGGATGCGTCGTTGACCAGTGCACCCACAGGGGAGCGGCACTTAGCAAGGGCAAGGTCAAAGGAGACTGTATTCAGTGTCCTTTCCATGGGCTGGAGTTTGACAGGACAGGCCGTTGCGCTTTTATCCCCGCAAACGGAAAAGCTTCGACTGCCGATATCAGCCGATATAACGTCAAGAATTACCCTGTCAGGGAAAGCCATGGCATTATTTACTTATGGTACGGCGATCCCGTAAAAATCACAGACGAGCTTCCGTTTTTCTATGATGACGTGGATTCTTCCTATGTTTACAGTGAAATCGAAGATCACTGGATTTCCCACTATTCCCGCTGCATTGAGAATCAGCTGGATGTAGTTCACCTACCGTTCGTGCATTACAACACCATCGGCCGTGGCAATAAAACCCTTGTCAACGGCCCAAAGATTGAGTTCGTGCCCGGCGGTCTTATAACAAGCGCCAATAATGATGCGGATGTAGGACAACCTCCTAAAAAAGCTGTCGATTGTGTAATTAAACCTACATATTTAAAATTCCTCTTCCCAAACATCTGGATGAACCATATCAGCGATAAGCTTAAAGTCATCATTTACTTTGCGCCGGTGGACGACGAAAACACGATTTTATATATTCGATTTTATTGTAAGCTCACAGGGTTTAAGCCGATAGACGAACTTATTGCTTTTATTGGGAAATTCGGGAACAAAACCATTGAGCGCCAGGATAAGCGTGTCGTCATCACGCAAAAGCCCAAAGCATCCGAATATAAATCACAGGAAAAGCTTCTTTCCGGCGATGGGCCGATTATCCAATATCGAAGAATCCGTGAAGATCTTAAAAAGCAATAGAAAATCAGAATTGTTAATAAATTGTTTTATTGATATCTGATGGTTGGAGGTTAAAGATGGAATACGATGCAATTATCATTGGCGGGGGCTTGTCCGGGCTGACGGCGGGCAGCTTGCTTGCCAAGCGGGGACTTAAGATGGTATTCTTTTGGATCACTTCACTAATATCTGTCCCACTCCATGTGATTAGCTTTGCGGTCTCTGGAAATATTCTCTGGATGTTGATATATTCTCTGTTATACATAATTTGGGTTGCATTATTGAGCTTCTACTCTAAGAGAATAGGTAAATTCTGGCTTTTGGCTATTGCATTTTATCCTATTTTGATGGTTGGGTTCCTGTTGATATTTGCAGTGTCCGTATTCAAGAAAGTATTCGGTTTAAAGGTGATATGGAAAGGTCGTGCTATCGCAGAGGAGGAGAATCCATGCGAATAATATACTTACCAGACAACTGGACGATTTTATTGTGTTTTATTGTTTGGCCGCTTATACAGGTAGCGGCGGCCCTTTTCTGCCTGAAACTGCCAGGCCGGATATTTTCTCCATCCTCTTTTCTTTTTCGACCTCATCGTTTTGAAAAGAACGGTCAAGTTTATGACCAAATATTCCGTGTAAGCCGATGGAAGCATTTATTGCCGGATGGCGGTATGGTTTGGAAAAAACGAGGCTTCAAAAAGAAACATCTGGATAATTTTTCTGAAGAAAACCTGAACCGATTTCTAATCGAATCTGCACGTGGGGAACTGACACATTGGCTGGCTATATTCCCTTTTTGGGTGTTCTGGTTCTTTATTCCGCACAATGTGCCATGGATGATGCTGGCTTACGCTCTGATTGTTAACTTGCCGTGTATCATAGCACAAAGATATAATCGGCCTCGTGTCCAGCAATTGCTGCATAGAGTGGAGCAAAAAAGGATAAAAAAAGAAGGGGTATTGAGGAGGTAAATAGGATGGACTCTAATAACATAAATTTAAGCATCGATGAATTGTTAAATAAAATCAGCGATGTGACACGAATAGTTGATCCCTTGCAAAAGAAAGTTATCGAGTATAAAAATAATGCTGAAATTGTTGAAGAGATTCACTGCTTTGATTTTTGGGGTAAAAATAAAGTATGTGATAACTGCATATCCATAAGGGCATATAATGACAATACTACTTATGTAAAAATTGAATACAAAAATGATAAAACATACATGATTACAGCTGTTCCGTATTGTTTTGATGACAGAAGAATCGTAATTGAGATAATCAAAGATATTACAAAAAGTGTCCTTTTCGATTTCAGTGAAAATGCCGCTCTGGAACAGGTGGGTATTCATGCAATTATTGATAACATGAATAAACTTGCCTTTAGCGATTCTTTAACAGAACTATATAATCGTCGATATATAATGGAAAAACTTCCGGTTGACTTGTTAAATTCAGCACTTTTATCAACGAATTTATCCATAATAATGGCTGATATAGATTATTTTAAAAAAGTAAACGATACTTATGGCCATCTTGCCGGTGATCTCACATTAAAAAATGTTGCGAAGATACTATTAAGTTGTATAAAAAGAGAAAACGACTGGATTGCGAAATTCGGTGGCGAAGAATTTATGATTTGCATGCCGGGAGCAAATCTTGAGATTGCAAAAAAAACAGCCGAATGTATGCGTAAGTCGATAGAAAATGCATCAATCAAATATGAAGGCAATGACATAAGAGTGACGGTCAGTTTCGGTATTTATAGCCTGAAATCAAAAGGAAATGAAAACGCTGACGATCTGTTAAAATATGCTGATGAAAAATTATACTTAGCAAAAAGGAATGGACGAAACAGAATTGAGTATTAAATATTAAATACTGTCCATTGAAGGTGATATTTGTGAAAAAAGTGATTGCATTACATGCTAGCAAACGAAAAATGAATACTTACAGATTATTGGTGCAAATAAAACAGCAGTTGACCAAAAATGATGTTGAAGTTGAAATACTTTCGCTTTATGACTTCAATATTCAAGATTGCTTAGGGTGTGAAAAATGTATTATTCATGATGATTGTGTTCATCATGATGATATGGAAATACTTATGAACAAAATGATGTCCGCTGATGGAATAATCATTAGCTCACCCATTTATTTACAACAGGTTTCCGGAAAGTTAAAGAGTTTTATCGACCGAACATGTAAGTGGTATCATCGTCCAGTGTTATACGGAAAACCTGTTCTTTGCGTAGCAACCACAAAAGGATCTGGATTAAAATCTACACTCTCCTATCTTCGAAGTGTCGCGGTTCAGTGGGGAGCAATGCCAGTTTGCAGCATTGGCAGAACAATTCGAAAGATTAATTCTCCGGTTGTCAAAAAGGAATTGTTAGGTTTTATCAAACTTTTACAGGCACCACTAAGTTATCGGCCGACATTAAACACCCTTACCAATTTTGAGGTACAAAAAGCGTTAGCGAAGTATTTGAATGGACTCGATACTTGTTACTGGAGTGAAAAAGGATGGGATAAAAAACCATACTTTTTCGAGTGTAGCACCAATGGATTCAAATGTATCATTTCAAAGATATTTGGAGCTGTCCTTCAACGCATAATGTCTCATAGCCGAATAAAATCATCAAAGATGGTCTAAGGAATATAAATGGAAAAAACAAATAATTCCAACAAGTAGGTGAAAAGCGATATGAAAAAAGTAAAGTCCAGTTTTCTTATAGTCTTGCTTCTAGCACTGCTGTCAGTGCTTATGTATGCTGTTCAACTCATGATTTTTGATTCTCCGCGCGACACAGGCTTTTATATTTTACAGGACTTCGCCTTTCTCCCTCTACAGATAGCTATTGTTACGGTGGTACTTGGCAGATACCTTAAAAGTCGCGAAAAGAACGAGAGACTAGAAAAAATAAGCATTGTCATTAACGCGTTTTTCAGCGAGGCCGGAATAGATATACTTACAGGTCTAACAGGCTTCAACAAGAATTACGACGATATTAGCGTGAAATTGAATGTTCAGACCGACTGGACTGACAATATGTTTTCAAAAACAGTGAAATATTTTGAAAATGCAGATATACAAATTGAATGCAGTGTTGAACAGCTTGAGACCTTGAAAGTGCTTATTAAAAGTAAGCTGAGCTTTTTGATTCGGATGATTGAAAACCCAAACCTGCTTGAGCACGACACTTTTACAGATATGTTACTTGCCGTTTTTCATGTTACGGAAGAATTGTTAGCCAGAAGTAAATTTGAATATGACAACAAGGCTGACATGGCCCATCTTTCCAACGACATTCAAAGAGCCTTTAAGAGGCTGCTCATTCAATGGGTTGAATATATGAGGCATCTGCACGCGGAATATCCCTATCTTTACTCTCTTGCGGTCAGAAAAAATCCGTTCTGCAAAGAAAAAAGCGTTATAATCAAAGATTAAGTTTGTTTATATAGGCTCAACTTAGAAAAACGACGAAATAATATGACAAATGAGAATTCTATAATTTGAATCAACCTTAATTTTCTCTGCTCTCATAAACTGCTGTTAAATACATATGATGCCGCGTGACATTTGGCTTTAAATGATGAATTAACATATTAAAACGATAAAAGGAGGATATCTATGAAAAAGCGATTAAAAGTAGCTTTGATTACGATTATATCGTTTGTTGTTTTATTGACAGCTGCATTTTTTGTATATGTATCTGATTATTACAAAGCAGATGATGTGGCGATTGCAGTCATGCAAAGTGAAGATATCATGCGTGTTCAAGACAACCTGATAATACTATCCCCTACCACGCCCAGCGACACCGCACTGATTTTTTATCCAGGTGCCAAGGTGGAGTATACAGCATATATCCCACTTTTGGAAAAGCTGCGTCAAAACGGCATTACCTGTGTGCTTATAAAAATGCCGTTCAACTTGGCGATATTTGACCAAAACGCGGCAAACAAGGTTTTTGACGAGTTGCCTGATATTAAAAATTGGTACATAGGTGGTCATTCGATGGGGGGCGCAATGGCAAGCAGCTATGCTGCAAATCAAATGTTTTCTAAAAATCCATATTATCCGATGACCGTCACAGCCAAAGATGTTACATTGATTCTGGAGATAAACAAAACCCGATTATTTCAGCTTTTTTCAGATAATCATGACTTTTTAAAGAGCTATCTTGAATATGTATCGGACCACACGGTCATTCTTGGGGATAGGATTAAGCATTATGTGAACAGAACAATTCGAGAAAGTATCATAAGCTACCTGTATTATGAACGCAAAAAGCAAAACTCAAATATAATCAAGCTTAACATGACAAAAAAGGCGTTGACTGAAAGAATTGGAGTTCAAAGAACCTCTTTGTCCAGAGAACTTGTCAAAATGAGAGAGGACAGGTTGATTAAGTTCGACATTGATTCGATTGAATTGTTATGATTCGATTTCCGCACTATTCATTAAAGTGAACACGATTCTGTGCTCTGAGAACACTGTGGCTTTTTCCACAGTTTCAACCCAAAGCCCCTCCATGAACTCGTCAAGCGTCTGCTCCTGTTTTTCCATCGCGTCGGTGAATGCGGCGAGAACGGCCTGCTGTGTTTTGCGGTGTTCCTTTGTTTCGGTCAGTCCCGCAATCCGCGCCGTGGCGGCGTTGTACCTTGAGAGCAGATCGTTGTAACGTTCCTGATAATCGGTCTGGTCGCGAACCGATGATTTTATCGATATGCTATCGAGTCAGCTCGGTTAGTGCCCTAATGCTATGTGATTCCTGTCGTTAAGGAATAGGAGAGATACATTCTGTTCCATAATTAGGGTATTTGGTCAACCTGATGTGAGACAAGAAGAATAAACCCAATTAAAATGATGGTAATCTTGGATTCTAATGGATGCTCCTGTGCAAGTATTCTCCTGTAAGGAATCGAGTTTTGTCCCTTTAGTCCTTTCTGTCCGCTATGCCACAGACGGTAAGCATCAAGAAACAACACCTGAAAGCGGGTGCATCCTATGTGAAACAGGTGCATTGTATCAATCGTTTGGTCATTTGCCAACTATATCGCAGAAGATTGATACAATTAATGTATTCGTCTTCTGCGATATATTTTTGCCCGAAAAGCCTGTAAACACGGGCATTTTCGGGCTGTTTTTGTTTTGAAACGCGAGAACCGCTAGCCACGTCGAGCATCAATTTTTGCCTTTTTAACGCTGATTTTGAACCCAACCGTCATTTTGCCTCGGACAAATCGTTAACGAGCAGTATTTTGGTGCATTTTTCAGAGCTTTGGTGCATTTTGAATATTCCGCGTGGGATTGAACACCCTCGCCGCCGAACTTGAACAGAGCCGCCGGCGTCGATGAACAACTTAGTTGAATACGCGGTAATATGTTGAAGGGATTATCGCCTGCCCATCGACAGGCGGCAAGTATAAATATTTTTACACAAAATAGTTTATTCAGTCAAGATTCTTGACTTGGTAACGAATGCGTGATATGCTTTATGATAAAGGTAGGTGATTTTCTTTGCCTGAAAAGCTGAATGAAAGAAACAAGCAAATAAAAAGACTGCAACAGAACCTTTCTTCAATACGAAAAATTGCCGGATGGACTGCGGAAGTATTGGGCGAAAAAATCGGCGTTACTAAGCAGACAATTAGCAACATTGAAAATAATAAGTCGACAATGAATTTTTCCCAGTACATTGCTATTCGCTCGGTTCTTGATGCCGAGATAGCGAATAATAAAGATAATGAACTTCTCCCTAAAGTTGTAGCAATTTTACTGGACAGCGAGGATGAAATTAACGAAGACGATTATTCAAAGATTCAGGATGTTGTTGAAACCGTTGCCGCAACAGCTGCCGGCGGAACTCCCGTAAAAAAACTTGATTCTGTTTTTGATATTCTCATAAAGTCAATTCCTTTTGTCGTTCCTGTTATTGGTGCGATTATTGGCTCGGTAAACTGGAAAAAAATACTGAAGTAAAGGAAGCGCCTAAATGGCTGGAGCAACACATCCGTTTTTCGGGAATCAATATACAAACGGAGGTTATATAATCGGTTCGTTCAAATTTCCTGAAGGTCTAACGCGTGAGGTTGGTGAACAGCTTGCTAAAATAGCTGTGCCAGATACTGTGCCCTTAAATATAGGCACAATACCATCTGTTCGCAATTCTGCTCCTCTGGAATCAGTAGTAAAAACTGGGGCAAAAAGCAAATGGATTATTCCTACACTAATCATTGCGGCGATTGCGGCTGCTGGTGGGTATTTTGCCTACAGGCATTTCAAAAAGAAAGGAATTGTTAAAATTCCAAATGTAGGAATATGTGAATTTTGCGGAGAACCTTTGACTGGAGCTAAATTAATACCAAACGATAATAACCCCTATATCATTTGCAAAAAATGTGGCGAGAAAAATTTCGCGAAATATTCAAGTAATGAGAATTCAGAAAACCTAAACGGAAGCGAGGAAGGAGGAGAATAGAATGGGCAGAAAGGAATTAAAAAGGCAAATTGATGAATTGATGCGACAATATTCAGATGAAGAAATTGATGGCGTTACATATTCTCAGAAAATGATGGAATTAACCTCATCATACCAAGACGAAAATCAAACGGAAGACTGAACAAGAAAGTCGCTAAAAGCACTCTTACAAAAGAGTGCTTTTTTCATGCCCGTTTTTACGCAAAAGAGACGGTTCATGCCTGAATTTAAATACAAGCCCACACCGCTGATGCCGTTTGGCAACCAAAAGGAGCCTTCGGTTCGTCGGGCTCTGCCCGAAACCGAGGTTTATCGCATTCGGGTTTTCCAGGAAGAGTGAGTGTTATTGTATTTATGTCGTTACTATGTGATGCATACCCCTTCGTAACGGCTATAAGCATGTTTATGATAAGGTCAATTTTTCCATCAAGCGCATCATGAATCATCTGATTGAAGCCATCGCGCTTTTTCGTGTTGGTCGCGGAAATACCCTCGTCCGTATACACAGCGATGAAGTTCCAGTCAGGT
>Ga0163159_1002889_pt1 | contig 13519 bp, 12 predicted proteins | sample BioMet9_FD_108702 | JGI IMG/M metagenome (GOLD analysis project Ga0163159, IMG submission 108702) | Microbial communities from bioreactor (seeded with sewage sludge) at Lawrence Berkeley National Lab, California, USA - Biofuel... | ecosystem: Engineered > Bioreactor > Anaerobic > Unclassified ... | reverse complement strand
TGACGTGATGCCGTTCATCTTCTCGGGCGAGAGCTGCTCCTTGAGCCGTTTCTCAACCTCGGCGCGCCATTCCTCCGACAGGTATGTGACCTTTGCCATGTCATGCTCCTCTCTGTAGGTTTCCGTTCGCGTTGACTGAATCGATTCGTTTCTCCGCAGGTTCTTCTCGTCGGCATCCGATCGATTGCGCTTTCAGCATGCTGCCGCCATACGATCGGCCCCGATTGCTACCGGCTGCCGCCTTTCATGGGTCGCCCGGCTAAGCTCACGCTCCCTTCGCCATGCAATTGCCTGTTTGCCGCGGCGCTCTTCGCTCCGCTGGCTTTCGCTCATTCTATCGATTCCGCATCTGCGCCACTTCCGTCTGCCTGCGGTGCCACGATGCCGTGCAGGAAGAGATCGAGCGTCTGGGGAAGGTTCTGCGCGAGGTAATCCACCTCGCCCTGCTCGTAGGCACGGATGATGAAGCTCTTGTACATCTCGAAGATAAGATTCGATGCGGAGGCCACATCGAGCTGCCTGAACTCGCCCGTGCGCGCGCCGTACGCGAGGATATCGGCGATCATCGCGACCGAGTCGGCGTTGATTTCCTCGTAGGGGTCCACCGTGGGAAACATCGGGAAGATGGTGGGGTCCTTCGCGAGCAGAGCGGAGAAGTCCCTGTCTTCCGCGAGATAGAAAAGCGCGCTGTGGCACATGGTGCGGAAGCGCTCCCCGGCGCTCTCTTGCTCCGCAACGGCAGTGCGGACGCGCCCTTGCCAGCGGAGCATCGCGAAACGCACGGTCTGTTCGTAGAGTTCGCGTTTGCTCTGCGCGTAAGCATAGATACCGGCGGCGGTCAAGCCGACCTCGCCGGCGATGTCCTCGAGCGTGGCCTTGCGGTAGCCGTAGCGTGCGAACACTCGGAGCGCCGCACCGAAGATGACCTCGTCGTCCTGCTTGGGTCTCATGGTAAGCCACCTTTTAAACGAATGAATCGTTCATTCATTAGATTATAACGCGCTAAGCGACGGCGGGCAACGGCATTGTTGCACAACGATTCGATATCGATGGTTGGTTTTGGCTGCTCGCCAAACATCGCGTACGCTGATGGAAAGAGCGCGCCGCCGAAGCGCGTTTGCAGCCGTCGTAGGCTGCCGTGGCGTAAAATGATCCGTGACCGGGCCGCGGACGAGAGGATGGGCGCTATGGTCGCAGGTAAACCGCTCGCCATCATCCATACCAATGACACGCATGGTCATGACGTGGAAAGGGTCCCGACCGAGTCTCTGTCGGGCAACTTCGGGATGGCGGCCGTGCCTGCGCTCAGGGCGAGCTACGAGGCGCAGGGCTATCAGGTCATCCTCGTCGACAACGGTGACACCATCCAGGATGCGCCGCTCGTGGATCAATCGCAGGGTTCGGCAGCCATCGAATTCATGAACGCCTGCGGCTATCAGCTCATGACGCTCGGCAACCACGAATTCCACTGGGGCGTCGAAAGACTGAAAGCGCTGCGCGCGCAGGCAACGTTCCCGTTTCTTTCCGCCAACGTCATCGACGATGCGACCGGTGCTCCGCTCGTGGATGCCGATGCCATCATCGAACTCGACGACGCTACCAAGGTGGGTTTCTTCGGGCTAACGGCACCGACGACTCAGACGCTGGCCAACCCCGTGCGGGTCGCCGGCCTCACGTTTCTATCGGGCGCTGCGCTCTATGCCTGCGCGCAAGCTGAGATTGACCGGCTGCGCTCGGAGGGCTGCGCGCTCGTGGTCTGCATGGGCCATCTGGGAGGCACCCGGTTCTTCGCGCCGGATCGCTCCTACGACGTGCTGGCTAACACCGGCGGCATTGACATCTTCATCGACGGCCACGACCACCTCGTCGAGAACGCCCTGGTGAACGGGACGCTCCTGACCGAAACGGGCTGTCGCCTGCATAACATCGGCGTCATCACCTATGACGGAGGCATCGCGAGCGAGAGCTTTGTCGCCTATGGGAGTTTCGCCGACGTCGACGAGAACGTTCAGGTTCTGATTGACCAGCGAAACGAGGAAACAAACCGGTCGTTGGCGGCGGTCGTGGCGAACGCCAGCGTGTCGCTCGACGGCAGACGTGCTCCTGGTGTGCGCACCTGCGAGACGAACTTGGGAGACTTGGTGGCCGACGCGTATCGTTGGGATGGCGCGCGGGTGACAGGTGGCCCGGTGGACTGCGCCATCGTGAACGGGGGAGCAATCCGCGCTTCCATCGATGTGGGCGCCATCTCGATGCTCACGGTCAAGACGGTCCTACCCTCCGATAACCTGGTGGAGATCGTCGAGGCGACCGGCGCGCAGTTGCTCGAAGCGCTCGAGGCGGCGACGTGCGAGGCACCCACGATTCTCGGGGCCTTCCCGCAGGTTTCCGGCATCACGTGCGAGGTGAACACGCGGGTGCCCTACGCGCAAGGCGCACAATACCCGGATTCTACCTTCTGCGCGCCTGCGCGGCCGGGGTCTCGGGTGACCATCGCCGATGTGGGCGGCCGGGGATTCTCGGTTGCCGACACCTATACGATCGCCGTCACCGATTTCATCGCCGCGGGGGGAGATGCCTATCGTGCATTCAAGATCGCTTCCGAGATCAGCGCGCCGGTGGTCTGCAATCTCGATTGCGAGGCGTTCATCGGCTACATAACCGAGTCTCTCGGCGGTACCGTCGGCGATTCCTACGCACGGCCGCAGGGTAGGGTCACTGTCGTCTAAGACCCTCCGCGCTGTTCAAACAGCATTGCCGGAACGCGTCTGCAATGGAAATGCACCGCTATAGCGTAAAATGGTGCTTGATCGTATTGCGAACGAGAGGATAGGCACTATGGCCGAGAACGTTAAGAAGTGGGTGTCGAGGCGCGAGTTCGTGCGGGATGCCGGCATCGCCGCGGGTGTGCTCGCGGCTGGAGCGCTTGCGGGGTGCTCGTCTGCGACGACAGGCGGGACGACGAGCGGCTCTGCATCCACCGGCAAATCGGCATCTTCGGCTACCGCGTCGACGGCTTCTTCTGGCACCGCATCCTCTGCCGCAGCGACGACTCTGAGCAGCCCGCTCGCCATCATCCACACCAACGATACGCACGGCTACGATATCGAGACGGCTCCGACCGATTCGACCGCCGGCAACTTCAGCATGGCGGCCGTTCCCGCGCTCAAGGCGAGCTACGAGGCGAAGGGCTATCAGGTCATCCTGATCGATGCAGGCGATGCCATCCAGGACACGCCGCTCGTGGACCAATCGCAAGGTGCGACGGCCATCGAGTTCATGAATGCCTGCGGCTATCAGCTCATGGCGCTCGGCAATCACGAATTCGACTGGGGCATCGACAACTTGAATTCGCTGCATGCGCAGGCGAACTTCCCGTTCCTTTCCGCTAACGTCATCGACGATGCAACCGGCGCTCCGCTGGTGGACGCCGATGCTATCATCGCGCTCGACGATGGCACCAAGGTGGGTTTCTTCGGGTTGACCACGCCGACGACCCAGACCTTGACCAATCCCGCGCGCATCGCCGGTCTCACGTTTCTGTCGGACGACGACCTCTACGCCTGTGCGCAGGCAGAGGCCGACCGGCTGCGCTCAGAGGGTTGCGCGCTCGTGGTCTGCATAGGCCATCTGGGCGGTGCCGGTTCCATTGCGCCGTATCGGTCATATGACGTGCTGACCAATACATCGGGCATCGACATCTTCATAGACGGTCACGACCATCTCGTAGAAAACGCGGTGGTGCGCGGATCGCTCCTGGCCGAAACCGGCTGCTATCTGCACAACATCGGCGTCATCACCTACGACGAGGGCGTCATGAGCGAGAATCTCGTCGCCTATGGCAGCTTCACCGACGTCGACGAGAGTGCCCAGGCTCTCATCGACCAGCGAGACGATGAGATGAATCAGTCGCTCGCGGTGGTCGTGGCGGGCAGCGCGGTGGCGCTCAACGGCAATCGGGATCCGGGGGTGCGCACCGGCGAGACGAACCTGGGGGATCTGATAGCCGACGCATACCGTTGGGATGGCGCGCAGGCGACGGGTGGCATGATTGATTGCGCCATCGTCAACGGCGGCTCCATCAGGACGTCCATCGACGCGGGAGATATCACGCTGCGCATGGTGAAGACGGTCCTGCCCTTCGACGGCTTGGTAGATGTCGTCGAAGTGACCGGCGCGCAGCTGCTCGAAGCGCTTGAGGCGGCGATGTTCCAGGCTCCCAAGGCCCTCGGCGCCTTCCCGCAGGTCTCCGGCATCACATGCACGGTGAACACGCAGGTGCCCTATGCGCAGGGCGCGCAATACCCGGACTCATCCTTCTATGCGCCCGCTCAGCCTGGCGCGCGGGTGACCATCGCCGACGTGGGCGGCCGGGGCTTCTCGACAACCGATACCTATACGGTGGCGGTCACCGATTTCATCGCCGCCGGCGGCGACGCTTATTACGCGTTCAAGGAAGCTGCCGATGCGAAACAGCCGACGCCCTGCGATTTCGATTACGAGGCATTCGTCAGCTATATGACCGAGTATCTGGGCGGAACGGTGGGCGATGCCTACGCGCAGCCGCAGGGCAGGCTCACGCTCATATAGCCGGTCGAGCGTCTCGTCGCCCCATTACAGTCTTAGGCAGCCCCGCCCTTGGAGCGCGCAGATGCAACATGCGGTTGGGCTGCTCAACCTTCAAGCTTTCTTAATGGTTTGCCGCCGTGTCGCATTGTAGAATCATGACATAGGAACTTCTGAGCGAAAGGGGCATTCCATGGACATGAGGGAATTCGTTGAGGGGCTCACCTCCGAGCAGAGGGAGAGGTTCAAGGCTTGCGCGAGCGTTGACGACATCGCTGCGTTCGCCAAAGCCGAGAAGCTCTCCGTGCCCGATGACCTCCTCGAAAAGGTTGCCGGCGGGGTTGCCGGCGAGCATTTGGATCCGCAGGAATTCGAAGGTATCAAAACTGAATGTCCGTGGTGCGGTAACAAGAACCCGGATAAGATAAGCTACTACGGGCGGGGTCAATTCTCCTGCGAGGTATGCAATGCTACTTTCGGTCCCCGCTACTAAGGAGTGCACCATGGACATGATGGAATTCGTAGAGGGGCTCACCCCCGAGCAGAAGGAGAGGTTCAAGACCTGCAGGGGCGCCTCCGACATCGTTGCGTTCGCCAAAGCCGAGAAGCTCTCGCTACCCGACGACCTTCTCGAAAAGGTCGCCGGCGGGGAGATGTATTCAAAAGACCTCCCGTACTTTACTTTCTGCTGCCCGCACTGCGGTACCACTAAACAAAATGAGTTCGTCTATCTCGACACCGGCACGTTCGTGTGTCTGGAATGCGGCCGCACCTTCGGTCCCAAGTACTGATTGCGCCATCTAACGATCCTGCTCGGTGACGAGGCTTGTACGGTAGTCGTGCGGGCATGAGCTGACGTCGAGCTGTTGGCCGATGATGCTGCCGGCGCTTCGGGGACCCGATCCGTGAAACGCTGACAGCACGTGAGATGTACAAGATGATTCTAGCGCACCGCGCCGCCCTCGAGGGCTATGCAGGAGAGAAGGTAGATAAACGTCTGCTCGGGTTCGCAGTCCTTCAATGCGACTCCGAGCAGGCGTTCGGCTTTCTCCAAGCGGTAGATGAGGGTGTTGCGGTGGATGCAGAGGCGGCGCGCTGCAGCAGCGATGTTGCAGCCGCAGGCCAGATAGACGCGGAGGCACGAGACGAGCGCACGGTCGTTCGCCGTCCCGTTCCGCCAGAGGTCGTAGAGTTTGGGTTCGCAGAAGCACCCGAGGTCGCCCTGCGCCTGGAGGGTTTCGAGCAGATGGTCCTGATAGACCGTTCGGTAGGCCGACGACCGCTGCGTCCTGCGCGCCCTTGCATGCCGCGCCGCATAGGCGGCCTGCGTATAGTAGACGGGCAGGCGGCCGAAGTCCTTGAACTCCATGCTGAGCCCGCAGAACATATCGTGCCCGGCGCGACCATTACGCCAAAGTAGAGCTGTTTGATGGCTGCGCTGCAGTCATTCGGTCCCGCGTGCCTTTTTTGCCGCGCGGCACGCATTAGAATGATGCCATGGGAAACGCCGACGAAAAGGAGTTCGCTATGAGGATGGGAGAATGGGCGAAGAGCCTGACCGACGAGCAGAGGGCAGGGCTCGATGAATGCACGGCGAGCGATGAGCGCGTGGACTACTGCAGGGAGCATCAGATAGCGCTACCCGATGAGTTGTTGGATGATATCGCGGGCGGCGATTGCACTATGGCAGAAATCTGCCGTGGCTGCGCAAATACCGGAACGTGCGAAGAGTATCGGAGGGGCGGGACCAGAAAGGGCGATGCCTGGCTCTGCATCGATTACGAGCCGCGCTAGTTATACTTTCCGCCTGGCTCAACCTTCCATCAGCTTGAACGCGATTTGCAGTTCCAGCCGCACATCCGGATCCTCGAGGTTGAGCTTCGAGATCTCCTCGATGCGCTTCACGCGGTACATACAGGTGTTGCGATGGATATAGGCCTTGCGCGTCGTTTCGGTGATGCTCATGTTGCAATCAAGGTAGTCGTGCAACAACGCGACGAGATCGGAGCCGGTGTCGTGGTCGTGCGCCATGAGCAGACGCAGGCCGCGGGGGAGAAATGTTTCGATGATTTGTTTCCCCTTACCGCGCGTGATGAAATTATCGAGGTTGTAGTTGCCATAAGGGAAGTACCAGAACATGGGGTCTTGCAGTTTGCCAAGGGTAAGTGCTGATATAGCCTGCTGATAGAAATAGTAGAGATACTTGAAATCGGCGAAGGTCTCGCTGATGCCGGCTGAGAGCAGGTTGTCGCGGAACAGCGGTATGGAACGTTCGAGAACATCGTCTTTAGTTAGCTGGGTCTGCGTGAGGTTGAACACAAACACGAGGCGTTCGTCGAACACGAGGTAGCATTCGCTGGGGAGCTGGCTGGTCAGCTGGAGTGCGAGCGTTTTGAGCGTTTTCCAGTGGTGATCCTCGGACTTGGACTCCATGACCATGCAGAAGTAGGAATCGTCGACGTTCCAGCGATAAGCCGTCAGGACGTCAATGATCCGCTGCTCGTCGACAAGATGATGGTCGAGCAGACTTTCGAGGACGAGGTCGAGATCCTTCGGGCGATCGTAGTTGTCGAAATCCTTGCCGCGCAGTCCCTTCTCGAGATAGTCGCCGAGAATGGCGATAAGCGCGTAATCCTTCTCGGTCAAATCGCGACAGGTTTCATCGATGCAGAGACGCGCGATGGAGTTGCTCGCGACGCCTATGTTGTAGAAGAGGCATCTGAAACCGTAGGGCTCGCCGCTGTAGATGGTGGGGCCGGTGGCATTGATGGCGTTGACGTATTCGGGGTCGGATATGAGTTCGTTGATGGCATCGAGGGGAAGATAGCTGCCGTCCGGGACGATTACGTTTCCCGCCGTGTCATAGTAGAAGTTGAGGTTCTTGGATGTGGCGAGATCTTTCTTGTCGAAAACGTAGAAGATGCATTTGAAGCCCGAGCCCTGAAAATAGATCGGGTTGTTGAAAAACGGGTAGGAAACCTCGCCGAGCCGTTTGAGCGGCGCGTTCTCATCCAATAGCGCCTGCATCTTGCGCCCCCATGCATCATAGCGTTCGAAGACTTCGAGCGCGCGGTCGAGAAGCGCAAGCACGGTTATCTCGTCGTGCGTGACAAGCATGTCGAATCCCGAGCTTCTATAGTCGGCGGGGGGCTCACCGATGCATATCAAGGATGGATGCGGACCGTCGATTGCCGGTGCGACGGGAAGATCGGCGGCACGCGCGATATACACGTAACTGTCTTCGACCGTCGACCCCGCGCAGAAGGGTTTGGGCATGGCGAAAGGGAAAACGTCGGGCGCAGAGCTGAGGGCGCGCTCGAACGTGAGAGGTGCGAGCTCTTCGGCGAGTATCTGCAGGTTAATCTTCATAGGGTCTCCTCTGATATCTGAGCTTCTTCCATGATATGTGCAAAACGCACATGTAGGCAAGCAAATCACATGCACTTTTGAGTCTTTTTTCGAAACCTGCAGCTCACTAGAATGTCTTTGTAATCGAAATACCCAACAAATTGCATCAACCAAGCAAGGGAGCGGACTCCCCTGTGTGGGTAGATGCCGCTTTTGGACGAGAGAAAGGAACACAATGCTTTCACCAAGAGAGAACCTGCTCGAGACCGTACACGGCGGGCATCCGGATCGCTATGCCAATCAGTTCGAGCCGTTCGCGCTGCAATGGTGCACGCCCCAGGATGTGCGCCATCCGGATGCAGAGTACGGGAAAGGCAATGCCACCAACTGCTGGGGGGTCACGTTCCAGTGGCCGGAGGGCACCCCGGGCGCGTTTCCCGTGCAGGATGCGGAACATCTGCTGTGCCCGGATATCAACCATTGGCGCGACTACATCAAGATGCCCGAGACGAGTTTCCCCGAGGAGGAGTGGGAATGGATCGTCGAGGAAGCCGACAAGGTCGACCGTACCCAGCAGCTCGTGACGGCCACCGCATGGCCAGGCCTGTTCGAGAACTGTCACCACTTCATGGGCATAGAAACCACCTGCATGAACCTGCTCTTCGAACCCGAAAAGATGCATGACATCATCAAGTACGTGCAGGAATACGAGCTCAAGATCGCCGAGCAGTTCATCGATCATATCCACCCCGACGCGCTTTACCGCCACGATGATTGGGGAAGCCAGAAGTCCACGTTCATGTCGACCGACATGTTCGAGGAGTTCTTCCTCGAACCCACCAAGGAGATCTACGACTTCTGGCGTACCCATGGCGTGGAACTGATTATCCATCACTCTGACTCCTACTGTGAGACGTTTGTCCCCTACATGGTACAGATGGGCGTGGATGTCTGGCAGGGCGCGCTCTCAACCAACGACCTGCACCGTCTCGCGCATGACTACGCCGGTAAGCTCACGATTATGGGCGGCATCGACAACGGCATCGTCGACCGGGCCGACTGGACGCAGGAGAAGGTCAGCGCGGAAGTCAACCGCGTCCTCGACTGGGTCGACAGCCCGTACTTCATCCCCGATTCCACCTACGGCGGACCGATCAGCGCTTTCGAAGGCGTCTATGAGGCGGTCACGCAGGCTATCGACGAATTCAACGAGACCAAGTACGCGGCGCGCTTCGGAACCAAGGCTTAAAAAGCCATAGCCGAGGTGAGCTGCAGGCCATTCTGCTCGTATGTCGATCAAGGAGGTTTGCCAATATGTCTCAGGGAGCGAGGAAAGCAGCGATCAGCGGCGTGATGTTCATCATCGTTATCTCGCTGGTCACCTTCGCGATGATGGGCGATCTGATCTTGATTCCCGTTGCCGAGAACCTCTATGAGACATACGACCCGATGGCAGTCAACTTCATCCTCTCGGGGCCGGCGCTGATCAGTGCGTTGGTCAGCGTCCTCTCGGGGAAGGCCGTCGAGCGCGTGGGAGCCAAGCGCTATCTCTGCATCTGCTTCGGTATATACACCGCAAGCTCGGTGGTCCTCGTGTTCGTCTCCGCTCTCGCGCCCTTGGTCATCTGCCGTGCGCTGCAGGGCTTCGGCATGGGCGGTTGCACCGTGGCCAACATGGTTCTCATCGCGGGTTTCTTCCGTAACGAGAAGACACGCGGGAGGATGATGGGCGTCTACAACGGTGCGATGGCGCTCATCGGCAGCGCGCTCAGCATCATCTCGGGCTTCCTTGCGCTACAGAATTGGCAGAACGTCTTCTACCTGTTCCTCGTAACCATCCCCATCTTTGTGAGCGTTATCCTTCTCGTGCCCGCCGAAGCGGGAGAGCCCGTCCGCGAACAGGGCGGACGGGATGCCTCCGCCGAGAGAAGCCCGATGCCTTGGGGTATCGTGATCCGTTCCGGCGTCGCGTTCTTCATCTACAACATGATCTACTGCGTCGTCTACTATCAGATTGCCGTCATCATGGCCGAGAAGGGCATCTTGGACACCGCTGTCGTCGGCTCGCTGTCATCGGTGGGCATGGCGGGAAGCCTTGTCGCCTGCACGTTATTCGGCTGGTACTTCCCCAAGATGAAGCGCTTCACGATCACTTGCGGATTCGCGATGCAAGCGTTCTTCTTCGCGGTGCTCTTCTTCGCGGATGCACCCATGGTCTGCGGCATCGCCTGCCTAGCGCTTGGCTTCGCCTACGGGCTGGGCATGACCTACTACATGACGTACTGCACGCTTATCGTACCGCCCGAGCACGTTGCCGTCTCCACAAGCGTCATCGCCTTCGCGATGGGTTCATCGATGTTCGCCGCTCCCTATGTGCCCTATGGTCTCATGGCTTTTACCGGGTTGGATACCGTCACTGCAACGCTGCCGATTCTCATCGGCGTGCTCGTGGTGGGCTGCGTCCTGTCGGTCTTTTTCGGAAGGCGCGAGCGTGCGTATTGCGAGTTGGACGACGCGGAGGGGGAGGATGCCGAGCAGGCAACGCTCTCGATGGATGGCGCCAGCATGGCGAGCCACGAAATACACCATGATTGCCGCTCGGTCCAGGAGAGCGCGTCTGCGGGAATGGCAGGCCTCGATGCCAAATAAGGGAGGTTGAATGGCGAATCACGCCGGAAGAGAGCGATTCGGATAGGCGAGGAAACGATAACTGCAAGCAAGCAATCGTATCAGTAGAAAGGAACTGAAAATGCCCGTTCAAATGAGTAAAACGAAAACAGTGCTATTCTCGATAGCCGTATTCTTGACATCGTTCACGGTTATGTGGCAGATGTCGGAGGTCGTTATCATCAACGACCTGTTCGTGGCTTTCCCCAATGACGCCAACCTCGTAACCGCGATTCTGTCCTGGCCGGCTCTGTTCACGGCCGTCGCGAGCCTTCTGGCAGGCAAGATGCTCCAGAAGGTCTCGACCAAGATGGAACTGATCATCGCAGGCGTCCTCATGATCTTCGGCGTGACCGCCGCGTGGGGCGACAGCATGATCTGGCTGACCATCTGCAGCTTCATCATGGCTATAGGCGCTGGCTTCGCCAACACCGCCGGTATGGCGATCCTGAGCGAGGTCTTCGTCGATCCTAACAAGCGCGCTCGCCAGATGGGCTACTACAACGCCGTGATGTCGGTCTGCGGCATCGCCATCACCTACCTCGCCGGCATCCTCGCGCTCAATGGGTGGCAGGCCGCGTTCAGCGTGAACTGGTTCTCCGTCCCGATGCTCATCCTCACTATCCTGTTCATCCCCAACATCAAGCCGAGCGACCGTCCGCAGGATGAAACCGCCTCAGCCGGCGAGGGTGCCGAAGGTGGCAAGAAGGAAGGTCTCGGAAGCCGCTTCTGGATCTTCTTCGTCTCAGCGTTCTTGTTCTTCATGGCTTACTGCGCGTTCTTCAGCTTCATCTCCGTCTTCGTTGCGGAGAACAACCTCGGCGATACCGCGTTCACGGGCCTCTGCTCGTCTCTGACCACCGCCGGCAGCCTCGTCGCCTCGCTCATCTTCGGTGCTATGTTCGGCAAGATGCGCCGCAAGGTCAGCCTGCTCTACCTGTTCATCCCTGCCGTGCTCTACATCTGGGCATGGACTTCGCCGAGCCAGGCGTCTGCGATCATCTTCTCGATTGCCTACGGCTTCGTCTACGGCGGCTTCTTCTCGCTCTCCTACGCCTACACCGCCTGCTGCGTCCCGCCGTCGCGTAACGGCTTTGCCATGGGTCTCATCACCTTCAACTACAGCGTGGGCATCACGCTGGGCATCTACCTGTTCACCGCTCTTATGGGCGTGGACGGCGGCACCATCACCGGCACGTATCCGTATGCCGCCGCTATCCTGGCCGTTTCCCTGATCATCGAGATCATCGCCAACCGCAAGGATGCCAAGGACCACTTCCTGGAAGAAGATCCCGAAGCAGCTCCCGGAGCAGCTCCCGAGGAAGCGAAGTAAAAGCAAAAACGAAAATGAAAATGGGGAACCGTTGCCCATGGGCTGAGCGGGAAAGGCGAGCGCCCGCCCAGGGCCGGTTCCCCGTCTCTTGAAAGGGAAGATGACACGATGGCAAAGACGAAGGTTCCGATGGATTTGGATGCGGAATGCCGCGTCACCGGTGATTATCCGTTTCTCGACGACTGGTATGGCTACCCTTACGCGCCCACCCAGAAGCTGAACCCGCCGTCTGGCGTGAAGGCGAACTATCTCGCCTATCTCCAGGGGCAGGATTACGAATGGGTACCCGACGCCCATACCGATAAGGTAGAGATCACGCCTCCCTGCGTGCCGGATATCATCGCCTGCGGCTTCGGGGGAGGGCTCGATTCCTTCGGGGTCCGATGGGCGCCCGACGTGAGCAACCCCGAACTCCCGGCGTTCGTGGAGACCGGTCTGATCACGCTCGACGACATCACCAAGTGGCGCGACCTGACCTTCCCCGACGTGGACAGCTGGGATTGGAAGGGTCAGGGGGAGCGGTACCGTGCGTTCTACCAGAATGACGACCGTTCGATGCGCGGCGTCATCATGATCGGTTTTTTCGAGCGGATGATCTCGCTCATGGGTTTCCAGGGGGCAGCGCTCTCGCTGGCCATAGAACCCGAGGAGTCGGCCGCGTTTCTCGATGCCATAGCCGACGTCAACATCAGGATGGTCGACCATTACATCGACGATTTCGGCTGCGACAGCATCCTGTTCCATGATGACTGGTCGGCGCAGCGCGGGCCGTTCTTCTCGCTCGACACGGCGATGGACATCCTGGTACCAGCGGTGAGGAAACTGACCGACCACATCCATGAGCGCGGTGCCATCGCCATGATGCACAGCTGCGGCAACGCAGTCGACCTCATTCCCGCCATCAAGGCCGGGGGTGCCGATCTCTGGCAAGCTCAGCCGGATGCCAACGACCTCGAAAAGGCTACGGAGGCATGTGGCGACGGCTTGATTATCGAAACCTATCCAATCGTTCCCGATGGGTTGCAAGGAGACGAATTGGACGCCTATATCGCATCGTTCCTCGACTACACCACGCGCCATCGTTTCTGCTGCGAGCATGTAGATATGGACGAGGAACGCTGCTTCGATACACGCATTCGCTATTACCGTCAGGCACGCGCGATGGCGGTCGGGGGAAAGACCGTCTGAGCGGGTGTGGTGGCCATCAGGTCACGACGGTCCGTGCGCGCGGTTATCAGGAAAAGACGACTTGGGGGCGCCGGGCATGTCAGTAACGCCGAAAAGGGAGGAGAGAGGGGAACGGTATGAAGCGGCGGAGAAGTGGATAAAAGGCAAGGCGTAAGAGAAATCTGAACGTGATGGATGCTTCCGCGGACCCCGCGAAGGCAGAGAGCGAAAAGGAGAGAACCATGGCTGGAAAACCGGTTCCGGTGAAATGGAACACAGCGCAATGCGAGAAGCTGATGGAAGGGGTCTACACGATTCTCGAGACCACCGGCTGCGCGGTCTGCAACGAGGAGGCGCGCAAGCTTCTCGCCGATGCCGGCTGCACAGTGGACGGCGAGAACGTGAAAGTACCGCGCAAGACCCTGCAGTGGGCCATCG
>Ga0163159_1002887_pt1 | contig 13530 bp, 10 predicted proteins | sample BioMet9_FD_108702 | JGI IMG/M metagenome (GOLD analysis project Ga0163159, IMG submission 108702) | Microbial communities from bioreactor (seeded with sewage sludge) at Lawrence Berkeley National Lab, California, USA - Biofuel... | ecosystem: Engineered > Bioreactor > Anaerobic > Unclassified ... | reverse complement strand
TTTCTCGCGGCCAACGGTCAGGACAACACCCTCCGTCTGCCGGACGGAAGCGCCATTGATCCGAGCGTCCGCTATCATGTGGTTATCTCGCAGACGATCGCCTCCGCGCTGTCCTATCTTCAGAATGAAAGCGCCGGGTCTTTTGCCTCCATTCCAGATACCCTTCTCAGCGCGTTTTCGGGAAAGCTGAGTCTGGGCGCGCTGCCGGAGGCGCAGCAGTATTTTGAAGTGGAGGCGCCGCAATGAAAAGACAATTCCGGCTGACGCCCTCCAAAAAGAAAGTACTGGGCATTCTGCCCTTCATTATCATCGTATCCGCAATCGTTTCTGTTTTGGTTGCGGGCTATATGTATGTCAATATCCGCACGCAGGCGGAATCGATCCGCCAGTTTGAGCTGAAAAGCGAGCAGGCGGACGCGGCGGGGACGCAGTTTGAGAAAGGCTCCGATACGCTGACCTTCAATGCGAAGGCCTTCTGCGAAACCACGGATATGTCCTATTTCCGCGCGTATGCTGCGGAGCTGACCGAAACGCGCAGCCGCGACGCCGCGCTGCAGTCGCTGTTTCGCATGAATCTCACCCCGCGCGAGATCAGCCGCATTCAGGACGCAAAGATCGCCTCCGACGATCTTGCCAATCGGGAGCTGTGGGCCATGGAGCTGGTGGCTCTCAGCAACGGCGTCACAGAGGCGGAATTCCCGGCCGGCATCCCGCAGGATATTCTTACCGACGAAGAAAAGGCTCTGACGCCGCAGGAACAGTATTTGCGCGGGTATGAGTACATCATGAGCTCGTCCTATTTCACGCTGAAAAACAAAATTGATACCGGCGTGCAGGCGTTCAGCACCGACCTGATGCACCGCTACGGCGATGCGACGATCGAAATGTCTGAGCTTGGCCGCTCCACCGCGCTCACTGCCCTTGGCATCATTGTGGTATTGGTACTTTTTTCCGTGATCCTGTCGATGCTGTACAGCCGCTACGAAAAGGAAAACACGGAGGAGTTGTCGGCCGCCATGGAAAACGCCCGCTCTGCCAGCCGGGCAAAAAGCGACTTCCTTTCGAGCATGAGTCATGATATCCGCACGCCGATGAATGCCATTGTCGGCATGACGAATATGGCGCAGCTCAGTCTGGAGGAGTGCCAGTACGACAAGGCATCTGTCGACCTGAAGGTTGTCCAGAGCTCCTCGCGCCAGCTGCTCAGCCTTATCAACGACGTGTTGGATCTGTCAAAGATTGAGAGCGGGAAAATGGTACTCTCCAGGGAGCCATACTCCCTGCCGGACGCGGTCAGCCAGGCTGTGGAGGTCATTCTGCCGCTGTTCATAGCAAAAAGCCAGAATTATCACGTTCACGTGGAAAAACTGCAGCACGAGTTCATCATTGGGGATCAGGTGCGCCTCAAGCAGGTGCTCATCAATATTCTCAATAACGCCAACAAATACACCCCCGCGGGCGGACAGATCGACTTTACCGTTGAGGAGCTTCCGTCCGCCTCTCAGGAGACGGCAACTGTCCGTTTCATCATCGAGGATACCGGAATCGGCATCGCAAAGGAAAAGCTGAAGGGCATTTTTGATCCCTTCACCCGCGAGGTGAACACTTCTATCAATCAAGTGGAGGGCACCGGTCTTGGACTTACGATCGTCAAGAGCATCGTGGACGCCGCCGGCGGCACCATAGCGGTAGAGAGTGAAAAAGAGAAGGGTTCAAAATTTATCGTGACCCTGCCGCTGTGGATTCAGAGCGAGGCCGAGGCGCTGGAGCGGTACAGCTATCTGCGCGGCAAAAAGATGCTGGTTCTGGAGCAGTCCGACGGCTATGCCGGGGAGGTCTGTGAGATGCTGCGCCAGGCGGGCACGAAGAGCATCTGCACCAGCAGCGTGGAAGCGGCGGCAAGGACTGCCGCGGAGAACAGCGAGGTCTATCTGGTGGCGCTGATCGACCGGTTGGAGGGCGCGGTGGAAGCTGTGCGCGCTATCCGCGAGGCCGCACCGAAGCAGGCGATCATTCTGCTGGTATGCGACGGGGAGCTGAAGGAGCTGGAACAGACCGCACTGGCCGCAGGCGCGGACGGACTTTTGGAAAAGCCGCTGTTCCGCAGCGCGCTCTATGAAAAGATCATCTCGGTCTGTCAGGGAGAACGAGCCGGGGCAGTTTCGGACAAATATCTGCTCGGCAGGCGCATCCTTGTGGTGGACGATGTGGAGATCAACCGCATGATCGCCCAGATGATGCTGGAAAACGCCGGGGCGCAGGTGGAACGGGCAGGCAACGGCCAGGAGGCCGTCGAGAAATTCGAACGGTCCGAACCTTCGTATTACGATGCCGTTCTGATGGACGTGATGATGCCGGTAATGGGCGGTTATGAAGCAACAAAGGCCATCCGCGATCTGTCAAGACCGGACGCGGCAAAAATACACATCATCGCGATGACCGCAAACGCCTTCGCTGAGGACGTGGAAAAATCCCTCGCGGCCGGAATGAACGGTCACATCAATAAGCCTGTGGAGGCCGACGACGTCAAAGCAGCGCTGCAGGGATTGCTGTAAGGAATATCCCGCACATGAAGCAACCTGCAATCACATTGTCTGCATTCATTTTAAGAAGAGTTACCAGTCGTTATAAATGTGAGATCGGTCACAATTATTGAGCGTATCGTTTAATGGGGCTGATGCAATTAGCAGAGAAAGCTATGGAGCAACAGCTCCATTTTTATCTTCCAATACGGTAGCTGGCAGGCACTGAAGTGCCTGCCAGTGGTATAATTTAGCTATGTAAAGTAGTATAATCAACTATAAAAATGATACTCGTTTTCAGGATTTTTATCGACTGCTAAGCCTATTCCCAGAACATCTATTCCAGGAGGGAAATCGAAAAATTCTGCCGCGGGACATTAACTTCCGCTGGCTTCTTGCAGGCGCTTCCGCTCCGGCTTACTGAAGCTTTTCATTCGCGGACGAAACAGCACGCCCTTTTATACGCAGATTGTCACCGCGGAATGACTTCGTATTACACGGGATTGCAAAAGAATGATGTCAAATTATGGATTATCTCCCGGCTTTGTGATATCTTATATATAGAAACGCACTTTTATCAGCCGGAACGGTTTGGCAAACGGCGCAGAAACGGAGAGTGCACAGATTATGAGAGATAGATGCATGAAGAATTTCAAGGGAAAATATTCATGGATGCGGGGAACCGCCGCGCTTTTCTGCGCGGCAGTCCTGCTGGCGGCATTGGCGCCGGCTCCGGTCCGCGCGGTGTTCAGGGTTACGCTGAGCTATGGCATCAACAGTGGGAATGGGACTGCGCCATCATCCGAAATTCACGACGCAGGGGATACCGTCACGGTTGCGGCGCAGCCGACGGACATGGAGAAACCCGGCTATGATTTTTCCGGATGGAACACAGCGGCCGACGGCTCCGGAACGGATTATAAGGCCGGTGACAATATTGTAATAAATGAAGACATCACTCTGTATGCGAAGTGGACGGAGCAGCCGGATGTTGCGATCGTCTATCTCAGCGCGGATGAGACCATGGGGAGCGTAAGCTCCGCGGGGGAGTCCGTGCCTCCGGCTACCGGCAGTGCCGTGGGGTCTACGGCGCAGGCAAAGGAAGGCTGGCGGTTCGTCTCCTGGATCGGAAAAACAGCTGCGGTGGTCTCCACGGAAGCGGCATTTATCCCGGCAAAGACAGACGAACTATACACGGCGGGAACGTATATCGCAAATTTTGCGCCGAATTCGTACACGGTGACCCTTGACCCTCAGGGCGGCACCGTACAGAAGACAACGCAGGCAGTGGTATTTAATGAGGCATACGGCGAACTGCCGGTACCGGTCAGGGAGGGCTTTGCTTTCGGCGGCTGGTATACGGAGACAGCCGGCGGGACGCAGACCAAGGACGATACGCTGTATACGACAGCCGGAAATTCCACGCTGTACGCGAGATGGACAGCTGACACGGCGCCTGCTGAAACGACGCCTGCTGAAACGACGTCCGCGGCAACAACGTCTGCGGTTACAGCATCTGCTGGCACGACTTCACCGAAGACGGGAGACGCGCTGAATTCTGTACCGTGGATCGTGCTGCTGGCTGTATCCGGCAGTGCTGCTGCCGTTATCGGGAAAAAACGCAGGGAATCCAACTGACGCGGCACAGTATAAAAAAACAAAGTGTAATTATATCAGGAGGATCATCATGCAGTACAGAACACATAAAAAAACAGGTGACCGTATCAGTGAGATCGGCTTTGGCTCATCCTATATTCCGGAAGTCGATGAAACCACAGGGATTGAAGCATTATCAGCGGCCTATGAAGGCGGCATCAACTATTATGATATGGCATCATCGGATTCCCGCTGTTTTCCATATTACGGCAAGGCACTTTCATCCGTGCGTAAAAATATTTACTACCAGATTCATTTCGGGGCCTGCTATGATCACGGCACGTATGGCTGGTCGGTTAATCCGGATCAGATCAGGCGAAACGTTGAGCAGACTCTTGCGGCACTGAAAACGGATTATATCGACTATGGCTTTATCCACTGCCTGGATGAGGTTTCAGACTGGGAAAAGTATAAACGCAGCGGGTCGCTGGCGTATTTTATGAAGATGAAGGAGCAAGGCGTGGTGAAGCATATCGGACTGTCCTCCCACACGCCGGCGCTGATTCAGAACGTGCTGGATGAGATATCGGCTGATACACTCATGTTTTCCATAAATCCCGCGTATGATTTTCATAAAGGCATGTATGCCAATGGCAGTATGGATGAACGGACCGCGGTGCTTCGAAGATGCGAACGCGAAGGAATCGGCATTACGGTAATGAAGCCGTTTTCAGGCGGTCAGCTCCTGGATGCGAAGCTGTCCCCGTTTGGAAAGGCACTGACGGCTTATCAGTGTATTTCATATGCGCTGGACCGGCCTGGCGTACTATGTGTTCTGCCGGGCATGGCGACGCGGAAGCAGGTAGAAAATCTGCTGCACTATTATGAGGTACCCGAAGCAGAGAAGGATTATTCTGCAATCGGTTCAGAAAGCCCGGCGGATGCTGTGGGCAAATGCGTATACTGCAATCATTGCCAGCCATGTCCGCAGGGAATTGACATTGGTCTTGTCAATAAATATTATGACCTGGCAAAAATCGGCGATGATATGGCCGCGCGGCATTACAGAGAGCTCAGTCACCACGCGGATGAATGCATCGCGTGCGGGCACTGTAATTCCCGATGTCCGTTTTCCGTAAATCAGGAGAAGCGGATGGAAGAAATGGCAGAATTCTTTCAGGCCTATGACAGAAAGTAGGAAGAAAGAGAGATGTCGGTATGAACAACAGGAAAAATATCTCCGGCTTTGGCGGAGACACTGTCGTTCCTTATGAGAAGCACACCGGGAAACGTTAAAAGTGAACGGCTGGACTTTCGCGCCGGTGGGCAGTCATCTGCTGAATTACGATTCGCTCGGCACACTGACATATTTTAAGGGCCATGTACAGGGCGGCTTTTGCGGATCCGACAAAAACCTTGGCATCGGCTGCGCGGACACGCCGATTGCCCTTGATGATGCGGTTCGTGATCTGAGACCATTCCGGAGTTAACGGAACCACAGTATTATATGGCTGATTAAGCAGATAAAAGCACCTGTCAATTCTGGACGGGTGCTTTTTTAGTCAGGATGAAGCCTGCCGTCAGTCTTTCGAAGGCGTGCAGTACGGCAGTACAAACTGTTCATCGATCCAGTTTGTCACCTCTCCTGTGAAATATCCAAGTTTGTGGATTCCTTCTTCTGTAATGGGCTGATTTCCAGCTTCAAAGGTTTGCATAAAAACTCCCAGAATACCGCATACAACATAACGGACATACAAGTGGATACCATCGATGGAAGCTCTGTTTCCACCGGCTGTAGACCAGTTCATAAAGAAATTATTCGTTAAAGCATCGATTAATTTTTGATAAAAGGAAGAATCACCGTTTTTTCCGAGCAGGAAAGCACAGATTTCCCGATTTTCCGAGAGAACACGGATCACTGCGGTATGCTGTGGATGCTGTCCGGGTATATACTGGTTGCGGTTGATCTTGGCAAAAGCATCACTGATCTTCTGGATGGTTTCATTTTCAATCTGATCGATTAAGTCATATGTATCACAGTAGTGCAGATAGAAGGTTGAACGGCTGATATTGGCCTTTTTCGTAATTTCATTTACGGAAATTTTGCTGAATTGTTTGTCCTGTGCCAGAGCGAGAAATGAATCTTTAATGAGTGCTTTTGTTCTGCTGACACTTCTGTTTAAATCACCTGATTTATTCATCCAATGCCTCCATTTGAGTTCCTCCGTGAGCATTCCGGCATATTCTCAGAATATAGATTCTGAAATTCAAGATAATCGATACGATAATTCCAAAATATAAACCATCATAACGATAATTAAAACATAATTTTAATTTTATGTCAACAAATCATGTAAATATGTCTATTCTTAAACATAATCAATTTCATTGATTATTGACATCATTACCAAAAATTAATAGTATAAATACAATATTTATGAATAAAGCATACACTATTAATCCGAAAACATATGAATAAGGTGTTAATTTTTAATGAAAATTCTGTGTTTTTCCGGATTGTTCCGTTCGAAAGTACTAAACACACTGCGCGGGCCCGCAAAAGGTGTGAATATTAACATTATTTTTTCTGAAGGAGGTATTTATATGTCATTGAAATTTGAAAAAAATCGTATTTACATGATGCCGGTATTTTTTGGTCCGTCAAGCTTAAGCTGTGATGACAAGGGTCATCCGATGCCGGATCCATACTTTGAAGGGCAGGGTGCTCATTATGCTCCCGGCGATAACTACTGCATCAATGTCAGCTATGAAACAAGCCGTGAAATGCTTGAAGATATGATCCCTGACTGCTATACACTGAATGCTCCGATCATTACGGTTACGGTTACAGAATTTACAAATCTCGGCTGGATGGGCGGCAATACGTATAATCTGATCAATGTTACCTGCCCGGTTCATTTCAAAGGCAAGAGAGATGATCTTGACGGCGATCTTGTCATGGTTATGTATGAGAACAATACCGATCCAATTATCGGCGGCCGTGAGACAATGGGCTACAGCAAGATTTTCTGTGATATCCCTCGTATTGCCCATCTGCATAATTTTGGCGAAGACAAATACGTGGCAACTGCTTCCGAGTGGAACTTCCGCTTCATGAAGATGGTCGTTGATACCCAGAAAGCACCGGCTGATGCTGATACCGTTAAAAAGTGGGAAGCTGCAAGCGCAGGAAAAGTACATTTCAAATATGTGCCGGATGTCCTGGAAAAAGAAGAAATCGGCAAGATGCCCAACTTCTGCAAGCCTGCTATCGCATATCCTACAATCCTTCCGAAATGGCAGAAACCGGCGGATTATCAGTATGACCTGATGAAACCGGAAGTCACATGGTGTGACGGTACAATCGAATTCTTTGAGCCAACATGGGAAGAATTCCCGACATACTACAATGTCGCAAAGATTCTTCATGCTCTTCCTGTCAAGAAAGTTCTTGCGGCAAAGAGAATTCATTACAACGAGCCATGTGAATACTGCACCTGCTATAAGCTTCGTTAAGTCAAGAGAGGAGGGAGCTAATGACAATCATTGGCATAATTGGCCTGCTGTTAGGTGTAACAATACTGATTATTTTCAGCTTCAAGGGTCTTTCAGCAGTACCAACTACGATGCTTGCAGCAGCTATCGTATGCATCTTCAACGGAATTTCCGTCTGGACTGGCTATTCAAAATTCTGGGCAGGCGGTCTGGCAGCTATATTTACTTCATATTATATCCTGTTTTTTGCGTCATCGGTTTTTGCCAATGTCATGGAGGCAACCGGAGCCTGTACATCGATTGCGTATAAGTTTCTGGACTGGTTCGGCAAAGAGCATATCATGACGGTTATCACGCTGCTGAGCTTTGTCCTTTGCTACGGCGGTGTCAGCTTCTTCGTAATTATGTTTGCACTTGGTCCGATCATGGAGTCTTTGTACAGTGAACTGAATATACCGAGACGTTTTATGATCCTGCCTACAGCGGCCGGTGCCGGTGCCTGGGTTCTGGCGGCACCCGGCAGTACGCAGCTGAGCAATGTAATTCCGACAGCGCTGGGAACCTCTTTGATGGCGGCTCCTGTGCTTGGCTTTATCATGCTGATTATCGGCATGGGTCTTGAAATCTGGTATGTTGAAAAAACATACAAGAAAGAAATGGCAGTATGCATGAAAACGGGTGACGGCTATAAGGTAATGACCGGCAACAGCTTTACGCTTCGTGAAAAGGAAGATGTACCGGATGCTGTCAAGGCGTTTATACCGATCATCCTTCTGATTGCGATTATTGTTGTCGGCAGCGTGACAAAGATTACCAGTGATTCAACACTTCTGGCTTCGTGTGCGATGCTGATCGCACTGCTGGTATGTTTTATCATCAATTTCAAAAAGATTCACGGGCAGATACCGAATGTAGTTAAAACACTTCTAGGTAAAGGTGCCGTAGGAGCTGCCGGTTCCGCACTGGCCCTTGGTGCTATCGTTGGATTCGGTACTGTGGTATCGAATACAGCAGCATTTGCCAATGTAATACAATGGCTTGTCGGTCTGGATATCAGTGTTTACTGGAAAGGTGTGCTGTCTACATCAGTACTTGCCGGTGTCTGCGGATCCGCCTCATCCGGTGTCAAGCTGGTTATGCAGTATCTGGGCGATTATTTTATTCAGTCCGGCTGCAATCTTGGGATTCTGCACCGACTGATTGCCAACGCTTCTGTTACGTTTGATTCTCTGCCGCATGCCACAGGCTGTTTCCTGATGTTTGCTTATTACGGTACAAACCATAAAGAAGCATACAAATACGTATGGTGGACGGATACCATTATTCCACTCGTTGTTACATTTGTGGCAACTGTGATCTGCTCGTCGATTTTCTAAAGCCTGCAGAAAGAATATCCAAAATAGTCTCCGGAGAATACCATAAAGATTTAAGGAACTCTCCGGAGACTTCTTTAAAGATTTATCTGTTAAACGGAACTTCCGGCTGGAAACCGAGCCGGTAGGACACCTGACCGGACATTTTCTTCAATTCCGGAAGAATGGACTCTCGGATTCGTTCATCTGTCAGATTCTCGGTATTGTCAAATGCGCTGACTGCGGCGACTACCCGTCCGGTGTAATCATAAACCGGCACGGAAACGCAGCGGTGACCGATCTCACATTCTTCATTATCCAGCGCATAACCGCGGGAGCGCGTTTCATTTAATTCACGAACCAGTGCGTTCTGATCACAGATGGTATACTCGGTAAGCTGCGGCAGACCTTTTTCCTCAATCAGCCGGGTCACCTGTAAAAAGGACATGCCGCTCAGCAGGATCTTTCCGGATGCGGTCGAATGAATGGGGGCGTCTCTGCCGATTCTGGTAAGCGTACGGATGGAATTGTCCGGATTCATGACGGTATCAATATACTTAACCATGCCGTCTTTTTCCATGGCGAGCAGTACTCCGATATTAAGACGGGCGGAAAAAGAAGTCAGAAACGGATCGATCAGATCACGGATATTGTGGTTTGCCTTCAGGTTATCGCTGAGGCGGCAGACGCGCAGACTGAGGGAATAGCTGTTGGTAACGGGATCCTGGTATGCATAGCCTGAAGTGCAGAGCGCATTAAGATACCGGAAAACAGTGGCCTGTGTCAGCCCCAGCTCTTTCGATAAATTGATCAGCCGTACAGGCTGGCGCTTCTCGGAAAGCGCCTCCATGATTTTCAGAAGACGTAATGACGAAAGGCTTTTATTCTTTTCATTTATAGCTGTGTTATCTTTCATGGGACACCTCATGTGTTAAAAAATAGATTTGTCAGAATTGACACTTCTCATCATAATGTGACAAAGCTTATAAGTCAATAACGATAATTAAAATATATATAATAAAATTTAAACGATTGCTATAATAATTGATTTATTTTGACAGAAATTATTTAATATAATATAAACAATATTGAAAGGAGTTATTGTTATGGGTGAAGTTAAGAGAATGAAATACTGTGTCGGAGGTGAGTGGCTGGATTCCAGGACAGATAAATATATGCCTGTTACCGATTCCAGCACCGGTGAAATAATCGCGGAAGTACCATGCTGTACACAGGAAGAAGTTGAAAGTGCGATTGCAGCGGCACAGGAAGCGTTTCCTGCATGGTCCGGCATGGCGCTCAGCAAGCGGACTCAGTTTATGTTCAAATGGAGAAATATACTGGTTGAACACCTCGATGAATTAACGCTTTTATGCGCAAAGGAACTCGGCAAGAATATTGCGGAAGCAAAGGGTGATATTCTGAAAGCCATCGAGCCGACCGAGTTTGCATGCTCGATTCCGTATACTGTTCAGGGAAACGGTGCGCTTCAGGTAACAACCGGATATGATTCGATTTCTTACCGTATGCCGTTAGGCGTATGCGCAGGCATCGTTCCGATGAACTTCCCTGCAATGATTCCCTGGGGCTGGATGGTACCGCTTGCAATTGCCTGTGGAAATACTTTCGTACTGAAGGCAAACAGCCAGACACCGCTTACCTCAATGAGAATCCTTGAGCTCTTCTATAATGAAGGCGGTTTTCCTAAGGGAATCGTGAATCTGGTGACATGCAGCCGTCATGAGGCGGAGATCATGATGACGGATGACAGGATCAAGGCTGTTACATTTGTCGGAACGACCGATGTCGGCAAACATATCTATTCTGTGGCCGCTGCACACGGCAAACGAGTACAGGCACAGTGTGAAGCCAAGAATCATGCACTTTTACTGGAGGATGCCGATCTTGAGAGTGCTACAAATGCTATTATCAATTCAACATACGGATGCGCCGGCATGCGCTGCATGGCACTTCCGGTTGTCGTTGTGCAGGAGAGCATAGCAGATCATTTCGTGGCGATGCTCAAAGAAAAAGCACAAGCCATGAAGGTTGGCTGTGCGTACGATCCGGAAACCAAGCTGGGACCTGTCGTATCCGCAAAACATAAAGCATCCATCTGCGGCTGGATTCAGAAAGCAGTTGATGAAGGAGCAGAGGTAGTTCTGGACGGCCGCGATTATATAGTTCCTGGCTTTGAAAATGGCTTCTTTGTAGGCCCTACGATTATTGACCATGTAAAACCCGGCATGACGGTTGGCGACAGGGAGATTTTCGGGCCGGTTACATGCATAAAGCGAGTAAAGACATTTGAGGAAGGCCTGCAGGTTATGAATGCGAATCCTTATGCAAACGGTTCTGTTATCTTTACCCAGAGCGGCTATTACGCTAGAGAGTTCCAGATGCATACCGATGGCGGCATGGTCGGCGTTAATGTAGGAATCCCTGTACCGACAGCTTACTATCCATTCTCGGGAAATAAAGAGTCCTTCTTCGGCGACCAGCATGTACTGGGCCATGACGGCGTCCGCTTCTTTACAAGAGCGATGACGGTTACTACACACTGGTTCAACGATACATCCAAGCATGCAAAGGTAGATACATGGGAAGGCAGTGTCGACCGCTGATGCATTAAATAATAAAAAAACATTCCATTGCCGTCCGCTGAAAAAGGCGGGCGGCTTTTTTCACCCTGTTTCGGCCTCCTGCAGAATTGGAATTTGACGCAGGCTTCAATGTTCCTGAAAATAATAAAACAAATCATCAGAAAAGCTGTTATTTTTTGAAAAAAGTATATATAATAATTTTATACAGCTATCTGCCCGTAAATCCCCCTTATAAGGAGCATTTATTATGAAAAAGAAAGCAATTTCATTTCTGGTCTGTATCATGATGATGGTTTCCATGTGTGCGTTTCCGGTCATGGCAGCGGATACCCTTAACGTAACGGTGCAGCCGGTACCCTGCTATGTAAATGTCGGAGGTAATGCCGAATTCAGTGCATATTGCGATGCGAGCAGCAATGATTTCACTGCAGCATGGGAATATCAGACGATGTCGGATGGTGAGAATGTATGGCACCCTGTAAACGAATTTCAGACGAGCGGTTACAGCAGCGGCGGGTGTGTGTCGCAAGACGGACGGATCAATCCGGACGGTACGTACCAGTATGGATCCATGATGACACTGTATGGCGTTTTAGGAACCATTCAGGACGAATACATTCAGGTGCGGTGCACCTTTACAAGAGGGGCGCTGACGGCTTCCACAAACCCGGTTTCGCTGTTCCTCGGCGGAAAGATCACCGTGCACAACGGCATGGCATATGACGCGGCCGGTGACAATCCCATCACTGGTACGGAAACCGGCGCAGAGGTTGTACTGAAGCCTGACGAGCGTGCCGGAGAGACGTTCTCGAAATGGGTTATTAACGCAGGCAGTATTACGCTGAGCGATCCGAACGCTTCCGATGCCACGTTTACATTCGGGAATGAAGATGTCGAACTGACCGCGGAATTTGTGCCGACCGATTATACGGTCACCTGTAAACAGTCTGAGGGCGGTACGATCAGTACGGATGTCAGTACCGCGCATATGGGTGACACGGTTTCGATTACGACAGACGTGCAGGACGGCTGGAAGCTTACACAGCTGTATGTGAATGATGCGGCAGTTACAGGCAGTACCTTTACGATGGGTGCGGAAGACGCTGTCGTTACCGCGTCCTACGAAAAAATCGAAAAGCAGGAAGCTGCAGCAGATGCAAGCAGTACGGGTACCTCCGGCGGCAGCAGTACGGGATCCGTTCATACGGCAGCTCCGGATACAGGCGATCCGTCATCCGCGGCAGTCTGGATTCTGCTTCTTGGTGGTGCGGCAGTCATTCTGATGAAGCGGTTCGCCGGGAAAGCCAGGGGCCTGAGATAGAAATTCCGGGACAGAAATCATTATAAATATAGAAAAAGGAGAGACGTACGCGTATCTCCTTTTTTCTGTACTTATTATATCACAAAAACAGCTTTTTTACAAGACTGGTACAGATGCTCCGAAAATGGTATGTATTATATACGGAGGTGCAGTATGGAAAAAAACTGGCTTGTTCAGATGCAGCAGAATCAGCTTGCAAAGCTTATGGATACGAACCGGTATACGGAGAAATTCGGCCTTGCTCTGACGGAACAGGACGTGAGGCTGATTGCCGGGGCGAGGCAGAATACGCTGAAGGAGCAGAGGCGGGTTGAAATCGGAGAGAGCATCCTTCCGAAAATCATTTTCGAGTTCTGCGATTCCGCCTACATAAACCAGAGCAGCTACAGAGATACGATCATCCGGCTGCAGGACATTTTTTTCCTGTATAAAAACGAAACGCAGGATGAGATTTCGGATGACGAGCTGCTTCATTTCATGAAGGAGCAGTTCGAAACCGTCTGCTTCGGTGATCTTGAATATCTGGAAAGTACCTGCCTTTCCGCGTTTGCACAGGCAATCCGGGCAGGGTACCGCGGTTACTGCGGGGCGGACGGATACAGCGAGTACACGAAGCTCGACGCGGTGCCGCGCTGGGACTA
>Ga0163159_1002882_pt1 | contig 13535 bp, 10 predicted proteins | sample BioMet9_FD_108702 | JGI IMG/M metagenome (GOLD analysis project Ga0163159, IMG submission 108702) | Microbial communities from bioreactor (seeded with sewage sludge) at Lawrence Berkeley National Lab, California, USA - Biofuel... | ecosystem: Engineered > Bioreactor > Anaerobic > Unclassified ... | reverse complement strand
GGGGAATGCCCTCCAGAAGGCGGAAAAACTGCTCGAGCTTCTGCTTAAAAGCAAAGAAATCGTCAGATATCGCGACTAGATGGGCGTTTCTCACCAACACCGTGCACGATAGTCATTAAAGATTTTAAAAATAAATCGATTCATAGAACGATCTGAGCACATTCTGTTTTTCACCAATTTTCATAGTAATTGGCGGGTGCTTTTATGAGCATTTTTTGACCCAGTAAGTCGCTTTACTATAGGCCCCATTAAGTTATATCATTTACACATGCTCGGAAAAATTAAGCGTTACTTTGAACGGAAAATTATCAATTATCGTTACAAGAAAACAAAGGATCTCGTCATCGCCTTTGATTCGGATGATTGGGGGAGCTCCGCTACAAATTCGTTAAGTGCCGTTGAACGTGCGGAAAAGTTTGGTTTCGATATGCGGTCTGCTCCGTTTATTCATATCGACTCCCTCGAATCTGAACGAGACGTTCAGGATTTAAGCGATGTTTTGCTGTCTTTTCAAGATAAAGATGGTCATCATCCCATCTTTACTCTTAACTATATGATGTTTAATCCTAACCTCGAAAAGATGAAAAATGATAATTTTTCCACTTATTATTTTTCTTCCTTAACTGACACCCCCTCTTTTGATATCAAAACCTTGGGACGAATTAAAGAACTGATTGGACAGTGTTTTGAGGTAGAGTTGCACGGAGCCGAACACCTTGATGTTTTATCCTATCTAAAAGAAGCGACTGCTGATCCGGAAACCTTTTCCAATCTGGCTCAATGTGGTCTTTATCAATCGGGGGACCAATTTACAAAAAGTCATCCATTTGGTGTTTCGGACGAACTTCGGTGCTCCAACGAAGACGAAACTTCTTTTGCGATCGATCGATTGACAATGGCAAAGGCAGCATTTTCTAGTACGTTTTCGAAAAACTCTGAAACTTTAACCCCTTCTTGTGGCGTCCTTCCTTATCGCTTAATCAAAAAACTACCTAAAATTGAAATTCGTAAAATCAAAACCTCCTTTTTGTATTATGACGTCAGGTCCAATGGGAAGTTGGCCAAACATATCGCTTTTAGGAAACGTCGCCATAATGTTGCTTTTTTAATTAGAAATGCTCGGTTTGAGCCATCTTTTACCCCAGACGCCTTTAAAAAAGTGGTGTCAGACATCGACTATTGCAGTAAGCATCATGTTCCCTGCATTATTTGTTCTCACCGCTTGAATTATGTTGGAGGATCTTCAGCTTCTACCAAAGAATTTTCTTTAAAAGAATTGCGGCATCTTTTGTCGTATATTCTTTTAAACTATCCCAATGTTAAATTTCTTTCTACTGATGATATCTATAAGACTTATTTTTGATGAGACTCCTTTTCGAAAAGGAGAAGGTACTGTTTTGAGGTATTGGCAATTTCGAATTTGAGAGAAAAAGCGTGTGCATTTTTTCCAAGTCGAGATATTTCTTTTGGCTGCTGTAAAAGGTCTTTTATAATCTCAGCGATTTCTAACGAAGAAGATCCCGGTTCATATAATATTCCGCAGTCTTCTGGAACGATGTCGGGCAATCCTCCGACGTTCGGAGCAACGATTGGCAAGCCGGCAAACATGGCTTCCAGAACTGATATTGGATTGCCTTCGGCTTTGGAACATAGAACAAAAAGAGAAGATTTTTGAAGATAATCAGCGGGATTGGAGAGCTGCCCGGGGAGTTCTAGGTTGTTTTCCAAACCTAGGCGTTCTGACTCTTGACGGACCAACATGCGTTCCGGTCCGTCTCCGACAATTATCATTTTCACAGTTGGAATTGCTTTTTTTACGTTTGATAACACGGAGGTCATAAAAGGATAGTTTTTGACCGTCTCAAAGCGTCCAACTGAAATTAATTGATATTGTTTGATTTGGTCGTTTGGCAGGCTCCATGCCTTAAAACCGTTAAATATAGTAATTATTTGACCTTTCGGGTATAAGAAACGCTCTAATTCAGAAATTTTGGTAGAAATGCCGATTAATTGGAGGGACCAATTTTGAGAAATCCTTAGTTTGAGGAGAAGACGGTAGGGCCAATGAAGTTCTCTTTTCGGCAAAGTGTGAACGGTGTGAAAAATTGTGTATTTTGAGAAGCGATGGTCGGCGCATAAATAGCCTATTGAAGCTAGATGAGTATGAATTACATCGGGATGGATTTTATCGATAATTTCAAATAAACGTCTTGATATTTTGAATGAAAATCCTTTTTTCTTATGAAGAGAAAAATAATGAATTTTCGGATTGTTCGCGATCGTTCGTAAATAACGTTCTTGGCCTCCATCAAAGAGGACGATCAATGATACATCGTGGCCTTGTTTAACGAACTGTTCGCATAAATTAACGCATAGATTTTGGGCTCCACCAGCATTTAAATGCGTAATTACCTCAACGATTTTCATTTCGGATCCCTTCCATTATTTTTTTCCATAACGTTTCCGCGGCCAAACGAGAAGTCCCAAATGATGGCGGTGCGGCAACCAACTTCAATTGAGAAATTTGCTCGATTTCTTCAGCTATTTTTTTCGGATCCATTTCAGATGTAAAAACGTTACCATGGGTTAACAGGGTAGAAACGTAAACCGACTCTCCGACCACCGTCAAGGTTGGCCGCCCTGATTCGAGGCATAATGGTGTTTTCGATGGACAAGCATAATGAATGATATTCTTGTTCAGAGAAATAATGTTTAAGTCCGATATTGAATATAAAAAAGCCGCTTCGTTTGGAGTTACTTGAGGGTGCACGCTCAAGTTAGAAACTCCAACTGATGCGTTGGAAATTTCCGAAAATCGACGCCCCGATCCAACCAAATAAAACCTTATTTTAGGGTTATTTTGAAGCAAGTTAGAAGACTGGACAAGCAGATCAAGGTTTTGGAATTGTCCGAAGTTCCCTACATAAAAAACATTGAAGAAATCTTTTGAATAATTTAACGAAGAAAGGAGTTTTTGTTCTTGGCTTTTTTGCAAGGTTTTGATTGGATAAGACCATGGTGGGATAACCGCGATGGGCAAAACTCTCGCCGGGCATTTTTCGCACAGCGAAATTTTCATATCTTCCGAAAGAGTAACAATTTGATCGGCTGCGAAAAGAGCCTTTCTTGACTGAGCTGATAGAAATTTTCCCATTAATGAATTTCGCGGGAAAGCGACTTCAGGATAGATGTCGTTAATGTTAAAAACTAGTTTAATCCCACGTTTTTTTAAACAATGCTTCAATTGCTTGTTCCAAATGAAGGGAGGGTTAGAGGGGATATAGACAAAAGCAATATCTGGCTGTTTTTTTATCCATTTTTTTGCCTTTTTGCCAAATTGCCATGCTCGGAACAAACGGAAAAAAGGATTGCTCTCCTTCCAACTCAGGCAAGAGAAAGTGTGGTGGGTATAACCTGAAAAATGGGCAGTTCTGCTTCCGTTTAGTTCCTTGACTTCTTTAGATGAAAGGCCCCTAACGGGATTAGGTGTAAGAACGTGGCAATCGAAATTCAAGTCATTTGCCCAAGAAACTACGTCAAAAAACATGTGCGGACTGGAAAAAGTTTCTGGGGGGAAATATAAACCTAAAAATACAGCTTTCATCTTAACGATCCAATTAAAACGATGTCTAACATTCTTTGGCCTCTTATTTTGTATTAATATTAGAGTAAAATAACAACTTATGGAAGAAAGAGACGCGCGGTCTTTTGAATCAAAGGCGAACGTCTCTTTTCGCTGGACCGCATTTTCGGAAATCCTAAGCAAACTGATTGTTCCGATAATGAACATGGTTTTGGCTCGTCTCGTAGCCCCCTCAATTTTTGGCATTGTTGCGACCATAACCATCGTCACCTCCTTTGCTCAAAATTTAACCGAGGGTGGCTTTGCAAAATATCTTTTACAGCATGAATTTTCAGATAAACTCGAATTTAAGAAGGCGGCTGGAACCTCACTTCTTTCTACTTTTGTATTTTCCATTTTGCTCGTTATCGTCATCGTCTTTGCCAGAGCGCCTTTAGCTTCGCTCATCGGAGCTGAGGGATATGAAACTGAACTGATTGTGGCTTCTTTGGGCATTCCTTTGTATGGAGTCGCAAGCATACAAATTTCCATTTTACGTAGAACCTTTGGTTTCAAACATTTAGCTTTTGTTCGTATCTTGTCATCCGTTTTGACTTTTGCTGTCGAAATAGGCCTTGCATTTTTTGGACTGGGAATTTGGGGACTCATTGCAGGTTCTATCGCCGGCTCTTTTTCACAAGTCATTCTTTTGCTTGTTTTTTCAAAAGGGAAACTGCCTATTTGCTTTTCTTGGACGTCCTTTCGCTCTTCAATCTCTTCCAGCGCTTTATATATGATTGAAGTTTTACTGACTTGGTTGAATACCTCTTTAGACGTTTTTATGTTAACCAAAGCTTTTTCATCTTCCATTACCGGCATCTATAAAAATGCTTTTAGCACAGAAAAAGGGATCATTGCCGCCGTCACCGCTGTCTTTACTCCCGTTCTTTTAAGCCTGCTTTCTCGTTTGGCCAACGATGACGTCAAATTCGAAGAAACCGTTTTAAAATACCAAAAAGCAATCTCAATTATTCTCATTCCGATGTGCTTTGGCATGTACATTTATCAAATACGAATCACCAATATCTTTTTTGGTTCTGGATGGGATGGAGCCGAGGTAGTCATTGGGGCATTTGCCTTGGCCGATTCCATAAAGGTACCAATTTCCGACATTCTTTCTGACGTTTTTATTTCAAAAGGGAAACCTCAATATTCCATTTTCGCGCAGATTTCCTATTGTCTTTGTATTATTCTTTGCTGCGTTTTCGCCGAGCAAATGGGCTTTTTGGTTTTTACTATCGCTAGAGCTAGCTGCTCTCTGGTTCTGGTGATTACCTCTTGTCTTTTTTCTCGCCGGTGCCAGGTTTCTTCGACCAAACTGTTTCTAAATATTGGCTATCCTTTTTTATGCTCTATATTTATGGTCGTTTTTGCCGCGGTCCTTCAAAGATTTGGTAATACCTTCATTTGGGACATCGCCTCAATTGCAGCTTGTATCCTCTTTTACTTTTTGATTTATTACGTTGTGGATCTTCATGGGTTTCGTGTTTTCGTTGGCGTACTAAAAAATCGAATGGAAACCTCTCCGGGCAAAAAAAACAATCCGCAATCTGTGGCCCACGTTGCTTTGAAAAATCAAAGAATGCATTGGGTTGAAGTTTTGGGAAGTGATGGAATGTCCCCCCTGTTAGTCTTAACCTCGAACGTTGAATTTAAGTCGTCTGAAGGCGCGCTGTTTTCGGCACTTTCCTTGGATCCTTCTTCCCCCTATTTTGATCATTTGCAAATTTGCAACCAAGTTGAATCCGTTTCCGCTACAAAAGGCGGAAAACTTAGTTTGGTTTCTTTCTTGTCTCCGGGTCTTATTCATTTGGAGGCGGTTTACCCTGATTGTAAACACGTTTCTTCTCCAATCGCCCCTTTTTCCAACGATCTTGCCTCACCGAAAGAAGCCATTCAGAAAGTGATTTTGACAGCCCTTTCCGAATCTCCTCTTTACCTTTTAATAGATTGGAACTTGGCCCCAAATCGGAAACATCGACAAATGATTAATTGTATCTTGGCCGCAATACCTAATTTGCCCCCCGTTGTTTCTTTATTATCTAGCAATACGGCCAAGCCAATCAAAGTCATTTCCCCGGATCTCATTTCTATATAGATAATCAACAATGCATGTGCTTTTTTGTGATAAAATCAACCCGTGAACGAAATAAAAGAAAAATCCAGCAGTTCCTTCTTTGCTAAAAAACGCGGTTTTTTCCTTTTTCTTTTAAACCTTTTCGTAGCGCTTTTTTATGTTTTATTCAGTTTGGCTTTTGAACCGGCCGTTTTTGCTGAGCGCGATGCTTGCGCGAAACGGTTCTCGGCCTTAGGTGCTCAGGCGGATGACGGTTGCGTGTATACAAGGGTTATCTCAAAGTCAGATTCCCCCCAAGGAAAATGGAAGGCGTCTGAAATCCGAAACCTTCAAGGGGCTATGAATAAAGAATATCCCAACATCCCCTCTTTTCTTTCGCTGGTCGATTCTACCGGGGTCAATCTCCCGGCTTCGGTACAGCATTCTACTTATGGCGATGCGAAATCCTTTTCCGTTTTGACTCTTTCAACTTTTTCTGATACCGCGGTTTTTGAGTCTATTGACATAAACCTTTATAAGCTTGTACAAGACGAGCGCAAATATGGATCGGATGCAAACGGAGTCGTGTTTATTCCGGATTTTTATGCCGATTATTTGATAACCCAAAGTCATGGAGTTTTAACTTCGTATGATGACATAATCTCCGGAAATTGTCTGCTTTCATTGACTATGGGCGATGGAACAAAAAAAGTTTATCGTGCATGCAATATTTTCGAAGTAAATGGTTTTTATTCCTATGGCGACTCGGCTGCTAAGGATACTAATGGAACTATAATTTTTAAGCACATCGGCTCTTATGTTTTTGTTGTCGATCTCAGTTTATTCAACCAAAATTATTCATCCTTTGATTACGTCGGGACCAATTCTCAATTTGTTTATAAGAAATCAAACGAAATCGTTCAGTCTTATGCTAATTCAAGTTTGGTTTTTTCTTGTTCATATGTTAAAAATGGTGAAGTCTTTCAAGATGCCGCCTTGTCTGAAAAAACGGGTTCAATCTATCAAAAAAACATATCAGTGTTTGCTGGGACGAATATTGTTTTCCTGATCCTTGGGTGTTTTTCATTTGGACTTTTTTGTTTCTTGTGTTTCTATTTTTTCCCGTTTAAGTTGGAAATTTCTTGCCCTTATTTTTTAGCTTGTTCCTTTGCTGGCTTGGCCATTTTTGTTTTCTCTATTCTGTCGTCCACTTGTTCTTCCTCCCTGCCTCTTAGCTTTTTGGCTTTTTCCAATGTGGGTTCAAACGTTATTGTTTTGTGCTCTTTCGTTGGCCTTTGTTTGTTTCAAATCTTTAGGGTTAAAAGAGCAAAATGACCTCAAAGAGTCAATGGCTTTCTCAGCCGTTTAAAGAAAAGATATTTTCTGCAAAAACTCTATTTTTGTCTTCAAAAATTCCGCAACGTATTTGCCTTATTTTGGTTCTTTTGCTTTTTACTGCTACGGCTTTTTCGACCACGGCACTTTCAGGCCAAACCGCCTTTTATCGCATCAATTTGATTGTAAACGTTTGCCTGGCGGCTCTATGCCTTATCTATGCTCTTTTATTTGGACGGTTTGTTGCCGGTCCTTACTTAATTCTCGTGGTTCTTTTTAATTTTATTACGATCATTTCTTTCTTAGCTAATGGCTGCAAAACATTTACGACAACCTTGTTGACCTTAAGTCTTGTTTCGTTATCCTTATTTGAATTCGTCACCCAATCTGAAGTCCATAGAGATACCGCCCTTCTTTTCTCTTTGGTCGGTATTGAAGCCTTCTTGATGTATTTTGTGGTTGCCTATTTCCACGATTTTCTTCATCCATCAATTTCTTTTGGAAATCGAATTGGCATTCTCTTCGGCAATCAGAATGATGTTGGACGTTATCTTGCATTTGCTTTTTTCTTCAATTTTTACTTTGCTTATTCGCTCAGGTTGTATTTTTGCTATTTTTTCTCTTTGATTAGTTTATATGCAATTTTGTTAACAGGTTCAGTTTCGAATCTCATTACAATCTTCTTAGTTATCTTCATATTTTTTAGTTTTTTCTTAAAAAAGAAAGCCAAAGTCATTTTTCTAATCATTGCTTTGGCTTTAATCGTCGGTTTTATTGTTGCTCTTCAATTCCCGTTCTTGGCCTATTACCGGAACCGCTTTTTGGGAATGATCGCTTCTTTTTTCGGTATCAAAACCGGTAACTCTGATCCTTCCTTTGAAAACCGTTTCGAATTGGCTGTTGAAGGCTTTTATCTCTTTTTGGAAAATCCTGTATTTGGCGGTGGTTTTCAATTTGTCCGAGCCAACGCTTTCCAAGTGGATTTTGCGCATAACAATTATGCCGAAGTCGCGGCCTCGTTTGGTATCTTTGGACTGTTGGCCGAAGAGACTCTTATCCTATGGCCTATTTTTGCACAAAAATCAAATAAAAAAACGGCATTTTTCCAATTTATTATGCTGGTTACTCTCTATATTTTCTTATTTCAGCTGTTCCTTGTTAGTTACTATTCGAAAATGGAGTTCTTTTGTTTCCCCTTTATTTACGCCTGTCTTTCTCGGCCCTTTTATTTTGAGTTCTCGTTTAGGGGGCGTGGTTTTATATACAAAAAAACCATTGTTAATTAGTCATGAAGATCCTTCTGGTTTCTCAGCAATATTGGCCCGAGAATTGGCGAATCGTCGACACGGCCGAAGAATTGGTTCGTCGCGGTCATCAGGTTACCGTTGTTTGCGGTGTTCCAAATGATGGTAATGGTAATCTTCTCCCCGAATATCGCGAAACTAAAAATTGGGTTCAAAATCATGGGGGCGTTTCCATCCTCCGTATTTTTGATCACCCCAGAAGACGTGGCGATTTAAACTTATTCGCAAAATATGTTTCTTTTACAAAAAAGGCGACAAAATTGGTTTCTTCGTTGCCTGGAACTTTTGATTTGGTTTTATCTAACCAATTATCACCCGTTATGCAGATTCAGCCTGCTATTGTTTATGGAAAGAAATGGAATAAACCTACTTTAGTATATTGTTCTGATTTATGGCCGGAAAGTTTGGCCGCCCGCGGAGTAATCAACAAAGGTTTAACAAAGCCTATTTATCATCACTATCTAAAAGTTTCCCGTGCTCTTTACAATGCTGCCGACCGCATCCTTGTTACCTCCCCCGATTATTTAGACTATCTTCATAGGGTTGACCTTGTTCCAATGATTAAGCTGGCTTATCTTCCTCAATACGCTGAAGCCATTTTTACGAAGAAAGTCGGGCCTCATTTGGATTACCAAACAAAACATAATTTTGTTTTTGCTGGAAACATTGGGATGGCTCAAGACCTAGAGTGCCTCCTTAAGGCCGCGAAAGAACTTGAGACAAATCCTGAAATTTCAATCCACATAATCGGCGCCGGATCAGACATGGCCGCCTGTCAACGATTAGTGGCGCGTTCCCGCATTTCTAATGTTTATTTTCATGGAAATATGCCACTGGATAGTATGCCGGGGGCTTACGAAGCGTCTGACGCCCTGATTGTGACCCTATCTGATGACTCGTTTTTAAAATATGTTCTCCCAGGAAAACTGCAATCGTATATGGCGTATGGAAAACCCATTCTATCTGCTGCTAACGGGGCGACCCCCAAAATCATCGCTGAAGCTCAATGCGGTTTTTCAGTTTGCTCCGGAGATTATCAAGGTTTGGCTGCCTGCATGAAGAAAATACTTGCCTTGAGTTCACAAGAAACTGACGCCTTAAGTAAAAATGCTAGAGACTATTCAAAATCTCATTTTGGTCGCCAAACTTTTTTTGATCGTTTAGAGGCTGAAATGAAGGCTTTAGAAAAACACTGATTGTTTTCGTGGCAATTTTCCAACAATCCAAGCACTCCTTTTTAGCATCAACCTTCGCCAAAAGAAGGGCTGGTTGTTTTTCAGAAGTCGTTTGGTGACGAATTGTCGGTTCCTCCTAAACTACCCTTACCTGGAATGGTACAATTACTTTGTTATTTTGGAGGTCTTCCATGAAAGCATATGTTACTGGTGCCGGCGGGCTGGTTGGTTCCCATCTCGTCGAAGCCTTAAAGAAACGTGGTTATGAAGTGGTGGGGTCTTATTACACCCCGACCACGGATATCAAAGAAATCGATCCGTCCATTCGCCTTTTTGAACTGGATGTTCGGAAGCACGAAGCGATGAAGGCATGGATCAATGATTATCTTCCTGATAAGATTTTCCATCTCGCCGCCCAAAGCTTCCCGGTCGTTTCTTGGAAAGATCCTTACTACACGGTCGATGTGAACGTGAACGGAACGATTGGCCTATTTGAAGCCATTCGCGATGCCAAGGCAAAACATCCTGGCTATGATCCGATGGTGGTGGTTATCTCCTCTTCTGCCATCTACGGTGAAGCGTTACTTTCCTATAGCCCCGATCATCTTCCCAAAGAAGACTGCCCGATGCTGCCGTTACATCCCTATGGTGTTTCTAAAGCGGCCGAGGATCTTCTCTGCTTCCAATATTTTAGAAATTATGGAATTAAGACGGCACGGGTCCGTTTATTTAACTGCACTGGTCCGAAAAAGATCGGAGATATTACATCTGATTTCACCAAGCGGGCAGTTCTTCTTGAAAAAGAGCACTCGAATAAACTTGTTGTTGGCAATCTAACCGCATTACGCGCCATTCTCGATGTCCGTGACCTTTGCGAAGGGTTAATTATCCTGAGCGAAAAAGGGACTCCGGGTGAGCCGTATAACATTTGCTCTAGCCACATCTTCAAGATGACCCATGTTGTGGAGTGCATCGAAAAAGTCATGGGAACCAAGTACGAACTGGTTCAGGATCCCAAACTTTTACGTCCTGCCGACGAACGGCTTTATGCGGGCAACTGCGATAAGATCAAAGCTCTTGGTTGGGTCGAGAAATATGAATATCTCGATACGGTCCGAGACATGATTGCTTACTGGAAAAGGAAGTTGGACTAACTATGACCGCCCACATCAAAACAAAAGGTGATTTGCTATCTTTTATCCAATATGAAAAACAACTATATGGTGCAAAACATGCAAGTTTGGGTATCACCCCTGTTTATTCAGAAAAATCGATAATATGGCGTTTTATCTCTTTGCTTCGCTTTGAAGAATACCATATTAACACTCGACATCGGTTACGGGCTGCTTGGTATAAATTTAGGCGGGTCAAATTGGGAAGAAGAATCGGTTACAATATTGGCCCTAACATCATTGACAAAGGTTTTTTGATGTATCATGTTGGTCCAGTTTTGATTAACGCAGAAAATGTTGGTAAAAATTTCCTTTGTAACGTTAATTGTGCCTTTATCGAAGGCGGTCACGATTGCGGCCGTCCTACCGTTGGTGACAATGTAATAATTGGCTATGGTTCTGTGGTGTGCGGCAATGTCGTTATTGCTAACGGAGTGGCTATCGGAGCTTGCTCGTTTGTTAATAAAAGCGTTCTTGAACCCAATATTTGCGTGGCTGGTTCGCCGGCAAAAAAGATTAGCAGCAATGGTTCAGCGACTTGGGGCGGGATGAAGGCTTTCGAGAAAATTCAGAAATAGGATCAACGGGAAAAGCGGGATGATTTATAAATCCCGTTTTTTTCGTAGATATGGCGATGCTTCGTAATCATCAATAGAGGCTCAAGGTAATCCCTAAACTGTTTGGACATGTGACCGGGGTCCTGAAGGAACTCCGGCGGAAGCAACTTGGTTTTATCGGCAATTTGGTCCACGGGGGCAAGGAAAGCCTGAGAAGAATAAGATTTGTTCGCTTTTCGCTTGAGGCAAACCATGAAACCCGTTTTGCCGCTTAGGATTTGTTTGACCGCAAAGGCCCCACAGGCAATGGCTTCCTTTTGATCAACTTCAGTGGTGAATAAAGGATCGGCTCGTTCTGGAATTGAAAGTTCAATCGAACGGGAACCGATGCCTAGTTTGTTTTTTACGAGTTCGGCCAAGGTTACGCAGCAGCCATCCATGGACTTATGGCCAAAGGCATCTGTTTCAATCGCGTTTTCATGTTGGACAGGCATTCCTTCGGAAACCGCACACACGGCATAGCCCTTTTTGTCGTAGACCTCTTTGACGTCTTTTAGAAACTGAGTTTCGTTCCATTTGGCTTCAGGAATATAAATGAGGTCAGGGCGGCAATCTTCAGGAAGCAAATCCACGGAAGCCGTGAGCCAGCCGGTATCTCTTCCCATAATTTCAACAAGAACAACCTTGCCTTTCTTGTAGGCTTTGGCGTCTTCCACGATCATCTTGGTCGTGTTGATGATATGGAGCGCGGCAGAAGGGTAGCCCAAGGAATGGTCGGTGACCTCAAGGTCGTTATCGATGGTCTTAGGAATTCCAATGACCTTAACATCCATCTTCTTTTCCTCAAAGAAGCGCGAAAGACGAAGGCACGTATCCATCGAATCATTCCCGCCATTCACAAGAACGTAGCCGATATTGTGCTTTTGGATGGTGGCAATGATTTTGCCAAAAAGAGGATCATCATCCGCTGGAAGCTTTTTGCGGGTCGAGCCTAGGATGGCACCTGGGGTTTGCTTCAATAACTCGATCTGCTCAGAATCTTGCTTCCGTAAATCAACAAAGTTGTCGTCAATTAGGCCTTCAACGCCATAACGAGCGCCAAAGATATTTTCTATCTCGGGATGCTTCTTGGCTTCTTTGATGACACCATAAAGAGAACAGTTAATAACAGCAGTGGGACCGCCGCTTTGAAAATAGATCAAGCTCTTTTTCTCAGCCTTCATTTTTAGCTTCTTAGCCGTTTTGTACAGGCGTCGGAATGCGAAAGGATGGTTTTTTCATCAGGCTGCACTACTGAGCCATTGATCATGACAAGTTTCACGTCCTCGTCTTTTGCTTTCAGAACAAGAGAATTAACGTCTTCTGCGTCAACTTGGATAAGATCTGCTTTTTTTCCTTTAGCCAAAACGTCGGAGTCCTCAATAAACATGGCGTGGGCCCCATTGACGGTTCCCATCTTTAGGATTTCGTAGAGGGGGATATCAGGATTCTGCTCATGGGCCAGCCTCATCTCTCGCCACATTGAAAGGGATTCGTTCGAAGAGGCTCCGTCAGTGCCTAAAGCGACGACAATGCCTTCCTTCCAATATTTAGTGAGGGGGGCGGTGCCGTCTTTTAGTTTCATATTCGATCCGGGGCAAGAAACAGCGTACAGGTTCTTATTGATGAAGATTTCTTGGTCGTGGTCAGTTAAGTAGATGCAGTGATAGCCGCCTCCGCCATATTCGAAGAAGCCGCGTTGATCCATAAATTCAACCGGGCTGATACCATGGCGCTTAAAGCAGCCATCAACTTCGGCTTGAGTTTCGGAAATGTGGGTGAAGACGGGAAGACTATATTTGTCGGCGATATCCTTAACGTCCTTTAGAGTTCCTTCATCCGCAGTGTACTCGGCGTGATAGCCAATCATCGGGCGGACTAAGCAATCTTGGTGAAGGTATTTTTCGAATTGATCTTCGATTAATTGGCGGCGTTCTGGAGTGCCGTTAGGCATATACAGGTTCACGCAGCGGATCCCAAGATCTTCAGCGGCTTTAGCGATCATGTGCGGGAAGAAATACATATCAAAGAAAGCGGTGGTGCCCCCTTTAATGTATTCCACATAAGCGGCCTGGCTTAACCAATAGATATCATCTTCGGTGAGCTTGGCTTCCATCGGATAGACTTGAGATAACCATTCTTGAAGAGGAAGGCCTTCGGCAAAATGACGGAGGAAGACCATGGCCGAATGCGTATGGGCATTCTTTAGCCCTGGCATCAAGATCATGTTATGGCAATCGATGATTTGGTTAGCCCGGAAGAAAGGCTTCTTTTC
>Ga0163159_1002877_pt1 | contig 13550 bp, 14 predicted proteins | sample BioMet9_FD_108702 | JGI IMG/M metagenome (GOLD analysis project Ga0163159, IMG submission 108702) | Microbial communities from bioreactor (seeded with sewage sludge) at Lawrence Berkeley National Lab, California, USA - Biofuel... | ecosystem: Engineered > Bioreactor > Anaerobic > Unclassified ... | reverse complement strand
CGTCAAAGTTAAGTTCCCGACAGGTCAGCCTGAACTGGAATACGTGAAAATGGTGCTCTCGAACCTCCCGGTCGGCATCAGGGCGCTGTTTGTAATAGGTCTTTTCGGAGCCATCATCTCCACGCTTGACAGCTACTATCTGATTGGCGGCACGACTCTGGCCAAGGATATTTACGCCAGAATATTCGACAAGGAAAAGATCAGCGACAGAAAGCTCGTCAACCTGAGCCGGCTTGGCTCCTGTCTGCTGGGTCTTATCGGAGTCTGCCTGGCGTTCCGCTTCACGCTCGTCTACGACGCCTTCGTGTTCATCGGCAGCCTCTGGATGTCAACAGGTTTTGTGCCAGTGCTGATGGCGCTGATGTACAAGGGAAAGATGACGAAAGCGGCCGGTCTGTTCTCGATGATAGCCGGAGGTATTTCGTTTATCTTCCTTACCTATCATCCGGTCACCATTTCCCAGAGCTTTGGAAGCCTTGAACCGCTGCTTGTGGCGCTGCCGCTTTCATTTATCTGCTGGTTCATCGGCAGCCGCATCGGCGAAGACACTAACTACGATCACAAATCTATCAGGTGCTAGAAGGAGACAAACATTATGGCTGAAGACAAGAACGCGGAACTTCAGAAGCAGCAGCAGGAAAAAGAGGATATGCGCATAGAATGGTTCGGAATCGACGGAGCGTTGTGCCTTTGCTTCGTGTTCGAATCGGTGTTCTTTGGATATTGCATGATCCACAACGTAGATTTTGTAATAGGCAGGGTTCTTCCTTACGGAGCCGCGCTGGTAACGCTGTGGATCTTCCTGAAATATATCACGCAGGTTCTTTCTTTCTCACACGGAGCCAGAAAAAAGGCTCAAAGCAAACAGCAGTAGAAACAGAACAGACGCGTCCCGGCCCGCATTGCTCTGCGGGCCGGAGAAGGGGCAACGTCAGGCGAGGTGTTGAATATGAAAATATCCTGTTTCCCTGAAAAAATTGATCAGAAGCGCGCAATGGCTATGGCTGATAAACAGACCGGTTTTTTCAGCAAACTGTTTATCGGGCGCGGCAAAAAAATTGAAGAGATGAAGACACTGTATATAGAAAACAGGCTCATCACATTCTCCATCACATCTAAGCCGCCGCTGATAGAAAGACTGTTCAAAAAGAACCCTAAACCTATAAAAAGCAAAATACAGATGATCGCGAACGGTTCCACCTGCGGCGTAGCATACTATGACCCAAGGGGCGTAGAGATCGTAGAAGCGGAAGTCGATGAGAAAAATATACAGAAATCGGATTACAGCGACGATATGCTTGTTACGCGCGGCAACGCACTAGCGCGCAGGATATTGCGCAGGCGGGTTGGTGGCAACCTTTCTCTTGATGTAGAAGATATAAAAAGCGTATACCGCCCATATCATGTTGCATTTTACGGAAAGATGTCCGAAGGCGGGAAAATCTATTATGTCCCTATCGCTGCAGATATGTGCAGCGTGGGCAAAACATTCTGAAGAATAATAAACTATCTGTTAAGCAGGAACGGAGAGGGAAATCATGCCGGAGAAATCTGAAAATATGAAACAAGTTGTACTTGGCGGCAGGGTCACGCTGGATGATCTCGCCGCAGTTGCGCGTTTCAATGCGAAGGTGTCTTTTAGTCAGGAATATAAGGATCGCGTTAATAAATGTCGTGTGCTGGTAGAGCAGTTCGTGAAGGAAAAACGCCGTATGTACGGCATCACGACCGGGCTCGGAGACAACGTCAAAAGAGCCATCCCGGAAGAAGAGGCCATTCAGTATCAGAAAAACACGATGCTCACGCACTGCACGGCTGTCGGCGAACCGATGGATATCGAAACGTCGCGTGCCATGCTGTTTATGATGCTGGCCAACGTCGGCACCGGCGTTTCGGGCGCGCGCCTCGAGTTTCTTGAGCTTATCGCGGATATGCTGAACAAAGGCGTTACCCCCTGGGTGCCGATGCACGGTTCCGTTGGCTATCTCGATGCGGAGGCCCACGCGGCGCTTGTTTTCACCGGAGCAGGCAAGGCTTACTATGCAGGCGAACTGCTCAGCGGCTCCGAGGCGCTTAAACGCGCCGGACTCAAGCCTATCGTGCCCACATACAAGGAAGGGCTCTGCTTCGTCAACGGCTGTACATCTATTAACGCGATGGCGGCGCTTGCCGCTTACGACGCCAGAAACCTGGTGGAAACGGCGGACGTGGTGGCCTCCTGCACGCTGGAAGTGCTGGGCGGCAATATGCATCCGTTCGATCCACGCGTCATGGAAGTCAAGCCGCACAAGACACAGGCGGTCACGGCCAAACATGTGCGCGACATTCTGGACGACAGCAAATTTCTCGCCGAATATGGCGGCAAAAACCTGCAGGACTGCCTGTCGCTGCGCTGTATCCCGCAGGCTCACGGCGCGGTCCGCAGGGCGGTAAACGATGCTGTCGAAGTCATCGAGACTGAACTCAACTCCTGCGACGACAACCCCATCGTGCATCCGAGCGGAGAAGTCATCAGCGCCTGCAACTCCGATTCTGGCTTTGTAGGTATTGAGTCAGACGCGCTCTGCATCGCAATGGGATACCTTGGCAAAATATCCGAGAGACGCACAGACCGTATGGTAAACGAACATGTGAGCGGCATGCCTGCGTTCCTCGTCGCGGCTCCGGGACAGAACAACGGTTATATGATAGTCCAGTATTCTTCGGCCGGTCTTCTCAACGAGATCAAGATCCTGGCTACGCCTGCGTCTGTGGATTCCATTCCCACCTGTGCGTTCCAGGAGGATTATGTGAGCATGGGCTACAACGCTGCCATGAAGGCGCAAAAAGTCGTCAGGCTGGCGGAATATATCCTCGGCAACGAACTGCTTACCGCCGCTCAGGCTTCTGGCCTGCGCCAGCATCAGGAACTCAAGTCCTCCGAGGTGACGACGAAGGTCGTTGCGGCTGTCCGGGAGAAAGCGCCTTTCATGGAAAACGACCATTACATCCATCCCGACATGGAGTGGGCCCGTCAGCTGGTCCACGACGGCCGCGTGCGCGAAATAGCCGAACAGAAGATCGGCAAAATGTTTTAAGAAGCAGCCATGAACGCTTTGTTCAGCGGCAAACGGGTACTTGTCACGGCGGGTTCGGACGGCATCGGCAGGGTCACAGCGGAGTCATTCTTAAAAGCCGGCGCCAGAGTGCATGTCTGCAGCAGAAACGGGGAAAAGCTGAAAAGATGCGCGTCGGAATTGCCGGGGCTTACCTTTACGGCGGCAGACGTATCAAAATACGAAGACGTGGAAAGAGTCTTTGCGGATATTGAGAAAAAGCTGGGCGGTTTGGATATTCTCGTCAATAACGCCGGCATTTCGGGTCCTACCGGCCGTGTGGACGAAATAGAGCCTGAGGCCTGGGAACAGACGATGAGGACAAACATTGACAGTCAGTTTTTCTGCGCCAGACTGGCCGTTCCCATGATGATCAAAGCCGGAGGCGGAGTTATCATCAACATGGGGTCGACCGCCAGCCTCTTTGCATATCCTCTGCGGTCCCCTTACGCCGCCTCCAAATGGGCCGTAATAGGTTTTACTAAAACACTGGCGCAGGAGCTGGGACGCTTTAAAATACGGGCAAACGCCATATGTCCCGGCTGCGTCAACGGACCCAGGATCGACGGCGTGATAAAGCGGGAGGCATCTGCGCTGGGAGTTGCCGAAGATGTTATTCGCCAAGGATACCTGGACCAGACGGCGATGAATACGTTTATAGACGCCGGTGACATAGCTGATATGTGTCTGTATCTCTGCTCGCCTGCCGGGGCAAAAATTTCCGGCCAGGTACTGGTTGTTGACGGTTTTACCGAAAACTGCCACAGCTGAGCAGACTGTTATTGATATTTGGAAGGACCGCCTCTGTGCGGTCCTTCTTTGCTATTATAATATTTGATGGTGATACGAGGAGGCTGGTTGGATGTTTCTCACTGATGAAGAAAAACGCATTCTGGACGGGTCCTGCGGGGCTGGCAGGCAAAAAGCCATGGAGATGCTCTATGCGATAGGCGTCACATTTGAAGCGGAGAAGTTGATTCCCATTACCAGGGCCCACGTCTCCGTCAGCGGACAGGAGGGCGACACCTACTGGTGCGAAACGCTTGTCAGAGGCGGCGCGAAGTGCGTCGTGCCTCCCAGTACGAACCCATACTGGGATGTGGACGGCCTCACAAAATATTTCGACATAGCAAAAGAAGACAAAGAAATCGCTGAACGCACAGGCAAAGCGTACGCGGCGATCGGGGCAATGCCGACCTTTCACTGTGTGCCCGAGCTTGGTTCCAATGTCCCTGGATTCGGCGAGCATATAGCATTTTCAGAATCCAGCGCCGCAATTTATGCAAATTCTGTCTTAGGGGCAAGGACGAACAGAGAGTCATCCATCAGTGCTCTTGCGTCAAGCGTTATCGGTAAAACGCCGTATTACGGCTATCACCTGGACGAGTTCAGATCGGGGGACATACTCATAGATGTGCAGGCCAGGCTGCTGGAAAGCTACGACTGGGGCCTGCTTGGCTGTATTGTCGGCAGAATGAGCGGCACGCGCAACCCTGTTTTGCGTTTTGAACATAAGATTTCACCAAGTCCGACAGATCTTTTGTATTTTGGCGCAGAGGCGGCGACCAGCGGCACCGTTACGATGTTTCATATAATCGGCATAACCCCAGAGGCTCCCACTGCCGAAGCCGCATTTGGGAAAAAACAGGTGCCTGCAGCCTTCGGAGTCATAAATTCAAAAGATATATCCGATGAAGAAGAGAAACAGACCTGCGGCACCGGAGACATCAATCTGGTCATGCTTGGCTGTCCGCATTACGAGTATGGACAGCTTGAAGAGGCAGATATGCTGTTGGGCGACAGAAAAGTCAGCGCTAACACTGCTTTTTGGATCATGGCTGCGCCGGAAGCGCTTAAGATGGCGCAGAAATCGGGACTGGACAAGCGCTTTGCTTTGCGCGGGGTTAATTTGGCAGGGAAAACCTGCATAGACGAGCCATGCTGGAAATCATTCGACGGAGGACTCGGCTTGTCTGATTCGCCTAAATGCGCCTATTACAGAGAACATTGGGGACAAAAATTTGCTGTGCGCAGGCTTTCAGTTTGCATCGATGCGGCTGTTAAAGGCAGATTGGACAGATGAGTGAAGCCCGAATTTATAAGTGCAGGAAAATAGTCAAAGGCTGCGCCGCCGGCAAAATTCTTGCCGTGAAATCCGGCAAGGGCAGCACGGAGGTGCAGGCTGACGGTTTATACAAGCTTATGAAAAACAACAAACTGCCTAAGGCAATTATCATACAGGAGGCGGACCCAGTTATTGTTTCAGCGGCGGTAATGACTGAATGCGTGATGGTCGATCGCATGGAGGCCTGTCCGACGGACGTTATTTCCGGCGGGGATCACGTCGAAGTTGATGCAGACGGCGGGATGACATCTGTTACCAGCGCGTCCTGAACACTATTTGCGATAAAAGCGGGTGGAAAAGGGCTCATGTGTAAAGCGGACAAATGTTCGGTAGCACGCTGTACAATCAAGCGCGCAGGCCTCAGAGAAAAAACAGCGGCCATACTAATCTGAACGCGCTCAACACTTACGGCAAGCACATAAAGGTTTTATGCGCAGGGCAAAGTGGTACAGTCTCTGCAAAATCCAATGTCTGCAAATACAACAAAAAAGACCTCTTGAAAGAGGCCTTCGTCCGTTAACTACTGTTCGTCTGACTTAATTAAGTTGGTGTCAAGGAGGGGAGTTGAACCCCTATGAGCGTTAGCCCACTAGATCCTGAATCTAGCGCGTCTACCAATTCCGCCACCCTGACACTAAATTCGCAACAGAAGGATTCTATCAGTTCCAGCGGTGTTTTGCAAGTGATAATTTCAATAAATTTTTTCATGAGCAAATTCTGCTATGCGGATGCATGGACAAAAATGAACACAATACCTATTTTGGTGAAAAAAAATCTTGTCACCGCCGCAATCGTCGTTAATATGTGATAAAATTCTTTTATTGGGGAAGGCAGTTGCGTATGTCGAATCGCGGCTGCCTTAAAAATACGCGCCAGGGAGGGATTTTGTGTGAAAGTAATGCAGGTAAACGCGGAGAAGTGCGTGGAGTGCAAACAGTGCATGACCGCCTGCTCCACGGCGTGGTTCAAAGAGGACTCGCCGGAGCTTTCCAGAGTCAAGATCGACGTTAAGGCCAGTTATGTGAACATCAACATCTGCTCGCAGTGCGGGGCATGCATCGGCATCTGTCCCACCGAGGCTATTCACCGCGACGCCAACGGCGTCGTGCAGATAGACAAGAGCAAGTGCACGTCGTGCCTGATGTGCGTGGGTTTCTGCCCGCAGGCAAGCATGCTGTTCTCGACTCAGGAAGGCAAGCAGACAGAGCCTTTTAAGTGCATAGCCTGTGGCATCTGCGCCAGAAAGTGTCCGACCGGCGCTCTGCAGCTGATCAACGTGCCGGACGCGAAGAAGTAAGGAGTGACGACGACTATGAAAGAAATGAAACTTCTCACAGAATGGGCCTACGAGCCGTCGAAAATCCATCACGGCTATTCCAGAAAGACGCTCTATGTCGGCCTTGGCAATAAAGACCAGAAATATTCCTTCGCTCAGAAGGACGTGTCCGACGATATGATCGACAAGTTCACAGGTGGCCGCGGCTTCGGCCTTAAGCTGCTCTGGGACGCGGTCAAGGACACTACCAAGTGGAACGATCCTGAGAACGAGATCGTCATCGCCGGCGGCCCCTTCTGCGGCATCACGCAATATCCCGGCACAGGCAAGTGCTACTCTGTGTTTCTCTCGCCGGAGACCAAACAGACTTATAACAGCAACGCGGGCGGCTATTTCGCGCCCTTCCTCAAATTCGCCGGTTTTGACGCCATGGAGCTTCAGGGCATCGCCGACAGGCCGGTCGTCATCTTTATCGACGGCGACAACAACAGGATCCAGATTTTTGAGTCCACAGCGGAAGATATCAACGCCTACGCAGTCTCCGAGGAGCTGCACGCGTATTTCGCGAAGGACGAGGCAGACAAACGCACGATCTCTGTGGTGACGAGCGGCGAGGCCGCGCGCACTGCATGGATCGCCGGCATGAACTTCAGCTTCTACGACGTCCACCGCAAGGCGGTGCGCCTCAAGCAGGCGGGACGCGGCGGCGGCGGCACGGTGCTCTATCACAAGAACGTCGTGGCCCTCGTAATTAAGCGCACGCACTTTACCAGCAACGAGAACGACGTGGTCGATCTCGAGACGATCCGCAAGGCCGGAGTCAGCATCCATAAGCGCATCCACGACCAGGATGACTACCAGAGCAAGATGCGCACGGTCGGCACCGCGCACCTCGACGAGATTATGAACGATTACCACCTGCTGCCGATCCACAACTACAAGTTCGGCAATTCGCCGGAAGCGGTCAAGATCAGGTCTGACGAGTACAAGAAGCTCTTTACCCAGGGCACTGCAGACGGCTGCTGGTATGGCTGCTCGCTGGCCTGCGCCAAGGCCGTTGACCACTTTGTGCTTCAGTACGGTCCCTGGAAGGGCCGCGAAGTCATCGTAGACGGTCCCGAATATGAGACCGCTGCCGGCCTGGGCCCGAACATCGGCATCTTTGACCCGCGCTGGACCATCGAAGCCAACTTCTACGCCGACCATTACGGACTCGACACTATCTCCCTCGGCACCGGCACTGCCTGGCTCTGCGAGTGCTACGAGCTCGGACTCATCAACAAGGAGAACACCTGCGGCCTCGACCTCAGCTTCGGCAACAAAGATGACATCATGGAGCATATCCAGAGAGTCGCCCGCGGCGCCAATGATTTCTCTATTGCCTGCGGCAAGGGCGTCGAGTATGCGCGCGAATATTTCGCCGAGCACTACGGCTCCGACCTCGAGACGATGAAGAAGATCGGCATGGTCTGCCAGGGGCTGGAAGCTTCCGAGTACCGCTGCCAGGAGTCGATGGCTCAGTGGGGCGGCTACTTCCTCACGCTCAAGGGTCCTCAGCACGACGAAGCCTGGCTTATCTTTATGGATATGGTCAACAAGCAGCTGCCCACGAACAAGGACAAGGCCGAAGCGCTCTTCTTCTTCCCGAACTTCCGCCTCTGGTTCTCGCTCCAGGGCCTCTGCAAGCTGCCGTGGAACGACATTGAGCCGGCCGACAACGGCGTTCGCTACAAGGGTCTGCAGGCAGCCAAGGTGCCGGAACACCTAGGCAACTACCTCAACATCTTCACGGCCATCACCGGCAAGCCGCTTGACGAGGCCGGCATGATCCTGCAGTCCGAGAAGGTCTACAACTTCGAGCGCGTCTTCAATCTGCGCATGGGCAAAGGCACCAGCAAGTACCATGTGGCCCCTGACCGCGGTCTCGGCCCCGTGTTCCCCGACGAATGGATGGCGCGTCCCGACTACTTTGACGGCAAGCTCAAAGAGTTTGGCGTCAACATCGAAGGCATGTCCACCAAGGACAAGGTCGCTCTGCTTCAGAAATACCGCCGCGCCCAGTGGGAAGAGCTCAAGCTCGCGGTCTACCATCGTCGCGGCTGGAACAAGAACGGCATCCCCACGCTCGCGACCGTCAAGCGCCTCGGCATCGACTATCCCGATGTGGTCGCGCTGCTCAAGAAGCATCTGAAGCCGGAGGACGAGTTCGAGCCCGAAGAGGAGCCTGCAAAGGCATAATGATCACCGTCAACGGGGACAAAAAGGAATGGGAAGAGGGCCTCACAGTCCGCAGACTGCTTGACCGCGAACATTTTTCTTTCAGACTGATCTCGGTCTGGGTCAACGACAGTCTGGTGGACAAACCCTTCTACGCCTCCTTCGCGATCCCCGACGGAGCGGAAGTGCAGATCATCCACAACATCTGCGGAGGTTAATCTTCGGCAATTTGCTCCAAATACAGAACAAACGCGCGCCGCATTGCATTTTTATCTATGCAATGCGGCGCGTTTGTTTTGCTCAGTCGGTTTAATACATCCCTGTCAAAAAGGCCGCGGGTTTGTCACCCCGCGGCCTCTTTATATTGGCTGCATAACTTTTACAGGTATCTTGTCGATGATCTGTAGATATTCTCTCTGTGTCCGTGCTGGCTGTCTTTGTCCATGGCTGCAAGCCGTTTTTCCGTGTATCTTGCGAAACGTACGAAAGGAAGGCCCAGCAGCAGGTAGATGACAGCCACGAGGATGCCGGGGCCGAGGTAGTCGTAATAGGCTGCGGAGATCTGACCGTATGTCTTCGTGAGGTCGACCATGGTGATGATGGAGACGAGCGACGAGTCCTTGAGCAGTGAGATGAAGTCGTTCGTGATAGGCGGAATGACGATGCGTATCGCCTGTGGCAGAATGACCTCGCGCATGGCCTGCCATCTCGTCATGCCCAGGGCCAGAGCCGCTTCCCACTGAGTTCTGGGGATCGCGAAGAGGCCGGAGCGGTATATCTCTGCTTCATAGGCCGCGTAATTGAGTCCCAGACCGATGGCCCCTGCCCAGAAAGGAGAGAACTTGATCCCGATGCTGGGCAGTCCGTAGAAAATGAAGAATAACTGGATCAGCACCGGCGTTCCGCGCACGGTCTCGATGTAGACGGTGGCGAGCGACGCGCAAAGCCTCGAGGCGAATACCCTTGTAATGGCCAGAAACAGCCCCAGCGCGATCGCAATGATCATTGCCGTGATAGAGACCTGCATTGTCACGATCGCGGCCCTGCCGAACTGCGGCATCACGGCCGCATAGCGCTCCAGGCGCTTCTGGAACGTCAGCACCGGACGGTGATTTTCGGCCCAGTCGTTATAGCGCGTCGGTTCGACTTTGGAAGGGCTGTAGTCGTTGAATTCCTTGGCCATGGTCGGCGTCCAGAGGTTCCAGCGGTCGTAGATCTCGCGCAGTTTGCCGCTGTCGCGCAGAAATACGAGAGCGCCGTTGATGTCCTTCTGGAGCTGCTTGTCCTCTTTCCTCATGGCGATGCCGTACTTGAGGTCGCCGATCGGCGCCCCCACGAATTTTATCTCCGGGTTGAAGCCGGCCGAGTAGAGCGCGATGGGAAAGTCGAACAGGGCCGCGTCAACGCGCCCGTTGGCAAGGTCTTCATAGGTGTTGGCTTCGACGATGTACGTCTTGATGTCGACGCCGCCGACCTGCCTCAGCATCTCTGCCGAGTAGCTCTCCTTGAGCGTGCCCGCCTTGTGGCCGCGGCAGTCTTCAAGCGTTTTGATGTTCTTCTCGTCCTTGCGCACAGCCAGCTGCAGGAAAGTCCTGTAGTATGGAATTGAGAAGTTGACCACCTGCTCATGGTCCGGCGTGATCTCAAGCCCGTCGATGGCGATGTCGTACATGTGACGCGTGAGGCCTGGGATCAGGTTGTCCCAGGCGTTGTTGATGTAGACCGGTTTCATGTTCAGGTAGGAGGCGATCTCGTTGACGATGTCGACCTCGAAGCCGATCAGTTCCTTGGGATTGGCCGGGTTAGGGAACATGTAGGGGAAACCGCCCTCGGAGTCGCCGCCCCAGCGGAGTTCCTTCTGAGCCGCAGCGGACGCAGGCTGAACGCAGCCAGTGAACAAGACGGCGATGGCCAGCAGGACTAACAGCATCTTTTTCATCAGCAGGCCACCTCCGGATTCGTGTTCACGAAATGGCGCAGGAAAGCCTTAGTGCGGTCGTTCTTCGGATGTTCGAAGAGGATGTCGCCGTCCTCGTATTCCACGATCTCGCCCTTGTCCATGAAGATAATGTAATCGGAGGCGTCGCGTGCGAACTTCATCTCGTGCGTAACGATGATCTGCGTCATGCCTTCGGCGTCAAGGTCCTTCATGACCTGCAGCACCTCGCCGACGAGTTCCGGGTCGAGAGCCGAGGTCGGTTCGTCATAGAGCATCACGCGGGGGTTCATGGCCAGGGCCCTCGCGATGGCGGCCCTCTGGCTCTGTCCTCCGGAAAGCGTTGACGGGTAGCGGTTTGCGAAGCCGCTGAGGCCGACCTTGTCTATGAATTTTGTGGCCAGTTCGCGTGCTTCGTCGCGGCTCTTGCCTTTGACGACCATAGGAGCCAGCATTACGTTTTCAAGCAATGTCTTATGCGGAAAAAGGTTGTAACTCTGGAAAACCATGCCGACTTCGGCACGCATGCGATGCACGGTGTCCAGCATTTTCTCGTCAGGCACCTGCCCGGGCGCTCGCTCGAGCGTCACGTCTGCGATGGTGATCGAGCCGGAATCCATCAGCTCGATACCGTTGATGCAGCGCAGAAACGTAGATTTGCCGCAGCCGGAAGGGCCGATGATGGAAGCCAGGTCTCCCTCCCTGATGGTGAAGCTGATATTCTTGAGGATCTCTCCGTCCTCGAAACTTTTATGCAGGTCTTTTATGATGATGAGCGGTTTATTTTCAGCATTCAAAGGTAATCTCCCCTTTCATATCTGTTGAGTAACGATACGAAGGGACTGTCATATAAGAAGAAATCTGCTGTAATGTATGCTTGACGCAAGCAGCGTGGTTGCGCCGCGGCCGTTGTCGGCATGAAACCGGCTGGCAGGAGTAGGAATACGAAGATTTTGGAGGTTCGCTCCATGTCTGACACACCAGACACCAGTGCTTTTTTTCAATTGTCGTCTCACGTCCCTTCCGTGCGGTGACATAAATGAGGTCACACAGAATGCTACATTATGTATGGGGAAGTTTAATCGTTTTTCGCCGTAATTGCAATAGAGAGAAGGACGAAAAAAATGAGGAGCCCTTAAGGCTCCTCACTCGTTGTATCCAAGTTCTTTCTTTGTTTTCGCGATATCCGCTTCCGTGTCACGTATCCAGCGAGCCAGCGTCTCCGGCTTGATTTTTTGTGATTTAGGATCGTGAAGCAGCGTATCCAGCTTTTTCTCCTGAATGTGCAGCCAGTCGACCTTCGCTTCGCGGAACTGAACGTCCGCCACCGCGTTGTCGCGTTCAGGCTCGTCTTCTTTTGTAAAGGCTCTGCTCAACGAAATCGCTTCCTTTCGAAAGCTGCGGCCGCAGCGAATAAAAAAACAAAATGACGTTTTAGTTAGATGGTCTCTTTGTAGAAGCGCCTCTCCGAGTCTCCGTCCGTGATTACAAGCTTCATGGGAGGATTCACAAACTTCACCAGTTCCTCGATGTCATGGTTGCGCAGGCGTATGCAGCCGTGGGTTGAATGTCTGCCGATGGAGCCTGGGTTGCTGGTGCCGTGAATGGCGATCTGCCAGTTGTTGTAGAAGGATATCAGCTTGGTGCCGTATACGCCCTCTTTTGCCTCTCCTTCTTCGTTGAACCAGGCCGGGTCGAAAACGCGCTTCTTGGCGTCCTGATCAACGCGATAGATCGTAAAAGTGCCAGTAGGCGTTATCAAGCCCATCCTGGATGTCTTGACTTTGCCCTTGCCGCGTCCGACCGAGACAGGCCAGCTTTTCTGGGTTTGGTCGCCCTTGAAAAGAGTCAGCCTCAGCTGCTGCTTGTTGACTTTGATCCAGTACTCGTCCGCTTTCGGCGTCCAGGCCGCCATCGAGGCGGACGCAGCAACAGCGACAGCCAGAACGGCCGCCGCCAGAATACAGATAAATCGTTTCATTATTTACGAGTTTCACTCCCTGTCATTCAAGTACGTTCTCTATTATAACAATTTTCCCTGAATTTGCCACTTGTAATAATGATGCAGTATGAAGTATCATTATCGTTCAGCAAAGAAGGAATCTGGACTAAACAATATGGAGGCGGTAACAATGGAAGCTATCAAAGCGCCGAGAGGTACGCGGGACGTACTCGGCGACGAGTCCTGGAAGTGGGCATATGTTACGGACGTCTGCCGCGGAGTGGCGGACGACTATGGATATAGAGAGGTTCATCTTCCCATCTTCGAGCATACGGAGCTGTTTGCGCGCGGCGTCGGCGACACCACCGATATCGTGGAGAAGGAAATGTATACATTTGAAGACAGAGGCGGCCGCAGCATCACACTGCGTCCTGAGATGACGGCGTCAATGGTGCGTTCCTACGTGGAGCACGAGCTTCGCAACGGTCCGCAGCCGGTCAAACTCTGGGGTGTGGGCCCGATGTTCCGCTATGAGCGTCCCCAGAAGGGCCGTTACCGTCAGTTCGTGCAGTTCGACATGGAAGCCCTGGGCGCGGAGGATGCGTTCGTTGACCTCGAGATCATAGATTTCTCGATGGAGATATTCCGCAGGCTCGGCCTCAAGAATCTTAAGGTAGTGCTCAACTCGGTCGGATGCCCCAACTGTCGTCCTGGCTACCGCAAGGCGCTGCAGGATTTCCTGCGTCCGCGCTACGACGAGCTCTGCCCGTCATGCCAGAGCCGCTTTGACCGCAACCCGCTGCGCATCCTCGACTGCAAGAGCCCCATCGACCAGGAGATCACCAAAGACGCTCCCTCGGTGCTGGAATACCTCTGCGACGACTGCAAGCAGCACTTTGAAAAACTGCGCCGCGGTCTCGACAAGATCGGCGCGGACGTAGCCATCGACAACAGGCTCG
>Ga0163159_1002874_pt1 | contig 13557 bp, 11 predicted proteins | sample BioMet9_FD_108702 | JGI IMG/M metagenome (GOLD analysis project Ga0163159, IMG submission 108702) | Microbial communities from bioreactor (seeded with sewage sludge) at Lawrence Berkeley National Lab, California, USA - Biofuel... | ecosystem: Engineered > Bioreactor > Anaerobic > Unclassified ... | reverse complement strand
CCGTATTTGAGCGCCGCCATCGCGATGAGCTTCGCGGTTTCGGGCAGCTCCTCGTCGGAGACAGTCTGGTTTTCGGTGATTTTGGCGGTCACGTAGTCCGTGATTTCACGGATGAGGCTTTCCAGGCTCGGCACGCCGCCGTCGCGGGTCTTGAAGGGTTTGCCGTCCTTGCCGTTCATCGTGCCGAAGCCGATGTGCGCGAGCTCCGTCGTGTCGGGCACGAGCTTTGCCAGCCGCGCGACGCGGAACACCTGCTCGAAGTGCAGGCCCTGCCGCTTGTCCGTGAGGTAGAGAATTTTGTCGGGGTGGAAATCGCGTTCGCGCTGCAGAAGCGTCGCGAGGTCGGTCGTGGCATAGAGCGTCGCGCCGTCAGATTTGAGGAGAATGCAGGGCGGAATCTCCTTCGTGTCGGTGTCCTTCTGCACTGGCACGACGAGCGCGCCCTCGGACTCGACTGCAAGATGCCTGCTCTTCACAATCTCCATCATTTCGGGGATATAGGGCTGCGCGTCGCTTTCGCCCAGCCACACGTCGAACGAGACATTGAGGTTCGCATAATTGCGCTTGAGATCGGCCACGGAGATCTCCATGATTTTTTCCCACAGCGCGCGGTAGCCGCGGCGGCCGTTCTGCAGAAGATAGGTCGCATCGTGCGCTCTGGCGGCGAATTCCTCGTCCGTCTTGCTGCGGGCGCTGGCTTCGGGATAGAGCTTTTCCAGCTCGCGGATCGTAAAGGGGGCTTCTTTCGGGTATTCGCCCGTGAAGGAGTCGTCAAAATACGGCAGATCCGGCATGCGGCGCTGCACCTCGGCGATGATGAGACCCATCTGCAGGCCCCAGTCGCCCATGTGGATGTCGCCCACGACCTTGTTGCCGAAGAAGCGGTAGATCCGCTTGATGCTCTCGCCGATGATGGCGCTGCGCAGATGGCCGACGTGCAGAGGCTTTGCCACATTGGGCCCGCCGTAGTCGAGCACGACCGTGCGCGGCCGGGGGTCGGGTGAGACGCCGAAGTTTGGTTCGCGTACCATCCGTGCGAGATAGGCCGTGAGGCTGTCTCCCGCCAGCGTCAGATTGAGAAAGCCGGGCTTCACAGCTTCGACCGAGGCAAACATGGCCCCGCCGCGCAGCTTTTCCGCGACGGCCTCGGCGATCGCCATGGGCGGCTGATGATAGACCTTGGCCGCTGGCAGCGCGCCGTTGCACTGAAATTCGCACAAGTCGGGCCGGTTGGAGAGCGTCGTTCTGCCGTAGGAGGCATCGAAACCGGCCTCGGCGAACGCCGCGGACACCTGCTCGGAAATCAGATCGACCAGTAGTTTCATAATGACGGTACCTTTCTTTTCATAAGTTCAAATATTATAGCAGAGTGCCGCATAAAAGTACAGGAAAAGTTACGCCTGCCCGAATATGCGGACACTGAGGGCGGCCATAAAAAAGCCGGTCAGGTCGGCCGCGATGGCGGCCGGCACCGCGTAGCGCGTTTTGCGGATTCCGGCAGCGCCGAAATAGACGCCGATTGTGTAGAAGGTCGTTTCCGTGCTGCCCAGCATCACGGCGGCGGTGCGCCCGATCACGGAATCAGGTCCGTACGAGACAATCAGCTCCGCTCCGACAGCGAGCGCGGCGCTGCCGCTGACGGGACGGATCAGCATGAGCGGCACGAGCTCCGGCGGGATGCCGAAAAACGAACAGACAGGCGCGGCCGTTTCCGAAAACCAGTCCAGAAAGCCGCTCGCGCGCAGCATCGAGATGGCGGAGAGCAGCACAATGAGGGCCGGCGCAACCGCTCCGACTGTGCCCAGCCCGTCCTTGGCCCCTTCGACCAGCAGGGAATAGACATCCTCCTTTTTTCGCAGTGCCGCGCATCCGGCCGCGAGCAGCAGAAGCGGAACCAGCAGTTCAGCCATGCTGCAGTCCCGCGAAGAGCTTGGAGGCACCGATTCCGACAGCGACCGAAACGGCAGAGGACAGCCACACGGCCGGCAGAATGTCGAACGGTCTGGCTGAACCCGCGCCGGCCCGCAGGGCGGCCACTGTCGCGGGAATCAGCTGCATGGACGCGGTGTTCATCACGATAAGCAGACACATTTCGTCGGAGGCGATTTCGGATCCGGACAGCTGCTTCATCCGTCTGACGGCGGCTATGCCGGGCGGCGTGGCAGCGTTCCCGAGCCCGAGCAGGTTGGCGCACAGATTGGCGGTGATGCAGCCGGCGGCCTGCCCGTCCTGCCCAGATTTTGGAAACAACAATATCAGAATCGGACGAATCGACATGGAAACAAAATTTGTGAGCCCCGATGCCTCCATAATTTTTTGCAGCGCACTCCATATGCAAATGGCACCCGAAATTGCGACAGTCAGCCGCACACCGTCCTGCGCTCCCGACAGAGCTGCAGCCCCCACGGCGGCTGAGTTTTCAGACAAAAGTCCAAAAATGCAGGACAGAAAAACAAGAAAAAGATAGATAACTGATAGCATAGTATCCGCACCTCATAAAATTTGCGAAAATTGGAAAAATTTTTTTGCGGGTGTTCAAAATTTGGACATAAATGGATGTTATGATGAGTGCGCTGGAAAAAGTCGTATTTTGGGAAATTAAGTTCCGCCGCAGACAGCGTTGGCTGATTCCAGGGGGGACAAAGCTTAGGAGGTACATCTATGAAATCCACCGGAATTGTTAGAAAAGTCGATGAACTTGGCAGAATTGTCCTGCCGATTGAATTGCGCCGCACGCTGGACATCGCGGAAAAAGATGCAATTGAAATTTATGTGGATGGGCCGTCCATTATTCTCAAGAAGTACGAGCCCACTTGCATTTTCTGCAACGATGCGAAGAATGTGATCAATTACAAAGGCAAGAATGTCTGCACGAACTGCCTCAAGGAAATGAAGCAGCTCGGCTGAGACAAAACCCCGCTGCCAGACGGCAGCGGGGTTTTGTCTTTATAAGCCTCCGCCTGCCAGGGCGGAGATATGCCGATGAAACAAGATTGCCCCGGACACGGGATGAGCGCCTTTTCGGCGATACCAGTCCGGCCCCGGGCCGCGGGATGAGGTTCGCATGGAACCTACTTCGCGGAAGCCTGCTTCAGCACCGCATCATAGAGCGCGTTCTTCGGAAAACCTGTTTCGTCCGAAACCGAGCGGACGGCGTCTTTTTTGGAGAGACCGTCTCCGATGCGCTCGAGCGTCAGCGCGACCGCGTCCTCGAGCGTGAGCTCGCTGGGTTTCTTCGGCGCGGCGCCCTCGACGATCAGCACGAATTCGCCGCGCGGGTCATTCTGCGCGTAATAACCGGCAGCTTCGCCCAGCGTCGTCCGCTGTATCTGTTCGTGCAGTTTGGTAAGCTCCCGGCAGAGGGAGACGCGCCGATCGGCGCCGAAGGCGGCCGCCAGATCCTGCAGGGTGCGCAGAAGCTTGTGCGGCGCTTCATAGAAGATCATCGTGCGCGTCTCGCCGCGCAGTCCCGCCAGGTGCTCCTGGCGGCTTTTTTTATTGGTGGAGAGAAAGCCCTCGAAGGTGAAGCGGCCGGTCGGCAGACCGGAGGCGCTCAGCGCCGTCACTGCGGCACAGGGGCCGGGAATGGGGCAGACCGTCACGCCGGCCTCGTGGCAGAGCACGACAAGGTCCTCGCCCGGGTCGGAGATCGCGGGACTGCCGGCGTCGGTCACCAGCGCGCAGTTCTCGCCGGCCAGAAGCCGCTCGAGAATACGAGGGCCGCTCTCTGTTTTATTGTGCTCGTAATAGCTCACGAGCGGTTTTTTCAGTTCCAGATGATTGAGCAGCTTCAGGCTCACGCGCGTGTCTTCGGCGGCGATAAAGTCCGCCTGCTCGAGAGTCGCGCGGCAGCGGGCGGAGATGTCGCCCAGATTGCCGATGGGCGTGGGGACGAGATAGAGCGTTCCGGTCATGTTTTGCCTCCAGACAGGTGATAGATCCTTCGGTACTCGGCGGACTCCGAGCCATCCGGATCGAACAGAATCAGGTCGTTTTCCAGACGCAGCCCGGGATTTCCGCCCAGCCGCGCCTCCACGAGCACGAGACTGGCGTCCGCACCGAAATGGTGGCGAACAAGACGCAGCCGCTTGGGCTCAAGCCTGCACAGCCGCAGCGTGCAGAACAGATCCGCCAGCCGTTCGGGCTTGTGGACCACAAAAAAGCTGCCGCCGAAGCGCAGAAGCCACGCCGCGCAGCGGCAGAGCTCCAGCAGCGGACAGGTGCATTCGCTGCGCGCGCCGGCATGGCGAAAGGATGCGCGTCCGCTGCCCTCTGGATAGTAGGGCGGATTCGCGATTGCGCCGTCAAATCCGTTCGCGGGCAGCAGAGACCGGTATGCGCGCAGATCGCCCTCGATGATCGAGAGCTGTTCCGTCAGCTGATTGCGTGCGGCATTCTCCCGCGCCAGACGGGCGGCGTCCCCGCGGATTTCCACACCCGTCACGCGCAGGGAAGATTCCGTACCGATAAGCAGCAGCCCCAGCGTTCCGCAGCCGCAGCCAAGATCAGCCACGCGCGCGCCGGGGGAAAAGGCTGCAAAATCGGCCAGCACCATCGAGTCGGTGCCGAGCGGAAACGAAGATCCCGTCTCCATCCGGATGCCGCCCGGAAGAATTTCCTCTGACATGTCTGCTCCTTATCTGAAATCTCAATTCTTAAATACCGCGTTAGAAAGCACAGATATTGAATCACCCCGCGACCCGGGGGCTTTTGATAGTTCAGGAGGTGCTGCAAAATGCTTCGCATTTTGCAGCACCTCCTGTTTTCCCTCGAAAAATTATTCCTGGGAGATCGCGTTGTTCGGGCATTCCGCAGCACAAGTGCCGCAGTCCACGCACTGATCAGCGTCGATGACGTACTTGCCGTCGCCCTCGGTGATGATGCCGAGCGGGCAGACATCTGCGCAGCTGCCGCACATGACACAATTGTCGCCGATTACATAAGCCATAGTATGCACCTCCATATAAGATTGCGAGTCTATTCTAGCATGTTTTTTTGAAAATGCAAACACAATTGTTTTATCAGAATGACAATCTATTTTTCGCGCGTCCCGTATAAACCTGGACTCCAAAGGCGAGAATCCCTGAGGAAGAGGTGAGCCCATTGAAGAAGCAGGAGTTTTCGCCCGCAGTCCGGACAATCCTTCTTGGGGCGCGGCAGCAGGCGAGGAGACTGGGGCACAGCTATATTGGCACGGAGCATTTGGTTTTGTCGCTTTTGCACGACGGCAGTCAGCCGGCAAGCCGGCTTCTGCAGTGGCTCGGCTGGCGGGAGGAGAGTTTTCGCTCGATGCTGCTGGCGGAGAAAGGGCTGGGTGCGGGCAGGCTGCCGCTGGTACAGGGCCTCTCGCCCCGTGCGTCGGGCGTTCTGGCGGAGGCTTGTGAAGAGGCAAGACGCCTGCACGCGCCTGCAGTGGAGCCGGAGCACCTGCTGCTTGCCATTGCGCGCGAGCAGAGCTGCACGGCCGCCTGCATGCTGCTGAGCAGCGGGGCCGACCTCGACTGCGTCTTTTCAGATGCCTATTTTAGCCTGCAGCGCCGCAAGGCTGTGCAGACGATCAGGGGGGACACCACAACGAGACTGCTGGAACTTTACTGTGACAATATGCTGGAAAAAGCCGCAGACACCGAGCCTGTAATCGGACGGGAGCAGGAGATCGATGCTGTCATGGAGATCTTGAGCCGGAAAAACAAGAACAATCCGGCGCTCATCGGGGAACCGGGCGTCGGCAAGACAGCCATCGTGGAGGGCCTGGCCCAGCGTCTTGCCTCCGGGCGGGTGCCGGAGATCCTGCGGGGAAAACGGCTGTTTTCCCTCAATATGGCGAGCGTGCTGGCGGGCACCAAGTATCGCGGAGAATTTGAGGAGCGCATCCGCGACATTCTCCAGGAAATCCGCCGCTGCGGAAATATTCTGCTGTTTGTCGACGAGATGCATACGATCGTGGGCGCAGGCAGCGCCGAAGGCGCGATCGACGCAGCCAATCTCCTGAAGCCCGCGCTGGGCCGGGGCGAGCTGCAGATGATCGGCGCGACGACGCTCGGGGAATACCGGAAATATATCGAGAAGGACGCCGCGCTGGAGCGGCGGTTTCGCCCGGTCATTGTGCGGGAGCCGACCCGCGAGCAGACGTGGCAGATCCTTCTGGGCCTGCGGCCGGGGCTTGAACGCCACCATCGGATCCGTATCTCGGAGGAGGCCATATACGCGGCGGTCGAACTCTCCTGCCGCTACCTGACGGAACGCTTCCTGCCGGACAAGGCGCTGGATCTGCTTGATGAGGGCGCAGCCCGCGTCTGGCTGGCCGAGGGCCGCAGCACGGGCGGCAAGCTGGAAAGCGAACGGGAATCGGTCTCAGGAGAACTCGAACAGGCGGTTTCTCACAGCCAGTATGAGCGCGCGGCGGTTCTGCGCGACAGGCTGCAGACGCTGCTGCGCCAGCAGGCCGCGGCGGCGCGTTCGCAAAGAGCCTGGGTCGTTACGGCGGAGGATATTGCGCAGGCGGTCGCTGAGCGGACGGGCATCCCGGCGGGCAAACTCACCATATCGGAAAAGGACCGCCTGCTGGGTCTGCAGGAGTCGCTTCTCAAGCGCGTCGTGGGTCAGGACGAGGCGGTCGGGGCCGTGACCCGCGCGGTCCTGCGGGGCCGGACGGGCCTTGCCGATGCGGGGAGGCCTGCGGCCTCGCTTTTGTTCATGGGACCGTCCGGCGTCGGCAAGACGGAGCTGTGCAAGGCACTGGCGGACTGCGTTTACGGCAGCCGCGATGCACTCATCCGGCTCGATATGACGGAATATATGGAGGCGAACAGTGTCTCGCGCCTGATCGGCGCGCCGCCTGGCTATGTCGGCTACGAAGAGGGCGGCACGCTCACGGAAAAGGTTCGCAGGCGGCCGTACAGCGTCGTTTTGCTGGATGAGCTCGAAAAAGCGCACCGTGACGTGACGGGCCTGCTCCTGCAGATTCTGGAGGACGGCATCCTGACCGACTCCCTCGGCCGGACGGTCGACTTTAAAAACACTGTGATTGTGATGACCTCCAATCTTGGCAGCGGTCAGACCGGCAGGCCCGGACTGGGCTTTACGCCCGGAACGGCGGAGGACCGCACGCGCGGCATTCTGCGCGAGGCCTTCAGCGTTGAATTTCTGGGACGAATCGACTGCATCGCCGTCTTTCACCCGCTTTCACGCGAGAATCTGCGCGCGATTGCGGAACTCCAGCTTGCCGCCGAGACAGAGCGTGCGGCACGGCAGGGACTTCAGCTGCACATTGACGATTCTGCGCCCATGCTGCTGGCGGAGCTCTGCGCCCGGGACGATTCCGGTGCGCGCAGTATTCGTCACCGAATCCAGACGCTGGTGGAGGAGCCCTTGGCGGAGCTCCTGCTGCGCCATCCGGAGCAGAGAGACCTGTTCGTGCAGGCAGACGGCGGACGGATCCGGGTGGAGGCCCGGAGCGGGGACAACGCCGGCACATCAAATTAGAACGTACGTTCAAAAATACGGAATAATGGCGCTTTCGGTGAAAAATTGTAAATGATTCCTATAAAAAAATTTCAGGAAAAGGGTTGCAATTTATGTCAACGAACCTTATTATATAGGAAGTGGAGCCAAGTGGTTTAAAAACGATGAAAATGGAGCGAGGTGAGAGGGAATGTACGGGAAATACCGCCACACGGTCGACCCGAAGGGCCGTCTGTTCGTTCCCTCGAAACTGCGGGATGAACTGGGCGACGCCTTCTATGTGACGCTCGGGCTCGATCAGTGCCTCTCCGTCTACACCGAGACCGGCTGGCAGGCCATTCTGGACAAATACAATGCGCTGCCCGTTTCCCAATCGCGCAAGATGCGCTTCCTGTTCGCCAATGCGGCCAAGTGCGAGCCGGACAAGCAGGGCCGCTTCCTTATTCCAACCGAGCTCCGCCAGTACGCGGGGCTGCAGCAGGATGTGACCTTCATCGGCCAGGGCGGACATGCGGAGATCTGGGACAGCGACTCCTATGAGAAGCTTGAACGCGAGACGCTGACGCCGGAGAACCTGGCTGCCGTGATGGAGGAGCTTGGATTCTGATGGAGTTTTCCCATAAATCCGTGCTGCTCCAGGAAGCGGTCGATGCGCTGAATGTCCGGCCGGATGGGGTTTATCTGGACGGGACGCTCGGCGGCGCGGGACATTCACTGGAAATCTGCAAGCGCCTTTCGACCGGCAGGCTGATCGGCATAGACCGGGATGAGACGGCGCTGAAGGCGGCGGCTGAACGGCTGTGCGAATACCGCGGGCGGGTGACGCTCGTGCATGGCAATTTTGAAAATCTTCAGGAAATTCTCCGCGCCGAGGGCCTGACCGGCGCCGACGGGATGCTGTTCGATCTGGGCGTTTCGTCTCCGCAGCTGGACGATGGCTCGCGCGGCTTTTCCTATATGACCGACGCGCCGCTTGATATGCGCATGGACCGGAGCGATTCGCTGACGGCCCATGAGATTGTCAACACCTGGCCCAGGGAGGACCTCCGCCGCATTCTGTTCGAGTACGGAGAGGAGCGCTACGCGCCCCTGATCGCGGCCGCGATCGAGCGCGAACGCGAGAAAAAGCCGATCGAAACAACGCTGGAGCTGGCGCAGATCATCAGAAGCGCCATGCCCGGCCAGGCGCTGCGGGAAAAGCAGCACCCCGCCAAGAGAAGCTTCCAGGCCATCCGCATCGCGGTGAACGACGAGCTGAACGCCGTCAGCCGCATGATGCAGGCGGCTATTGCAAATCTGAATCCCAACGGCCGTTTGGCTGTTATCACATTCCACTCGCTGGAGGACCGGATCGTGAAAAACGCGATGGCGGAGGCGGCCAAGGGCTGCACCTGTCCTCCCAATTTTCCGGTCTGTGTCTGCGGCAAAAAGCCGACCGTGCAATTGATAACGAAAAAACCGATTGAGGCATCCGAAGAGGAGCTCGAAAGCAATCCGCGTGCGCGCAGCGCCAAGCTGCGGGTCTGCGAAAAACTTTCGGCAGAAAAGGAGAACACATAATGGCAGCTGAGGACAGAAGGAGAAGGTACAGCGCGAACGGCGCCGCCGCCTATGACATCTATTCCTACCGCAGCCGGGAAAACACGGCCGAGGAGCTGACCGCTCCGCAGGAGCTGCCGCAGGAACAGCTGCGCCCCAAAAAGCGCGTTCGGGTCAAGGTCAAGACGGCGATCGCACCGTTTACGCTGTTTGGCATGCTGGCAGCCGCCTGCATGCTGGTTCTTGTGATCTTCGGCTATGTGCAGCTCTATGAGGCCACCACGAATGTGAGCGAGCTTCAGAGCAAGCTGCAGACGCTCAACCAGCAGCAGGTGCTGCTTCAGAGCAAATATGAAGGCAAGATCGATCTGTCGGCCATTGAGAAACGGGCCGGTGAGCTGGGGCTGACCGAACCGACGCAGGAACAGACCGTCTATGTGAACCTGACCGGCTCCGATTGCGCGGAAATCTACCAGCAGCAGAAGACGAATGTGGTGGAAGAGGTTATATCCGCGATGAAGCAGAGCATCTCCGATCTCATTGCATATCTGCACCCGGCGGCGGCATAGAGTGAACAGGCCGGGCTGCTGAATAATAGCACGACAGGGGCGGTTGACCGGAGCAAAACCGCCCCTTCTTTTGACAGCATTTACTGTTTATGAGGCATGGAAAGATGGCACTGAAAATGATCCGGCCGGACAGGCCGACCCACAAAAAAAGGTTGTCCGCAGCCGAACAGGGGCAGCGGGCCAATAGAATGATTCTGCGCCGCACATTGGTCCTGATGGTCGTGTGTGGCATTCTTGCTTTTGTTCCCCTGATTGTAACGCTCTATCAGCTGATGATCCGCGATCACGACAAATATGAGGAGCTGGCCATCAACAACCAGACCCGCTCGACCAGTCTGACCGCGTCGCGCGGCCTCATCTACGATCGCAACATGAACATTCTGGCCTCCTCCACCACGGTCGAGACCGTGTTCATTGACCCCAACGAGATCTCCAAGAAGATGGAGGATCCTAAAAACAGCGGCCTGCTGGACAAGATTGCGACGGGCCTTTCCGAGATTCTGGATGTCAAACCGGACTTTATCCGGGAACAGGCTGCCGACACCGACTACATGTATAAGATCATCAAGAGAAAAATCTCTGAGGATCTGGCCGACAAGGTGCGCACCTTTATAACCGACAACGACATTTCCGGCGTCTACCTGGAGACCGACGCCAAACGTTATTATCCGTATACCTCCCTGGCCGCGCAGGTGCTGGGCTTCGTCTCCACCGACAACGTAGGCTCCGAGGGGCTCGAGTCGTATTACGACTCGTTTTTGGAGGGCACGGCCGGCAAGGTCGTCACGACCAAGGGAAATTACGGCTCGGAAATGCTCTATACCTATGAAAAATACTATGACGCCTCCGACGGCGACAGCCTCGTGACGACGCTTGACACCACCGTCCAGTATTATCTTGAAAAGAATCTGGAAACGGCGATTTCCAAATATGACGTGCTCAACGGCGCGCTCGGCATCGTCATGGATGTCAACACCGGCGACATTCTCGCCATGGCGAACATTGGCAGCTATGACCCCAACAACTATCTCGAGATTTACGACGATACGACGGCCTCCGAGCTTGAGAAGCAGTATCAGGACGCGGAATCTCTCAACCAGAACTCCACCCAGTACAAGGACGCCATCGCGGCCTACAACACGGCCGTGGCGACCGCACGTCTGCGCCAGTGGCGCAACCGCTGCGTCTCCGACGGCTACGAGCCGGGCTCCACGTTTAAGCTCATCACCCTGGCTTCCGCGCTCGACTCGGGCCGCGTCACGCTGAACGACACCTTCTACTGTGGCGGCAAGGCCGACTTCGAGGGCCGCGACCAGACGCTTTCCTGCTGGAAAAAGACGGGCCACGGCATGCAGACGACCGAGCAGGCACTCGGCAACTCCTGCAACATCGCCTTCGCCAACATCGGCCTCAAGCTGGGCGGCGAGGAATTCTACGACTATGTGAAGGCCTTCGGACTCATGGAGCCGACCGGCATCGACCTGCCGGGTGAGGCCTCCGGCTATTTCTTCAGCAAGGACCAGCTGACCGGCGCTTCGACCGCGTCGCTCATCTCCGGTGCCTTCGGCCAGACCTTTAAGATTACCCCGCTTCAGCTTGTCCGCGCCGTCTCGGCTATTGTAAACGGCGGATACCTGCTGCAGCCGCACATCGTGAGCGAGGTTTTGAGCGCCGACAGCAACGTCGTGCAGAAAAACGAGCGTACCGTGCTGCGCCAGGTCATCAGCAGCGAAACCTCCGCCACCATGCGCGATCTCATGGAGTACGTCGTCACAACCGGCACCGCACAGCAGGCCAAGGTGCCCGGCTACCGCATCGGCGGCAAGACCGGCACCTCCGAAAAGATCGATGAGTACGATGAAAACGGCAATCAGGTCGAGGACAAGATCGTCTCCTTCATCGGCGTCGCGCCGATCAACGATCCCAAGTACGTCGTGCTGGTTGCGCTGGATACTCCGGACTATGTGCCGGGCACCAGCTATACCCCGACCGGCTATTATATTTCCGGCGGCCTCATGGCCGCGCCGACGGTGCGCGACGTGTTCTCGGACATTCTGCCGTATCTGGGTGTCGACCCGGACTATTCCGATTCGGATATCAAGGCCATCAACGTCGCGGTGCCGAACGTCGTCGGCATGACGGAGGCCGAGGCCAAGAAGGCGCTCGGCGAGAAGGGCCTCACCTACCGCACCGAGGGCGACGGCGACACGGTGACCGATCAGACGCCGGTCGGTACCGCCGAAGTTCCGGGCGCCTCGGAGATCATTCTTTACATGGGCGCAGAGAAGCCGACCGACAAGGTGACGGTGCCGGACTTCGCGGGCTGCTCGGTCGCTGACGCCAACTATTACGCCGCGAACGCCGGCCTCTATCTGCAGGCGAAGGGCACGGACCAGACGCAAAATTACGTCACGGTGACCTATCAGGACATCGCCGCCGGAACAGAGGTTGACAGAGGTACTACAATTACGGTAGAATTTACAGATCATACCGCACTGGACTGACTGGCGAAAAAGACGGCACGCCTTTTTGCCAGACCGATGAAAGAAAAAGGAGCGAACGATATGAAGCTGTCTGCGCTGCTCGAGGGACTGGAGGTTCTGAAAATCACAGCCGATCCGGAGCAGGAGATCACGGGCGTCAGCTACGATTCGCGGGCAACCGCGCCGGGCGACCTCTTTGTCGCCATCACGGGCTATGAGACCGACGGCCACCGCTATATCCCGGCAGCCGTGCAGAAGGGTGCGGCGGTCGTGCTCTGCGAGCGCATTCCGGAGGGGGATACGCCGTATGTGCAGGTCCTCTCGACGAGGCAGGCGCTGGCTGTTGTCTCCGCCAACTGGTTCGGCCGTCCCGCCGATCATATGACCATGATCGGCGTCACCGGCACGAACGGCAAGACGACCATCACGTATCTTTTAAAGACCGTGCTCGAAAAGACGCTGGGCGCGAAGGTCGGCCTCATCGGCACGATCCAGAACATGATCGGAAGCGAGATCATTGAGACCGCGCGCACCACGCCCGAGAGCTACGAGCTGCAGAAGCTTTTCCGCCAGATGTACGACGCCGGCTGCACGCATGTTGTGATGGAGGTCTCCTCCCATGCGCTCGTGCTGCACCGCGCGGACGAAATTGCCTTCTCGGTCGGCATTTTTACGAATCTCACCGAGGATCACCTCGATTTCCACAAGACCATGGAGGCCTATTGTCAGGCCAAAGCCATGCTCTTCACACGCTGCCAGACCGGCGTCATCAATCTCGACGACGAATGGGCGGGCCGTATCACGAAGGGCGCGTCCTGCCGGCTGTTCACCTATTCAGCCAGCAAAAACAGCGCTGATCTGGTTGCCAAGAACATCCGCCTCCATCCGAACCGCATTGAAATGGAGGTTGTGACCGGCAACGAGATCAGCCGCGCGGAGCTCGGCATTCCGGGCGGCTTTACAGTCTACAATGCGCTGGCTGTTATTGGAGCGGGCCTCGCGCTCGGGGTGCCGCTCGCAAAGGTCACTGCGGCGCTGCGCGAGGCGAAGGGTGTCAAGGGCCGGGTCGAGGTCGTGCCGACACCCGGAAAGGAATACACCATTCTCATCGACTATTCGCACACGCCGGACAGCCTTAAAAATGTGCTCGAAACCGTGCGCGGCTTCTGCCGCGGCCGGGTGATCGCGGTATTCGGCTGCGGCGGCGACCGGGATCCCTTCAAGAGACCCGTTATGGGCAAGATCGCGGGCGATCTGGCCGACCTCAGCGTCGTGACCTCCGACAATCCCCGCACCGAGGACCCCAACGCCATCATCGCCCAGATCGTGGGAGGCATGAAGGATGTCAGACACAAGTATACGGTGATCGAAAATCGTGTGGAGGCTATTCACTGGGCGATGGACCATGCAAAGAGGGACGATGTGATTGTGCTCTGCGGCAAGGGACATGAGACTTATCAGGAAATCAACCATGTCAAACACCATCTGGATGAACGCGAAGT
>Ga0163159_1002863_pt1 | contig 13585 bp, 14 predicted proteins | sample BioMet9_FD_108702 | JGI IMG/M metagenome (GOLD analysis project Ga0163159, IMG submission 108702) | Microbial communities from bioreactor (seeded with sewage sludge) at Lawrence Berkeley National Lab, California, USA - Biofuel... | ecosystem: Engineered > Bioreactor > Anaerobic > Unclassified ... | reverse complement strand
GCCCTTGCCCGCGTGAGCGTCCGGCATAATGGCGATGTGGTTCGTGAAAGCCGGGTGTCCGCAGAGCCCGCGGATCTGCTCGACGCATTTTGCGTCGATGTCGTCAGTTGTAACGTGCGCAGTTGTGTATGTGCCTTTAATGTCGAACATATTAAAATCTCCTTATAATGATCATCCTGCGAAAGCAGCCGGTCGTCCCCTCCATGGCCCCGGCCTTGCCAAATGACGATGGTTCCGGTTTTTTGTCATTCTTTGGTCTTGAGCCTTGAAACTTACAGTGCGCCTTATCCGGCGCCGGGAGCGGCATAATCCGCGCTTAAGTCTTGATGCTTAAGACTTGACGCTGGGCGCGGCGGTTTTTGCCGCGCAGCTTAGATGGGCGAGGTCTTAACCTCTCATCTTTTTTTGCAGGGATTTAGGAGGGTTACGCCTCCGCAGGACGGTCACTAAAAATTATGCAGCTTTTTCTTTTGGTGGTTCAGGTTCGTTTGGATCCATAAGATAAGTCCTGGCATTGAAAATTTCTAGCGCGGCTGTTATCTTCCCGCAGAATTCAAACCACTCGTCCTTATCCTTGTTTTTCCTGGCTTCGTCGTAAAACGCGACAGGGCTCATGAGCGGCGTTTTGCCGCTGTCCGAGGAGCCTGCCTGCTGAGCGGCTCCGGCTGTGAGCTTGGCGTACAGGCGCTCGCCGGTGCGCAGCGAGAGACAGTCGTAGACGGAAGTCATAACTTCTCCCATCTCATGTCGCAGTGAAATGAGCTCGACAACGCTATACGATCTTTTGCAGATCTCGACCTTTGACATTACGTTGGTGTAGGCTATGCAGCGTTTGAGCCACAAATACCGCTCAACCAGCGCTTTTGTGCTCTGTACAAGCGAGGCCACGTAGATGCGCTGATCCTGCTCGGTGCCGAACACAGGCGTGATGTTGCTGACCCCGCTCGAATATTCCTGAAACTTAGCTTTGTTCTTGTCGATCCTGTCGCGCAGGATGGGCAGTTCGTGGAGCGCTTCGACGATATAAATTTTCTCTTCCATTTTTTACATTCTCCTTTTTCATATTTGCTCGGAATGAATCTTGAAGGTTGGTTATTCCGCTTTGGTGCCGAAGGGGAGAGTCGAACTCCCATGAGTTGCCTCAGCCGGTTTTGAGCCGGCCGCGTCTGCCTTTGCGCCACTTCGGCGTTTGGTGCCGGGAGCGGGATTTGAACCCGCATGGACTTGCGTCCGCGGGATTTTAAGTCCCGCGCGTATGCCGTTCCGCCATCCCGGCGGCTGCCTGCCTGAGAGCGGGGCCCGTCTGGGCGCGTCCGTTCAGGCTGATTTGAAAATGCGAAGCTGGAACCTGACGGCAGGCTAAGAACTTTGCAGCTTGTCCATACAGGCTTCCTGAGTTCCGGTGCAAATTATGGCTGCGCCCGCAGGAGTCGAACCTGCATATTGCGGTCCAAGGCCGCGCGCTCTGCCGCTGAGCCAGGGCGCAGTGTCGGAGGATGAGGCGGCACAGGGAGTCATTCCCTGCACAGCCGGCCGTGAGGTTTTGCTCAGAACCGGCCCGCTTGCTGGACCTGCTGAACCGCGAGGCTCAGCCGATTACAAGTCAGCCGTCTTATCCCAGATACATTTATATAAATTCGAAATTGCGGCAGTGCGTCTCTTCTCCGTCCGGCCCGAACGCCTCTGGCTGACCTGCCGCGGCGTTGCCGCAGTGCGGATCCGAGCCGCCCTGTTTCAGACAGGAACATGAAGGAACGACCGGCAGAAGCTGAGCTGCCTTCTGCGATTTATACAGCTGCTGCTGCCAAACCTGGTCAGACAGCCAGGCTGGTTCGCCGTTTTCTGCTCTAAAGGCAGATATTATCGCGGTTGCTTCTTTTTTGATTTTGTCTCTTCCTCGATGAATTTTTCTATCAGAGCGCGGACTACGGAGTTGGCTGAGTACATGGCCCCTGGATTTTCTGTGTTAAGGATTTCCACGGCCTTGTACAGCTTCCTTTTCATCTCCTCCGGCAGCCTGATCAGCAGCTGCGCGGAATCCGCGGCGTATTTGTTCGGCATGGCTTAACGCGGTTGCAATTCCATGTTCTCGACCCGGCAGACCAGGCCGCCTAAGTCCGCCGAGGATTGGGCTATGTAGGAGACGATATTGTCAGACCAGCCGAAGCAGTATGAGGTCAGAGGATCGTCTGCCGGGACCATGGCTGTGCCGTAGGGCGCCACGTCGACTATGAATGCGCGTGCGTTTGGATTGAGGATGGCGCGGTAATGCCGCAGTTCCGTGTAAAACGGCGAGCCCGTATTTTGCTGCTCATCCGTCACGATCACGATGTTGTCAACGCGGAAATGGTTTTTCATCATGAGCCTGATTCCGCAGGCTGTGTCGGTGCCGCCGCCGGCGCAGACCTTCGCTGCGGCAGCCAGGATAGAGCCATTGACAGCCATGTCAAAGACCTTCGCTTCTGTGTCGAAAAGGATGAAATTGCCCTTTGCGCCTGCCCTGTGGTAAACGGCCAGAGCCAGCACCGCTCCCGCGGTGAGGAACTGTCCGTCCATGGAACCTGAAGCGTCCAGCAGCACGGCGGTCTTGCCGCTGATCTCCGGCAGGCAGTCCACGGAGAGGTCCACCGCTTTTTCAAGCGCCTCTTTTAGCCAGCCTGTCTGGACCTGCTGCCACGCCTGGGCGAAGCGGAAGGGCAGAATTTTTGCCTTTCTGATGGCCTCCGGGTTCGTGAGCCGGTCGACGATGCGGCTGTCGCACTCGTCTTCCGTAATGACGCCGCAGCGTTCGAGCGCGGCCAGATGCCTGACGAGCGCGAAGAGCGGCAGATCTGACAGCAGCGCGCGCCAGAGCTCAGGCGTCATCTTTGCCACGGCGCCGGTAACGACGTTATAAGGCAGGCGATATTCCCCCGCGAGCGTGATTGCCTCTGCCGTCTGGTTTGCTCCCAGAGCCTTGAGCTTCTCAAAGGCCCGCACCTGCGGCAGAGCTTCGGCTGGGACTTCGCTCCAATCGAGCTTGTCGGCTATGTATTTAAAGAGCAGCGTGGATTTTTCGTCCGCAGCTTTCGGGTGATAGACTCGCAGCAGGTCGCGCAGGGAATAGCCGCGGCCTTCGCCTGCATACTTGAGCACCTCATACTCTGTCAGCGCGGCAAGCTTTCGCGCGGCGGCCCTTTTGACCACGCGGCCGCCCTGTCCGCGGCCCAGGGAAGCAAGCGCCACGGTGAACTCCGTCAGGTCTGGCAGGATGCGCACTACTTTGTCAAAAACCAATTCGAAGAGCCTGGGGCTCGCGAGCGACAGCACAGCCAGCCCAATGAGGGGCTGCAGCCGCATAAAGCCTTCGTTGCGGGCATAGACGAGCGCGCGGGCCATAAATTCAGGGTCCTCGTCGGCCGCGAAGCGGTGCATCTCGATGGCCCTGCCCAGCTCTATTTCAGTTGAGGCGTAGAACACCTGCGAGACCGTGTTGGTGACGAGCATCTGCAAATACTCCTCCTTCCAGTCGCGGTGGAAGCAGGGATAGCCGTCGCAGTTGCGGTCCTCCGTCAGTGCATAATCTTTTAGTACGTCAAGTGCGTGTCCCACAGGGATCACCTCCATATAATTTTAATGAAACGAAATACGCGAGGAAGATGTTGGACGAGGATTGAGTGATGGGACTCAAGGTTCCCGACTTTCCGGCTGCGGCCCTGCAACTAGGGAGTAATCGGGATCGGTCTCTGAGGACCCGATCCTTTTTTGTCCGGAACGCTGCCGTTTCAGGCGCCAATCACATTTCGTTCGAAGTAACCCCGTCCGGCGCCTCGCGTATCCAGCAAATCTGGCATTCTGAATATGAATCGGGAGGGCAGAGGAAAATTATTGAGCGATGAAACGGCCCAAAAAGCGAGGCTCGATCAGCCGCCGGCAGACCAGGACAATAACTGAGGCCACGTGCGGCACCGCAGCCGGGTTTGTTGGGCCCGCTGATTTTGCCGCTATCCGCAGTTATTGCGCCCCGGACGTCGGCGGCAGAGACACGGGTTAACGGCCCGTCGCTTGCGAAACAGCCCCGCCAGGCGCCTCTGTCTCTCCTGAGACATATATGAAATTCAAAGTGCGTTCGTTTCATAACTGATGCGAGAACATGAGGAAAAGTTGGACGAAGGATGTCAGCCGGTAGTTAAAGCACCGGACCCGCTTTGCGGCGGTTTGACTCGTGAATGTATTCGAAGGAACTCCGTCCTGCGCCTCTCTGTCTCTCGCAGGCGGTAGTATATACGGTATATATATACCTGTCAAGTGCCAAAATTCAAATCAATGAAAATCATTTGTTTGGCTGTTCCTGTCCTGGTCATGCAGCTTTTTCGCGGCCACTACCCTGTCAGTTTGTTCAACATGGGCTTTAGATGCGGTTTCGTGACTCTGCGCGTGATCTCTTTGCGCGTCTTGTCGGTGCCGGAGCCGCTGATGCGCTTCTCGACCAGCGTGGCGGCATGCATGACCGCTTCGATGCTGATGTCTGGTATCTCGTTGTTCTCGGACAGATAACAGCTCAGATATTCCGCGGAAGGGTTCTCTATTCCCATACGTTCGCAGGTCAGCCAGCAGACGCATTCAGCCTCGAACTCTTTAACGGCCGTGTCTGAAAGTATTCTGGCAGGCCACCAGGTTCTGAACGGGGCGCCCTGATGTCCGCAATACAGGTGCCCAAGCTCGTGCACAACGGTCGCGAATTTGGACGTAACAGGCAGATTGGCGTTCACGCGTATCTCATAGAGCGTTTGCAGGTAGTAGGTGGACAGGGAGGTATCAACGGTCTGTTCGCCGTGGCTGCTGCTGTGCGTTATAAAACCGGCCGACTCCGTTCCGTAGTCGGTTTCGCCGTAGTGTACGCCGTCGAATTTGATGTTTCTCAGAAAATTTGTAAATTTGCTTTCCTTAACCGTCTTGTTCTCCGTGTGAAAAGGATTCAGCATGGCGGCTGGGAATTCCGCGCCTTCCGTGTCGTTGAGCTCGAACACTATTCTGACGGGGCCGAAGGGAAACAGGGTGACAAGCGGGCGCGCTCCGACTTTGACGGTGCGGCCGAAGTCCCTCCGCCATTCCTCGGCCGTGGCCACGTATTTGCTGCCAGGTTTCTGGATGTTCAGCAGCATGGCGTTGTAGGGCGCAATGTTCCTGAATTTTTTGACGAAGTCGAGGATCTCCTTGAATTTATCGCAGCTCCTGTATTCGCGGACTTCCTTGAACAGATTGTCCAGATTGTCGCGTACTTTCTTTTCGTCGAGGTCCATCCCTGTCACTTCTTTCAGCCGGATCTGTTGAATTTGCAGGTGTCTGAATGCTTAGATTTTACCATTTTCAAAGAGAAGCGGAGAAGGTCCGAAGCGTAGAGCGGCGAAATTAGATTTCGCCGCTCCGGGGGAGTTCACGCTGCGGAAATTTATTGCGCCTGCCTGTCCTGCTTCCTCCTCAGCACGAGAGGAACCAGAGCCAGCAGCGCGATGGCTGCAAAACCAGCGCTGCAGCCGCCTCCGCCGCTGTCGCCGCCGTCGGCTGCGGGCCTGGTCGCGGTGACCGTGCCGGTGGCAGTCTCGCCGCCATAGGTCAGGACCGCAGTGCCGGTAACCTTGTTCTCCTCGACCTGCGTCAGCGTGTATTTAGACGTCACCGTGACGCCGCTGATGGTCTGTGTGTTGCTGGAGACGTAGGCGCTGCCGGGATTGTAGAGCGCAGGATTAAGCGTCTTGCCGGCCATGCTGCCGCTGTACGTCTGGGCCTGCCCGTTCACGGTCAAAGTGCCGTTCCAGCTCTGGTCGTAAGTCGAGAAATACTCTTTGCCGCCGTTTTCGGTCATGTGCATCGTCATGACGCCAGTCTCCGTCAGCGAAGCAGGGGAGCCGTTGATCGTGGCCGAGGGGATGTTGAGCGTATAGTTCCAGGTGCCTGCCAGTTTCCAGCTGTCGTCCGCAAAGCAGGCCGTACACGCTGTCGCTGCCAGTAAAACCGCTGCCAATACCGCCAAAACTTTTCTGTTCATTTTCACTGCCTCCTTAAGATGTGTTTTATTTGCGCTTCCTGTTCTCAGCGCGATAGTTTGACACGATTCCGCAGGCCGCCGACATTGCCTGTGAGTTGCTGACGCGCGAGGAGTCGTATTCGATCACGTCTCTGCGGTCCAGACCGATTTTCGAGCCTTCTTCATAGGCGTCGATGTCGGCCCCCAGGAAGATGAACTTCCAGCCGTAACAGGCCTTCTGGTGTTCGATGAGCTCTCTGATCTGGCTGCGCCCGAATTCGCGGCTCGCATTTTCAAGACCGTCCGTGGTGATGACGAATATCACGTTGCTGGGCCTCAAATATTCGGGTGTTTTCACAATGCGGCTGCTTACGTCCATGATCGTCCTGCCCACGGCGTCCAGCAGCGCAGTGGTTCCTTCCGGCGCGTACTGGCGCGGTTCCAGCCCTGCGCGCGCGGCCGGCACGCCGTTGAAAAGCAGGGAATATTTGTGGTTGAACAGCGCCGTCGTGACCATGGTCGCGCCCTTTTCAGCCTCCTGTTTGGCGAGAAAAGCGTTGTAGCCGCCGACCACGTCCTCCTCCTTGCCGGCCATGGAGCCGCTGCGGTCGAGGATAAAGATCAATTCCGTCACGTCGATATCCATATTCGCACCTCCCTTCCTCTGGAACTGCCGCCATCTTAACAGTGAAGTTTGGTAAAAAGGTCGCTTGTCAGGCGACATTTCTGACAGGGTTTGTTAGTATAATCAGAGCGTCGGGAGGGGTATGTCATGGATAAACTGTTCAGGCTCAAAAACTTCTTCAGAAGCGGCCGGCTCAGGCTGACGCCCATGCTGCTGCGGGATTTAAACGACTACATAGAAAAGCACTTCTATGTTGAATGCGACAGGCGTTACGAGGGAGAAGATGATAAACGGGCCTGCGCCAGGCTGAAAGAAACGCAAGAGCCTGTTTATCCGAACCCTTCCGAGAACGGTGGCGCCGGTAAAACTAAAGAGTCGTCGGAAAAGAAAGAAAGCCCCCGCCCGTCGTCTGCGCAAACGGATGGAATAGTTAAGGATGCCGGTTTCCCGTCACATAAAGGCGCGACAAAATTTTATCAGGAAGAGGCCCCGCAGAAGAAAGAGAACCAGGACAAACAGACGGCAGAAAAGCCTCAGACGGACGAGACGCGCAGACAGACCTTTTATCAGAGCGCGCAGCCGTCAAAAGAGGAGCCGGATGAACCGGAGCGCAAGCCGAAGGGCGGAGCTGTGTACTATCAGTCCGCCAAGCCGGAGCTGAAAAAGGAAGCCCCTGCGCCTGAGGAACACATTTGCGCCAGCATGAGGTTTGACGAGCTCCCTGACAGGAAACCAAGGATAGACGAATTCATCAGGCAGCGTCAGCAGCCCAAGTTCAGCATGCTGTTGCTGTCCCTCATCGACAGACGCGGCGAAAAGGACAGCGATGTCTACCATCGCGCGCAGCTGGACCGCCGCGTGTTTTCCAAGATCCGCAGCGACAAGGATTACCACCCGAGCCGCGACACGGTCGTAGCTCTGGCTCTGGCGCTGAAATTAAAGCGCAGCGACGCCGACGAGCTGCTCGAATCAGCAGGTTACGCTTTGAGCCGCAGCCGCATGAGCGATCTTACAATCGCTTTCTGCATCGAGCGCGAGATATTTGACGTCAATGACGTAAACTCTCTGCTGGACTACTATGACCTGCCGATACTCGGCAAGTATGCATAACTGAGCAAAAGGCTGAGAGTATATTTTGTATGCAACGCTTGTATTCTAAATAATCGCTTCTGTTAAACAAAACCACTGCGTTTTACGGTGTGAGAGGTAATCTGTATACTTCTCTGCAAGGCCCCATGCGCAAAGATCAAGCGGAGATTCCGGCGGAATTTACGAGGAAGTTAAAAACAGACCCAAACAAAGAGCAGCCTTTGAACAAAAACTTGGTATTCCGTCGTGCTTAAACTGCGGAATGGTTTTTTATTTCGCTAGTTCTTTTTGCGTAAATATAGTATACTGCAAACGTGATATTTACTGGTAATATTTTCAAAATGGTATGGTGTTGCGGAGAGATGCTTGTGGAATTTGCAATGAGACGCAAAAGAGTGTTTGCGCTCAAAATTCATCTATCCCGCGAAGCTCATCAATTAAAATCGTAGGATTTTTTGCCTCATGAAAAAGTTCTATAAAGCGTGCTTTTGTCAGGCGGGTTCCCTTTTTAAGAGAGTAATTGTATAATGTGAATGTTTTATCAATCGGCAGGGTTTTAAAATCAGCCTGTCAGGAGGTGAGGCAGCTGGGATTTGTATCTGTTCGCAAAAAAGCTTTTGCTCTCGTTGAAATGCTGATCGTGATCACGATAATCGGCATTTTGGCCGGCATCTATCTGCTTACCGCAGGACCGGCGGTCGAACGTGCGCGGGCATCCAGCTGTGCTTCCGACAGAGCCACCATCAGGCGCGAGTATTATCTGCTGCGCGCGGCCGGCGGCTTCACGTCATCCGACTTCGCCTCGGCCGTCAGGAACGAACTGGGCCGCAGCGGCGTCAGCGGAGACGGTGCCACCTTCAGCAATATCTGCTGCGACGGAGGCACGTACACCTGTAAAACAGATGAAAACGGCGCCATCTCGATATATTGCAGCGTACATGATGCGCCGCCGGCTACCACTATCTCGGTCGGCAACCTGGTTGCAGCCGCGAAAAGGAAGCTATCGCTGGTTATGTCATCCATAAGAGGCAGATAATTTAATTTCTGCAATCCTCGTTATACTCCCGCGTCGGTAAAATGTTGTCCGCAAGCAGTCTGCAGATCCGACAGCCAAATTTGCACTCTATTTTCAAACAATCGTGACTATTAGGCAAGATTACGGTTTTGATTTCCCGTTCGGTAAAATATAAAAAAGAAGGATAATATTTCACCGCTGTCGTCGGCGGTATTTTAAATCGGAACGGGAGGGATCGCGATGAGGAGACACGGCTGTCTGTATCTGCCTTTTGCCGCGGTCCTTGTTGTTTTGCTGCTGGCGATGTCCTGCGGCAAAGGCCATCTGTCTTCCGCGGCCGCCTGTCTGCCTCAGCGCGTTGTTGCTTGTCTCCGCGCCCATGGCGGGTCCGCTCTGCCATATTCAGGCGCGCCCCGCACGGCGCTTGAAAAAGTCAATTCCATGCACGCGCTGCCGTCGCCCGGCGAGGGCGTCAGGCAGTTTTCTGTCCGCTCTGAGGCTCATGGAGACGGGGCTGAGAGGATCTTCCATTTCGACTGCATTTTCTCTTCAGCGCCTGAGCTCGCTTCCGTCTGTTCGGCGGAGACGGTGGTCTGCGCTGCCGTTCCTCATTTCACGCCCTTCTTTGACGTCAAAATAACCCGCAAGCTGGAGTAACAGCCGCAGACGCTTAGCGTCTGAGTCAGTCTGCGCGTTCTTTCCCTGAACGCGCGTCGTCTGTCCGTACCTTTTTACCTTTCGCAAAATCTGACTGAACGGCGCCGGAGGAACCGGCGTCTGCTGGGAGGCTGTTATTTATGAATGCTTTAAGCTCGAATTTTGTCGGTATTCAGGGAGCTCTTGTTATGGCCGCGATCGCATTGAGCATCGTTTTCATCATCATCGCGGGTCTGATGTTTTTGATGATGGGACTGCACGCGGCGGTTGTTTCCTTTAAGGGAGCGGGCGCAGCCGCGAAAAAAGAGGCGTAGCTATGGAGCTTTACAAAATTGCGCTGAGCGGAGTCTTTGCACAGTCTGGCTTCGCCGGACTCACCTCCGGGAACCTGATCATGCTGCTGGTCTCCTTTGTGCTGCTCTATCTGGCCATCGCCAAGGATTTCGAACCGCTGCTTTTGATGCCGATTGCTTTCGGCTGTATGCTGGTGAACCTGCCTCTGTCCGGCATCGTGGAGCCGGGAGGATTCCTTTACTTCGTGAAGCTGGGTATCGACCACGAGCTCTATCCGATCATCATCTTCATGGGAATCGGGGCGCTGACTGACTTTGGACCGCTGTTGGCCAATCCGGTCACCTTTCTGCTGGGCGCCGCGGCTCAGCTTGGTGTGGTGGTCGCGGTCATCGGCGCCATGACGATGGGTTTCACGATCCAGGAGGCGGCCGGCATCGGCATCATCGGCGGGGCTGACGGCCCCACGGCCATCTACCTCTGCGCGAAGCTGGCCAGACAGATACTGCCTGCGGTCGCCGTGGCGGCCTACAGCTATATGTCGCTGGTGCCGCTCATTCAGCCGCCGGTGATCCGCCTGCTGACGAGCAAGGCTGACCGTGGCATCAGGATGGCACAGCTGCGGCCTGTCAGCCGTCTGGAAAGGATCCTCTTCCCAATCGTGGCCTCCGTCTCCTGCGGTCTGATCCTGCCACCGGCCGTGCCTCTGGTCGGCATGCTGATGTTCGGCAATCTGCTACGCGAATGCGGCTGCACCGACAGGCTCAGCAAGGCCGCGCAAAATGAAATTCTCAATGCCACCACGATCTTCCTCGGTATTTCAGTGGGCGCCACCATGAGCGCGGCGACCTTCCTTACTGCGGCTACGGTCAAAATTATCTGTCTGGGGCTGATAGCCTTTGTCTTCAGCACCACAGGAGGCGTGCTCTTTGGGCAGGCGATGAAGGTTCTTTCGCACGGCAAGATCAACCCGGTCATCGGTGCGGCCGGAGTCAGCGCTGTCCCCATGGCTGCGCGCGTCTGCCAGAAGGTGGTGCAGAAGGAATTTCCAGGCAGCTACCTGCTCATGCACGCGATGGGGCCAAACGTGGCCGGCGTGATCGGCACTGCTGTGGCGGCCGGAGCCATGCTGATGTTGTTGGCAAAGTAGCCAAAAGACAATTGGCGCAAACACAAGGCGCGGCGGAAGATTCATCAGGTCTGTCCGCCGCGCCTTGTGTTTTAGTCCGCTGACGCTCCGCCGTTACGGCATCAGACGCGGCTGATGTCGCAAATATCAAATATATAAATCATCTGCGAAGTGCCGTTTTCGCTCATGTGATTATAGCGTAAATGTCAGTACAGCGGCCGTTCGTACAGCCCGTGATGCAACAAAAATCTCAGTCGCGAGGCAGGACAACGGTGCAAGCCAACCAGTCCGTTTCCTTGCATATGTCAATATGGTTGCAGACCGGCAGATTATCTCACGCCGTGCTCAGACATGCCTATCTCTTACAACGGCCAAACATTGGCTGGTTGCGCTGACACTTTATGGCAGGGCAGGGACATAGCTGGGCTAATCGGATCGACAGGTTGGACGGCTCGGACTGTTATGCAGTGAATAACAGCTTTTTCATCTGTTTGACTGTGAACTGGATGATTGGGCCTGACATCAGCACCGTACAGACGGTACAGGCGCCGAATTTGCCGCCGAGGCAGACGCCGGCCGCCACAACCGCGGCGTCGAGCGACATGCGCACGTATTTGACCTGCCAATGGTTCTTGTCCGCCAGCGCGAAGGTGACAGCCTCGTAGGAACCGCGTCCGAAGTCAGCCGAGGCGTAAATACCCGTGCCTACGGCGAAGACCGCGACGCCGGTCAGCATTATAAGAAAATTTACGGCAGACCAGTGCGTGTAGCGCTGAAGAGCGGCGAAAACGTCCAGAAAATAGCTGTAGAGGATCTGGTAGATAACGGTGCCTGCTTGTATCTGACGAATGTCGTAGACGAGAGCGAAAAATATCATGATAACGGCCACGGCGAACGAGGCCCAGCCGAGCGAGATGCCGAACGTGCGCGAGACGCCCTGCCAGAGCACGGCCAGCGTGGCGCCGCCGTAGCCGGCTCCGATTGCGAGAGTGATGCCGTAAGCTGAGACGATGGAGCCGACGGAGACGATCAGCAGCTTCCGGGCTAGGTCTGTCTTTGAAAATCGCATTATGACTGCCTCTGAAAAAATAAGCAGGACACAATACAGCAGTCCGGCGCCATGCTATCTGGCGGCTGGCGATTGCCGCTGCAATTCCTTAATGATGTCTTTGTCGTTTGCTTCAAGACCGGACACTTCGCAGCTGCCGTCAGGATACACCTTTACTACCGCTGTCCATTTGCGCCCGGCTGTATCGAAGAGTCTGCGCAGGGAGGCTTTGCTTTGGGGCGTCAGATTTTGCAGATAACAGCTACCAACCGGCGGAGTCAGGTAGCAGACGAATTTTCCCTGCGAGGTCTCCGTGTGGTCGATTTCAACGCGGATGCAGTCACGATGTTTAAACGGTTTGTCCGACACGTCTGCAATCGAGGCAAAACCATTGGCTTTCCGCGACAGTGCCGCATAAACGCGTCCGGCCGGCAAGGTCTGCCCGGCTGACAGCTGAAAAGCTATTGGTTCAAGCCTCAGCTTTACGTAGCGTCCGCGGAAAAGATCTCCGTCGTTGTAGAGGTTTGAAGCGGCAAAGCGATAAGTTGCCGGCTGCCGCGCAGGGAAAACGTGAGAAATTATCTTGGAGGCCGGCAGCCAGAGGCCGGCCAGGATCGCCAAAAGGTAGGCGGCAGGTTTCAGGCTACGGATTTTGTCAGCGGTCATTTTTCACTGCCTCCGGTTTTCCCTCGCTTTTGAAACGGCGCGAAAGCCATACGTTGACGGCGATGAATAGCCCGCCGGTTACTATGAATATCAGCCCCAGGGCGATTACGCCCAGATCTGCGGAGAGCCATTTGCAAAAAAAGAGCATAATGATCTGGATCGCGCCGGCGTTTATAAGGACCAGCCTGCGCCTGCTGTACCCACCTGCCAGCAGGACCAGACCAAGAACAAAGGCGTAGCCTGCGGCGCACCAGTAAAGGAAGTCTGCCGGCAGCAGCGAAAAACGGGCCGCGGCCGCGAGGAGCGGGAAGACGAAGAGCAGCAGCGAAAAGCCAGTGCGTCTTGCGCAGGTCATGACCGCGCAGACCGCGAAAGGCAGCAGCCAGACGCCGTCACAGGCCTGAAGGAATTTGGCGAAAGAAAGAGTTCCGCCAGTCATCAGACCGTGCCAGAAGCCGGCGCTTACGCCGCCTGCCGTTGCCAGCGCCGCCGCGAAGAGCCAGCCTGCGGCTAGCCATGGATTGGCGCGGCGTTCCTCCCGATCCCAGACAAAAAGTCCCGTCTCCAGCAAAGCGAAGGATGTCATTATCAGGTTAAGGATAAAATCCCTGTCGCTTACGACCGTAAAAAAGGCGATGGGGACGAGCGACAGCCAGCGCATCCATTCCGAATGAACGCGGCCGCGCAGATCAACACATTTGCATGTTATATAAGGAACGACGCAGGCAAGGCATAGCAGGCGGGCAGACAGAGAGACGCTGCCGTTCCACGCCGCGTTCAGCGAAAAAAGCCCGAAGCAGAAGGCTGCGGCCAGAGCCCGGCTGTCGAAGATATAGACGAGAGGCAGCGAGCAGAGCAGCAAATATTCCATGTATTCTGCGAAGGAGCCGCTCAGGTTGTAAACGCTTGAAACTATTGCGAGCAGCACCGCAAAACCGGTGGCGGAGAAGAGCGCCGATGCTTCGCGCCAGCGCGCGTCCCGGTCTCGTTTTATCGTATAGATGCCGCAGCAGGCTGCCGCAGCCAGCGGCGCGAAGGCCGCGGTCAGTCTGGCAGAG
>Ga0163159_1002862_pt1 | contig 13589 bp, 10 predicted proteins | sample BioMet9_FD_108702 | JGI IMG/M metagenome (GOLD analysis project Ga0163159, IMG submission 108702) | Microbial communities from bioreactor (seeded with sewage sludge) at Lawrence Berkeley National Lab, California, USA - Biofuel... | ecosystem: Engineered > Bioreactor > Anaerobic > Unclassified ... | reverse complement strand
GCGAGCGTTCGGTCAGCCGCCCTTCTCGTATGTCTGGGCGCACGATGTGCTATCGGCCTACTTCAGCAACTCAACGGCGGCCTTCGCGAGCGTAGTCACAAGGGGTGCCCCGGCCCACAGTCAGTGTCTGCCCTGGATTCTAGCCAACCTTTATGTACGGCATCTAGTCAGTTTGTAAGAATGATTGCGATACAATAGTATTGAAAAGTATCTCACATCCCATACTCGGATATATCTTGGTTGACAAAAAAACGGCTTGATACCGGTACAGACGTACTGGTGTCAAGCCGTTTTTGATTTACAGGCTTACGTTACTGATTCATAGATTCGATGATACTATCAGCCATAGCGTCAATGGATGCTTCTTCACCGTCATGGAGAGCAGAATTCAATGTGACTTGTTCATCGAGAACAGTCATTTCTTTCAACTGTTCATCGAGGAACTGCCGCATGAGCGTGCCAGACTTACAGGCCCAGGAGCCATTTTCCAGTATCGCTACGGTCCGTTTTTGCACATTCAACGCTTTCATATCCATGAGGAAATTGTGCATTTTGGGATAAATGCACAGATTATAGGTCACGGAAGCTAGGACGAGGTGGCTGAGGCGGAATGTTTCAGAAATGAGATAGGAAATATCCGTGCTGGAGACATCGTACATGACGACATTGGTCATGCCTTTTTCGACGAGACGGGAAGCGAGGAGCGATGCAGCATTTTCCGTATTGCCGTACATGGAAGCATAGGCGATGAGGACACCTTGTTCTTCTGGTTCGTAACGGCTCCATTTGTCGTATTTATCGAGGAAATAGCCGAGGTCACTGCGCCATACCGGGCCGTGGAGCGGGCAGATCAGCTTGATGTCGACAGTACCGGCTTTTTTGAGCAGAGCCTGGACATGAGGACCGTATTTACCAACGATGTTGGTGAAATAACGGCGGGCATCATCAATCCAGTTGCGGTCGAAATTGACTTCGTCATTAAACAGCTTGCCATCGAGGGCCCCGAAGGAACCGAAGGCATCGGCGGAGAACAATACGCCGTTCGTCGTGTCGAATGTGACCATTGCTTCCGGCCAGTGGACCATGGGAGCAGCGACAAATGTTACGACGTGCTTACCGAAGGAACGGACGTCGCCTTCTTGGACGACATCCATACGGCCGTCGACAGGGAAACCGAACTGACGCATGAGCATGAACGCTTTTTCTGTGCTGATAATCGTCGCTTCAGGATGACGTAGGACGACTTCGGAAATAGAAGCAGCATGATCTGGTTCTACGTGGTTGATGAGCAGATAATCGAGGGGACGTCCATTTAGGACCGCTTCAACGTTATCGAGGAATAGGCGGCCTACGGACCAGTCTGCCGTATCGAACAGGACGGTTTTTTCGTCCAACAAGACGTAGGCGTTGTACGATACGCCGCGGGGAATGGGATGTATATTTTCAAATAAGGCGAGGCGGTGGTCATTGGCACCGACCCAGTACAAATCTTCTGTGACTTTTCTGACGCAATGCATAGTGAAATCCTCCTTTTTAGTAGCAAGTGATGATATATCGATGGTGTTATGCTTTTATGAATTGGTCTTTGGATTCGCCGCATTCCGGGCAGATCCATTCATCCGGTAATTTTTCAAAGAGCGTTCCTGGGCGGATATCTCCTTCAGGGTCGCCTACTGCTGGGTCGTATTCATAACCGCAGCCGTTGCAGACAAAGCAATCATATGCAGGAGCCGTCTTTTTCGGCGTAGCCCGTTTCATCTTCTTCATAGGGGGCGCCGGTTGTTTCGGTTCACCGTTATCCAAAGCCTGTGTGAGCAATGGCAGGATGTCTTCCAAATCGCCGACAATACCGTAATCGCAGTTCTTGAAAATAGGTGCCCGGGCATCGTTGTTGATGGCAACGATAGTGGAAGCGTCTTTAATGCCTTTCAAATGCTGACCAGCGCCGGAAATACCGCAGGCAATATACAGATTACCTTTGAATTTCTGCCCGGACATGCCGACGTAACGGTTCAGTGGTACATATTGCAGCGTTTCTGCTACAGGGCGGGATGAACCGATGGCAGCCCCAGCTTGAGCGGCCAAATCTTCAATCAGTTTCATGTTTGATTTTTCGCCAATACCTTTGCCAGCGCTGACAACGCGTTCTGCCTGGACAATAGGTGTATCTGCAGGGATGCCGACGGTGAAGTCATAGCCGTCGCTCTTCAGCGCATCGACGAGGGCTTGTACCTGTTCTGCCGGTGTACCGTCCGTAAACATCGTTTTCTTGCGGATTCCCGTGATAGGACCGCGTTTTTTCGGTGCTTCCGGAGCTTTTTCACTGGACATTTTGTCCGTAATATGAGCGGCGATGACGACGCGTTGGATTTCGTTCGTTCCTTCGTAAATCGTACAGATCTTGGCATCGCGGTAGGCTCGTTCTACTTCCATGCCTTTCAAGTAGCCGCAGCCACCAAAAATCTGCAGGGCGTCATTGACGATGGTCAGGCAGGAATCGGATGCGTACTGCTTGGCCATGGCAGATTCCATGCCATACGGTTCATGATTCTGTTTGAGTTCCGCCGCACTGTATACGAGCATGCGCGATGCCCGCAGCAAGGTTGCCATGTCAGCTAATTTGAAGGAAATAATTTGTTGCTGACATAAGGGTTTGCCGAACTGGATGCGTTCCTTCGAATACTCCAGAGCGTGTTCATACGCTCCCTGGGCGATTCCCAGGGCTTGTGAAGCAATGCCAATACGGCCGCCATCCAGCGTGGCCATGGCAATTTTAAAACCTTCCCCTTCTTTTCCGAGGAGATTTTCTTTCGGCACTTTGACGTCATTGAAAATGAGTTCGGCTGTCGTCGAGGAACGGATGCCCATCTTATCATAATGGTCGCCGAAGGTGAAGCCTTCCCAGCCTTTTTCAATAATGAAAGCGCTGATGCCGCGCGTGCCGATGTCCGGTGTTGTTACGGCAAAGATGACATAAGTGTCAGCTTTGGGGGCATTCGTGATAAAAATTTTACTGCCGTTTAAGATATAATGGTCGCCTTCCAGGACAGCCGTCGTTTCCGTGCCGCCGGCGTCACTGCCAGCTTCCGGTTCGGTCAGGCCAAAAGCGCCTAGTTTCTGTCCTGAAGCCAGGGGGACAAGATATTTTTGTTTTTGTTCTTCTGTGCCAAATGCGAAAATCGGCCATGAACCCAACGATACATGGGCGGATAAGATGACGCCGGTGCCGCCGTCTACGCGAGCAAGTTCTTCTACGGCAATGGCGTAGCTGATCATATCGAGGCCGGCGCCGCCATATTCTTCAGGGTAGGGGATCCCCATGAGGCCAAGATCGCGCATGTGAGAAACGATTTCGTCGGGAAATTGATTTTCTTGATCCAGCATAAAGGCAATTGGTTTTACTTCAGTTTCAGCTAATTCACGTACTTTTGAGCGGAATAATTCGTGTTCAGGTGTGGTTTTGAAAGACATGGTGCTTCCTCCTTTAGTAAATACTTGATAAAATTAATCTAGATTTGGAGCGGAACTCCCTATTGACGCTTGCATTCAAACTTCATCAGGGAAAAGTTGTATTATATTGTTTCGAATAAGATTTGATACAAGTTATATGCTTTTAATTGTTCATCAATGCGAGCCTGTATTTGACCTAGATGGGCATGGACCTGGCAGGTGTGATGCATCTGGCGCCACAGGCAGTGGTAGTCAGGATGCATACAAGAGCTGACCTTTTTATCGACATCCATAATCTGGATCAGGTCCAGTAATGAAATATCGTGCAAGTCTGCCGTCAGACGGCAACCTCCGTTAATTCCCCTGGTGATGTCCAACAGACCGGCCCGTTCCAGCTTTTTTGAAATTTTGTAGACGAATTGCTGTGGAAGGAATTCTTGTTTACAAATCTCCTGCGTAGACAATTGATTTCCATCAGCAAGGGCCCGCAATATGCGCAGGGCATAATCTGTTTCTCTCGTTATCAGCAATGGTCCACCTCCAGTTGCATCGCAATAGAATATCTTTCTTACACGATTACTATATCATTCTGGATTAATCATGTCAAGATTAAAATTAAATATTAACATATTAAGTATTCTCGTATTGCATCAAAGATGAAGCCTAAAAAATTTATGGTTTAACAGTGTACCTTAAAGCTTCACGGGACACGGCATCCTGTCGAACGGACAGAAAAGGTGTGAGACCGGTACAGATGCGAAGAACGGCCGGATTTTGGTCTGCGCACGTGTATTCGCGTACCTAAGCCGATGTGCCGGTATCGCGCCTTTTCTGGATTTCCAGGCACTACCGCCCCTATGGAAAATATCAGGGACAGTGATTGTCAAAGAAGTTATCATAGTTATATCAATAACATATCGATTATGATACTTGCATCAGAATAGGAGGGAGTCATATGGTAAGGATACGCAGTAAATGGCTGTCAGTATTATTGGGTGGTATCGTTGTTGCTTGTATGTTGGCAGGTTGTGGCGGCGGTGGTACTGGTGGCGGCGGCGCCGACAGCAAAAAAGAAGTGGCAAAACCGGCTGAGACGATGAAGCTGGAGGTCTTTGCCAAAGCTAAGGCCGGGGATGTGGAGCTCACGTCTCATAAGCTGTCGGGGTATGAATTAAAAGTTAAAGACAAGATGGCTATCAAACGGATTGTCAATTGGAACGGTAAAATCGTATTTGATAATAGCGTGGGTAAGACACTGATGGCATTAGCTATCAAAGATGGCGGCATAGGGCTCGACAAAGGATCCTTTAAAGATGGCGTATTGAAGGCGCAGGATGCTGACAGCCAGTGTGAAGGACTCAGTGTGGATGGAAATGGTGCATTATATTATCATACTCTGAAAAATGTGTATGGCTATAAAGATGGCAAGGATTATAAGGTTACCGATATCGGTTTGAGTTATGTCCCCATGAAAGATGGCAGCGGTGGCTACCTGTATAACCAAGTGAATTTCAAAAAAGCTACGGGAAGTGACGGAAAGATAGCGAGTTATGCCGATAGTTTCATCGATGCCAGGATGTATAAGCCTCTGGGGGCACTGTCGACGATGGAAGTAGATGCAGATGGCCTGCTTTATGTCATTGGTCGTCCGTCCAGTTCAGGTGATCCCATGTTGGTATCCTTTAAGGCTGATGGGCAACAGGCAGCCTCATTCGCCCCCAAAGATACTACTATAGCGGGACCTTGCAGCATCGTATTGACACCTAAGTATGTTGTCGTGCCGGAAATGGATTACATTTTGCTCTGGGGTAAAGATGGAAAATTTATTGGCAGATTGAAAAATAAAGAGCTCTTTACTAAAGATACAAAAGATCAGATCGAAATCGCGGCGGCAGGATATTGGGATGACAATACTCTGATTTGTGCCACTCAAAAGGAAAACCAGGATAAATCTATTTCATATGAATTCTTTATGGTAAAATTACCGTAATGGTACAGTTGTTTCGCAGGTCAGAGGCCGATAACGCCTCTGACTTTTTTTGTATTTCGTAAAAAGGTACTTGTAGAGCCGCTCTTGTGCTATAATGAAACGAAGTTTATACGAATCAGATAGGTTATACAGTGTGAAAAAGAAGGTTTGCATATGTCGATTTTATTTGTGATGTTCGCAATGGGGTGCCTCCTCGGATTCATCGGTGCCGGTGGTGCCGGTGTCGTCATCGCCGTGTTGACGACGATTTTTGGCATACCTATCCATATGGCCTTGGGGACATCTCTAAGTGCCATGGCTTTTACGACGTTGTCCGGTGCATACAGCCATTATCGAGAAGGTAATGTCATGACCAAGCTGGGATTGGCTGTAGGTGGTTTTGGCGCTGCTGGCGCTTTTTGTGGCGCGAAAATTTCTGTCCAGATCCCAGGGGCGGACATGCACTGGCTCACTGGCGGCATGCTCATATTCTCAGCCATACTCATGTACATCAAGATTTTTCATCCCCATGACGGTATATTTTCTCACGTGAATTCGCAGCAGCTGACAGCTGGCCGGAGATTTTGGCTCATGGTCGTATTGGCAGGTGTATTCAATGGCATTTTATCGGGAACATTTGGCATTGGCGCGACGCCGTTCATCCAGCTCACGCTGCTCCTCGTATTCGGCGTGACGCTGCATGAGGCCGTGGGGACGACTATGCTGGTGATCCTGCCCATTGCCGTGCTCGGCGGATTTGGTTATTTGACATCAGGCTTTTTGGATCCCCTATTGTTTTTGGAAGTAGTGGCTGGTCTCATGAGTGGTGCCTATGTGGGTGCCAAGTTTACGAACCGCCTCAGCCCAATCGTATTAAAAATCGCGTTGATTGCAGTCCCCTTAGTTGGGGCAGCTATGTTGTTTATAGGAAATAAAGGATGATACATTGTGGATTTAGCTGCTGGAGGATACTTCAGCAGCTATTTTGGTTTTTAAATTAATACAATCATTGACGTATAAGCTGTACATGGTAGAATATAAATACAAATATGCATAAAGATGCAAAAAAACTATCTTTAAGGAGATGAGGGATATGAAGGTCGATGTAATATTTCAAGGGTTTCCCGGAAGGACCGAACGTGGCTACATGGGGTGGAGCTCTGTCGTCTTCATTGAAACTCAAGATGCTAAAATTTTATTTGATACAGGTGGTACAGGCGAGCGCAGTGTCTTGTTACCGCGCCTTGCAGCACACCATATCCAGCCAGAGGACATCGATTATGTCGTCCTCAGTCATTTTCACTATGATCATGCCATGAATTTTGACCTTTTCCCCAGAGCGCGCATCCTGCTGCATGAAAAAGAAATGGAATGGGTGCAGAGCCAGCCGGATGACTGGGCTTGCGTGGGCTATTTGTATCCCGTGCTGGAAAGGACGGGGCGCCTGTCGCTCCTGCAAGGCGAACCGGAAATCATACCAGGTGTTCAGGCTATACTGACGCCGGGACATACGCCGGGCTGCCAATCGCTGGTGCTGCGTGATGACGGTATGCCTGTCACTGTGCTGGCCGGCGATGCTGTCAAAAATTTGGCAGAGTTGTCGACAGGAGCCGTGAATATGTCTCACGATGATGCAGCCAGTAATCATTCTATCCAGCGCATACGGACTATGGCGGACATCGTCATTCCTGGGCATGATAGGGTATTAAAAATCGAGAAAGATCGCATCATTGCCGTGACGAGTGCTCATGAGACGATAGCGGTCCCCGCCGGCGTATGCCAAAGTGAACCGCGCAAGCTGGAACTGGTAGTAGAACAGACTTGGCTTCCTAAAATATAAGTAGATTATGGGATAAAACTTAAATACAAGCAAAATATCGGATATGGATTTTAGCTGTTACGACATGGATGCCGGTATAGCTTGTTGTTTGGGTTTCCAAGTTTTATCCTAACAAAGGAGTGGATTTACATGGAAGGAGAATCACAAAAATGGTATCGGAGTATCGACAAGGTGCAGCGCAATGCCCTTGTCGGTGCCATGGGCGGTTGGACCTTGGATGCCATGGACATGTTATTGTACATTATGGCGTTGACGAGTATCATGAAGGAGTTTAGCATAGATACGGCTGTAGCTGGTATGCTGGCTTCGGTCACGCTGCTTTCATCCGCTGTCGGCGGCACTTGTTTCGGTATATTTGCCGATTATTTTGGACGGCGTAAAGCCCTTCTTTGTTCTATCGCCATCTATACGGTATTTACAGGCTTGAGCGGAATCGCCCATTCTATACCGGAACTGGTCGTGTATCGGACGATTTTAGGGCTGGGCATGGGCGGTGCCTGGTCGGCAGGTGCCTTGCTTGTTTCAGAAACATGGCCTAAAGAACATCGTGGCAAGGCTTCAGGCATCATGCAAGGTGGTTGGGCTATCGGCTATATTTTAGCGGCTGGATTAGCTGGATTGATCCTGCCTGTTTATGGTTGGCGGACCCTTTTCTTCGTCGGTGTCATTCCGAGCATACTTATTTGGATTTTTACCTATACGAGCGTAGCAGAAACGGATTTATGGCTTAAAAATAGGGAACAACGCAAACTGGAACGGGCCCAGAAGAAAGATGAAGGCTTCACGTTCATTCAGATATTCAAACCGGATTTATTGCGTTATACGCTGATTTCCTGCATATTCGTGGCCTTCGTCCAATTGGCTTACTGGGGATTGTTCACGTGGCTGCCGGGATTTTTGTCTACACCGGTGGATAAGGGAGGTGCTGGTTTGGATATCGTCAAGACGTCCGGCTGGGTCATTGCCATGCAGATTGGCGCGTTTGTCGGGTATTCTTCATTCGGAGCCATCAGCGACAAGATAGGCCGCAAGAAGAGCTTTGCCTTGTTCTTGGTCATTGCCGCTATTATCGTTCCTATCTATGGCAATATGCGCGATCCGTTCATGCTGTTCGTCCTGGGACCGATTATCGGACTGTTTGGTTCTGGTTATTTCAGTGGTTTTGGTGCCTTCCTGGCGGAATTGTTCCCGACTCGGGTCCGTGGTACGGCGCAGGGCTTTGTATATAATTTTGGCCGCGGCGTCAGCGCTTTGGCACCGGTTATCATCGGTACACTGGCTAAGACCTATGGCATCGGTACGTCCTTATTGATTACGTCACTATTTTTCGTAGGCGGTGTATTGACAGTCATGCTGTTGCCTGAAACAAGAGGTAAAGCGTTGGATGACTAATGTAGAAACGAAGGTGAAATCGATGGAAATAGAAATACTGGATAGTCTGATACAGGGATCTTTTGATATGCACGTTCACAGCAGTCCTGATCTTATGCCTCGGAAGATGTCAGATATAGCCTTGGCTAAAGGGGCTAAAGCGGCGCATATGGCCGGCGTGATGTTAAAATGCCATTATTGTCCGACGGCGGCACGGGCTGCTCTGGTCCGTGAATGCGTACCCCATATCGCCGTGTTTGGCAGCATCGTTTTAAATCGGGCTGTAGGCGGTTTGAACCCTGATGCAGTGGAAACGGCACTGGCCCTCGGCGCCAAGGAGGTCTTCCTGCCGACTATTTCGGCGGTCAATCACCTTGCTTTTGGCCATGGCGACATAGCGAAAGCCGTACCTGTCGTAGACGAAGATGGGGAAGTGCTGCCCGAACTGTATCCTATTCTGGAAATGATAGCGGAACGGGACTGTATCCTCGGCACAGGTCATTTGAGCCCTCGTGAAAGCGTCAAGGTCATTGCCCTGGCGCAGAAAAAAGGCGTCCGGAAAATCATGCTGACTCACCCGGAATACGAAATCGTGGCCATGCCTGTAGACATGCAGCAGGAATTAGCGCGGCAAGGCGTGTATTTCGAACGGTGTTTTTACGCGACCAACTCGTCACAGAAATTGCCTGTGGAGGAAGTGGCCCGCCAAATCAAGGCGGTAGGTCCCGAATCGACCGTCATGAGCAGCGATTTCGGACAGATGTTCAATGAACTGCCGACACTGGGATTCCGCCGTTATGTCAAGGAAATCATGGAATGTGGTATTCCTGCAGCTGATATGGAACGGATGATAAAGACCAATCCTAAGGAACTGGTTGGATTGAAATAAAACTAAAAAATGCCTTGTCTGGCCGCAACCTCAACGTATCAGGTTGTGCCGGACAGGGCATTTTTGTGTTTTAACGCCGTTTATAGTGATGCGGCTTTAATTTGAAATACCATTGTTTCACCGATTCATTTTTGGAATCGGAAATGGTCTTGACTTCGAACATTCCCAAGGATTCGATAAAGGGAACGAATTTTTTGTAGCCGAAATTCCGGACATCAAAGTCGGAGAACTGTTTGTTCAGGAGATTGCCTAGTAATCCCGAGAAAATCCAACCGTTATCATCGGAATTTTCTTCGGTCCATTTATGGAGGGCTTGGCGGATGGTCTCTAAATCTTTACCGGATGTACCATCTGAATCGACTGGCGTGATTTGCTCCGTCGACGGGGCTGGGAATTTGGGGATAGTATAGGTATCTGTCGATTGCTTGGAATGTGGTCCATCAGATGGGAGTTTTTCTGGTACGTCTTCTTCTGATTCCGTGAGCAGGACATCCAAATAAAGAAATTTATTGCAGGCCGAGATGAAAGAACGGGGGGTCTTGCTTTCGCCCATGCCGATGACGTATTTTTCCGATTCTCTTAGGCGTGAGGCTAGTCGGGTAAAGTCGCTGTCGGAAGATACGATGCAGAATCCGTCGAGTTTACTTTGATACAGTAAATCCATGGCGTCGATGATCAATGCAGAATCTGAGGAGTTTTTGCCCGTCGTATTGCTGTACTGTTGAATGGGTTGGATGGCATTATCTAGAATGGTCGTTTTCCATGAGGCCATTTGGGATGTCGTCCAGTTGCCGTAGATGCGTTTGTAGATGACATCGCCTAAGCCGTTCGTTTCGGATATGATGACATCGACGTATTTGCTGGATATGTTCTCTGCGTCGATCAGTAAGGCTAATTTCATTTCTTTCTCCATGAGGTCGTCTCCTTTTTTAATATATAGAATAGGCTGCAATAACTCTTGTATTTGCATATATCGGTCAAGACATAGATATATTTATTACATTATAAAATAAACAATAAGGGAAATTCAATTATTAATTCATAATATCCACGTATCATTTCTGGATTTCCAGATTTTGCCACCGTAATTTTTTATTGATACAAGAGAAATGTATCGAAAAATAGAGTATAATAAAATATATAGAATATTTCAGAAGGAGGGGAAGCTATGGCTAGGCGCAGGCATTGGGGTATCTTGTTTTTTGTGGGAATCTTTTTTTATGCGCTGCTGCTGGCGGTGCTTCCAGCAGCAGCGCAAACTGTACGAGTCGGCATCTTTTCTTGTAATGGTTTTAGCAATATCCATAGCGATGGCAGCATCGATGGCTATGAGTATGATTATTTGCAAGAAATTGCTTTGTATACAGGCTGGCAGTATGAATATATTTCGTCCGTCCATACGTACGATGCGGAAGGTAACATCAGCGGCACACGGCCCCTGACCTATGAAGACAGTCTGGCTATGTTATCCCAAGGCTCCCTTGATTTGATGGCACCTGTACCATTTTCTGGAAATATAGCTTCACCATATCGTTGTTCTAAATTAGCGTTAGCCCAAAATGTTACCGCCCTTACGACATTATCAGCGTCTATTTCGGCAGCCCAGCCGCAGAGCCTGGAAGGATTGCGCATCGGTGTCGTTCGGGGACTTTCGGATACATCACAGTTGTCGCAGCGCATGGAGACATTAGGAGTCCGGAATTTTACCATTATCCCCATACCCTCTGTGCCGAACCTGACGCGGGCGCTCCAGCGCAGTAAAACAATCGATGCCATTTATGCGCCTTTGTTCCGTAAATCACTGGATGAAATGCGCGTATTCCAATCGGATCCTATTCGCTATTATTTTGCTGTTAATCCCAATCGTGCGGACCTGTCGGCGCAATTGGATCAGGCCATGGAACAGGTGTATGCTAACCATCCTGGGTTGGAAGCCTATCTGTCGGCGAAGTATTACGGAATAGCTTTAACCGGGTTCAACCAATTGACCAAGGCAGAACAGGATTATGTGGCAGCCCATCCAGTACTTCGTATCGTCGTCGGTGACGATTTTGAGCCCATCGAATACGTCGATGACGCAGGCCAGCCGGCCGGTGTTTCTATCGAAGCGATCCGCCGCGCCTTAGAGCGCAGCGGTATACAGTGCGAATATGTCGTTCAGCCAGGCTTGTCTAAACGGGTTGCGGCATTACAGGACCGGACGGCCGATGTCTTTTGCGGTATGCCCGATGATTTTAATCTGGCAGCCAAGAATCATATCAAGTTGACCGATACGTATATGGAAATCAAGATGATGGCCATATTAAAACAGAATCGAGTCATCGAAGATCGCGATGATTTGACCATAGGCGTCAGTACCCATCGCCACATGAATGACCTGGCGCGCAGGCAATTTTCCCATGCCCGTCTCGTGAATTTCCTGGACATGGAAGAAGGACTGAGTTTGGTGCGGAGCGGACAGGTCGATGCCATACTTGTTCCCGTACCTCTCGGCGAGTTGCTTCTGCGTCGTCCGTCCATGAAAGAATTTACGTGGCAAAGCATGCCTCATTTTAGTTACCGCCTCTGTTTGGGTGTTGAACAGGAAGCGGATCCGATGCTGTATTCTATCTTGAATAAAAGTATCCATAACTTGAGCACGAATGAAGCTGATGCGTTGATGGCCGTCGCTCTGGCCAAGAAACAACAGGATAGTGTCCTCGATGCCGTATATCGGTATCCCTTGCCGGTTGTGATATTCTCCTGTTTGCTTATAGGTTTAATGGCCCTTGCGCTATTTAACTTCCGTCGTTTTCGTAAAAGCGGGGCAGCCCTTGCTTTCAGCGAAGAACGATTTAAATTCGCCTTAGAAAAATCTGGATTGGAGATTCTCGATTATGATATAGCGGCCCGACGGTTGCGTAATATGCGAATGACAGGAGATAAATACGTCTTCTTGGAATGGGACAATGTGCCGGAAAGTTTGTTTCAGCAGGGATATATCCATGACGACAGCCGGGAAAAATTGAAGAAAATGCTGCAGGACATGGAGGCAGGTCTCGCCGAGGGAAGTGTTACGCTGCATGTGGCTCTGATGGATGAACAGGGCCGGGCGACAGGTGAGTATGTGTGGAAACGGCTGAAATATAATGTGCATTCCAGCTCATATGGGCGATCGGTACTGGCAATCATGGAAGATGTGACGGAAAGCATGGATGCCGCTAAAGATGGATTGACTGGAGCTTATAACCGTAAAATCGGCGAGGCGCTCATTGCCGAACGCCTGCAGCAGGACGATTGTGGTGCCGTGTTGTTGTTGGATATCGATGATTTCAAGCACATCAACGATACACAGGGACATATCTATGGCGATAGAGTCCTGGCCGGTCTGGTCCAAGCAATTAGCGGGTTGATCCGTACATCAGACGTCGTGTACCGCTTGGGCGGCGATGAATTTATCATATTCTTGACCGGTAAAATGAAAATGGATACGGCGCGGCAGGTAGCCCACAAAATCCGGTTGCTTATTGCTGCACAGAGCCAATCTGATGATGTCACCTGTTCCATTGGTATCGCCGTGGCACCCAATCATGGCAATTCTCTGCCAGAGCTGTATAAACACGCTGATATTGCCTTGTATCAGGCAAAAGAAAACGGCAAAAATAATTGCCGTATGTATAATGGAACGTAGTATAAAATGTATGGGATGTGAGACAATAGCCGACCCAAAGGCAAGCGGAGCGCACATCCCCCCAGCGGTTCAAAGCCGCCGTCCCTATTTTGCTGCCTCCTTCTGGTAGTACCTGGGAATCCAGACACGGTGCGATACCGGCACACCTGCTTCGTCACGACCAAATTTCGGCCCGCTTGAGTACAGAAGTACGCGGCGCAAACCAAAATTCGGCCGTTCCTCGCATCTGTACCGGTCTCATGCCGTGTCTGTCCGTTCGGCAAGGGTACCCTTGTCGCTGAAAAAATCTTTGGTTTTTAAAGCCGTCCCTGCTAAGGTAAGCAGCGCACCGATTTCATAACGGTCTTTTATGAAATCGAGTAAGTCGCTTATGCCTTGGCTGAAGGTGCCGAGCGCAGCG